>Ga0163150_10005590_pt1 | contig 15944 bp, 12 predicted proteins | sample OliLakLV19P2IB_FD_148628 | JGI IMG/M metagenome (GOLD analysis project Ga0163150, IMG submission 148628) | Freshwater microbial mat bacterial communities from Lake Vanda, McMurdo Dry Valleys, Antarctica - Oligotrophic Lake LV.19.P2.IB | ecosystem: Environmental > Aquatic > Freshwater > Lake >...
GCATCTGGCCACCGATGCGTCGAAACTCGATCCAGAGCACGTGCTGGCCCAATGGGTGCAGGCCGAGGTCTTTCGGGTCACCGGCAAACTCGACGAAGCCAACAAGCTCTATCAGCGATTGGTCGAGTATTACAATCAGCACGAGATCAAGGATCCCGAAACGCTGCACTGGATCGGGTTGGCCGCGGCGCAGTCGGCGCGGTGGAATCGGGCGACCGATCAATTCGGGTTTCTGGTTAACGAGTTCTACCCTGATCTTTCCAAAGCGGATGGCGGCAACTGGCAAGCCAATTATGAGGCTGGCCGATTGTTCGCGGAAAAATACAACGACGCCGACGCTGCCAAGGAATTGAAAAAGGCCCTGGCCGCCAACCCCAACGCTGCCGAAGTACACGTGGCGCTGGGCGAACGCGCGCTCGACGAGTTCGAAGTCACAGCCGCCCAGAATGCCTGCGACCGGGCGCTGGAGATTAATCCGCAACTCCTCGGCGCCTGGCATCTGAAGGCCGACATTCATTTGGCCAACTTCGATCCGCGACAGTGTATTGGCGTGCTGAACGACGCTTTGAAGCTGAACTCGGTGTCCGAAGAAACGTTGGGCCGGATGGCCGCGGCCTACGCTTCGATCGACGGGCTGTCGCGCACCGCCGCCGACTCGCGCTTTGGCAAGCTAGTGGTGGAGGTCACGGCGCGCAATCCGCATGCCGGCGTGTTCTATTGCAGCCTCGCCGACGCGCTCGACCGGTTGCGCCGCTGGCCGGCCGCGGCCAAATACTATCAGGAAGCCATGACGCGCATGCCCCAACTGGTCTCCCCGGCCGGGAAATTGGGCATGATGCTAATGCGGCTGGGCGAAGAAGAACGGGCCAAGCAAGTGCTCGACGAGGCCTTCAAGGTCGACCCGTTCAACGTTCGCGTCAACAACACGCTGAAGGTGTTGGAAGTGCTCGATGGATACGAAACGCTGGAGACCGAGCACTTTCGCATCAAGTTTGATCCGGCTAAAGATAAAGTGCTGGCCCACTATATGGGTCAATGGCTTGAGGAGGTCCATCCACAACTGGTCCGCCAGATGGGCTTTACTCCGCCCGAGAAGTCGCTGTTCGAAGTCTTTAGCAAAGCAAAGAACACCGACGGCCACGGGTGGTTTAGCGCTCGGATGGTGGGGCTGCCGCACATTCACCCCATCGGTGCCTGCGCCGGCAAGATCGTAGCGCTGCAATCTCCCAGCGAGGGCGAACAGCGATTCAATTGGTCGCGCGTGCTGAAGCACGAGTTCGTGCACGTCATCAATTTGCAGCAGACCGATTTCAACATTCCGCATTGGTTCACCGAAGCGCTGGCCGTGTTGAACGAAGGCTACCCGCGGCCCCAGGCCTGGAACGATTTGCTCGTCGAGAGCGCAGCGCACGGCAAGCTGTTCAACTTGGATTCGATCAACCTGGGTTTTATTCGCCCCCACTCGAGCGCCGAGTGGACGCTCGCCTATTGCCAGGCCGAGTTATATGCCGAGTACATGCTCGAGCGTTTTGGCGAAGACGCGATTGCCAAGATGTTGGCGGCCTACCACGACAACCTGACCACGCCCGAAGCGATTGGTCGGGCCTTCGGCATCGATCAAGCGGGTTTTGAGCAGGGGTATCAGGCGTTTGTCAAAAAAACCATCGCGGGCTTGCCGGCCGGCGCGAAAGAACGCGACATGAGTCTGGGCGAGTTGCAAAAGGCGCTGGCGAAAAATGGCAAGGATCCCAATCTGCTCGCCAAACTGGCACAAGTTCATTTGGATCGGCGCAACTACGCGAAAGCCCGTCGCCTGGTCGATGCGGCGCTAGCCGTCGAACCGCGTCATGGATTGGCCAACTATGTGCGTGCCCGATTGCACCTGGTGGTTGGAGAAAACAAAGAGGCGCTCGCTTGTCTCGAAACGGGGCTGGATCGCCAGGCGCCTCAAGAAAACTTATTAGCGCTGCTGGCGGGATTGAAGCTCAAGGCCCAAGACTATCCGGCGGCGATCGACCTCTATGAACTTGGCGCCCAGCGCGATCCGCAAGGCGCGCGGTGGCTGAAGTCGCTGTCGGTCGTGTATCTGAAGTCGGGAGATGAAAAAAAGTTGACCGAAGTGCTAATGAAACTGGCGCTCGTGGATCCCGACGATTTCCCGGTGCGCAAGAAACTGGCGCAATTGGCCGCTGGCGCCGAAGATTCAGCGGCTGCCGCACGCTGGGCGCTGGAGGCGATCCATATCGACGTGCGCGACGTAGAAGTCCACCAGTGGCGAGCCGAGGCGCTGGCGAAGCAAGGTTCGCTGGATCAGGCCGCCGAGGAATTTGCGATTTGCGTGCAGCTCGACCCCGACGAGCCCAAGCTGCGGCTGGCACTGGCTGAAATGCACGTGAAATTGGCGCAGCCGGACAAAGCCAAGTCGGTTCTGGTAGAGTTGTTGAAACGCGAACCGAATTATCCCGGCGCGGCGGAAATGTTGGAGAGCATTAAGTGAGCGAAGCGACGAGTCGTCAAAGCGGCAGTGCGCGGCCCGCGGTCACGCTGGCCAGTTTTCAGCAATTGATTCGCGACATGTACTTCGAAAAAGACGTCGCGCGTGGCATCGATGGAACGTTCATGTGGCTGATGGAAGAAGTGGGCGAGTTGGCAAGCGCCCTGCGCAACGGCACCCATGAAGAACGGCTGGGCGAATTTGCCGACGTGCTGGCCTGGCTGGCCACAATTGCCAACGTCGCGGGCGTCGATCTGAGCGAGGCCGTCTCGCGCAAATATGGCGCCGGTTGCCCCGGCTGCGGCCAGTTCGTTTGCACCTGCGCCGACGCGGAGAAGCCATGAGCCATTGCGGCACGCTAAACTTCCCCCGGCGCATACTTCAGCTGCTCGATTGCGAAGTTGCACGCGCTTACTGCCGGGCATGGTTCGCGACGATTGCGATCTTGGCCTCGTGCGTTGTTTCTGCTGCCGCCGCCGCACAAGAGCCTGCTGAGCCGGTGCAAATCGTCGAACTACGAGCCGGCTTCTCGGGCCACTTCAAAGTCGGCTATTGGGCTCCCTTCGAAGTCGTCGTGCGCGCGGGCAGTGAGCCGGTTAGCGGAAACGTCGAATTGATCGTGCTCGATGGCGATGCGGTGCCCACGCGCGTGCGACCGCTCGATGACGCACCGCTGTCGCTCGAACCGGGCGAAGAGAAGACCGTTTTGCTCGACGCCAAAATAGGTCAGCTCAAAAGCGACGTGATTGTCGGATTTCGCAGCGAAGGGCGGTTAATCGCCTCGCGGCGGCTGTCGACGACCACGGATGAAGAATTGATTCACATCATGCCCGCGGGCCGCGAGCTGGTTATCTGGCTCACAGCGCGAAGCGGCAACGACAATCAGACTCCATTCGACGAGCGGCGAGTGTCGCTTGCTCATGTATCCGATCCGAGCCGCTTGCCGGTGCATTGGTGGGGCTATGAGGGAGTGGATGCGGTCATTTTGGTGACCGGGCAGGATGAGATCGATTCGCAATTGAACAGCAACAGCCCCCAAATGACTGCGCTCGATCAATGGGTGCGCATGGGGGGCCGTCTGATTTGGAGCGCCGGCAAACGCGCGGAAAAAGTCCTGGCGGCCGATTCGCAATTGGCCAGGTTCGCTCCCGGCAAGTTGGAGTCGATGGTTCCCTTGAGGCAGAGCACGATGCTCGAGACGTATGCCGATACGGCGGAACCGCTCGACGCGGCCGGCGGAGTCTTTGCCAATGGCGTGCCCAAGCTCACCGACGTTCGCGGGTCGATCGAAGCCTATGCGGGCAGCAATCCTCGCGACTTGCCGCTGGTGGTTCGCACGCCGCACGGTTTTGGCGAGGTGGTGTTCGTGGCTTTCGATCTCGAATCGCCCGCGCTCGTTCAATGGCCCGCCCGAGCGCAACTATTCGACAAGCTATTACGCAAAGGTCGGGCCCAGATTTCCGAGAGCGAAACGGGCATGTTGGGCCAAGTCACCACGCTGGGTTTTGTCGATCTGTCGGGCCAGCTTCGCGGCGCGCTCGACCAGATTCAAGGCGTGCAACTCGTGCCATTCTGGCTCGTGGCTTTGCTGGTGCTGGTGTACATCGTTTGCATTGGCCCGCTCGATTACTTCCTGGTCAAGAAAGTCCTGGGTCGCATGGAGTCCACGTGGCTTACGTTCACGCTCACCGTCGTGCTGTTTTGCGCCGGGGCTTATTTTTTGGCGTATCAGCTCAAAGGAAACGCAATTCGGACCAATCAAATCGACCTGGTCGACTTCGATGCCGAGTCGGGTCTGATTCGCGGAACAAGCTGGTCGAACCTGTTCAGCCCGCAGATCGACGAATACGACGTTTCGCTGGGCATCCACACACTTGGCAACAACGGCCAGGCGGCGGCTTCGCCCACGTTGCTGTTCTCGTGGCTGGGCGTGCCCGGCAATGGCTATGGAGCGATGGACCCACCGGGCGGCGCGATGCCGCTATTTACCGAGCCTTATGACTTTTCCGACAAGCTCGACGTCCTGCTGCACGTGCCGATGGCCATCTGGTCGAGCAAGGCCTTTGTCGGACGTTGGTGGAGTGAAGGGGCGGGAAAGATCGAAGCAGAACTGGGTGACAAAGGCAAACTCGTGGGCACGCTGACCAGCCACCTCGATGGCCCGCTCGAAGACGCCGTGTTGATCTATCAGCGCTGGGCCTATCCTTTGCGCCAGCTCAAGCCTGGACAGTTCATCGACATCGAAACGCAATTGGATCCGCAAACGGTCGAAACTTATTTGCGCAAGGTAAGAATTCAGGGAGATCACAACGTGTCTGCCCCTTACGATCGGGGCTCGCTCGACGTGCCGCGGATCGTCGAGATCATGTCGGCTCACGAACTGGCCGGCGGCGAAAGTTATACGGGGCTGGTGAATCAATACCAGTCATTCGTCGACTTAAGCGGGTTGGTGAAGGCCGGCAGGGCGATTCTGATTGGCCGTCGCGCCAAAGCCGCCGCCGAGCTGACCCGCGACGGCCAGCCCATGACGACCGAAGCGGACGGACGCTGGACGTTCTATCGCTACGTGTTTCCGGTCCGCGAGCAGACTCGATAACGCGGCAATTCAAGCAAAAATGGTTTGGCGGCCCAACAGGCAATTCGAAAGAGCGGAGAGTCCAGAGTGATTGAAGCACACGACCTGAACATGAAGTACGGCGAACTGTTTGCCGTCAAAGCGCTGGAGCTCGATCTGCAAAAAGGGGACGTGTTCGGGTTCATCGGCCCCAACGGCGCGGGCAAAACCACGACCATGCGCATTCTGGCCACGCTGCTCAACCCGACCTGGGGCGAGGCCTATGTTTGCGGCTATTCGATTTACACGCGCCCGCGCGATATCCGCCGCGTCGTGGGCTACATGCCCGACTTCTTTGGCGTGTATGACGATATGAAGGTCATCGAATACTTGGAATTTTTTGCCGCCGCCTATCGCATCAAAGGCGCCGCGCGGCGAAAAATCTGCGACGAGGTGCTCGACCTGGTCGACTTGGGCTATAAACGCGAGGCGCTGGTGACAAGTCTTTCGCGCGGCATGACGCAGCGCCTCGGGCTGGCCCGCGTGCTGTTGCACGATCCCCAGGTGCTATTGCTCGACGAGCCGGCTAGCGGCCTGGACCCTCGCGCGCGCATCGAAATTCGCGGGCTGCTCAAGGAGCTTCGCAACCTGGGCAAGACCATCATGGTTTCGAGCCACATCCTGCCTGAGCTAGCCGACATCTGCAACAAGATCGGCATCATCGAGAAGGGCGAATTGATCGTCAACGCCGACGTCGAACAGGTCATGAAGCAAGTGCGCCAGCAAACCATTCTCAATGTCACCGTGACAAAGAATCCCGACGGCGCCGCCCGGTTGCTGCAAGACGATCCGATCGTGGAGAAAGTCGAGCCGAGCGGAAGCATGCTCGTCGTCACGCTCGTGCCTGGGGCCGAAGAATACTGGCGGCTAGCGACGCTACTAGTTCAAGCCGGCTATCAACTGTCGCTGTTCAAGGAAGATGAACTAAACCTGGAAACGGCGTTCATGGCGTTGACCAAGGGCATCACGTCGTAAGCCGCCGCGACTCGCCGGCAATTGCTATTGCAGGCCCCTTCACTCCCCAATCACCTTGACCAGCACGCGCTTCGATCGCCCGCCGTCGAACTCGCCATAGAAGATTTGTTCCCAGGGTCCGAAGTCGAGCTTGCCTTTGGTGATGGCCACGACGACCTCGCGGCCCATGATTTGTCGCTTGTGGTGGGCGTCGGCGTTATCTTCGCCCGTGCGGTTGTGCTGATAGCGCTCGGGCGACGCGTCGAACGGTGCCAGCTTCTCCAGCCAGACCGCATAGTCGTGCAGCAGGCCGGATTCATCGTCGTTGATGAATACCGAAGCCGTGATGTGCATCGCGTTGCACAGCAACAACCCTTCCTGCACGCCACTCTTGCGGACCACCTCTTCCACTTGCCGCGTGATGTTCACAAACTGCATGCGGGCCGGGAGATTGAATGTCAGGTATTCGGTTTGCGATTTCATGGGATCGTGGGGGCAGAAATGGATGCGAGGAGACGACAAATGCTTGCGGGCTGGATTATAGCGTTGCTCCGAGCGCGAACCACTTGTTGACCGCGGCTCCGAAGACTCCACACCACAGAGGGACCTGCGGGGCTGCACATCCGCATGACGCGAAACTTATTAATTGGCGTAAACCTGATGAAGTCATGCGACTTGTGTTGTCGAAGAAACTCTCGCTAGCTCATTCGCTCTTGACCCGGGGAGTGTGTTTTTGGATAGTCCCCGCGGCTCTCGACAGCCTTTGGCCGATGATAGCACGACCTGGCAGGCCTGATGATTGATCGAACGACCCAATATCCTGGCCACCTGGCAAAGCTGGTTTCGAGCCGGTTGCGAAGCGAGCGCGGCGACACGCCGCCCGAGGCCGTGCTTACCAGGTTGCTTGAGACTCTGTATTTTGCCAGCCTGAAGACCGATGAAGGCCGGCCGATTCTCTGCACGGTCAATTTTGTCGATCCTGACGAGCAACACGCCGATTTTCCGGCGTCGCACCGCCGCCCCGACTGTTGGAGCCATGTTCCGTTCGAGCGGCCGCTGCCGTTCGACGTGCGAACGCTGACCAAGCTGGCACGTGCGGCCGACCCGGCGGTTTCGTCGCTGGCGGTGTTCCGAGACAAGAAGAATAAGCTCTATATCTGGGGCATGGTCGACCAGGAGCCGCGCCACAGCGAATACATCACGCTCGATGCATCGCCCACGCCCGAGCGGCCCGGGCTGTTTCAGGCCACGATCACGGGAGTCGGCAACATTTCGGTCTATCAAAACGAAACGCTCATCGGCAGCCTCGAGCAGAACACGCTGGTTGAGGAATATCACGACGTGCTTTGGTCCGGGCCCGTCCACGATATGCTTTCGGGCTATTTGCGCGACTATCTGGCCGATTCGGAAGTGGGACATAACGCTGCCATTCCGCGTGCCCAACTAGAGAGCGAGCTGTTGATGCGGTGGCTCAACTCGATCTGCCGCATTCTGATGAATATTCAACACTATCGGCATGGCGGCGGGCTTTTGATCGTTCCGCAAATGTCGCTCGATGGCTTAAACGTTAAATACAAGATCGTCTACGACCGACTGCTCAAGTCGTTGCGGACGATGGTCGAAAGCCAATTCGCCGCGGCGCGAGACGCTGCGGTTGTGCCTTTGCCGTCCCAGTCCAAAAATGTGCGTTCCTATGCGCTGCACCCCCGCGAAAGCGCGCGGGCCTTGAGCGAGCATAAGAACGAAGTGCTGGGGGCGATTCGCTTTATCGCCTCGCTGTCGTGCGTCGACGGCTTTGTGCTGCTCGATCAGCGGATGATGGTCCACGGGTTCGGCGTCGAAGTGCGCACCGACAACCTGTTGAGCGAGATCCACGTGGCTCGCGACTCGCACGCCGATCCGAAGCTGTTGCGGCTTTCCGAGCTCACGCAATACGGCACGCGGCATCGGGCGATGATGCGCTATTGCTTCGACAAGCCGGGCTCGCTGGGCTTTGTCGTTTCACAAGACGGCGACATTCGAGCGATGACCCGGATTGCCGACATGCTCGTTTTGTGGGAAAATATCGACGTGCAACTTGCCTACCGGCCGGCCAGCGGATTTCTGCCCGGCCAGCAACCAGGCCCGCTGCTGCGGCGCGTCAACTCGCGCGTCGCCTAGGCGCGGCTTACGATCGGCAGCTTATTGCCGACGAGGAAAGCATGTCGATGAAAAAAGAAGAGATTCTGGCGAAGCTCGCCGCCGGCGAACTGAAGGTCGAAGAAGCTTCGAAACTGTTGGCCGAAGCCGAAACGGCCAAGCGCGGCACGCTCTATTGCAAAGTCAGCGCCAAGGGCGCCATTAGCGTCTACGGGCTGCAGCGCATGCCGGTGACGCTCTACGTCGAGCAATGGGAGCGGCTGCTCGACTTCTCCGACGACCTGCGAGCGTTCATGAAAGAGAACGACGCCCAGTTCAAGCGCAAGGAGCGCTGAGACGCAGTCGCAAGCGCCGCGAAGGCGCATGCGGCCGGGCCCGCTCAACTCAATAGCGGCGTCCATCCTAGCGCGTAAGCCGCGCGCAGGACGCACCAGATGATGACGCCGCAGGCTACGTCAAATCCCACGCCGGCGATGATCATGCGCCGCGCGGGGATCAGCCCTGAACCATAGACGATGGCGTTGGGGGGCGTCGACACCGGCAGCGCCGACCCGAAGCTGGCTCCAAAGGTGACGCCCATCAGCGGCGGAATGCCATCGACGCCCGCGTCGTTGCAAATCGCCCACACGACCGGGATCAGAGCGATCGCCGTCGTCGCATTGCTGGTGAATTCGCTCAGTAAGATGCCACCCGCGATAGCCAGGGCCGTGATCACCCAGACGTCGTCGGTGCCGAGCGAGTCGAACGCGCTTTGACCCAGCACTCGCACCAGGCCGGTCTTGAACATTAAGTTGCCAAGCGCCAGGCCGGAACCGAACAACAGCAGCGTGCCCCAATCGATGCGGCTGAAATCTTCGGGCTCGAGCGAAAACTTTCTTGCCTTCCAATCCACGGGCAGCAGAAACAGCGCGACCGGCGCCATGAGCGCCACGATTTCTTCTGGAAAGTGAGCGCTGAACCAGGCGGCCTGCGGCGTGCTAACCAGGCCGATCAGCGATGGCGCGATCCACAGCGTGACGACGGACAAAAACACCACCAGCGTGTTGCGCTCGCCGGCCGTCCAGGCGCCAAGTTGGGCACGCTGGCGTCGCAAGTGCTGCCCGAGCGTAACGAGGTCCAGTTTGTTCGCCGGCGCCAACATGCGAAGCCAGAGAAACAGCGCCGCGCCGAGTGCCAACGTCATCGGCACGCCGACAGCCGTCCAGCGCGCAAAATCGACGGGATGGCCGAAATATTCCTTCTCGCGAAAAAAGCCCATCGCCACCACGTTGGTCGTCGTGCCGATCGGCGTCGCAATACCGCCCACCGACGAGGCATAAGCAGTCATCAAGAGCAGCGCCGAAGCGTAGGGCGAGCGGGCGAACTGCTCGGCCTCGCGCCCCATGCCGGTGGCCAGCACCGAAATAATGCCGAGCGTCACGGGATAAATCATCGCCGTGGCGGCCGTGTTCGAGATCCACATGGAGATCAACATCACCGACAAGCCGACAGCCAACAGCAGCGTGTTAGCGGAGCGGGCCGCCCAGCGCGTGGTCAGAATCGACAGCGCAATACGGCGATCGAGCCCGTGGCGGCTCATGGCGCGGCCAATGAACATGCCGCCCAGCAGGAAATAGAGCGTGGGGTTTCCGAATGGCGCGAGCGCCACTTTGGCCGGTTCGAATTTATCGGCACTTTCGGCGGGCACCGCCCCAATGACCACCGAGAGCACCACGGCGCAAAGCCCGGTGGCCGGAATCGGAATCGGTTCGGTCAGCCACCAGATCACGGTGAGCAGGAGCACGCCCGCAAGGCGATGGGCTTCGGGCGTGAGCGCATCGCTCGGACCGAGCCAGATCCAGGCCAGCATCGCGGCGGGTCCGAGTATCAGACCTAGACGATCCCAGGGAAAGCGCAGCCAAGTAGGCTCTTCGGTAGGAAGAGTCGGATCGACGGAGTCGGTGTCGCCTGGGGGCACGGGATTGCGCGAGATCATTGCCTGGTGACCGAGTGACAGCCGAGCGTAGGGCAATGGCGGCCCAACAACCGCGGCCGCCTGATAAACTGTCGCCAGTTATAAGCGCGCCGCGCGCGCTTGGCAATTGTCACTGCGCGGCTAGTCACACCAGCTTGGCATCGAGCGTAATCTTGGCCGCGGCCAGCAGCTTTGAGATCGGGCAATTCTTCTTAGCCGTCGTCGCTTGCTCTTGAAACTTGGCTTCGTCGATGCCGGGCACCGTCGCCTCGGTAATCAGATCGATTTGAGGAACTTCGAAACCCCGGGCGCCACGCTCCAAGTGTACTTTCGCGGTGGTGTGGATGCGGGTGGGGGGAAATCCGGCCTGAGTCAGGCCGTTGGCTAGCGCCATCGAGAAGCAGCCCGCATGGCCCGCGGCGATCAGCTCTTCGGGGTTCGTGCCGGTGCCGCTCTCGAAGCGGGAGGAAAACGAATACTGCCCCTCGAACGCGCCACTCTCCAAGCGGATCTTACCTTTGCCAGCTTTCAAATCCCCTTCCCAAACGGCTTCTGCACTTCGTTGCGGCATGATATCGCCTCCTCTCGCCTTGAGATGTGTACTGAGTCAGATCGCAATGCATGCAGCTTACCCAAGACCGCTAATCGTGCAAGCGGCGGCGATCTTGTGAGCGAATGGCGCTCGCCGAGCGCATGCTCAAACCGGCTGGCCGGTCTGCCGGTCGACCACTAAGATTAGGCGCTCGCAACGCTAACATACATCCGATTGAAATCCCCAATCGAGGCCATCACCGTGAAGTTTCCCACAATCCATGGCCCCTGGAAAATCCTGGCGCGCCAATCGGTCTATCGCGATGCTTGGATCGAATTGGATCGCGACGAAGTGATTCGTCCCGACGGCCAGCCGGGCACGCATTGCATTCTGCGCCTCAAGTCGGGCGTGTCGGTGCTGCCGATGGACGACCAGGGCATGGTCTACCTGACGGAGGAATTTCACTACGGTGTGGGCCGAGTCACGGTGGAAGTGGTTAGCGGCGGCATCGAGTCCGAGGAATCCGCGGAGTCGACAGCGCAGCGGGAGCTTCAAGAAGAGTTGGGTATCACGGCCAAGGAATGGATCGACCTGGGCGTGTGCGATCCGTTGACGTCGGTGGTCGTTTCGCCAACGCGTTTGTTCTTGGCACGCGGGCTCGACTTTGGCCCGACGAGCCTGGAAGGGACGGAAGAAATCCGCTGCCATCCGGTGCCCCTGGCGAAGGCGGCGCAGATGGTGCTCGACAGCGAAATCACGCATGGGCCGAGCTGCGTCTTGATACTCAAGACGCTGTTGCTGCTGGCGCAATGAGATCGCGGCGACAGTAACTTGGCAATAAGGTCACGATTTCCAGTGCGCGACTTGGCTGCTGCGCAGGGCCAGGTTGGCCAGATGAGCAGCCGAGGCGGCACTCACGCCGGCTTCGGCGGGGCAATTGGGTTTTTGCCGGCTGCGAACGCACTCGACCCAATTGGCCAGGTGCAGAACTTCGCCCTTGGGCTCGTCATAGAAATCGGCGCCACGCGGGCCGCTGCCCAGCACCAGTTCGCTCGGTTGAATTTTCTTGTTGCGCTCCGGATGGATTTCGTAACGCCCGCGATCCAGATACAACGTCGCCTCGCTGCCCATGAATTCCAACATCGCCCCGTTGCGCGCGTTGACGAACGCGCCTTCGAAATAAACCTGCACTTCTCGATCGGGATATCGCAGGAGCGTTTGCACCGTGTCGGGCGTTTCCCAGATTCCTTGGGCTTTGAACGAGTCTCCAACGGACGTGGCCGTCTGGGGGTGTTCCAGTTCCAAGAACCAATGGGCGACGTCGACATAGTGGACCATGAGATCGGTGAAAATGCCGCCGCCAAAATCCCAAAACCAGCGCCAATTGCGAAAGCGATATTCGTCGAACGGCTGCGACGGCGCGCTGCCCAGAAAGCGCTGCCAATCAACCGTCTTGGGATCGATGTTGTACTTATTGCGCGCCCAACGCGGGGTGTTGCGATTCCAAGTCAGATGAACTTTGTGGATGTCGCCCAACTGGCCCGACTTGAGGATCTCGAAGGCTTTTTGGAAGTGCGGCATGCTGCGCTGCTGCGTGCCGACCTGCACAATGCGCTTGTGATCATTCTGAGCGGCAATGACGGCCGCTCCTTCGCTCAGGTCATGGGTCAAGGGCTTCTCGACGTACACGTCCTTTCCGGCCGCGCATGCATCGATCGTGAGCGGCACGTGCAGATGGTCGGGCGCGCCGATAATCACGGCGTCGACGTCCGTTCGCGCCAGTAGATCCTGGTGGTACTTCGTTGCCACGGCTTTGGGATCGGCCAGCTTCTTGCCGGCTTCCAGATGCTGATCCCAAATGTCGCAGACCGCCGTCACCCGCACGCCGGCGACTTGCTTGAGCGCGTTCATCAATTGCTGGCAGCGGCCGCCGGTGCCGATGCAGCCAACATTCAGCGTTTCGTTAGCGGCAAATCCGCGAGCTGTGGCTCCATAGCCCGCGAGCAACAGGCCCGAGGCCAGGCCAACTTGTTCGATAAACTCACGGCGGGTGCGATCGCTCATCGTTGAATGTCCTTGCAAGAGTCCGGCAGGGCTTATTAAAAAGCTTCCGTTAGTAGCTCGATCATGTCCGGCACGGTCGGCACGCGTGGGTTGACCCGAATCAGCCGGGCAATTCCCAACGCCTTGCTGGCAAAGTCGGGAATCTGCTCGCGCTTGGCGCCAAGCTGGCTGAGCGTGGCGGGGATGCCGATCGCGCGATTGAGCTTCTCGATCGCCACGATCGCCTGCCCGGCTGCTTCGGCCTCGCTCAATTTCGAGACATCCTCGCCTAGCAGCCCAGCGATCTTGGCAAATTCGCGCTTTCGCGCCGGCAGATTGTAGCGCATCACATAGGGAAGCAGCATGCCGTTGCCGGCCCCGTGCGAGCAGTGGGTCGCGCCGCCGATTGGATACTCAAGAGCATGCACCAGCGCCACGCCGACATTCGAAAACGCCAGGCCCGCCAGCGTCGCTCCCAGCGCCATCGCCTCGCGCGCCGCCAGATCACTTGGGCTCTCGACCGCGCGAACCAGGTTCGCTCCGATGATCTGAATGGCTTTTTCGGCGAGACAGTCGCCCAGCGGATGTCGCCCTTGATAGAGCGACGTCTGACCGGGCGGCAAGGGAAAATCGGCGTTGTCGACGGCCGTGAACGCCTCGATCGCGTGGGTCATGGCATCGATGCCGCTGTCGGCCGTGACTTTTCGGGGGCACGACAACGTCAGCCGCGGATCGACAATCGCGAACGACGGCCGAATGTAGTTGCTCATGGCGCCGACTTTGATGTGATTGTCCTGGTCGGTGAACACGCCGGAGGCCGACACCTCGCTGCCCGTTCCGGACGTGGTGGGAATGCAAATCAGCGGTAGGGTGGGGCCGGGGATTTTATCTTCGCCAATGTAATCGCGCGGCGTGCCGCCGTTGGCCAGCACGGCGGCCGTCATCTTGGCCAGGTCCATATTGCTGCCGCCCCCCAGGCCGATCAACCCGTCGGGCGCAAACGCGCGAGCGTGAGCAATGCACTCGTCGGCGACGCGCAGCGAAGGCTCGGGCTCTCCGCCGGCGAACACATCGAGAGTTGCAATCGCCGCGATTGACGATTGCACTTCATCGCAAATACCGGCTTCGATCAATTTGGCATCGGTCACAATCAAGACGCGCTTCAGCCCCAGCCGTTTCACGACGTCGCCCAGTTGGCGCACGGCGCCAGAGCCAAAGATGATTTGTCCGGCGGAACTGAAGGTCCAGGTAGTACGCATCGCGTCAATCTCGTCGTTGGTTTCGGGACGTGGCACGGCATCCGAGCAGCCGGATCGCCATCGCGGGAGCAATTGTAACGCCTGGAAATTGAAACCCAAACTTAGAGCCTATCCGAAAACTGTCGGGGTCTGTCCCGATTTCGCGGTGCCCGGGGAGCAAAATGGGACTGTCCCCCTCTCCGGGACAGTTTTCGGATAGGCTCTAATCCCTGCCTGTGCTCAATCTTGCTTTGGCACGAGGCCGCGGACGGCTCCGACGATCGATTCCTCGATGCTTGGCGTCCAGGGCGATGGTAGTCCGTAATAGACCATGGCGCCCCCGCCCTCATAGCCGCCTTCCAGCAATACTCGGCGCGACGGAATGTAGGCCATCACGTCGTTGGCATATCCGGCGACCCACGTTCGCTCGGGTCCAAGTTCTTGCTTGATGCGCAGGGCGTAGTCGACCACGACTTCTCCACCCAGATTGACCACGATCAATTTGGGACCCAGCCGCCAGGCCTGGATCGGGTAGGGATAAGCTCCTGGAATGGTTTGTCCTTTGGAGAGAAGTTTCAAATAGCTTTGGGCGCGTGCCGCGGCAAAACGGTCGGTGCCTTTGGCTTCTTTCTCGACTTCTTCGGCGGTTGGCACTTTTGCCAACGGAAGTTCGAGAGTCCGCGAACGAACTACCAAAGTGCCCGAGAGCGGCTCGAGGGTTTGCTTCAACACGGCCTCGACCGAATCGGCCAGTTGGCTGCCATATTGCCGAGCCAGTTCGGCTTTCCGGCGGGGCAGCGGATTCTGATCGGCCCCGCAGCCGGCGAAGAACAGGGCCGTACAGCCCGGATGCCGCGACTCTAGCTCGCTTTGCGCAAAGCCAGGATAATCGCTCGACCAATCGTAGCCATCGAGCACCGTCGCATGGCAGGCGTAGCCAAACAAGACCGCCACCAGCTTTCCGCTGTCGTCCGCGATCTTGAGCACGGGCACGGCATGGTCCACCGGACCTTGCAATTGTCCTTCGGCTCGCAGCCGCGGCGCATCGGGCTCTTTGTTGTTGCGGCGATTGACGGCGAACGTCGCCTGGCCTTGGCCCCAGGAAATGTTTCTTGGCGCCAGTGCCCCGGCAGCGCGACCCACGAGCTCGACGACGGTTTGTTTTAGGTGCGAGGCGTAACGATCGACGAGCGCCTGTTGCTCTTTGTCGATCAAGTCGTAGTGCAACGCTGGAAGATTGTGTCCGACAACCGGGCCGCTGTGCGTGTGCGAGCAGTAGATCGCGACATGTGCGGGATCGAGTTGATATTTTGCCTTCAGCTCGCTTTTGATCGGGTCGGCCACGTCGGGGCTGATGCCGACCAGGTCCAGCGTGACAATCGCCACCCGGGCGCCTTGCTGATCTTCGAGCACAAGCGCCTTGGCCCAGAGATCGTTCAAGAGCCCAGTCGAGGCATGATTGCGGCTGCCATAGCCGGCCATCCACATCGGTTCTTGCGGCGTGATTTTTTGTTTCGCCACGCCCGCCTTCCAGCTGGCGGCGATTGCAGGGCAGGGGAGGGCGAACAGGACAATCAACAACCACAGACCTGCGGAGAATATGCGTGGGAGCATGAGGGGCTTTCGTTGCAGGGAAGTTAGTTCATTAATTTATGAAGGCGATCGTGACGCCAATTTCAGCAGTGTACGAGCATTGTCGCGAAACACCTTGGCTTGGACTTCCGCGGGAAGCTGCAACTGACGGAACAGGTTCAATTGCGGCACGTCCTGGCCAGGCGCCAGAAAATCGGTGCCGAACATTAGACGGTCGGCGCGGCGAACCAGAAACTCGCGGCCGAAGTCCATGTCGCGCGAGATTGCCTTGGCTCCGCTGCCCGCCGAGAGATCGCCAAACAGATTCGGATACTTATCCATCAACGTATCGATCGCTCCGCCGGTGGCGACCGGACCGTCGGGATAACCGCCCAGTTGCGATT
>Ga0163150_10005591_pt1 | contig 15943 bp, 9 predicted proteins | sample OliLakLV19P2IB_FD_148628 | JGI IMG/M metagenome (GOLD analysis project Ga0163150, IMG submission 148628) | Freshwater microbial mat bacterial communities from Lake Vanda, McMurdo Dry Valleys, Antarctica - Oligotrophic Lake LV.19.P2.IB | ecosystem: Environmental > Aquatic > Freshwater > Lake >...
GGCCCGGTTGGTTCTGGTGGCGCCGGGTCCCAAACTGCTGTGTAGTTGGTTGCGCCGGACGGTGGGAGTGTCGGCTTCCGTGTAAGGCCCGGGAAACGCGAGTCACCCTTTCAAATCGCGCGGGCCCCGGTCACCCCGCCCGATTGAGACCCGTTCGCGCTTGAGCACTCCAGGGGTTCGCACGACGATGACTCCCCTGTGCCCACCAAACCCAACCCCGCCGCCGATCCCTGCCTGCTTGAAAAAGTGGGGCAGCTCATGGATGCCGAGCCACAGCTCGAGGCGGTCGAGTTCGGGCCCGGCGGACGCGACGTGCGGATCGCCACCCTGGGAGCCGGGGAGCACGATGCCTTGCAGCGGCGGGTGAGCGCGGCGCTTGCATCCGGTCGGGAGGAATGCGGCGCCCTGGCGGAGACCGCGGTCTGTCACGCCTGCGGCGATCCGCCAAGCGCCAGGGTCGGGCTCGGTCGGGAGGTCCGCCCGCTTGCGGGAGGCGGAGTGGAGGTGCGGCGGATCGTGTGCCAGACGGCGCCCTCGTTCTGGAGGTGGGCCCGGCTGCCGACGTTCATCACGCGCGAGGTCGCGCCGATCGTCGAGCACAAGCACGCTCTGGCCGAGGAGGAATGGAAACACCTCGCGCTGCTCGCCGCCGCGTGCTTCGTCGCCCTGGTCGGCGGTCAGGTCGCAGGATGGCTGCATGCGCCGGGCTGGGTCGCCCACGTCCTGTTCGGGATCGCCTATCTCGCCGGCGGCTGGGATGCGGCCATCGAAACGTGGGCGCATCTGCGCAAGCGCAGCCTCGATGTGCATTTCCTCATGCTCGCCGTCGCGGCCGGGGCCGCGGCGGTGGGTGCCTGGGGCGAGGGCGCGCTGCTGCTGTTCCTGTTCTCGGGCTCGGGTGCCATGGAGCACTACGCCATGGGCCGGACCCGGCGTGAGATCGGGGCGCTGCTCAAGGGGGCACCAAAAACAGCGACCCGGATCGACGGCACCACCGAGCGCGAAGTGCCCGTCGCGGAGCTCGATCGCGGCATGCGGGTGCGCGTCACTCCCGGCGAGCAGATCCCCGTTGATCTCGAGATCGAGAAAGGGGAGAGCGCGTGCGACGAGTCCAACCTGACCGGTGAATCGATGCCCGTCCCCAAACGCCCCGGCGACCAGGCCCTGGGCGGTACGCTCAACGTCTGGGGCGTGATCGAAGGCGTGGTGGCCCGCCCTGCGAGCGAAAGCGCCCTCACCAAGATCATCCGGCTCATCGAGGACGCGCAGCATCTGCGCGCCCCTTCCCAGAGGTTCACGGACAAGTTCGGGACCGGTTACACCTACGCCATCCTCGGGCTCTGCATGGTGATGTTTTTCGTCTGGTGGCTCGGGTTCGGCCTGCCCCCGTTCACGGCGGGGCCCGAACAGAAGAGCGCGTTCTATCGCGCCATGACCCTGCTGGTCGTCGCCTCACCATGCGCGCTCGTGTTGTCCGTCCCCTCCGGCATCCTGTCCGCCATCGCGTTCGGGGCGCGCCGCGGCGTGTTGTTCCGGGGAGGCACAGCCATCGAAACGTTGGCGGATACCGGGGTCGTGGCGTTTGACAAGACCGGCACGCTCACGTCCGGTGAGCTGGCCCTCGCCGGGTTTGAGACGCTCGAAGGCGACCCGCGCGCTGCGGAAACTGCGGCTTGGAATCTTGCCCGCCTCTCCGAGCACCCGCTCTCGCGCGCCATCAAACGCCAGGGAGGAACGTGGAAGAGCCCGCTGCTCGATGTCGACGGCATCCAGAGCGTGGCTGGCAAGGGCCTGCGCGGCCGGGTGGCGGGCGTGCCGCACGTGCTCGGCAACGCAGCCTTCGTGGGAGCGGAACTTCATCGGGAATTGCCGGCATTCGGCGGCCCGATGGAAAGCGCGGAGGTCTACATCGGCGGGCCGGGCCTCCTCGCCCGGCTCCGGTTTCAGGATCATCTGCGGCCCGAAGCGCGCGGCCTGCTTGCGGAGCTCCGGGCGCTCGGCGTGGAGACGGTGATGCTGACGGGCGACCGCCGCGCGGTGGCGGAACGGGTGGGCGCCGAAGCGGGTGTCGGGTCTGTCCAGGCCGAGTTGCTGCCGGAGGACAAGGTCGCGGCGGTGCAGAAGTTGAAGGCCGCCGGCCGCAAAGTCGCCATGATCGGGGACGGCGTGAATGATGCCCCGGTCCTTGCCGCCGCCGATGTCGGGGTGGCCATGGGCGCCCGCGGATCCGACGCCGCGCTCGAACAGGCTGAGGTCGTTCTGATGAACGATCGGATCGAGAACTTCCTGCTCGCTTACCGGCTCAGCCTGCGCGCCCGCCGCGTGATTCGGCAAAACATCGGGTTCGCGCTTGGCACCGTCCTGGTGATGGTGGCGACCGCCCTCGGCCTGCCGGTGCCCCTGGCGCTCGGCGTCGCCGCCCATGAAGGCAGCACGGTGCTGGTCGTGCTCAACAGTCTGAGGTTGCTGTTCGAACCGCGGCGCTGATGCGACCGGCAAAAACAGAAAACCCGCCCCGCTGGCGCGGGACGGGCTTTCGTTTGAGTGGTCAGACGTTGCGGGAGCGCCCGCCGCGGGAATCAGGATTTGGCGGCTGCAGGCTCGAGCGGGCCGTTGGCCTTCTTCCAGCCGCTGATGCCGGCGCTGTAATGTTTCACGTTGGTATAGCCGAGCTTGGTGGCCGCCTTGGCCGCCTGTTTGTAGGCCTTGCACGTCGGGCCGCCACAGTAGGCGACGATGAGGGCGCCCTTGTCGGCGGGTAACACGCTCGCGAGCTTCTCTTGCGAAGCCGCAAAGTCGATGGCCCCGGCGATGTGGCCCTGTGCGAAGGATTCGGTGCCGTTGACGTCAATGACCGTGACGGTCTTGGCCGCAACCGCTTTCAGGAGTTCCTCGTGAGAGATATCGGGGAACCCGGCTCCGGCTTTCGCGTCGGGTTTGGCCTCTTCGGCTTGGACCGCCACGAGGGGGAGCATGAGGACAGAGAGGAGGAGTGCGATGGTTTTCATGGGTCGAGAGGATGCGTAGAGATGGGTTGCTTGGGTTGGATCTGACTGTGTTGAGTTTATTGAGACGCGAGTCGCCCCGGAATTGTTCAATCATGGTTCCGATGGGCCGGGGAATCCTCCAGGCTCGCTTGACAACGGCTCTCGCCGCCCGAGGGTGCATCTTGACCCAAGCCAAATGAAATCCTTGAGCCACCCGATTCGATCCCTCGCAGGCCTGTTGTGCGCCGTCGCTGCGCTGGTCCTGCCCCGCACCCTGCATGCCGAGTCGCTCGCGCTCGGAGCGGAGGCACCCAAACCCCCCTCCATCGATCATGAGGGGAAACCGGTCGATTGGGCCGCGCTCCATGGGGTCGGCTACACGCTCGTCTATTTCTACCCGAAAGCCGACACGCCGGGCTGCACCAAACAGGCGTGCAGCCTGCGGGACGCGTTTGCCGCGTTGACCGCCGGCGGGGTGACCGTCGTCGGCGCAAGCGGTGACACCGCCGAGGCTCAGCAGGCGTTCCGTCAGAAGCACAAGCTGCCGTTTCTCCTCGTCGCCGACACCGAAGGGAAGCTGGCCGATGCATTTCACGTTTCGCGCAAGGGAACCTTTCCCTCGCGCCAGGCATTCCTTTTCAAGGGTGGCAGGCTCGTCTGGCTCGACACCACTGCGGCCACCGACCAGCAGGCCGAGGAAGTGCTGGCGGCGATCAAGCAGCTCTCGCCGTAACCGATGGCCGCAGGGGGTTCCGGACAGAAGACGCCCGCTGCCGGGAATCCAGGATTAGATCTGAAGTGTTGGCTGCTTTTCGTGGCTCCATGAGTTCCTGCTCACGGGCGATGGTGGTTAGAATTGGAAATAGATGAAGTCCGATGTCACCCGGCTTCGCAGGACGAGGATCCCGGTGAACATCGCCACGCCCGCGATGACCTGGGCGACGTAGGCCGGGAGTGGGCGCGCCGTTTCGATGCGCGGCCACGTCGCCGCGGGCAGGCAGCCTGCCAGGTGGTGGATCCAGATGGGCAGGGAGATCAGGAGCACGCTGTTGAAGAGATACCCTCCCACCGTCCAGTCGGACCCTTTCGCCGCGAAGGGGTCGAGGGTCAGATATCGCACGAGCTGGGCGGTTTGGGTTTCCCGGAACAACAGCCAGCCGATCAGGATCAGCGTGAACATGAGCAACCAACGCGGGAAGGCCAGCCAGCGGGATTCCGACACCCGCTTCGGGACAACCGCCGAGGCCGCACGATAGATCACCACGAGCACGCCATACCAGAGACCCCAGAGGACATAGTTCCACGAAGCCCCGTGCCAGAGCCCGCTGAGCAGGAAGGTGAAGAGCAGGTTGAACACCACCCGGCCAGGACCGGCGCGGGAACCGCCGAGCGGGATGTAAACGTAATCGCGAAACCACGTGGAGAGTGAGATGTGCCAGCGTTGCCAGAACTCCTGCGGGGAGCGCGCGAGGTAGGGATGGCGGAAGTTCTCCATCAAATCGAACCCCAACAGCCGGGCCGAGCCGCGGGCGATATCGGTATAGGCCGAGAAATCGGCGAAAATCTGCACCGCAAAAGCGAACACCCCGGCCCAGAGAACCGGGAACGCGGGTTGTTCAAGCGCAAATACCCGGTTGGCGGTCACCGCCACGTTGTCCGCGATCACCAGTTTCTTGAAGAATCCCCAGAGAATCAGCAGCACCGCGCCGCGGGCCCCGTCCCAATCGAGGTGGCGCGCCTGCTGGATCTGTGGCAGCAGATGGGTCGAACGCTCGATGGGACCCGCGACCAGTTGCGGGAAGAAGGCCGAATAGAGGAGGTAATCGGAAAAACTCCGCACCGCCCTTGCTTTCCCGCGGTGGACATCCACCACGTAACCGATTGACTGAAAGGTGTAGAACGAAATTCCGACCGGGAGGAAGATCTGCAGAGTTAGATCGCTCACTTCCAGGCCGAGCGATCGGAACGCCACCGAGAAATTGTCGGCGAAGAAATTGTAATACTTGAAGAACCCGAGCAACCCGAGGCTCGCGCAAAGACTCAGGCAGAGCAGGGGCGTTTTGTGTTTCGGCCACCGTTCGATGCCCCGCGCGACGAGGTAATCCATCCCCGCCGTAAACGCCAGCGGCGCCAGAAACCACCAGTGCACGTACCCGTAAAAGAACCAGCTCGATCCGATCAGGAACAGGTTCTGACTGCGATGAGGCAGGCGCCAGTAAAGGACCAGCACCAGCGCGAAGAACACCAGGAAATCGAAGCTGTGAAAGATCATCGCAGCGAGGTCCCCATCACCTCGACAAAATGCCGTGTCCACTCCGCCCTTGCCTCCGCGGCGATGTGGTCGCCATCCGCATACATGGACAATGTAATGACCGGATCGCGTGTGAAATCGTGAAACCCGATCCCTTGCGCAAGGGTCCACTCGCGGAGGCTCGTCACGTATGGTTCGAGATCGGCCCGGTCATAGCGGACGTTGTCCGGACGATTCGGCCGGCGTTTCACCCGCACCAGGCAGAGCTGGAGGTTGTGCTGGCGGGCAACGTCCGCCAGGTGCGGTAGAAACGACTCCGCGGGATCGGGATCGAACGCCCGGGATTGCGGGCCATCATCCGTGGCCATTTCCGTCCCGACATCCTTGCGCAATCGTTTGATGTCGAACGAAGCCTCGATGGCCTTGCGGGTCTGCGACTTTGCCTGCCGGAAACCGGGGGTCCAGTGCAACGCGCGCTCGTCCAGGCGCTCGAGCGCCTCCGCCTGACCGAGCCGGATGGGGTAGACCCGGTCCAGGGCGGCATCCACGCGGGCGCGCACACCGCTCCGGCTTCTGCCGAGCACCTGATCCAACTCAGGCTCGGTGGCCTGCGCGGCGGCCTCGAGGGATTCGCGGTATTGGGAACCGGTCCGGTACTCCGGCCAGCTCCATTGCCGGTCCCGAAAGAACAGGAACACCCGCTGCGGACGCACCCCGGCGGCGACCACCTGATTCTTGAACGCCAGCCACCAGCGGGCCGAGGCGCTCCCGTTCTCAGCAATCACGAAGGCCCTGCGCCCGGTCAGCCTCTCGAACACCGCTTCGTCCAACCGGCTTTCGAGCATCGAATCGCCGATGAACACAAAGTCCGGGGCTTCCGCCCGCAGCTTGGGCACGTTGCTGCCATCGAACGGGGTCTTGCTGAAGGCAGATCGGAACAGCGCCGCAGGGGCCAGCAACACCACAAGAACGAGCAGGATCAGCCGGGCCCGAGCGGAACCCCGGGCGCCATCGGTTGCCGACCTGTTGTCCAGCTTCGTATCCAAGCCGCCAGCCTTAGCCTCCCCGCCCATGGGCGTCGAGCGTGGGGCGCACGGAAGCGGAAATCTCCGTCAGGCCGTCCTCGATGCGCCCAGCCCGCATCCTAATCCCCGATCAACCCCCGATGGCGCTCGCATCCGGCCCCGGGGAGGGGTATGTTCTCCCCTTTGCCATGGGACGAAACCGAAAAGCGCAGCTCGCGGAGAAGGGGACAACCGCGGAGCCGTGCATCGAGGTGCGGGGCGCGCGTCAGAACAATCTGAAGGGATTCGACCTCGACCTCCCGCTCAACCGGTTGATCGTCGTCACCGGACCCTCCGGATCCGGCAAGTCGAGCCTTGCCTTCGATACCCTGTATGCCGAGGGGCAACGCCGGTACGTTGAGACGTTCAGCCCCTACACCCGGCAGTTTCTCGACCGCATGGACAAGCCTGCGGTCGACCGGATTCTCGGGATCCCGCCCGCCATCGCGATCGAGCAGGCGAATCACGTCAAGAGCAGCCGCTCGACCGTCGGGACGCTCACGGAGATCAATGATTACCTGAAGCTTCTCTTCCCCCGCCTCGCCAGTGCGTTCTGCCCGGAATGCGAGCGCCCCGTGCGTCCGGAGACGCCCGCCTCCATCACCGGTGCGGCGCTGGCCACCCTCGTCGGCCGCACCTTGCTGGTCACCTTCACGGTCGGCGCGCCCCCCACCGCCGATCCCGCCCGCTTTTTCGAGTTCCTTCGCCAGCAGGGTTACCTGCGCATCTGGCTCGAGGGAGCGATCCATCGCACCGACGCACTCCCGACCGTTCGCCGATTGCCCCCGTCGGTCCGGGTCATCCAGGACCGGATCACCATCGGGCACGCCAATCGTGCGCGGCTTGGCGAGGCGGTCGAGCAGGCGCTGAGTTTTGGCAAGGATCGGATGGCGTTGGTCGATCCCGAGTCGGGCGACGAATACCCTTTCTCAACCGGGTGGCACTGCGCGCATTGCGACCGCGATCTCCGCCCGCCCACGCCCGGGCTGTTCAGTTTCAATCACCCGCTTGGCGCGTGCCCCGCGTGCCGGGGGTTCGGCCGCGTCATCGGCATCGATCTCGACCGTGCGCTTCCCGACAAGAGTCTCAGCATCCGCGCGGGCGTGGTGAAACCCTTCCAGTCCGGCCAGTCCGCCGAGTGCCAGCGGGATCTCATCAAGGCAGCCAACAAAAAGGGAATCGCCCTCGACGTGCCGTTCGAGCGGCTGCCCGTCCGCGACCAGACCTGGGTGCTGCTGGGGGAGCGCGGCGAGGTGGACGCCACCGCCGATGAGTTGTGGGCGGCCGGTGGATGGTACGGCGTGAAGGGTTACTTCGACTGGCTCGAAGCCCGCACCTACAAGATGCACGTCCGGGTCCTGCTCAGCCGCTACCGGTCGTACACGAAGTGTCCAGCCTGCAACGGCGGACGTTATCAGCCCGAGACCCTCAATTTTCGGATTCCCGCCCCCGACGGGACCGTCCACACGCTCCCGGATCTCGCCGGGATGCCCGTCGACCGGTTCGCGGAGTTGTCGGGCACGCTCGCCTCGCCCGACGCCGACCCGACCACCGCGATGTTGCTCAAGGAGATCACCGCGCGGCTCGGTTATCTCGTCGAGGTCGGGTTGGGTTATCTCAGTTTGGATCGCGCGTCGCGGACGCTTTCCGGCGGTGAGATCGAGCGGGTCAATCTCACCTCCTGTCTCGGGGCGTCCCTCGTCAACAGCCTGTTCGTCCTCGATGAGCCGAGCGTCGGGCTTCATCCGCGCGACATCGACCGTCTCATCCGCGTCATGCAACGGCTGCGCGACAAGGGAAACACACTCGTGGTGGTCGAGCATGAGGAGTCCGTAATCCGTGCAGCGGATCATCTGGTCGATCTCGGACCGGGCCGTGGTGAATCGGGAGGCGAGCTCGTCTATTCCGGTCCGGTCGAGGGGATCGACGGGGCGAAGAACTCGCTCACCGCAGGTTATCTGGACGGGCGCCGGTCGATTCCCGTGCCCGCGAGGCGCCGCGAGGGAAAGCGGTTTCTGAAGGTGCGCGGCGCCGCGCAGAACAATCTCCGGAACATCGACGTCAAGATCCCCGCCCGCGTATTCACTTGCGTCACCGGAGTTTCGGGGTCGGGCAAGAGCACGCTGGTGCACGATGTGATTCATGGGAATCTCCAGCGCCGGAGGGGGGAGGGTTCCGACCTTGAGCCTGGACGGTGTCGCGGGATTGAGGGCGACCAGTTGTTTGACCGGGTGGTGATGGTCGATCAATCCCCGCTCTCCCGCACCCCGCGCTCGACCCCGGCCGTTTACACGGGTGTGTTTGAGGGGATCCGCGGACTGTTCGCGGACCTGCCCGATGCAGAGGCGCAGGGGCTTACACCCGGCTCGTTCTCGTTCAACGCGGGCTCCGGGCGTTGCGAGCGCTGCTCCGGCACCGGTTTCGAGAAGGTCGAAATGCAGTTCCTCAGCGACCTCTACCTCCGCTGCCCGGAATGCGAGGGCAAACGCTACCGCCCCCACATCCTGCGCGTGACATTCAAGGGCCTTTCGATCCACGAAGTGCTCGAAATGACGGTCTCCGCCGCGATCCCGTTCTTCGCCGGGCACGGCCCGACGCTCACCGGCCCGCTCCAAACGCTCGTCGATGTCGGGCTCGGCTATCTCCGGCTCGGCCAGCCGCTCAACACCCTGTCGGGCGGGGAATCGCAGCGGCTGAAGCTTGTCGGGCATCTCGCGGAATCAGTGGGCGAGAAATCGCTGCTGCTGTTCGACGAACCGACCACCGGGCTTCACTTCGACGATGTCGCCCAGCTTCTCCGGGTGTTCGACCGGCTCGTCGAGCAGGGCCACACGCTCGTGGTGATCGAGCACAACATCGAGGTCATCAAGTGTGCCGATCATGTGATCGATCTCGGGCCGGAGGCGGGGTCGGACGGGGGTGCGATTGTCGCCGAGGGAACGCCTGAAGCGGTCGCGGCGTGCGATGCCTCGCATACCGGGCGCTATCTTCGGCGGGTCCTGGCGGGCGGACGGGTGTCCGAGCCGGCCCACGCGCTCCGCCTCCCGCCCGCCCCGGTGCGGAGCGGGATGCGGGTGGTCGGGGCGCGCGAGCACAATTTGCGCAATCTCAGCGTCGAGATCCCGCGGGACGAACTGGTGGTGATCACCGGCCTGAGCGGCTCAGGAAAATCCACGCTCGCCTTCGACATCCTCTTCAACGAAGGCCAGCGCCGGTTTCTCGACAGCATGTCGCCGTATGCCCGGCAATTCGTCGAGCAGATGGAGAAGCCCGATGTGGATCTGATCGAGGGATTGCCGCCGACGGTTGCCATCGAACAGCGCCTCACCCGCGGCGGCGGAAAATCGACGGTGGCCACGGTCACCGAGGTCTATCACTTTCTTCGCCTGCTCTTTTCAAAACTCGGTGTGCAGCATTGTCCGAAATGCCGGGTGCCCGTCGAGAAGCAGGGAACCGCCTCCATTGCGCGGCGCGTGGAGACCCTGGCGCGCAAGGGGCGCGTGCGCGTCCTCGCCCCGCTCGTGAAGGCGCGCAAGGGGTTCCATACCGATGTCGCCCGGTGGGCCGACCAGCATGGGTTCGACACCCTGTTTGTGGACGGGGCGCTCGTGCCCGTGAAAGGTTTCGAGCGGCTCGAGCGGTTCAAAGAGCACACCCTGGATGTGGTCGTTGGCGAACTCGGCCCCCGCGTGAAGGCCGATGCCCATCGTATCGTCACCCGCGCCATCGAGATTGGCAAAGGGACCGCCCGCCTGCTCGACGCATCGAACCGGGTCTCGGTCCTCAGCACCGAGCGAAGCTGCCCGGAGTGCGGGACCGCATTCGAGGAACTCGATCCCCGACTTTTCTCATTCCATTCGCCGCACGGTTGCTGTCCCCATTGCCGCGGATTCGGCGAAACCTGGGATTATCTGCCCGGGGTCGGAGACGCTGACAGCGAGCTGGAACGGGAACTTCAGGAGGAACGCGCGCTGGAATCCCGCGACGACGGCGAAACCCGGCCCTGCCCCGAGTGCGCCGGTCTGCGGATCAACCCCATCGCGCGCGCCGTCCATGTCGGCGGTCGTCCCATCGGCGATTTCGTGCGCGCCCCCGTCGCGGCGGCGCGCACGCTGGTCGGTTCCCTGAAGTTTCGCGGGCGCGACGCAGTCATCGCACGGGACATTGTCCCCGAGATCGCGCAGCGCCTGCATTTCATGGAGAAAGTCGGGCTCGGCTACCTCACGCTCGAACGCTCGGCGAAGAGCCTGAGCGGGGGTGAGTCCCAGCGAATCCGGCTGGCGGCGCAGCTCGGCTCCAATCTGCGGGGCGTCCTCTATGTGCTCGACGAGCCGACCATCGGGCTGCATGCGCGGGACAACCTCGCCCTGCTCGACACCCTCGAGGCGCTCAAGCGCAAGGGGAACTCGCTCGTCGTGGTCGAGCATGACGAGGAAACCATGCGCCGCGCGGATCGAATCCTCGATCTCGGCCCCGGGGCCGGCGTCCACGGGGGTCAGCTCATCGCCCAGGGCACGCTGTCCGACATCCTCGCCCACGCCGAATCGGTCACGGGTCGTTGCCTGCGCGAACCCGCCCGTCATCCGCTGCGCGGTTCGCGGCGCCCGCTCTCCGAGGCGCCCGGCTGGATCGAGCTCACGGGTGCGACCGCCCACAACCTCCACGACATCGATGTCCGCTTTCCCGTGGGGCGACTCACTGTCATCACCGGCGTTTCCGGATCCGGCAAGAGCTCGCTCATGCGCGGCAGCCTCATGCCGGCGCTGCAGGAGCGCAAGAAAGGCGGACGTCGCCCCGCCCACCAGGCCTGGCGGAGCATCACCGGGCAGGAATGGCTCGAGGCGGTCTACGAGGTTGACCAATCGCCCATCGGGAAAACCTCACGCTCGACGCCGGCCACCTATGTCAAGGTGTTCGACGAGATCCGCAAACTCTACGCGCAACTTCCCGTCGCCCGGGTGCGCGGCTACACCGCCAGCCGGTTTTCCTTCAACACCGAGGGCGGACGCTGCGAATCGTGCCAGGGACAGGGCGTGATCAAGCTCGAGATGGCCTTCCTCCCGCCCAGCTATCTGCCGTGCAGCGAATGCAACGGCAGTCGCTATAACCCCCAGACTCTCGAGGTGCATTTCAACGGGAAAAGTGTTGGGGATGTCATGGCGCTCACCATTGAACAGGCCGCGGCGTTCTTCCGGTCGCAGCCCGTCATCCATCGTCCGCTTGCGCTTCTTGCCGAGACCGGCCTCGGCTACATCAAGCTCGGCCAGCCCAGCCCCACGCTCAGCGGCGGCGAAGCCCAGCGGATCAAGCTCGTGTCGCAACTGCGCCGCGGCGTCATGCGCCAGGAAAAGGATCGGATTCGCCGGAACCGCGCCACCAAGTCCACTCTCTATCTGCTCGAGGAACCGACCATCGGCCTCCACATGGCCGATGTGTATCGGCTCGTGGAGGTCCTGCACCGGCTGGTGGACGAGGGGAACACCGTGATCGTCATTGAACACAACGTGAGCGTCGCCGCCGAGGCCGATTATGTCGTCGATATCGGGCCCGAAGCCGGCGAGGCGGGCGGCAACCTCGTCGCGTGCGGGACCCCCGAGGAGGTTGCCCGGCACAAGGTCAGTCGTCTCGCACCGTTCCTGCGCGAGGCGCTCCGGCCCGGTGCTCAAGCCGCCAAGTCAAGGTAGCCCCACTGTTTCCGCCGGGCGCCGCCTCGCCGCTGGTCTGTGTCGGCCTCGTTACAACGGCACCAAATCGCGCGTCCGCACCGGTAGTCCGGTCTCGAAGGATCGGTTCGCGGCGATGCCGGTGAGGATCGACCAGGCGCCGTCGATGTGACCCGCGGCGCGTCCGAGCGGATCGTGGGCGGGGCGCGCTGCGAACAGATCGTCGAGCAACGGGCGATCGCCGCCGCCGTGACCGCCGATGGGTTTGGGCGGGACCACCTCGTATGGGGCTGCGTGGTGCGGGAAGACCCGGATTTGGTTGCCCTGCTTGAGCGAGACGCCCGGGACCTCGCTGGAGCCGCTGACGTAGGAACTTTCGATATCCTCGATCTCGATCCGGCCGGTGGTGCCGGTGAAACAGACCCGGTAACCTTCCCAGGGCGCATAGGCGGTGAGCGAATACGACATCTGCGCGCCTGAGGCGTAGCGAACCACCACGTTCATGGTGTCCTCGATGCTGATGCCGTCGCCGAACACGCTCTGGTCGCGCTGGTAGCCGTCCTCGTGCTCCGCGTCCAGATACATGGCTTTCAGATCCGGGTGCGAGTGGAGATCGAGCGCGAACGGGTCGGTCTTCCGCCCCGTGCCCCGTTGGTAGAAGTCCCGGATTCCCCGTTCCTCCGCGTTGGCGCGTCCGTAGAACGCGAGGGATCCGAGACCGAAGACCAGTTCCGGGGTCGAGTCGAGCCACCAGTTGACGAGATCGAAATGGTGCGTCGCCTTGTGGACCATGAGGCCGCCGGAGTTGCGTTTGTCGCGGTGCCAGCGGCGGAAGTAATCCGCGCCGTGCCGGGTGTCGAGGAGCCACTCAAAGTGGACCGCCGTGACTTTGCCGATGACGCCCGACTGGATGAGTTCCTTCACTTTCGAGCGGGCGGGGGAGTAGCGGTAGTTGAATGTGACGCGGAGTTTCCGACCGGTGCGCTCCACGGCATCGAGGATTTCCCGGCATTTCTCCGCATCAACGGTCATCGGTTTTTCGCTGATCACATCGCAGCCGAGTTCCATCGCGCGGATGATGTAGCGATGGTGGGTGCGGTCCATGCTTGTCACGATCACGCCGTCCGGCCGTGTGGATCGGATCATCTCGTCGAACTCCCATGGCTTGAAGGTTGGCACGGCGGTCCGCAGGCCGCACGTGTCGCGCAGCGTGCGGAGTGCGAATGCCATGCGGGTCCCGTTCGAGTCGCACAGGCCGACCAACTGCGCCGTGGCGCGGTGGGTGGTGGCGATGGCTTTCCAGTACATCGAGGAACGTCCGCCGACGCCGACGATGGCGTAGCGTTTGCGGCGCTTGGTGCGGGGGGAGGGCATGGGGCGGATCGTAGGCGCCCGGCGTGCGGCGATCCACTCCCGTTTCGGCGCACTCGCCGCTTGAGCCTTTCGGGGTCCGATGATTAGTTAGCTGCGGTCTCTGCAATCCCCCGCACATGGACGTCATGGTTGAACTCCGCTCGGTGACCAAGCGTTTCGGCGCTTCGGTCGCGGTGGATGACATCACGCTCACCGTGAACGCCGGGGAGTTCATGACGTTTCTGGGCCCGTCGGGCTGCGGGAAGACGACCTGTTTGCGGATGATCAGCGGGTTCGAGAAACCGAGCGGGGGGGCGGTCCTGCTGGCGGGGAAGGACGTGACGAACGACCCGCCGTATGCGCGCGACGTCAATCAGGTTTTCCAAAGCTACGCCCTGTTTCCGCACCTGCACGTCTGGGACAACATCGCGTTCGGACTGCGAATGAAAAAGCTCGCACCCGACGAGGTCCGTCGCCGGGTCGAGCGCGTGGTGGAGATGACATCGCTGGGTGAGCTGGCGCGGCGCAAGCCGTCCCAACTCTCCGGCGGACAGCGTCAGCGGGTGGCCCTCGCGCGAGCGGTGGTGTGTGAGCCGAAGGTGCTGCTGCTCGACGAGCCGCTTTCCGCGCTCGACGCCCGGCTCCGGCATCAGATGCAGGTCGAGCTCAAGAGTCTCCAGAAACGGTTGGGCATCACGTTCATCTTCGTCACGCACGATCAGGAGGAGGCGCTGACGATGTCCGACCGGATCACGGTCATCAACGAGGGCAAGGTCGAGCAGGTCGGGTCATCCTGGGAGATTTATCACCGGCCGCAGACCCGGTTTGTTGCGAGCTTTATCGGGGACACCAACATCGTCGAAGGCGAGGTGCTCGGGCAGTCCGGCAACCGGTTGCAATGTGCGCTCGAGGGCGGGCTCAAGCTTGCCCTGACCGCCCCCGTGGAGTCGCATCCCGGGGGCAGGGTGCTCGTTTCCCTCCGGCCCGAGAAGATCCGGCTCTTTGCCGATCACCCGGGGGGCGACAATGTGTTTGGTGCCACCGTCACGACCGAGCTGTTCAAGGGTGCCATGGACGATCTGACGATCCGGACCGAGGGCGGCCTCGAGCTGAGCGCGCTCGATGCCAACGAGGGCGGGGACGACATTGAGTTTCACGAGGGAGACCGGGTTTGGTGCCGGTTGCACCCGGACGACATCATCCTTCTGAAAGCGTGACCCGTCGCACGAACAAGCCGGGTGCCCGGCTGCGCGCCTTGGAGCGCCATGTGGCGGCGCTGCACCGTTGCACCCGCTGCCCGCGCATGCATCGTCCGGCGGTGAGCGGCGGTGCGACGCTCTCCCGGATTTTGCTCGTCGGCCAGGCGCCGGGGGTGAAGGAGCCGATTTTGGGACGACCGTTTGCGTGGACGGCCGGGCGAACGTTGTTCCGGTGGTTCGAGGGGGCCTGCGGATGGGACGAGGCAAGCTTTCGCGCGCGTGTTTACATGGCCGCGGTGTGCCGCTGTTTTCCCGGGAAGAACCCGAAGGGGGGAGACCGTGTTCCCGACGACGCGGAGATCGCCGAGTGCGCGGCGTGGCTCGATGCCGAGATCCGGCTGCTCGAACCCGACCTGGTCATCCCGGTGGGCAAACTCGCCATCCAGCAGTTCATCGCATTCAAGACGCTGGATCAGGTGATCGGGCAAACGCTGCGTGCGGAGCGCGCGGGACGGGCATTCGATCTGGTGCCGCTCCCTCATCCGTCCGGAGCGTCGACCTGGCACCGGATGGAGCCGGGGCGATCCCTTTTGCACCGGGCGCTGCGGAGCATCTCGAGGCATCCGGCGATGGGGGTCGCCTAATCCGATGCGGTTCGCGGCGGGGCCGTATCCCCGAGGCCCTCGGGGGTGAACTCGCGGTCGTCGTACCCCACGCCGTGCCGGAGCTTGGATCCCTCGATTTGGGTGGTGGATTCGTCCTCGAATCCGCGGATGTTCAAATTGCCAGGGATGTTGCGGCCCTTGTCGTCCCTCACCACGAGAGTGGTGTCGATCCGCCGCGCGAGTTCGCCGGAGGGGAGATATTTCTCGATCCGGAGCGGAACGAGGCGACGGGTGTCCACCCAGGAGCGAACGGATGCGAACTCGGATTTCTGGTCCTTGCCGGGTTTGGATTCGAGCACCACGCATTCGATCCGATCCACGGGTTGGGTTCCGATGAGGGTCTGCCCCTCCCATGCGAAAAAGTTTTCGATCACGTCGCCGTAGGAGAGATCGCTTCCAAACAGCGACCCGGTCAGTTGTGACGCGCCGAGTGCGCGCACGGTCCCGGGGGGTGTGAACAGGGAACCGACGACGGCCTGGCTGCCGGTCCGACGCAGCAGCACCGCCTCGCCCGCCTGTTCCTTGGGCCAGAGCACCTGATACACCACTTCGGTGACGGTCGGGGTGCGCCGTTGTTTGATCTGGAGCTGGATCGTAACTTTCGGGGCACCCGGTTGCCGAACCAGATCCATCTTCAGGCGCGCATACGACGTCCCGTCCTGCTGGAGAGCGCTGAGCGTTGCGGCGAGTTCCTTTGCGGACCCCGCGGCGGGGGCGTCGGCGGCGTGGCCGGGTGCGGTGAAACCGGTGCAGACGAGGAG
>Ga0163150_10005592_pt1 | contig 15942 bp, 9 predicted proteins | sample OliLakLV19P2IB_FD_148628 | JGI IMG/M metagenome (GOLD analysis project Ga0163150, IMG submission 148628) | Freshwater microbial mat bacterial communities from Lake Vanda, McMurdo Dry Valleys, Antarctica - Oligotrophic Lake LV.19.P2.IB | ecosystem: Environmental > Aquatic > Freshwater > Lake >...
CTGTACTATGGCGGCGGCTATGCCACTGGATATACCTGGCACTTGAGTGTGATCGACGCCGGCAGCCCGCGTGCGCTGCAGACTTCGGCGGATCGTGTTGCCCAGTTGACGGCCGAACGAGCCAATCCCTTTACGGTTACCAAGGACGGCTTCGAGAAGTCGCAGTGGGCCCTGGGACAAGAGGATGCCAACGTCCAACGCCGCAAACTTCGCTTTGGCATGTCCAATGGCATTCCGGTTACGGGCGACTTTAACGGCGACGGCATCACCGACGTCGGCGTGTTCTACGGCGGCCAATGGTACATCGATCTCAACGGCAATGGCGTCTGGGACGAAAGCGACCTGTGGGCGAAATTGGGCCACGACGGCGATCTGCCCATCACTGGCGATTGGGACGGCGACGGCAAGACCGACATCGGCATCTTCGGCCGCGCCTGGCCGGGCGATCCGGAAGCCGTGGCCAAGGAGCCCGGTCTGCCCGATCCCAACAACGTGCCCAAGGGAGTGCGCAAGAACGTGCCGCCGCGGGCCGAACAGGCCGCAATGGGTTGGCGGCGCATGAAGCGCACCAGCCAAGGCGAGGAACGGGCCGATTTGATCGATCACGTGTTCCACTACGGCACGGCCGGCGACCGGCCCATCACGGGCGATTGGACCGGTAGCGGCGTGGATACGATTGGCGTGTTCCGCGACGGGCAATGGCTCCTGGACGTCAACGGCGATGGCCAGTGGTCCGAGGGAGACATCGAAGTCCACATGGGCGGCCACGGCGACCGACCCATCGTAGGTGACTTCAATGGCGACGGCGTCGACGACTTGGGGATCTACCGCGACGGCAAGTGGTCGATCGACTCCAACGGCGACCGCGCGCTCGACGCCAACGACAAGGTCTTTGAGCTGGGCGAGGCAGAGCATTCGCCAGTCGTCGGCGATTGGAATGGAGACGGCGCCGACGAGCCGGGGCTCTATCACGACGCAAACGCCACGGTCAAAGCCGAGACGGCGCAGGCCGCAACGGGCAAGGCCGAGCGGTAGAGCGCGCGACAGTTGTCGCCTCGCCGGACTTAGGGACCGCGCAAGAATAACTTGGTCAATTTGCCACGGATTGAACCCAGAGCGGGCTACGCCCGGGCAACCCAAATGATCTGTTGGTTGTCGATCGATCGCTACTTTTCCCTAGCCCAGGCATTCATGCCTGGGTTTTCGCGGCCCCCTAAGAGTCGTCGTCCGCCCGCTTCAGCGGGCCAAAACTCGTTGAGGCTATTCCGCCCTGAAGGGCGTGAAAAACGAGATCCTTTGCCGACAATCTCCCAGGCATGAATGCCTGGGAAATCATCCGCAAGAACGCCAAAATCCGCGCAAGGCGCGTGGAAAGTCAACGTTTGTAGTACGGACGAAACACGGATGAAGTGAACCACAAAGGACACGAAGGACACAAAGATGACGGACGCGAACGCTTTCCCTAGGGTGGCCTTTGTGCCCTTTGTGGTTCTCTTCGTCCGTACTACAAACATCGAATATCCACGTGCGCTGCGCGGATTTGTGCCGCCCTGTGCAGTCGGAGGACGGGATTGGGTTGGTAGGCAACTCACGCAAGAATCGCGAAAACCCAAAAGAGCGACAATGCGAAACTATTTCTGGTTTTCGCTCTTTCGGGCTTTCGCGATTCTCGTGGTTTATAAGGCAACATCGAGCAGACGATGTGGCGATTGGCGGTGATAACGCTCAATCCACCTCGATTCTCGTTCGTATTTGCTTCCGGCAATGCCGGGCTGTGTTTGATCCGTGCTTCATCCGTACTACAAACGTTGAATTTGCACGCGCCTTGCGCGGATTTCAATGGACGCCGAGGGGGTCGGGACTCGTTGTCGCCGGCGCGACTCGGCCGTTCGCAGGACCGGCTTCCGACAACGACTCGCCGACCCCTTTTTGTTGGTTCCGGCTACGCCGGGCTGGGTTTGATCCGTGTTTCATCCGTGGCTGAGAATCGATCAACTTATTTCTGCGCGATGCCTTAAGTGAAAAACTGCGCGCATCTCGCGTTCGCAGACGCCAATAGCTGCATGCACTTGCTGCGATATTCGCCCTCATAATCGTCACAGCCGACGCATTCTGCCTGGCTTGCACGATGATTTCTTGCGCCGCAGCCGCTTCATGCGCTGCGCGATTGCCGACTTTTCGGATCGTAGCACGGGCCCACTTGTGCCGATCGGTTGATTCCGCACAATCACCAATTGGCAACTTGGCTAAAGAATCCCGTCGAGTCGGGCGGAACGCGAACTATAGTTTGCCTAGCCGGGTTCCCGGCGTCTCCGCATCAAGCGGACCAAGTTCCGATCCAATGCATCTCGTCGCCCGCACCTGGAGATCCATCATGGGATTGCATCCTCGTTCGCTACCCAGCCTGGTCGTCGAACCCAAGCGAGATTACATAGCACGATTGCGTGTCGGCCTTGTGGTGGTGATGTTCGCAAATACTTGCGTAGTGCTTCTGGCCTCCGCGGCAGTTTCCGACGAACCTGAGACCGCCACGCAGCCAGCGAATGGCCAAGCGGCGGATGCGCAGACATCCCCGGATCAACGCACCTGGCACCTCAGCATCATCAACGGTGGACAGCCGCGCGGCGACGCAACGACGGATACTGCCACTCCGTCACAAAATCAGACAGAGAAAACGCGCAATCCCTTTGCCGAGAGCACCGCGCCCAAGTCGGGGCAATGGCAGTTCGCCGAGACGGTCAAACCGAGATTCGACGGGCAGCCGGCAACTTTGGGCCGTGCGGGGGCCATCCCGGTGACGGGTGATTTTAACGGCGATGGCCAGGCTGACATCGGCGTTTTCATCGACGGCGAGTGGTTCGTTGATCTCAATTCCAATGGCCGCTGGGACGCGGCGGATTTATGGGCCAAGCTGGGCGGCGCGGGCGATCAGCCCGTCGTGGGCGATTGGGACGGCGATGGCAAGAGCGACATCGGCGTTTGGGGCGCTGCTTGGGCCGGCGACAACGCGGCCGTGGCTGCCGGAACGAGCCTGCCCGACGCCGACAGTGCTTCGACCGACAGTGCTTCGACCGACAGTGCTTCGACCGAGAGTGCTTCGACCGAGAGTTCCCCAGATACGCATGTGGCCGCACCGGCTCCGCGCGGCGTTCGCATCCTCCAGCGCACCGCGGACGGCAAAGTACGGTCCGACGCGGTCGACCATGTGTTCAACTTTGGCGGTCCCGACGCGATCGCCGTGGTGGGTGACTTCAACGGCGATGGTATCGACACGATCGGCCTATTTTCTGGGGGCCGATGGCTGATCGACACCGACGGCGACGGCAAATGGAACGAGCAGGAAACGGAGCACATTTACGGCGGCGCGGGGGACACGCCCGTCGTCGGCGATCTCAATGGCGACGGCATCGACGAGATTGGAATCGTCCGCAACGGCTCGTGGCAGTTCGATACGAACAACAACCACGTCTTGGACGAAGGAGATGTGCAGCTTCGCCTCGGTGGTGAGCGCGATGCGCCGGTCGTGGGCGATTTCGACGGCGACGGCACGGACGATATCGGCGTCTATCGCAGCGCACCGTAGAACTACGAAGCCTTGACCTTTTCCAGTTCGGCCGTGACTTCGGCCAACTCTTTTTCGATTCGTGCCGCTTCGCCGGGCTCGTCCATCTGCTGCTTCGCGCCGGCTAACTGCAAGCGTAGTTTTTGCAGTCGCTGTTGCAGCACGTCGATTCGTTTCTTTGCCTTCTTGTCCATAACGCCTTTGGCTCGCCGAAGTAGTGTGCGATGATCGGATGACGCTGCCCGCTCCGTCGCCGTTGCGATCATTCGGGTTACGCGTCGCCGAGTTGATTGATCGTTATTTAGAGCTCGTACAGAAACAACTTGAGCAGTTTTTTAGCCACGGATCAAACACCGATCGACACGGATGATGAGAATCGCGAAGACACGAACGAGCAGAAACGAGGACACCGCCTTCGTTTTCGGACTTTCGTACTTTCTGACTTTCGCGATTGCCTTTTCTCGTCCGTACTACAAACGTTGAATTTGCACGCGCGCTGCGCGGATTTTGATATCCGAGTTTTCTCTAGCCCAGGCATTCATGCCTGGGAAATTTGGCCAGAATGATCTCGTTGTGAACGCCCTTCAGGGCGGAAGGACTTCTCGATGGATTTTGGCCCGCTGCAGCGGGCGGACGACGACTTTTAGGGGACAATCGAAACCCAGGCATGAATGCCTGGGCTAGGGAAAATGACGATCAATGCACGAGCATCCAACCATTTGGGTTGCCCGGGCGTAGCCCGCGCTGGGTTTAATCCGTGGCAAATTGAACAGATTATTCATGTGCGAATCCTTAGTCGGCGTTCATAGTTCCGCGTTCTCCCCCCCCCTTCCGATGCGAGTTTATTGGTCGCCAACTCCCTGGCCGCCCGTTCCCTGGCTGCTGGCCCGCACCCTTGTCTGTGTGGCTAACCAGGCCGTGAGGGCTTGCATGGCGCCGATCGATTCCATGCCCTGCAGGCCGAAACACTCCCACAGGAGCATCAACGACCCATTGATCGAGCCGCCTTGCAGCTCACCGCGCAGGCGCATGGCCTTGGCAAGAAAGTCGGGCTGTGTGGCCAATCGCTCGGCAAACGTGGCGGCGCAGCGTTGCCCTCGGTCGCGTGGAACGTCTAAGAGCGCAGCCAGGGTTTCCCCCGCCGCATCCACGTCGCCGGCCATGATTTGCTGGATGAAGCCCTGAAACGAAGCCGCCGCCCCTATTGACGCCGCGTCGGCGGAACTAGCTTCGTTGGGCACCGCTTCGGTGGCAATTACCGATGACTGGTACGTTCCAAGCGGCTCGGGCAACTCGCCCGCAGCGATGGCCTCGCCCTCGGACTGTCCGGACTCTGCAGCGCCCGGCATGCCGGGCAAACTCCGCGGCGCGGTCGGCGGCAGATTGGTCAACATCGCGTTGACGTGCGTCAATCGCAGCCCTACTTGCTCGTGGAGGCTTTCGATCTCGCTGGAGTAGGAGTTTCCCAGGGCGTCTTCGATGATCTCTTCGCCGGCCTCGACGATCCGCTCGGCTAGCCGCGCCGCGAGGATCTCGCGGGCTCGTTCGAGAATCGAAATGGCCTGGGAGCGGTCGTCCATGAGTCGATTTCGTTTTGATGTGCCGGGCGATGTGATTCGGATAACGGCGGCTCAGAATGGTCGCGGCCGCACGGACTTCCATTACCAGCATATTTGCCGACAGCACCGCGGGCAACGATGATTCGCCCTAAGTCGCGCGCCCGGACTCAAGTTCCGTGGCATGTGCCGATTGTGCGGGCTGGACCGGTTTGTTTTCTTTTGCCGTGCCGTGATCCATGTTCCTCATGACGCCCGAGATGCACACCAGCGTCACGGCCAGCACGACGTTCAGCGTCAGCCATTGGCGGGCATCGCGGCGGAAGAACTCCGTCGACTCGCTACGGCCGCTGAGCACGCTGGCCAGAAAGAAGACTGCCAATGCCAGCAGGAACTTAATGCCGAACAGCATCTGATACGCGGCGGGCAAATGGTAGCTGAATTGATACCTGAGGAAGTTGTAGAAGCCACTGATCAACAAAAACGCAATCGCCGCCATGACCCACTTGGCCCACTGCGAGCGAACTTCTTCGGCGAGCCTTTCGCGTTCCTTCTCGGGCAGCCAAGCCGCGGCCGGCAACAGGGCCACTCGCATGAAGATCGCGCCGCCCACGGCCGTGATCGCCGCCAGAATGTGCATCCAGCGAAAGACGACGGCGCCGAGAAAATCGAGATCCACGAGTGTTGCTCCTACGTCAGTGCCAAATTGGCGGAACCGCGCCGGGCGGCTGCAAAGATCACGCAGTATGGATCGTTGATCGTAGGCGCGTTGTGCCTCGGTGTCTAGCGTCGATCAGCCGCGATCGCATTGTCCGCGAGCGCACTGGCGGGCGTTTTGCGTCAAATCCCGTCGGCTCGTAGGCGGTCTGCCAGCGCAATCGCTTCGTCACGTGTATGGATCTGTCGATCGAGTTGGGCATCGCGCACCGCGTCCAAGAGCCGCGCGTAGATCGGTCCCTGGGGGACGCCGTGCCGCAGCAGGTCGTTTCCGTCCACCAGCGGCGGCGGATTCAGCTCCGCGGGCGGCAGCGCAAGCAACTTTCGACAATGGTCGACATCGGCCCTATCTCGTCCCGCGGTCGAAGCTGCGGCTTCGGTCAGCGCCAGGAGGTCTTTGATGCCGTCGTTGATCAGCAGCCGCTGCAGCGTGGAAAATGGCTTGCTCGGGGCATCGTGCAGGTCGTTGCGATGGGCGATCAACCAGCCGACGCGGTCGAATTCCTTGTTCGAGAGCTTCCACCGCAAGCACACGTCGCTCGCCGCGCTGGTGGCCGCGTTTGGCACGTGGCACAACAGCGCCGCCAGCGCCAGGGGAAAGCCCGGCTGTTCGAGCCGCGTCAATACTCCGAGCGTGTGCTGCAACAGGTCCGCGTCTTTAGCGTTCGCCGCGTCTGACGAAATGGCGCGAAGGGCTGCGACTTCTGGAAGCAATGCTTCCAATAATCGCGTTTCGTACAAGAGTTCGACGGCTTGCCCGCGATTGGAGTGCTCCAGGATGACGCGCATCTCTTGGGCGATGCGCTCGGGGCTGACTAGCCGAATCGTGGCGGCCATTTCTTCGATGGCCGCGCGCGTGGCCGCTTCGAGCACGAAGCCGAACGTGGCCGACATCCTGACGGCGCGGAGCATCCGCAGCTTGTCTTCGCCGAAGCGGGCTCGCGGGTCGCCGATCGCCCGCACAACGCCGGCCTGCAGATCGCGTTGCCCATCGACGTAATCGATGACGTGGCGGGCCGCCGGATCGTAGAACAAGCCGTTGATGGTGAAGTCGCGGCGGCGGGCGTCGTCCTCGGGCGAGCTGAAGGTGACGGCATCGGGATGCCGGCCGTCGCTGTAGGCCGCGTCTTGCCGAAATGTCGTGACCTCGACCGTGCCCGCTTGCTTGGGTCCCACGACGGCGATCACGCCAAAGGCCGCGCCGATGGCCAGCGTACGCCGCCGCCCAAACACGTGCTGGATCTCGGGCGGCATGGCGCTGGTGGCCACGTCGTAGTCCTTGGGCGGCCGATTGAGCAATTGGTCGCGCACGCAGCCGCCGGCAAACAAGGCCTGATGGCCCGCGGCGCGCAGTTTCTCCACGACGTGCAGGGCGAACTCGCGCTGTTGTTCGGGATCGAGGTGGGGCACTTGGGTGATGCTTAGCAGATGCGAGAAGTCTAGAGTCGCTCGGGAATTGTCACCGGCTCGTGGCCTCCGATGGTAAACAATGCTCGCAGCACGGTCGGGTCAATATCGTATCGCAAGAATCTGACAGACCCGTCCGCCATGAGGACCTGGAAACCGTTGGAGTGAGCGCTGACCTTGCGCTGCTGAATGAGGTTCATCAACTCATTAAACGTAATGTCACGCGGTTCGGTCCAACCGATGCCGCTGTCCATCAGTTCCACGGCCACGATTGTCTTTCCTGCTCCATCAGTAATCGCGCCAGGCTTGACGGTCCGGTTGGGATCGAAGACAAACCCGGGCCCAACCACGGCGACGTACGAGGTTTGTGCTTCTCGCTCGCTGGGGTCGCTGGGACAGACCAGCGGCGACGGGGTTTGCCTGGCGTAGGCCGAGTTCTTGGGCGAATTCCACGGCTCATCAAAGTCATATCCCGGCGCTCCCAAGAACGGCGAAATCATCCCGCGCCAGGAGTGCATCGGTTTGCCGTCCTTGTCGGCGACTATCACTGGCGGCAATGAGTCGAATTGATCACTATACCCGTGGAGCGCCAGTCCGATGTGCTTGAGGTTGTTGGAGCAACTTGCCCTGCGTGCCGCTTCGCGCGCGGCTTGCACGGCCGGAAGCAGCAGTGCGATGAGCACACCTGGGACGATTAGCAGCGTGCTGATTCCGCTCAAGATCATTCCGGCAATTGCCATCCCATTGCCGGTTAGCTTACCATTGCTGCGACCGATTTCATTGAGTGCGATGATGCCGAATACGAATGCCGGAACGCCCGCAAAAATGCTGAAGCAAAATGACAAGACCCCCAGCACCAAGCTGGCTACGGCTTTTCCGCTGCGCTCGATTCCTTCGACCATCTCGATCTCCCATTTAACATGGAAAAGTTACCGCCTCGTTCAACCCATCGACTGGCCTTAGAACCGCTATCCAACTTCCCCAACACAGCGTCATTCCCCAACACAGCGTCATTCCCGCGCAGGCGGGAATCCAGTGCATCACTAGTGCTGTGTCAAACCTCCGTTTGCGGGTAGCGGAACTCGTGAGAGTTCCGTATTACCCTGATTCCGCGAACATCAGAAGTCTTACGACTTCTGCTACCCAAAATCTGAGCATTGACGCTGCACAAGTCGGTCCTGCAACCACATGTATCAAAACCGCACCGCACGAGTCGCCTCTGCCATCCCCTCCTCGAGTCCCTGGATTCCCGCCTGCGCGGGAATGACGTCCGGGCAGTAAACTTAGAGGTTGTTAGCATAACCCTGCATGCAAAAACGGCCAACACGAATCGGAGCGGAGTGCGGGCGGCTCACCACCGAAACTTTTCGTCGCGATCGCAACGTATTCACGCCTTCGCAACGGCTGCCAGCCCACGGTCGACCAGCTCAATGGCTCGCCGCCGCGCCGCGTCGTTCCATTCAAAGCGGTGTTCGACGCTGGGCCGCAAAAAATGAAGCACGAGGCTCGCCGGCGGCTCGTGCAGAATTCGCTCCACGGCCAGTCCGTAGAGCAGCATTTGCATTTCATAGGGCGCGGCTGCCTGGGCAACGCCCGCCGCCGTGACGCGGTTGGTTTTGTAATCGAGCACGTGCCAGCGTCCGCCGGCATCCTGATAGAGGCAGTCGATCACGCCTTCCAAGATGCACCGCGTTGCTGCTTGCCGGCCGTTTTCGCCATCGTCCGGCGGCCAAGCGAGCAGGAACTCTAGCTCGGCGTGCAGGTCCCGCGCGGTGGCCAGTTCGCGAGTCCGCGACGATTTCACGAACTGCTTCAGCATCACGGTGGCATCCTCGATCGCCGTTTCCATTTCGCGGCGGTTGCCCCCCGCCGCAGCGCAACGGCGAACCAGCGGCTCGATTTCTTCGGGCGAAGCGAAATCGAGCTGCGCGAGCACCACATGAACCAGCGTGCCAAGTTCTAACGCGTCGGCTTGCGAAGTCGGCGCCGGCGTCAGCTCCTCGATCTGGTGTACCTCGTCTTCTCCCGCCCGCAACACGCCCGAAAGCCGCGAGAACGAAAACATCCGCCGGGCCGTAACATCGGGCGCGATTGCCGCGACGCTCTGTGCCGTGCGACCCGCGCCGGTAGCTGCCAATCGTTCGGCACGTTGGACGACCTTCAACAGGCTTTCGCGTCGTTTGCTGGACGAAGCGGGCCCGGCGAGCGGCGGCTCTTCGACCGTTACGCGAACCTGCGGAATGCCCAATTCATCGGGAAGTTCCGTGACCAATTCACCGTTTTCGAGATCGAAGCGCCGCGCGAGCAGTTGGCGCCAAGCCCCCTCGGGCTGGCCAACCTGCTTGACGCCCGCGGAGAGAATTAAGTAATCGGCGGCGCGGGTCGTGGCCACGTAGAGCAACCGCGTCGATTCGGCCGCGTCTTCTACATTCTCGATGAACTTGTAGAACGCCAAGCCGCCGGGCAGTGTTCCGCCTTCACTGTCGCGCACGGCCACGAGCGGACCTAAGTCAGGATCAAACGCCACGCTGGTCGTCGAGGCGCGTCCGCGGCGCTCGAGATCGGGCACGACGACCACGGGAAATTCCAAGCCCTTCGATTTGTGAATCGACATCAGCCGCACGACGTCGCTCTTTTCGCGATGCGTGGCGGCCAACGCTTCGTCGGGCTGATTGGCCACGAACTGCGAAAGCTGGGCCAAAAAATCGGCGAGCGAAAAGAAGCCTGCACGATCGAAGCCACGAGCCTGCTCGATTAGCTTATGCAAATTGGCCAACTTGCGTTCGCCCAGAAACTCAGCCAGCAAGATGGCGTCGTAGCCGGTGCGAGCCAGAACCTCGTTGATCAGCTCGGCAATTGCCAGTCGGTCTTTTTGCTCTCGTAGTTCGCGCAATGTCTTAGCGGCAAAAGCCGCGCGGCTGTGCTGTTGCTCGTCGAGGTCCGCGGGCAAGGTCCTGGCGAACAAGCCGGCGGCAAGTCCGCGGTTCCCCGAACGCCGATCGCCGCGGTCGGCCAGCCAAAACAGCGTTTCGTCCGCCAATGAGAAGAACGGGCTGCGCAGCGCACCGGCCAGGGCGACTTCATCCGTCGGATCGGCAATGGCTCGCAACATGTTGAGCAGATCGAAGACCTCTTGCTGCGAATAAAAGGCCTTGCCGCCGACAACGTAATAGGGGATGCCGTAGCGACGCAAGGCGTCCTCGTAAATGTCCACGTCGGACAATGCCCGAAACAAGATCGCCACATCGCCGGGCCGCGGCGCCCGGGCGGCTGGCTGGCCCGAATCATCCTTATCCAAAACAATTGCTTCACCGCCGTCGAACATCGCGCGCAGCCGGCGGGCGATCCAATCGGCTTCACGCTTGCGTAGATCCTCGACCGTTTCCTTGCGGGCACTATTCGCCGCTTGGTCGGGCGTTTCTGCATTCGGTTTTTGTGCTGGCGCCCAAAGAAACTCAATTGCCGGCTCGGGCGTTACCTGCGGGCGGCTGGGCCGCAGGGCCTCGTAGTCGGGTCCCAAATCTTCGCAGAACAGCGCGTTCACGAAGTCGAGAATGGCCGGCTGGCTGCGAAAGTTGAGCGTGAGGGAAAGCTGCCCTGCTGCTGGCACCGACATGCGCAGCTCGCGAAACACGTGGGGCGCCGCGCCGCGGAAGCGATAGATGGACTGCTTCAAGTCGCCCACGAAAAACAGCTTACGGCTCTTGTTGGCGGGACCCGACAGCGCCTGGACCAAGTCGACCTGGAGCGAGTCGGTATCCTGAAACTCATCGACCAGAAGCAACTCGATGTTGTCGGAAAGGCGACGACGAAGATCGGCATGGTCGAGGTCCTCGAGCAAATCGCGCGTGCGGCGCAGCAAGTCGTCGAAGTCGAGGACGCCCAGCTCGGACTTCTTGCGTCGATAGGCTTCGGCGACTGGCTTGGCTATTTGCAGAAGCTGCAAGCCGGCGACGGCGCTCTCTCGGGCCGCGCTTGCGGCGAAGTCGACTGTCTTCAATGCGGCGTCAATGGCTTCGCGCAGTTCCTTGGCTGCATCGCGGAAGCTGTTGAAATCGTCTTCGCTAGGCCAAGCCGACTTAGTTCCGCCTCCCTTCACTTGGGCAACTTCGCGGATTTGAGCCAGAATCTCCGAGGCGGCTCGGTTATCGACGGGACCGCTGTCCTCCAGCGGCGTGCTGAGCGTTACCAACGTCGAAGAAAGTTCAACGAGCAATCCAAAGCGGCGCTGCATTTCCGGATTCGTCACGTGGCACGTTCGAGCCAACTCCAGAACCGCTTGCGCGGCCGCCGACTCGGCAATCCGTGCCAACATGCGAGGCAGAAGTTGTTCGCGATGGAACGTCTGCCACCTTCCGACCAAGTCGTCAGGGCCCCTTGCGATCCAAGTGTCGAAGACAATCTCATGCCGGCTCGCCAGCAACGTGGCGATCATGCCGTGCAGCGATTCCAGGCCGTACATTGCCGCCAGTCGCCGCGTGGGCGTGGTGGCATCGATCAATTGCCGCCGCAGGTCGTCGTCGATGATTTCCGACAAAAGCGTCGCGGATTGAGCGTCTTCGAGCACCTGGAAGTGTGGATCCAGACCGGCCTCGACGGCGTGCGATCGCAGCATCGACGCGCAAAACGAGTGGATCGTGCTCACGCGGGCCGCTTCCAGCTCGCGCAGCCGGTCGAGCCACGACTGGGCCTCGTCGTTATCCGAGGCGGCCAGCAGCCGCTCGCGGCAGACCTTCTCGATGCGCTCGCGCATCTCGCGAGCCGCGCGCTCGGTAAACGTGATGGCGATCAACGACGACAACAGTGCGCCGGTGGCGCCGCGGTCTATGCTTCCGCCAGCTCCATTGTCGGCCGACAAGTGCGCGAGGTACCGCTCGACCAGCGTAAAGGTCTTGCCGCAGCCGGCGCCGGCCGATAGCGAGATCGACACGTCGCGCGTGTGGATCGCCCGGCGTTGCTCGTCGGTCAGGTCGCGTTTGCCGCGGGCGGGCTCCACGTTTTCTCCAATGACCGGGCTTGGTTGACGCGACAAACCGTGTGAAAGTCGCACTGACTCGTGCAGTGCAGGTCGTCGTTGATCATGGGGAATTGCCCGCCGCGGATGCCGGCCACCAGCGAGAAGACCCGCGCGATCACGTCGCGGCGGAGCGATTCCCAACCGGCCGTGGCCCGCAATTGGCCCGACGATTCCTCATGCAGGCTCACCGCCTGATCCTTAGGAAATCCTTTGGCGGCCACAAACCAATAGCCGATGCACCACGGTGCGGCGCGGCGGTCGGCCAGCAGCAGTTCTTCCGTGGCAAGGCAATAGAGCGACAGTTGCAGGGCTTCGGCCTGGTCGATCGACTTCTTGGTATGCCGCGACGATTTGCCGCTCTTATAGTCGAGCACGTTGAACACGGCCCGCCCGGCCACTTGCCCAAGATCGATGCGATCGATCCGCCCGGCCAGCCGCAGTTCTTGCCCGCGGTGCTTGAGAATCAACGGCTCGATGGTCGAAAGCGGATCTGCCGCTTGGCGAGCGAGCCCGAACGAAACCTCAAAATGCGCCGGGGCCAGCGGCCGTTCGAGCTGGGCCCACAAGACGTTGTACGCTTCAAACTGCCGCAGATAGCCGCGCAGCCAACCCTCGAGCAATTGGTGGTCGACGTCTTTGAGCGCCACCACCAGCGGCGTATCGTGCGGCCGGGGCTGCAACAGCTCGGCCAAAACTTCGGCCGAAAGTTGCTCAAGTTCATCGTTTGGCGTGGGCAGGGGGGCGGTCGAACCACGGCGCTCATTGAATCGGCGATGCACGGCTGCCAACGCATCGTGAAGTCGCGCACCGCGCGTGAGATAGTCAGTCGCCAGCGACAACTCTTCCAATGGCGTTATCCCTAGCACGCGGTCGAGAAAAAACTGGTGCGGGCAGCCGCCGTACTGCTCCAGATGGCTGGGACTCCAGACACGTTCGGCGCCAAAGCGCTCGGCCAAGCGGGCCCGTGCGGCGTCGCTCACCAGCACACCTTCAAAAGGCCCGAAGCCGAGGCCGCTGGCCCGCTCGTGCGTGACGTTCAGGCCAGCCAGGATGTTTGCGGCGATCTCCGAAGTCGCAGGAGACTGCGCCAGGCCGGCCAACAAGTCGCTGCGCCCGTCGAGCGCCTGCGCAACGGCCATCACGCGCTGCTCACTGGGGCTGAAAGGCACGTGCCCTTGCGGCACGGGACTGAGATCGGAAGTTTCATACCGCGCGATGCGGTCGGGTCCGCAGGCTCGTTCGACTTCGGCCAGATACGGGCTGGGAAGCAGCGGATTGCCGCGATCGTCGAGGCCGGGATAGCTCAAGTACAAACGCCGCGTTGCGCGCGTGGCCACTTCGTAGCAGAGCAACATTTCTTCCTGGCTGCGTTCGGCCCGCAAGACCAGCGGCAGGCCCGCCTCGGCCAAGCGCTGGTACTCGCCTTCGCTATAGAGCCCTTCGTCGCGGGTCGCCGGCGGAAAAGCTTTTTCCGACATGCCGGCCAGAAACAGATAGGGAATCTCCAGCGCTCGGGCACTGGCGGCCGAGAGCACGCGCACGCGGCCCGATTCGTCGCGCGACTCGGGCAAAGTTTCATTTTCCAGGATGTCTCGCACCAACTCCAACATGGCAGTGCGATCGAGTTTCGCTGGTCCTTCGCCAGTCGCAATCTCCGATTGTTCTACCGCCGAGAGGGCCACCAGCAGACAATCGAATGCCTTGCGGTCGACCGATTCTTCGGATGAGACTGCCGCGCCAACGTCGGCACGATTCCCGCGAATCGAAGCCAGCAATCCTGCTTCGGCCGCCAATTTCGCCAGCGCCTGGCCCCATTCGCCTGGCGATGCGCGCTTGGGCAGCTTGGCAAACACGCTGGCCAAGCGCTCGAAAAATGGCAACGCCTGTCGCGCCTGTTCGATTCCAAGTGCTCGCCGCGACGGTCCCTCGTCGTTGGCATTTTCCGTAGCGTGTCCATCCGCGCTCAAATCCGGATCGATCTCTTGCGCAGCCCAGCGCCGCGTCTGGTCGATTAAATCGGCGCGGCCCGAGGGGACTTGGAGACGACGAATCACGAATTGCGCAGCACGGGCCGCTTGCCCGCCCTGCCACTGCTTCCATTCGGGTCGAAAGAAATTGTTCGTCAGAAGTGGGAGCAAGTCGCGAAAAGGCCAGTCGTCCTCCTCCAATTGCACGAGCGCTACGAGCGCCCGTAAAGCCGGCGACTCCGACAACGGCCGTGGCGCATCGAGCGCGTTGGGCAGGCCCAACTCGTCGAACACTTCGCGTACTAGCGGCGCGGCAGTTGTTAGCGAGCGAAATACGACGGCAATATCGCCGGGCCGCACTCGCCGTGCAGCGTCCGCAACAGGAGCACGCGCGCCGGTGCTGTCCGGAGCAGGATCGCCCTCGAGCAAGAGCCTCTTGATCCGCCGCCCGATGATCTGCAACTCGTCGAGTGGGCCTGCTGCGACCAGAATCTCGACACCGGTGGTGTTCGCGGCCGCCGTTTGCTGGCGTGGGTTCTTGAAGATCTCGGCTTCGATGTGCGCGATTGCGGGAAACGGCGAGCCCGTCATTCCGGAACTCCCCTCCCTTACAAGGGAGGGGCTGGGGGAGGGTCGCGCGGTCGCTGGCACAATGGTTTGCGTGGGCCGCGTGAGAAACTCAATCGCAAGCCCCACATGCCGCTCGCCCAGTTGCACCAACGTCCGGCGGCTTTTGGCAAACAGGTCTTCGCGCGCTTCGCCCGACTCGAGCGGCAGCGTCAGCAGCAGTTCGCCCACGCGCTGAGCCATGATCTCGAGAATCTCGTGCTGTGTGCGCGTGAAATCCGTGAAGCCGTCGACGACGATCAGCCGCAGCCGCTCAAACGGCCGCCGCTGTCCGCGCTGCAGCAACTCGCGGGCGGTCCAAAATTGCCCCTCGGCGTCGTAGAGCTGGTGGTCCGTCAGCCGCCGCTGATAGGTTTCGTAGAGCGCGGCCAGCTCGCGATCTTTCTCGTGTCGGCCACGACGCTCGCAGGCACGGCGAAACTCGTCGGGCCAGATTTCCAGTCGCTTCAGCTCGCTTACCAGGTTCACGACCAGGTCGAGCAGGCCCGACGTGTGGGCGATTGGCGAAAAATAGCTCAACTCTCCAGCGTCGACGGCCCCGCGAATCAGCCGGGCAATGAGCTGCCGCTTCAACAGGTGCGAGATGGGCTGCACGGGCTGCTCACCGGCGGCGACGACTTGCCGGGCAAACTGGTCGAAGGTCATCACGGCCGGGCTGAAGCAGGCCGTTAGTGGCTTGTCATCGGCTGGTCCCGCGTCTATCGCTCGCCGGTTGAGCAGGCGCTCGCGTATGAGTGCCGCGGCGCGATGCGTGGGGGCGATCCAGAGCGTCGATCGCGGGGGCGCCGAGGCGAGCGCGGAGCGGTACCGCGACAACAGCGCGGTGGTCTTTCCGCAGCCAGCCGGTCCCAGTAGTACTCGCACGCCTGTCGGCACGGTGCAATCTCGATTTTGAAGTAATCGTCGATGGTAAGGCATCGAGAAGAATTAAATTAAATTGATTGCTTTTCAGCCACGGATGAAACCCAGCGCGGGCTACGCCCGGGCAACCCAAATGGTCGGTGGATTGTGCATCGATTGCTACTTTTCCCTAGCCCAGGCATTCATGCCTGGGTTTTCGTTGCCCCCTGAAAGTCGTCGTCCGCCCGC
>Ga0163150_10005593_pt1 | contig 15940 bp, 18 predicted proteins | sample OliLakLV19P2IB_FD_148628 | JGI IMG/M metagenome (GOLD analysis project Ga0163150, IMG submission 148628) | Freshwater microbial mat bacterial communities from Lake Vanda, McMurdo Dry Valleys, Antarctica - Oligotrophic Lake LV.19.P2.IB | ecosystem: Environmental > Aquatic > Freshwater > Lake >...
ACCTAGCGCCATCATTTTAGGCTGCCCCGCGCCGCCGTTTCTAAATGCCGTCAACAGCAACGCACCTCGCCGCGTGGCTGCATGACCACGGCTTTAAAACCGCGTTACTAGATACCGATAAACAGCGTTCCAGTTCTCAATGGATCAGCGAAGCGGAGCCGAATATCACGGTTCGAGTCGCTGACACCCCCGAAGAATGCCTGACCGTGGCCCAAGGATTAATTTCTAGCCACGATTTTGTGGTTGGCGACGCTCCGGGCGGCCTTGAAGATTTGAGCCGCACGCTGCTCATTCTTGCGGACCTTGCAATTTTCCCGATTTCACCCTCGATCCTCGATGTTCGGTCGGTCGCAGGGGCCACAACCGTGCTTCGATACGCGCAGGGCATCAATGGCGGGAAGCCCGAAGGGCGGCTGGTCCTAAACAAAATGAAGACCCGCAGCACCATCAGCCGGGAGCTGCGAGAAGCGGCTCCAAGTCTTGGACTCCAGGTGGCAGCGAACGTCATTCGCGATCTGCAAGTCTACTGCGACGCGGCGCAGCAAGGTTCCGTTGTAGCAAGGCTTGGAAGAAAGGGCGCGCAGGCGGCGGCAGAAATGGACGCACTTTTCACAGAGCTTGTTGGGGATGAAGTATCACGATTAAAAATCGAGCGGGGAGGCTTGGTAGGAAATGGCTGAGAGAAGATCACTTGGAGCAGCGATGGAGATGAGCCCGGAGAAGAGGGCGTTTATTCAAAGCGGGATGAAGCCGCAGGTCGCAGCGAAGGCGGCAGAAGTTACTGAGGCGCCGCGTGAGGAAAAAACCGTTGACCTGCCGAGTCCGCCGGTAGCAGCCGAAACTCCGCAGGATTTTAAGGCGAAGGCCCAAACGAAGCGCCAAAGCAGGGGACGCGGCCAGCAGCAAGCTCAGCCCGATGCGAGCGATATTCTTGATCAGGTGCTTGTGCCTGTAACCATCAGGCTTCCGCACCGCATGGCTCAGGCGCTCAAAGTCGCCTATCTCCAACAGCGGCTAAGGCACGCTAAGCCCGATACCCAGCAAGAGATTGTGGAGGAGGCGCTTGGTGAATGGTTGTCGCAGCAGGGGTTTCTGGATTAAGTCGTCTACGCTGCGAGACGGCATGCACCATCCTTCAAATAATCTGAAGGTTCATGCGCATTACTTCACTTTTCCGCCCCTTGTCAGCCTAAACGCCCTCTCTAAAAGACCTTAGACTCATTGACAGCAAGAGGCAGAATGGTACAAAATACCTCCAGTTAGTGTTTTATGGAGGTATATTGAATCATGGCTTCAACCACAACTGCCTCTAAACGCCTGCATGCGGCGACCCTCGTCTTCAAAAGGCACAAGGGGATGATGCGCATGGCGGATGCCCTGCGAGCCGGAATCAGCCGAGCTACGCTCAAAGCCATGCTTGCCGAAGGATCGGTCGAACGGATGAGCAGGGGGCTCTACCGCCTTGCAGAGAGCGAACCACTATCGCATCCCGATCTGGCAGTCATCGCGGCGAAGATTCCCCAAGGAGTCATCTGTCTCATCTCGGCTCTTTCTTTTCATCAACTGACAACCGAGATACCGCACGAAGTTTATGTGGCAATTCCCAGAAACAGTGAGCCGCCACGAATTAAGCATCCACCCGTCCGAAGCTTTCGCTTCAGCGGCGCAGCTTTCAGCGAGGGAATTGAGATGCATCGCATCGATTCGCAGACGCTCCGAATCTATAGCCGGGAAAAGACCCTGGCCGATTGCTTCAAGTACCGTAACCGCATCGGGCTAGACACATGCGTCGAGGCGCTCAGATTCTACAAGCAGCAGCGCAAACTGAAGGTCGACGCACTGCTGCACTTTGCCGATGTCTGCCGCATCAGGAAAGTCATGCAGCCGTATCTGGAGGCGATCCTGTGAACGACAAACCAAAAAAAGATTTGGCGGCCTCAATTCGGCAGCGCCTCTCCAATAAAGCCCAAGCCAGCGGTCGTCCGTTTCAGGAGGTGTTCGAGTATTTCGCAATGGAGCGATTCTTGTACCGCCTCAGCCAATCACGGCATGCAGGTAAGTTTGTGCTCAAAGGAGCCCTGATGTTTACGGCGTGGCAGGCGGCGTCTGCCCGATCGACGCGCGATATTGATTTTCTGGCCCGTATGGCAAATGACCAGGAAGAGATCGCTGCCGTCATTCGCGAAATATCCACGCTCGAACTTGAACCGGACGGAATGCGCTTCGATGCGGAGTCCGTGCGGACCGGTGTGATCAAAGAGGATGCCGACTATGAAGGGGTGCGGGTGACCTTCATGGCCTATCTGCAAAATATGAAGTTTGCGATGCAGATAGATATTGGCTTCGGGGACGTAACCTTTCCCGCCCCGCAGATGACCGATTATCCCACGCTCCTGGACCTTCCTGCACCAAGGCTGAATGGTTACGGACGAGAAACCGTAGTTGCTGAAAAATTCGAGGCGATGGCAACTCTGGGACTTGTAAACAGTCGGATGAAGGACTACTTCGATCTGTGGCTCTTGTCGCGGCAATTCGACTTTGAAGGGCCGACGCTCAAGACGGCAATCGAGAAAACGTTTCTCAACCGGGGAACTGCGGTTCTGCCTGAGCCGACAGCACTCACTTCAGCGTTCGGATCAGACGGCACTAAAGTCATGCAGTGGAACGCGTTTATTCGAAAGGCCCGGCTGACTCAGGCGCCTAACGACCTCTTGGACGTTGTTCAAACGCTTGGCGTATTTCTCCTGCCGATTGCTGAGGCACTGAGCCAAAACACATCATTTAATTTTGACTGGAAAGCGCCTGGGCCGTGGAAAGCAAAGTAGTACCTGCGGCCCGTTAAAACGGATGCTTGACCACGAGGCTGGCAGAGCAACTGATTTGCTGCACGCATCCTGAACCTTCAAATAATTTGAAGGTTCATGCAAACTTCGTGAAAGTCGCCGTCTTCAAGTTTGTTTTCGCACCACTCCTTTTTTCGATTGGACCACCGTGAGCGACCATACGATACGAATCGCCGCTTACCGATCCATCATTAAGAATGAGGCCGAACGTTGGCTCATCAGCGGAAGGCCCATTCCGCTGTTCCTCTTCTTCGAAGTCGGCGTAGTCATTCCTGCCGATATGAAGCCATACGCAGATCGCAATCTCGCTCCGCCAGATTCGCAGGATGCGCTCTTCGCAATGGACTTCCTACTTGCCCGAACGGCCTTGGATGAACAACTTGCAGAAGCGGGAGAGACGTTGCGGGAGGGGCCAGCGAAGCGATTCGCGCCAGTTCTGTTTCATGCCGGAAACGCGCCTCAGCTTATTCGAATTGATCTCACTGGCCGGAGTAACCTTGAAGCGATTGATGCTTTGAAGATTAGCGAACTGTGCGGCGTGCTGGACGCCTACGCGCTGACAGCAATCAGCAATGGGCGGCAGCGAGACGTGCTTCTTGAATCCTTTACGTCTGGCCTCGAACACTTCTTGACGATCTTGCTGCAAAGGCCGCCAACGCAGGTTGAGGTGGAGGAGGTGTTGAGCACTTTGAAATGATAGTAGGCGCAATGCCGCAATAGGTGATGCCAACCAGTTGGTCTCACAGCCTTCCCACAATGTCGACTTAAGCATTTCCCCGTTGTAGCATGTTCTATCAATGCTTACGCCAGCGCGAGGCTCATGGTAACTGTGAATGTTTCACTCCCACCTTTGTTTGTCATCGATAGCAAGGAGAACGGCAACCTCGTTCGCCAACTTGGCGTTCCTCGATGGCGGGGCGAAGTAGCATGCACTGAGTTTCGAGACGGAAGAAAGCATGGCCTGACCCTTAATCGCCCAGACGCCCTACCTCCAGTCGTGCTTTTCAGCACGCCCTGCACGCCGCTTAGTGACGTGAACCATGTAGTTTTGCTTCGCAGCGCGTCGATTGATCCCTCCGCGATAGGCCCGCTGGATCTTACAGCCGGAAAATGGACGCAGCACCCCATTGCCCCTCATCAATTTAGCGCACTTAGTGAGTTTGAGGACAACGCCGAGAAAGTTCGGCGTTCATGGATCAATGCGTTCGCTTACAAAGCGGAAGCTGCTGATGGCAGTACGGGCGGGTTGCGTCCCCCTCAGCTCGGGGCCATTCATGGAATTCAGTCTCACTGGACTGTCAGCATTGAACCGGGCACCGTTGTGCTACCGACAGGCGTCGGGAAGACGGAAACGATGATTGCCACTCTCGTCGCTGAGAGTAGTGGCCGAGCTCTGGTTGTAGTTCCGTCAGACGCGCTGCGGACACAACTCTTCGAGAAATTCTTGACGCTAGGCCTGCTCAAAGATCCACACTATCAAGTCGTCGCGGAAACCGCATCGTATCCTGTGGTTGGCATGCTCAACCGCCGTCCAACAAGTGTCGACGAGGTTGATGCGTTGTTTTGCAAATGCAATGTTGTCGTGACAACGATGCCGCTCGCGAGCCAGTGCTCTTCCGAAGTAATGCAGCGCATGGCTGAATTAACCTCGTGCTTGTTCATCGACGAAGCGCATCACGTCGCAGCACCAACATGGACCGTCTTCACGAACACGTTCGCAGCGTGTCCCGTCGTCCAGTTTACCGCTACGCCGTTTCGAAACGACAATAAGCCAATCGGAGGCAAGCGCATTTTCACTTTCGGATTGCGCCAGGCGCAGGAGCAAGGCTACTTCAAGCAGATCACGTTTAAGCCGGTAATCGAATTCGCGCCGGAGAAGAAGGACACGGCGATTGCAGATGCGGCAGTAGCTCAACTGCGTCACGATTTTGACCGTGGGCATATCCTCATGGCTCGGGTTCAAGACGTGAGTCGCGCGAAAGAAGTAATTGAGTGCTACAAGAAATACCCGGAATTTAATCCGGTGGAGCTGCATACCGGGATAAAGTCCAAATCCGAACGAGAAGCTATTCGAGCAAAACTTCTTTCGGGCGAGTCCCGAATAGTCGTATGCGTGGACATGCTTGGCGAGGGATTTGACCTTCCGGAACTGAAGATCGCTGCGTTCCACGACATCAGAAAGACACTGGCTGTCACCTTGCAGTTGGCCGGGCGATTCACTCGAAGTAAACCTCATTTGGGCAACGCGACGTTTGTCGCGAACGTCGCCGATCTTGAAGTCAAAGAGGAGCTGCGTCGACTGTACCAGCACGACAGCGACTGGAACGTTCTCTTGCCATTGATCAGCGAAAAGGCCACCAGTGCGGAATTCAACCTGTGGGAGTTTCTTGGCGGCTTTCAAGAACTGCCCAAGGAAATTACGCTTCAGAATGTTCGACCAGCAATGAGTACCGTCGTCTACCGCACAAAGTGTTCCGACTGGACGCCGGAGGATTTTAGCGACGGAATTGCGGGCTACGAATCTCTAGACAAGGTCTACCACACGCTCAATCCGCAAGAAAAGACATTGGTGATCGTAACCACTCGGCGAGTTTCAGTGGACTGGGCTCAAATCGATGAGATCCACAATTGGGACTGGCAGCTCTACGTCCTTCATTGGAATCGAGCGAAGGGGCTTCTATTCATTCACAACTCAAGTAATGCAGGCTTTTTCAAGAAGTTGGCGCAGGCGGTCGCTGGTGAGGTTGAACAAGTCCGAGGCGCTGAGATATTTCGTTGCTTGGCAGGAATTCATCGCTTGAAACTTCAAAACGTCGGGCTCTTGGAGCAACTAGGTCGACTGATTCGCTATACGATGCGTGCGGGCAGCGATGTCGAGTCCGGCATGACCGAGGCGCAAAAGCAAAAGGCGATAAAATCGAACTTGTTTGGCCAAGGATTTGAAAATGGCAGCCGTGCGACGCTCGGATGCTCCTACAAAGGCCGAATCTGGTCCTACAAGACGACCAACCTTTTGCAGTTGACCACATGGTGCGATTCAGTCGGAGAAAAGTTGATTGATACATCGCTCGACCCCGAGCAGGTCTTGAACGGAACTTTGGTGCCCGAATTGGTTTCGGAGTTCCCAAAGAAGATGCCGATTGGCATCGAGTGGCCAGACATCTTCTATCGTGACCCCGAGCAGGCGTTCTCCTTCCAAATTGGCGGCAAAACAGTCTACCGTCATGATGCCGAAATTGAACTTATCGATCCATCTGTGGACGGGCGTTTGCTTTTCTCCATCAGTTCGGCCGAGGCTTCCGCCAAGTTTGAACTGACGTTACTCAAGAGGGACGGAAATCCAGATTACTCCATTCAGCCGACGGATGAAGCAAAGGCGACAATTAAGCACCGCAGCAAGGAGAACTCATTAGCCGAATTCTTTGAGGATCACGTCCCAACGGTCTGGTATGCGGATGGTTCAAGTCTTAGCGGCATCGAATACGTCCAGTTGAGGACGAAGCCTGACCCGTTTCCCCCCACCCGTATTGAGGAATGGGATTGGACCGGAATTGACATCCGCGTCGAATCCCAGGGCATCGGGAAAAATCCAAAATCGATTCAGCACCGAGTAATTCGCGAACTAATGAAACGACCCGAGTTTTCAGTTATTTTCGACGACGATGACAAGGGCGAAAGCGCAGATGTCGTTGGTATCTGCGAGTTTGATGACCAAATCGTGGTCGAATTCTGGCACTGCAAATTCGCCAACGCTGATAAACCGGGAGCACGCATAAAAGAATTGTACGAACTATGCGGGCAGGCCCAAAAAAGCATCAGGTGGATTGAGAAGCAGCGGGATCTTTTCACGCACTTACTACGCCGTGAACCGCGAAGCCGTAGCGGCAAGCAAGCGTCACGATATCAAAAAGGGACGGAAAAAGACCTTCTGCGCATTCGTGAGAAAGCAGATATGCAGAGAGTTGTCCTGAAGGTGACCATCGTTCAGCCCGGAATCTCCAAAACTGAGGTTTCGCGCGAGCAACTTGAGCTGATGGCGGTCACCGAAAACTATTTGATGGAAACCTTTGCCGTGCCGTTCCGTATCGTTGCCAGTAAGTAAACGAACTTCGCTCCGACAGTTTCCACGATTAAATCGGCGGACGAGGCCCCTTCGGAATCGGGCCAACAAAGGCAGGGTGGGGAAGAAAGCCGAAGGAGGGTTGCCTAAACGGTGAGGGACAATCTTTGACTGCTCCGCCTTCGCTATCCCATCATCATCGGAGCCAAGGGCCTTCGGCCTCACGGGGCGAGCCCCGACGATGACAGGACAGCGAAGGCAGGCAACCAAATACAACTCAAGCTTTGCGCGTAGCCAGCCCCATCGGTAATTGGCTGGCGGTCGAATCGACCGAGTGACTACGCGCTTGCCTGGGAAGACAGGTACCTTGTGCGGTATGAGGTTGGCATCCGATCAGGCGATGAGCAAAATGGGCGGGCGCTAGTCTGGTAGGTGACGTTCCATCGCACCAGGCACAGTTAGCTGCTAAAATAATTTCAAACAACGCTAGCCGGATGGTCTTTTGCCAAATAGCCCCCGATGTCCGATCTCAACACCCGCCTGATCATCCTCTTGGCCCACATCGACCAGCAGCTAGCGGAAGTTTACGAGATTGGGGCCGACGAATCCTTGGACATGCACGAGATATTCGGGGTGTGCGGCACGGCTAAGGGCCTTACGATGGCGCGGCAAACCGTGGAAAAGCTTCTGAGGGGCGAGTCGAACAATTCTTCGGCAGCGAGCCACTAGCCAGCGCAGCGCGTGGCTCTCGACATGTGCCGAGAAATGTCCGTTCGGTAAACCGCCTCGTCAGCTTTTCCAACTGGAGCTAATGGACGGAGTTTGCTTTCGTCAAACCGGAAATGCCCTCAAGCCGATCAATGCGGTAGAAAGTATACTAGACCGGAAGCAGGATCAGATTTGGCGATCGGTTACGCTCGCAGAATCAGCCTTCTAACCATCCATGCAGTTTGTTCAGTCGAAGTCAACGCGATCCACATGGCCAAAGTAGATTCCAAAACAGATGCTTCCACGAACTTGCCCGAAGGCATCGTTCAGGATGCTCGTCGGGGAGATTCTGAAGCGCAAGTCCGGGTTGCGATAGCCTACGAGCAATTGTTTGCACTTCGTGGATCATTCTATCGGGCCGCAGCCGATTTCTTTGCAAACACCCTCGGTGAGCAAATTGCCGAACAAGAAGACAAATGCGAAGGGTCAGTTGCAGAAAAGTGGTGGATAGATGCGTGCGAATTGCACCGTGCCAAGACTGAAGAAATCATTCATGGCGACTACTCTAAGAGCGAACTCAAGGAAGTCGTAAATTGGATAACGGAATTGGTGTTGATCCATGAAAAACCAGTATTCTATCACTTACCGCATATTCACCGCAGATTAGAGGCGCAACAGGTTGATGATCGGCCCTATGACTTCGAGGGCAGGCTGCAACGGCTTGAACACGATGCTCCTCCAAGGTTAATCAAAAACGCGAGGCAGCAGGGTATTGATGCCAATCTCGTCTGCGGCATTGCGAGTATGCAGTTAGGAGTCGTCGGCGAGGCGTGGCAGCGTCAGGCCACGTTCTGGTGGCGACGCGCAGCAGTTCGAGGCGTTCCGGAGGCGGAATATCGAGTTGCACTTGCCTATGCAATAGGGCTCGGCGTCAAACGCAATCGCAGTCAAGCGAGAGTGTGGTTAAAAAGGGCCGCCCATCAAGGCCACGTGCTGGCACGCGCTAAATTGGCGGACAGAACGGAAAAGAGGCGTTCCAATCGGCGCCGGAAAGTCCGAGAAGAACCCTCAACACGCGCAGCCGTTCAGGGAGCGGCCAAAAAGGAAGTCAGTCTGCATGATTTGCGAATTGTCATCGCCTGGGAAATCAATCGATCGAACATCGGTAAATGGATTCCGTCGGGCCCAGACGGACGCGAGATTCCTCCTCGACCAATGTTTGACTGGCCGAACGACATCGGGCATGATCGGCTGGTGGAGCATGGAATACAGCTAGATTCAACTGAATCACTTAAGAACTCAATTGTCGACTTAGCTCGAAAATTACTATCTGACGACGATCGTGCGCAACTGGCTGGGGCACTGTTGCCTTCGTCACTTGTGCCGACCGAGCAGCAGACGTTGCAAGATATCAATAGTTTGAAGTTGCCCTCAATCGCCAGAGTGACTGAGCAGTTGTCATCTACCAAAATCAATGCGCTCGCCGAAGCTGCTATTGGAAATTTGTCTGACGCTTCGCTGCCGAAGATAGTCGATCTGGTTGTGGACCGTTGTCAGGCCCAGGGGCACAACATCACAAAAAAGCAGGCTCTCGCGCTATTGGAAAATGCTTCTCAGCAAGTCAAAGACTCTGTCGCTAAAGTCCTTGCTCCGGAACTCGCGGCCCCGAATGTCGGTGCGATTAACGAAGGGATTCAGGTCGAGCAAATACGGAGTCTTCGAGATGTGGAGAATATTAAGCACCAGTTCTTCAAGCACTTGGTGTTTGGAAAAAGCGAGCCCACCGCACAGGCGTTCGAGGCATGGATGAGCAGGCTGCGAGAAAGTCAGATCAGCACTTTTGATGAACGGCGGACAATTGTTCAGGCAGCCAACCATTGGGCAAAGCAATTCGACGGACGTTGGGTGTATGAGAACAACCCGTGCGTTTTCCAAGCCACCACCGGCAATTCAAAACCAGGTACATTCGTCGTCCGTCAAACTGCTGGCGGTGGAATTCTCTATACAGGGTCGAAACTGCCGAAACTCACGCTGGCACTACAATAATTTTTTGTCGAGGGTTGACATGACAACCATCGGGCCGATAATTACGGTAGTGGGCTTAAGATCCCGCGCAATGGAACCAAACGGTCAATGGCCAATCAGGGCGTGCTTTAAGACGCTCGTGGTTGCATGCTTTTGGCTAAATCGAGTTCCGCTGAATCCAAATCGAGTCAAAAACTGTGTGCGGAGGATATTCGCACCAAAGTAAGGAGCCTCGACGATGCGTAAGCCAGATACCGAGACCCCATTTGTCGACAGATTTATTAATGTGAAAGAAGTCGCAAAGATTGTCGACATCTGCCCAAAAACTATTGGCAGGCATGTAAGGCGGGGTAAGTTTCCCAAACCTCGTAAAATTGGTCGACTTAACAAATGGCTGTTGTCAACGGTACTGAAGTTTCTTGCAGGGGAATGGCGCGGCGATGAGATGTGCTCTGTCGCGTAGGCATAGCAGCGTAGTCCAAGAACGACACCTTGCAGCGTGGATGAAGGTACGAGAATCAGGCTAATCGGCGGCTTCTGAATTTTAAGGTTTTTGCACCGGTAGCTACCGGAGACTACGGAGTGGGCGATGGCGAGTGTTTTTAAGCGCGGTCGCGATCAGGGCAAGCGGCGGACACCTTGGTACTTCGCCTTTACGGATCACGCAGGTAAGCGTCGAGTTCGTAAAGGCTTCACGGATAAAGTGCTGACCGAGCAACTTGCCGCCAAGGCCGAAAACGAGTCGATGCTGCGGAGTCGCGGGCTCATCGATCCACAATCTGAACGCCTTGCCGAAGAGCGAGGTTTGCCAATCGAAAAGCACCTTAAGGCCTTTGAGCAAAGTCTGGCAAAGACTACCGGGAAACACGTTAAGCTCACGATTTCCCGAGTACGCCGACTAATTCAAGGCTGCAAGTTCGCAACTCTAGCAGACCTTAATGGGGAAGCCGTTGAAATTTTCCTCAACGAGCTGTCGGAGAAAGAAGATCTCGGCCATCGCACCTACAACCATTACCTGCAAGCAATCGATTCCTTCGGCAACTGGTTGGTATCGACGAAACGTTCGGCCTTCAATCCGACCGTGGGGATGGAGCGGCAAAACACGGCAGTGGACGTTCGGCACCAACGACGGGCACTCAAGTCGAGCGAGTTTGCCAGCTTGGTTCAATCCGCGCGAGGAAGTGGCGAAGATATTCAGTGCTTCAGCGGCGAAGAGCGGGCGCGGATCTATCTCATTTCTTATTTGACGGGACTGCGGCGAAAAGAAATTGGCAGTCTTACGCCCCGCAGCTTTAGCCTCGATTCTAGCCCGGCCACTGTCACCATTCAGGCGGCTTGTTCCAAACACCGCCGGACCGATGTATTGCCCCTGCATCCGGCACTCGTGGCGATGCTGCGCGTCTGGCTGGCAGGCAAGGGGCCGAGCGAGTTGCTGTTTCCGAAGTTAGAAAAACGTCGCACTTGGTTGATGGTCAAAAAAGACCTAGAACGGGTCGGCATCGCTTACGAAAACGAAGTCGGGATCGCCGATTTCCATGCAGCCGGACGGCATACGCACATCACCGAACTGCTCCGTAACGGCGTCACGCTCCCCGAGGCCAAAGAGTTGGCCAGGCATACAGACGTGAAGATGACGATGCGATACACCCACATCGGGATCGACGATCAGGCTCGCGCTGTGGCATCGCTACCGATGCCGAAAGCACCTTTGCTGCTGCCCGGCCCGGTGAACTCCGCACCGGTGTCAGATTCCGCGTGGCAGCGCATTGGCAGCGCGCAGGATGGCCAAGCCCTTCCAAGCGATTCTTCTTCTGTCCCTTGTTGTCCGGTAGACCAGAAACAGAACGGCTTCCGAAGTCCTTCTGCGGAGGGCACTTCTGTCCATTCAACTACCAAAGAAGGAAGGGGTGTCACGACAAGTCATGACACCCCTCAAAAGTGGAGGCGGCGGGAATGAGTACCCGCACCCCGTAAGATTTCTTTAGAACTCGCTTTCCCGTTAGGACTTGCGGCGACGATGGTCGAGTGGGTCATCGAGCCGAAAAGCCCCCAAGATCATACATTTGCACCCCCGGAAATCATACATTCACCCTAGCCTCCGTTGCGCCTGACACAATCAGGACTCCAACCTCCGTCCTGCGAAAGACATTGCTTGACGAACGACGACTCCCAAAAAGCCGCCCGCCTTGTTGCTCCAGCCCAGTCCTAGATGGAACCAAGCCCTCAGCTTCTTCGAAATAATTAGTCGATTAAAAACTCTGCAACTCACGACTCGGTTTTGCAATTCAGCAAAAACCTCCGCCCCTTCAACTGCATCCAAGGCTCGTTGGAGCCACCGAATGGCGTAGCCTCGGTTCGCCTGAGCACGGTCCCATCTGCGTCGATCCAAACTGACTTTCGGCGATTGAGCACGAGGCACACCTGCATTCGGCGCATCCTAGCCACGTCGCAGGCGTATCTCTCCGCTTTCTCGGGCGTCGTGATTTCTTCAGGTAGCTGGCAGGTCGAGTAAACCGCCGCAATCAACCGGAGCACCAATTTCATTGGCACGGGCTCATCGGCCCATTCCGTCCATGCTTCGACATGCTCCTTGCGATCCTGCTGGGCAAGTGCTTCGACCGTCGCCCAATCAATATCCAATGCCTTGGCAAGCTTGATGAGCAGCTCGTCGGTGATGACGCCTTCTCGCTCGAATCGGATAATGCGATTGGCACCTTTGGCTACGTTTTTATAGCCGACGAGTCGAGCTAGATCGCCCAGGCTTAGGTTCTTGGCAAGGCGTTCAGATTTGAAATGGGATCGAACTCTCAACGCTTCTGCCCTGCTTTCTGAAGGTGTTTTGCGGCCCGCTTTTCCTGCGCCCTTTGGTGATACGACCGCACGCCGACTCGCCACTCTTCGTTTCCGCCGAACTGTTCGATGGACACCATTCCCAGGTAGCCGAGCGGGCACGAATAGAAGTAGGGATGCATTGATTCGTCGATGTCCTTGTAGCCCCAGCCTTCATTTGATTTGCTGTATTGCAGCAAATCGCATTGAATCCAACGCCGCAGGGGCTCGACCTCCTGACCGTCCTTGGAGAAGGTCTGTTCCCAGACGCTCCACAACACGCCAGAGAAGCGACCGCCACGAAAACAGTGGGCGAGGCAGGATGACTTCACGGCCATCTCATTGGACGCTCGGTCCCAGCCTTGGGTTCGTTCTTTGATTAGTTCCCGACGAGTTGATCCTGGTTTGAATAGCCAACCCATTCTTGGTGCTCCTGGTTTGGGGGATACCCGGAGCATGTACAACTAAACTTGAGCTAGGGGTTGTCGGCCAGGAAGCTGGCGATCATGGGCGTCCTCACTTGCGGATTCCAAAGCCACCAGAAAGGCACATCCCAATCATCCACCAGATGTACACGATGGCCGCTATTGCGATTAGGAAGGGCAAGATTGCAATCACTAGATAGATCAGGCCGACGCCTACGATGATCGCCAGGAGGATGATAGCTGCTTGTTTCATCAGAGTGGGAGAACCTCGTATTCGACTTGTTCGCCTATTTCGATCCGACTGACAGCTTCCAGTGCACCAAGTTCTCGGGCAAGCGACATTCGGCACAGGCTGTTGAGTTTGCTGGTGAAGGCGAGCGAAACTGGATGGTTGATGAGATCATCGCCACAAGTTCCGCTTCGTTGCAGAGCGAGCAGATGCCGGTGAAAGCACCCGATGATGGCGACGAGGTTGACGGCATCTTGAACAGAGCTGGCGTCGGCTGCCGCACTCCTCTGAATGGGATCGCCGCCATTGGCGATGGCAGTTCGTTTCGACATGGCTTCCTCGTGTAGGTTGGGAGGTTGCACCATCAATACTCCTCAGGCAGAAGAACGGTTGTCACTGACCTATCGTGCTCAGTGATCACCCAAATCTTCACGCCCCTCGCCGTGCGATAGACTGAAAGCAGCCGCTCGCCATCTCGCAGGGCATCTTCATTGGCTTGCCGATCCTCGTCGCAAACCTCGCCCCAATCGCCTTTGATATGGCGAGCGACGTATTCCATCGGGCTTTGATTGGAATCGGCTAGTGCCTCGATGGCACCCGGTGTGGCGACGAGTTTGCCGCTGCTGAACTTAAACTTGGCGATCTCGATCATTCTTCAACTCCGCTTCAAGATGTTTGACATCGCACGGAACACTGCGATGAAGATCAGTCCGAGGACGATCAGCAGTCGAGTTCCAATTACTTTGAACATGGGTGGTCTCCTTGACTGCTCCATGTACAACTAAACTTGCAGAAGGAATAACAGTCGCCGCCGCCCAGGCAATCGCTATTCAGCTCACGAGGTAAGTAGATGGCACGCCCTCGAAAGCGCCCGCTATTCCTGATTGTGTTTACGGACGATCTTTGCCGAGTCGGTGATGATCGTGTGCTTGCGGACCGTGCTTTAGAAGACGACGACAACTACCCAGAAGTAAGCTTGATGGACAAGCTTCAGTGTCCGGTTGCAGATGAAGTGCTCATCGCTCTTCGTAAGTCATTCTCGCTTGCATTTCCTCGCAACCCTTTTATGGACGGGTTGAAGGAATCAATGACGGAGATTCGTCGAATTGGGGCAGAGGCGTTGAAGCCGATGCCGGAAGTCTTGCTGGGACTGGGCCTGCGCCCTATCCCACAAATCATGGATGACCCTATCAACCACAAAGTCTATGTCACGCTCTTTGCGGTCGCACGCTCCGCCGATTTACAAATCAATGTAAAAACTGCCACACGAAGCAAGCGGCTGCTCTCGACCATCGACCACTTTCCAGCCGATCCGTTGATCTGGGCATTGAGAGAAGTTGTGTCGGACACCTTCTTGGAGATGCACGACGAAGACGAGCACAGCAAAGTACTCAAGGACATCCGCCGAAAAATCAACAACGTGCTGCTTCCGTACAACCCGCTACTTGAGGCGATTGAAATCGAGCCAATTGGTCGATTCGAAGGCGAGTTGTCCGGTGGTGGAATTTAGGCGGCGGAAAGCGTTATGGAAGTCCGGGGATTTCGAAGTGGATCGAGATGCGTGGCAGCAGCGGCTGGTATCCGCTGTGGCTTTGGTGGTGATCGTCGCAGACTATGCCAGATCGGAAGTAGTCTTCGCAGCCAACAGTGCTTTGGACGAAACGTATCGCTGGCCCATCGTGAACGCCGTCCCTTTTCCTGCTTTAGATTTCAGATCATTTGGAATCGGGTCAGCCAGCTTGAGCGTATCCGGCGCATCCGGCGAGGAGAGCAGCATGACTTTGAATTGATTTCCCACGGCCCGAAGCCGTTCATCGAGGAGCCGATTTACAAGAGCACCAAGCTCGCCGTCATATTTGTCCTTTTGCATCACAACGTTGTCATGCACGGAGAGAATCTTCGGCACGAGTGGGTAGACGACGCCCTTCGAATAGAAGCCGATCCGACCAACCTGTTGAAATGGGCGTTCTGGCTGGCAGATATAGGCGTGCAGTTCGTTGTATTCCGGCCATGCACTCCGTGCTGCAACGACAACTACATCGTTTGGGCTTTCTAGAAGACCTTCGGCCAACAGCATATTCTGCAATTGACGAAGTAGAAACGCCTCCCTCTCTGAGACCACCTCATACTTGTCGTCAAGCATCTCGTCGATAGCTTGATCGATGGTTGAGAAAGAAGTCCACACAACTCGTCGGTCCTGAAGTGAATCAAGGATACTCGGTCGAACATGGTCAGGCGTGAGGACCAGCAACAGCTTCATCACTTCGCTGCCTTCGCCTAAGCGTTTCAAGTGCCCCTCTAGTTGCGGCAAACCAATTCCATTGCGAACCGTTTTAGTCTCGATCAGAATACGGCAACTGCTTTGAATGATTGCGTCAGGGACCGTCTGGCCTCCCTTTGCCGCCTGATTCTCAAACTGAATTAGCTCAAACTCCGACTGCTCAAGCAGGGCTCCCAGCAGCCGATGAATCCGATCAAGCGATAAAGACCGGAGCACAGCAAGAAACGAGGCCGTGACCCGATTCTCACCAGTCGAATACGTAGAAAAGATGCTGCTCATTATTCACGTCCAGATTGCTTGGTAGTCAACCGAGGCTTATTCTACGAAACTTCGGCGGTATCGAGAACCAAGTGCCCTTATATGATGGGCTGACCAAGAAAATAGGAGGCTCCGCATGAGCACGGAACCAGGAAGCACAGAAACAAATGGTGTCACTCAGTTCAACCGGCATTTCCCATATGGAGCGAGCCTGGAACCGATCCAGTCTCGCAATGGTCCCCATTTAACAACGCGCCCCCCCCCGCGTCTAGCGCGTGGCGA
>Ga0163150_10005594_pt1 | contig 15939 bp, 14 predicted proteins | sample OliLakLV19P2IB_FD_148628 | JGI IMG/M metagenome (GOLD analysis project Ga0163150, IMG submission 148628) | Freshwater microbial mat bacterial communities from Lake Vanda, McMurdo Dry Valleys, Antarctica - Oligotrophic Lake LV.19.P2.IB | ecosystem: Environmental > Aquatic > Freshwater > Lake >...
CACCTCGGGAATCCGGGATTACGGGGAGGGCGAACGATCGTTCGGGCGGGGGCAGGGGAAGCGCGTGTCTACGCACTTCGACTACGACTGGTCGCGGCGGATGGACGATGGGGAAATCTGGCCCGACCTGTGCAAGGCGGCGATCAAGCCGTTGCCGGCGCATGTGTATGTGTCGTTCGACATCGACGGGCTGGACCCATCGCTCTGCCCGCACACCGGGACGCCGGTCGGCGGCGGGATTTCATTCAATCGCGTATGCACGTTGCTGGCGATTCTGGCTCGCTCGGGGCGGAGGATCGTCGGCTTCGATCTGAACGAAGTGTCGCCGGGGCCGGATGAGGGGGGGGGAGAGCCGGAGTGGGATGCGAATGTGGGGGCGAGGATGCTGTACAAGCTGTGCGGCGCGGCCGCGATGTCTATGGGCGCGGCGGAAGGCTCGCGCCGCCGAAGGCCCACATGAGGATGCGCACGCCGCGGGCCCAGATTTCCGGGCTGAGCTGCCACATCAACCAGGGCACGATCAGGAATCCGAGCAGGTAAGTGACGGCCCCGCCGAACTGGCCGCCGCTGGTTCCGGCGAGGTCGCGGTATTGCCGCGAGAAGTTGGCGAGGATGTGCGAGCCGTCCATCGGCGGCGCGGGGAGCAGGTTGAAGATCCCGAGCGTGATGTTGAGCCAGCACCCGATGGCGAAGAAGAAGACTGCCGCGTCGGGGACGTTCCCGGATCGCGGCGGAAACTGAAAGGTCGCTCCGGCGAAGCGCATGCAGATGGCACTTGCGACAATGCAGACCAGCGCGAGCGAGAAGTTCATCAGCGGGCCGGCAAAGGCTACGGCGGCCTCGGCGTATTTGCCGCGGAGGCGGGTGGGATCGACGGGCATCTGGCCACCCATCATGCCGGTGAGCGCGAAGAGGAAGAGGTAGGCCGGGCCGATGTGAACGAGCGGGTTCCAGGTCAGGTGGCCGAGGTCGCGCGGCGTGTTGTCGCCGCGCTTGACCGCGGCCCAGCCGTGGCCGAGCTCGTGGAGCGTGATCGAAACGACGAGCCAGATGCAATGCGCCGCGAGATAGAGCGGGCCGCCACTGTCCAGCGCTGTCAGAACCCACCATCGCGGCATGGGGTGGCTCCGGAGCAGTCAGTTCGGGAGGGTGTGAGGGGAGACGATGGACGGAGTTCCCGTGACGCAGAGCCGAAGAGTAACGGGCCGGAGGCCCGTCCCACAAAGGGCCGGAAAAAAAGGCTCAGGCCGCGACCGCGCGAACGCGGGCCGGGCGCGGATTGGGCTTGCTGGCGCGGGTGTGCTTGAGGGCGGTCTCAACCAGCGTGTCGAAGACCTTGGGGTCTTCGATGGCGATGTTGCTGAGCATCTTGCGGTTGAGAGTGATGCCGGCCATTTTGAGGCCGTTGATGAACTGGCTGTAGCGGGCATCGCGCATGCGGCAGGCCGCGGTGATGCGGGTGATCCACAGGCGGCGGAAGTTCCGCTTGAGCGTGCGGCGGTCGCGGAAGGCGTAGACGCCGGCGCGGATGAGGGCGTAATCGGCCTTGTACTTGGACTTGTGGGCCGAACCGAAGTAACCGCGGGCCAGCCGCAGAATCCTGTTACGGGCCTTGGTGCGGGCGGCACCTTTGCGAACGCGAGGCATGGTCAAACTCCGTCGATGTGTCCGTGGCGGGGATAGGCCGGGTGGGGCCGATGCTTGATCCCGACGGACGGGTGGTGAACAGGGGCATGGCGAACGGGAGCGGAAGCGGGTACGCCTCGGCTAGGCCTTTGCAGCGGCCTTGGGTGCTGCGGCTTTGGTGCGCGGGGCCTTGGCGCTCGCAGCGGCGGCGGACTTGGCGGCGGCGGCGCGCTTCTCGGCCTGAGCCTTCTTGCGAGCTTCGGGCGTGGGGCTGCGCTTGATGGTGGCGCGGGCCTGGTCGCGGCCGCGGAGGCGACGGAAGAGTAAGCGCTCGAGGCGCTTGGCCTCGGGGTTGGACATGTACTTGTCGGTGCGGAGGCGACGGAGGCGCTTGCCGCTCTTGTGGGAGCGCAAGTGCTTGCCGAAGGCGCGGTTATGCTTGACCTTGCCGGTCTTGGTCAGCTTGATGCGCTTCAGGCTGCCTTTGTGGCTCTTGTTCTTGGGCATGGGAACACCGACTCCGATTGCCTGCTTGGTTTCCGCTCGAGTCTCGGGCGGGGGGGCGAATAGCCGATCGGTCGGGCGCAGGTCGCCCGGAGCCGGGTGGAGAGGGTAGGCGGGGGATGAGGCAGAGGCAATCGCGCGCGGAGCTGCGAGAGAAGACGAGGCCGACGTTCGGATGATTTCTGGTGCCCGGATTTCCGAACGCGATGCCTTTGCCCGCTCCGATTTCCACGCTCGTTACGGTCCGACGAACTCATCATCCGGCCCCGCCGGAATCTCGGTGCCGTCGATCGGGTCGGCGTGGGTCGGCTTGCTGCGGCCAGCGATGGCTTGCTCGAACAACCGGGGGAGCCAGATGTTGTCGCCGTTTTGCAGGACGGGGCTCGTGATGAAAACCACGCGACCGTCGGCATGAAGCGCGTTCTGGCCGCGTTGGTCGTGGTTCATCGAGTTGGCCAGCGGGTTGATCCAGAGGCGGTTGACGGCGCGACGCACGACCGGCGAGCCATCGACGGCGATAACGCGCGACAGCGGTTGCATGGAGAGGCGCATCGGTTGACCGACGCCGCGGAACATGTTCTGATAGCTGTACGAAACCTCATCGAGCGAGCGCCAATCCATGGCACCCGGGATGAGCTTGTCGCGGCAGGCTTTGGCATTGCCTGGGCATGCCAGATCGCATGGACCGTTCTTGGTGTAGCCGGTGCGGGCGAGCGTGAAGAAGTTGGCGGAGTTGGATTGCTCGGGCTTGCCGACCGACCACCAGGAGTTGCCGGCTCGAGAGGGCGAGGCCATGGGCATGAGGTCGTCGAAGTCGCCGGCATAGGAAGCGAACCCGATACCCGCGGCCTGCAATCCCGCCTGACACGCGAGTCGACGCGACTGCTCGCGCATCGCGCCCACCATGGGCCCGATGGCGGCACCGGCGATGAGCACGAGCGCGGCGATGGTCATCAGGTCGGCGATGCGAAAGCGGCGGCCGCCGAGGCGGGCAGAGTCGATCTTGAAGCGGGATTCGTCGCTGTCGGCCGCGGCCTGCACGCGGGAGAGGGTTCGGTCGATGAGGCCGCTTTGAGCGGTTTCGGCGCGAGAAGGCTCGAGAAGGTCGAGGAGGCGGCGATGTCGCTCGGCGCGGCGACGCAGGGGTTGGGGCACGCTTTGCGGTGCGTATCCGCTGCCGACGAGCGCCTCGAAAGCGTCTTCATCGTTGGGGCTGAGCGCGATGGCGGCATCGCGGAGAGCGCGTTGGTCTGCGAGCTTGATTCGGGCGAGCGTGGCATCGACGAGGCCGTCGGCATCGCCGGCGCTGCCGCGGACATCGAGCAGTCCCAGCACGCGGGAGAGGCGTTCGGCGCGCGGGCGCAGCGAGGGGGCGACGGGCGCTGCATCGAAACCGGTCTCGACCAGCGCTTCCAAAGCCATCGCATCGTCGGCGTGCAATCCGGAGTCGCCAGCTACGTCAAACATATTCGTGTCGTCAATCATGCTTCACTCAAACCCGTCTCACTCGGCCGCGCGTTTCGCCCCGTGCCGTTGTCGGAATCTTTATCCTTGGAAACGCTCTGCCATTTCTTGGCAAATGCGGCCACGGCCGCGTGCAATCTCGACTTCACTGTGCCGAGGGGAATCTCCAAAGAGTCGGCGATCTGGTTGTAACTGAGCTTCTGGAAGTAGGCCAGGAGCAAGATTTCGCGCAGAGACCAGGGGAGTTCATCGACGGCCCGCTGCACGGACTGGCTGCGTTCCTGGTCGTCCAGGGCTGCCCCCGGGGCGGGCACATCAACCTCCATGAGATCGACATAGGTCTTGGCCGAGGAGCCATCGGCGCTCTCGGCCCCACCCCGGCCGCCCCCGATGGGGGCCGACAGATCCAGGGTGCGACGACGCGCATTTCTACGCAGGGCATCCCGGCCCTTGTTCGCGGCGATCGTAAAAAGCCAGGGCTTGAAGCGGCGGGCGGCATCGAACTTCTCGGCGGAGACGTGGACCTGTAAAAAGGTTTCCTGGAAGGCGTCCTCGGCAACGGCCCGATTGCCGACCAAACGGACGAGGAACCGGATCAGGTCGTCGTGGTGGCGGCGGACGAGTTCCTCAAAGGCGGGGGCGTTGCCGGCCCGGTACTCGGTGACGAGTTCCTCATCGGAACGGACCCGCCCGGTGGCGGGCGGTGGAGTGGCGCGGGCCGCGGGTTTTCGGGCTGCATCAGCCATGTGGAGAGATACGGGGCACAGAGGGAGAGGGGCCGCTGGACGAGGTTGGACGGCCGTGTGGGTTGACAGTGTACGAACGATTTGAGGTTGGGTGGGGTTCGGCAGATGGGTGGAGAGGACGGGGCGGGATTGTGGATTGCCCGATTTCGGGTCGGCACGGGCGGTTATTGGTCGCTAGCATCAAGGCTCCCCTCGACGTTCCGCCCACTTCCCCTCCGACCGCCCCCGATCCGAAAGGCTCACTCCGTCATGGCCGTGCCAATCAGCCAGATGTGGACCGTTGCCAGCTACATCCTCGGCCAGAAGCTGAGGCGCAACAAGCATTACCCGCTGGTGCTCATGCTGGAGCCGCTGTTTCGCTGCAATCTGGCGTGCGCGGGGTGCGGGAAGATCCAGTATCCGGCGCACATCCTGAAGCGGCAACTGACGCCGGAGCAGTGTCTGGCGGCCGCGGAGGAGTGCGGAGCGCCGATGGTGAGCATTCCCGGGGGCGAGCCGCTGCTGCACCCGCAGATCCGCGAGATCGTGGAAAGGCTGGTGGCGCGGAAGAAGTATGTGTATCTGTGTACCAACGCGCTGCTGCTGAAGGAGAAGCTCGAGGCGGGGTGGTTCAAGCCGAGCAAGTTTCTGACGTTCAGCGTACACATGGACGGGCAGGAAGAGCACCATGACTTCGCGGTCTGCCGCGAGGGGACGTACACGGTGGCGGTCGAGGCGGTGCGGATGGCGGTGCAGCGCGGGTTCAGGGTGACGACAAACACGACGCTGTTCGACGGGGCCGACCCGAACTCGGTGCGGCAGTTCTTCGATGAGATGATGTCGCTTGGGGTCGAGGGGATGATGGTCAGCCCTGGGTATGCGTATCCCAAAGCGCCGGACCAGAAGACGTTCATGCGCGAGCGGAAGAAGACGACGGACTTCTTCAAGATGCTGCTGTCGAACCGCAAGAAGCAGTGGAAGTTCAATCAGGGGCCGATGTTCCTGGAGTTTCTGATGGGGAAGCGCGAGTTCGAGTGCTCGCCGTGGGGAATGCCGACGTTCAACATCTTCGGGTGGCAGAAGCCATGCTACCTGCTGCAGGATGGGTATGCTGACAGCTACCGCGAGCTGATCGACAGCACCGACTGGAGCAAATACGGACGAGCCAGCGGCAACCACGCGTGTCAGCAGTGCATGGTGCATTGCGGCTATGAGACGACCGCGAACGACTACACGTTTGGGTCGTTCCGCGGCATGGCCGCGACGATCAAGTCGATGCTGGTGTCGAGCTATGTGGATCCCGATGCGGCGGCCGAACTGGCGGCGGAGGCGAAGCGGCCGCACGGGCCGCTGGTGCAGTTGGGGATATCGGTGAAGGCGAAGTCGGCGTTGCCGCGGGCGGTTCATGCTGAAGAGGTTGCGGCCGCGGTGTGAATCTCGGCGTTGCAGGAACGCGGCGGAGTCGATACGGGGCATGAGGGCAAAGTCTTCGTTCGTTCTTCGGAAAGAATGCGAACGCCTCGACGCAGCGCTCCCACATGGGGTGGATGGTGCGATTGGCCAGCAATGCTCAGCGACGCCGGTTCGCCCGCACACACAATTCGCTCTTTGCGCTCGGTTCGGTTCCTGGTATACTTTTTGTTTCTCCGGCGGCTGCATCTACTCGCCGGGAAACGCGGAGCGCACCACCATGGCCGACCTGAGCGTTGTCATAGACGGCCTGAGACTCCCCAACCCGTTCGTGATCGGCAGCGGTCCTCCGGGCACCAACGCCAACGTCATCGGCAAGGCGTTTGACGAGGGGTGGGGCGCGGTGATTGCAAAGACGATCTCGCTGGATGCCTCGAAGGTGATCAACGTGGCCCCGCGCTATGCGCGGATGCGCGCTCAGGATGACAAAGAAGTAATCGGGTGGGAGAACATCGAGCTGATCTCGGACCGGCCCTTCGACACCTGGCTCAAGGAGTTCCGCCAGATCAAGGACAAGTACCCCGATCGCGTGCTCATCGCCTCGATCATGGAGGAGTACAGCAAGCCGGCGTGGGTCGAGATCGTGGAAAAATGCCAAGCGGCGGGGGTCGATGCGTTCGAGCTGAACTTCTCCTGCCCGCACGGGTTGCCCGAGCGCCGGATGGGCGCGGCAATGGGGCAGGATCCCGCGATCCTCGCGGAAGTGTGCGGCTGGGTGAACTCGGCCGCGAGCGTGCCGGTGTGGGCGAAGATGACGCCGAACATCACGCACATCGAAGAGCCCGCGCGTGCCGCGCTCAAGGCGGGGTGCGAGGGGATCAGTGCGATCAACACCATTCTGTCGGTGATGTCGGTCAACCTCGAAACGTTGCGCCCGGAGCCGACGGTCGAGGGATATACGGTGCCGGGCGGCTATTCGTGCAAGGCGGTGCGCCCGATCGCGCTGCGAATGGTGATGGAACTGGCGACGATGATGTATGGGCGGACGATGGGCGGAACGGCGGGCCGGCGGCCGGGGTCAGCGATGGTCGGTGCGGCGGGTGTGGATCACGACGGCCCCACGCGCGAACTCTGGATCAGTCCCTATTCAGACCGCTCCCTCTCGGCCATCGGCGGCATCGAGACCGGCGAGCACGCGGCCGAGTTCATCCTCATGGGCGCGGGCACTATTCAGGTCTGCACAGGCGTGATGATCCACGGCTACAAGATGGTCAAGGAGATGTGCGCCCAGCTCTCCGCATTCATGGACAAGAAGGGGTTCAAGTCCATCGCCGAGTTCCGCGGCCATTCCCTGCAATATTTCACGACGCACGCGGACCTGGTGCGGCGTCAGGCCGAGGCCAAGGCCGCGGACAAGGCGGCCGCAAAGGGGATGGTGACGAAAGATGCCAACTGGTCGGGGGATAAGTTTGTGGAGCAGAGTCAGAAGCTGGTGGCGAATCAGTAAATCCCGGGTACCACCCGCCCGGGGCGGGTTTCCTGCATCAGGCCCGTCGCTCCACCCGCTCGGATTTTTGGCCGACCCGGCCTCGGAGCGGCGGGTACGCAAACGCGAGGACCGTCATGCCACTGCTCATCAAGAACCCCCGCATCATCACGGCCACCGACGACTACCACGCCGATGTCTTCTGCGCCGACGAGCAGATCAGCCGCATCGAGAAGTCCATCGATCCGAAGTCGTGCCCCGCGGGGACCGACGTGATCGATGCCGCGGGCAAGTATCTCTTCCCCGGATTCATCGATCCCCACGTCCACATCTATCTGCCGTTCATGGGCACCTATGCCAAAGATACCTGGGAAACCGCTGGCCGGGCGGCGCTGGTCGGGGGAACCACCACGCTCATCGAGATGATCTGCCCCGGCAAGACCGACGAACCGATGGCGGCGTTCGAGACCTGGCTCGGCAAGGCTGAGGGGACCGCGCCGTGCGACTTCACGTTTCACATGGGCGTGACGCGGTTCGACGGGCTCGCAGAGAAGCAGCTTCGCGAGATCGTGAAGCGCGGCATCCGCTCGTTCAAGGTTTTCCTCGCGTACAAGGGCGCGCTCGGGGTCGATGACCGGGAGCTGTATCACACTCTGAAACTGGCCGCGGAGCTGGGCGTGGTGGTGACGGCCCACTGCGAGAACGAGACGCTGGTGGCCGAGCGCTCTGCCGAGCTCATCGCGGCCGGCAAGACGGGGCCGGAGTTTCACGAGCCATCCCGTCCGGTGCAGGTCGAGGCCGAGGGCGTGCATCACCTGATGACGTTCGCGGAACTGACCGGAGCCGAGGTCTACGTCGTGCATACCTCTTGCGATCAGGCGGTGCGGGAAGCGGCGTGCGCGATCGAGCGAGGCGTGAAGGCGCATATCGAGGTGGTGTTGCCGCATTTGGTGCTGGATCAGTCGTACACCCTGGGTACCCCGCCTCTCCGAGGCAGGAGCGCCGATCCCTTTGGCGGTGCAAAGTACGTCATGTCTCCTCCCCTCCGCGACAAATCGCAGCTCCCGAAGATGTGGGATCACCTCCGCTCCCGCACCATCGGCACCGTCGCCACCGACCACGCCCCGTTCGATTTCGAGACGCAGAAGGCGATGGGGCGCGACGCCTTCACCAAAATTCCCAACGGCATTCCGAGCGTGGAGGACCGCGTGAACCTGCTGTACACGCGCGGCGTATGCGAAAGGCGAATCGACCTCAACACGTTCGTCGATGCCGCGAGCACGCGGGCCGCGCGAATCTTCGGCCTGAAGGGGAAGGGCACGATCGCCGTCGACGCGGATGCCGATCTGGTGGTCTACGACCCCGCCTACCGCGGCACGATCAGCGCGAAGACCCACCACATGGCCACCGATTACTCCGCATTCGAGGGATGGGAGATCAAGGGTCGGCCCAGTGCCGTGACCGTCCGCGGCCGGGTGATGGCGCGCGATGGCAAGTTCGTGGGAGAGCTTGGCCGCGGTCGCCTTGTGCCGCGCGGCTGAGCGACCGAGAGGGCGCGGAGCGGAGACGCGATCGACGTAGGCCGCGCCTGGACCGCTTTCGCGCCAACCTCTGATTTCTCCGGGTGCTGCCCCAGTCGATCTGCTACCTGGGCGTCGAGTTGACGATCGCCTGCGCGAGCGCCTTGTCTTTCTGGGCCTCGGTCATCTTCGCCCAACGCGGCTTGCAGCCGTCGCAACAGAAGCCGACCTTCTGGCCTTTCCACATAATGGCCTCGCACGCCGGATCGACCGGATCCTCGGTCATCACGGCGCACATGCGGTTGACGCTGGTGATCGTTCCCGGCTTGTCCGACTTGCACCACGCGGGGTCGTCGTGCTTGTCGGCATTGGCGCGCTGGTTCGCCGAGCAGGCACCCATCGCCAACGCCACCGCCGCACATGCACACATCGACCCATAAACACTTCGCATGACGATCTCCTTAGTCCATTCGACATTCGACGAATCCCGCCCCCGACGTCCCGACTTCCTGCACCGAACTCCGCTCTCCGGCCCTCGACTGATTTCTTCCTCTCCCGGAATCGTCTACGCCCGCCCCACTTCCCCGAGCGCCACATCCAGCACTTCGAGCATGAAGTCGATGTCCGCCTCGCTCAGGCACATCGGCGGCTTGATCCGCAGCACGTTGCCCATCAGCCCGCCCTTGCCGATGAGCAGGCCCAGATCCTTGCACTGCTCGAAGACGGCCGCGCACTGGGCCGTCGCGTGCGCCTTGGTCGCTCGGTCGGTAACGAGCTCGACCCCGCACATGAGGCCGCGACCGCGGATGTCTCCGATGAGGTGGTGCTTCTTCTGCAGTTCGCGCAGGCCGGCGAACAGCTTCGCGCCCAGCGATTTGGCGCTGCCCTGAATGTTCTCATCGAGGATCACGTCCAGTGTCGCCAGCCCCTGAGCCATGCTCACCGGGTTGCCGCCGAAGGTATTAAAATGGATGCGGCTGGTGAGGGTCTTGGCGATTTCGGGGCGCGTGACCACGGCCGCGAGCGGGCAGCCGTTGCCGATGCCCTTGGCCATCGTGACGATGTCGGGGTAGAGAGCGCTGCCGGGCGGGTTGCCCGGCCCACCGGAAACGGTTTGGAATCCCCAGAAATTTTCACCCGTGCGACCAAAGCCGGTCTGCACCTCATCGCTCACGCACAGTCCGCCGGCCGCGCGAACGTGTTCGTAAACCGCTTTCAAGTACCCCGGCGGCATCTCGACCACTCCACCAACACCCTGCATCGGCTCGGCGATGAAGCCGGCGATCTTGCCGGGTGTGCCGGTGCGGATCAGGTCGGCGACGTCGCCCGCGTATCTGGTTCCGGCATTGGGGTCGTCGTAGCCGTACGGGCCGCGGAAGCGGTCGGGCAGCACCGAGTGATGAACGCCGAATCCCTGCGGGGTGTTGAACTTCCACGTCGCGTGGGCGGTGAGGCCCATCGGCGCTGCACTACCGCCGTGATACCCGTTGCGCAGGCCGATGAAGTCGTAGTTGCCCGTGTACGCCCGGGCCATGAGCATCGCCAGGTCGTTGGCGTCGCTGCCGGAGTTCACGAAATAGACGCTGCTCAGGCCGCTCTCTTCGGGGAAGGTGCTCGCGAGCTTCTTTGCGTATTGGGCGATCGTCGGATGAAGGTAGATCGTGGTCGCGTGCTGCAGCAGCGCGTTCTGGCCATTCACCGCGGCCATCACCCTGGGATGGCAATGCCCGACGCTCACCGTCACGATTCCGCCGAAGGCGTCGAGGTAGCGCCGCCCCGTCTCGTCGAAGAGGTATTGCATCTTGCCCTCGACGATCATGATGGGGTCTTTGTAATAAGTGACCAGCGCGGGCGTGCAGAACTCCTTGCGCATGGCGAACACTTCGGCCTTGGATGGGCCGGTGTATTTCGAGGGCACATGCGCAAACGGCGGCAACTGCGGCGGGCCCGCCATCGGCATGGGCTTGGGTTGGGTGAGTGTGGACATGCGCGGCCTCCGTCGCGGCTCGGCGGCCGCGGCGATAGGATAGCGGCCGATCATGTCCACAACGAACTACCAGAGCCGGCTCCGCTACGACCCCGCCCGCATCCATGCGGCGGCGATTTACTGCTCAGACGGGCGGCTGGGCGAGCACTTCGACGACTTTCTCGAGCAGGGGCTTTCGCTGCCGCGGTACGACCGCGTGACCCTGCCCGGCGGCCCGGCCTGCCTGGCCGGTCATCCACAGGCGCATCTTGAAGAGCAGGGTGTAATGGATGAGCTGAAGTTTCTGGTCGAGATTCACGGGATCAGGCGGGTGGTTCTCATCGCGCACCAGGGGTGCGCGTTCTACGCGGCCCGGCTCGAGCTTCAAGAGCCGCGGCTGGAACTGGTGCAGAAGGCCGATCTGGTCCGGGCGGCGGCGTTTACTCATCGCGTGACGGGGGTGACTGCGATCGAGGCGTATTACGCGAGGCTCGTGGAGAGCCGGGTGCAGTTCGAGCGAGTGGAGGTTTGAGCCGCGGAGAACAGAGCGCGTCGAGTTCCAAGTCGCATCCGCGGATGCTTTTCATCCGCGTTTTTTAATCTGCGTCCATCGGCGTTCATCCACGACTCTCACCCCTTGGCGATTTGCGTGTAGCTCTCGGGGCGGCGGTCGCGGTAGAACTGCCAGACGTTGCGCACTTCCCGAATCATGTCGAGGTCGAGATCGGCGACGACCACTTCGTCCTGGTCGCGTGAGCCTTGCTTGATGATCTGGCCGCGGGGGTTGGCGAAGTAGGACTGGCCGTAGAACTCGCCGATGTTCCAGGGCTTCTCGATGCCGACGCGGTTGATCGCGCCGACGTAGTACTGGTTGGCGACGGCGTGCGCGGGTTGCTCCAGTTTCCACAGGTACTCGCTCAGTCCCGCGACGGTGGCGCTGGGGTTGAACACGATCTCCGCGCCGTTGAGCCCGAGTTCGCGGGCACCTTCGGGAAAGTGCCTGTCGTAGCAGATGTACACGCCGATCTTGCCGAAGCGGGTCTGGAATACTGGATACCCGAGGTTGCCCGGCTTGAAATAGAACTTCTCCCAGAAGCCGGGGTGGCAGTGCGGGATGTGATGCTTGCGGTATTTGCCGAGGTACTCGCCCTTGTCGTCGATTACCGCGGCCGTGTTGTAGTACACGCCGGCCATGTCGAGCTCATAGATCGGCACGATCATCACCATGCCGTGCTTGCGGGCCTGATCCTGCATGAGCTTGATGGTGGGGCCGTCGGGGATCGGTTCGGCGGTCTGGTACCACCTGGTGTCCTGCTCGGCACAGAAGTAGGGGCCGCAGAAAATTTCCTGCAGGCAGCAGACTTTGGCTCCCTGCTCGGCCGCGGAGCGGATGAGGGGCAGGTGCTTCTCGATCATCGCGGCCTTGACCTTGGGCAGGTCGGCGGTGTCGGGGAGAGGGTTCGAGGCCTGGATGAGGGCGGCGCGGGTGATGCGGGGCATTGATTCAGTGTACATCCGCTCCCCGCAGCGGTGCAGATTGCCTCCGCCCCCCGCCATTCCTACCATCGGCCCTACATCCTCATACGCGGCCGTGGCGGAATTGGCAGACGCGCTAGATTCAGGTTCTAGTGGGGTCACACCCGTGGAGGTTCGACTCCTCTCGGCCGCATGATTGTTCCCGTCCGGGCGATCCAGCAATGGGTCGCCCGGCGTCGTTTTTGCGGGCTGTCGGCTGGTCGGCGGCGGCGGACAAGGCGTTATGATGCGGGCGTGGCGCTCATCTATTGTGGTATCGACGAAGCCGGATACGGCCCGCTGCTCGGACCCTTGTGTGTGGGGTTTGCTGCGTTTCGCGTCGAGGATTGGGCCGAGGGCGATGAGGCACCCGACCTGTGGAAACGGCTGAGCGCCGCGGTCTGTCGCGAGCCGGGCGACAAGCGACGGCGAGTCGCGGTGGACGACTCGAAGAAGCTGAAACTGGCCAACTCGTCGGTGACGAAGCATCCACTGCACCATCTGGAACGCGGGGTGCTGGCGTTCATGGGGTGTCTCGACTGCGGCGATGCGGCGACGGCGACTCTGCCGGCGAGCGATGATGAGTTCATGCGGGCGATAGGCGTGTCGCTCGCGCCCGAATGCTGGTATTCGCGCGATGGGTGCGGAGCGGCGGAGAGGGGTGCCTATCCGCAGGGGTCGAGCGTGGACGAGCTGGCGATCGCGGCGAACACCGTAAAGCTGGCGCTGGCGCGGGCGGGAATCGGTGTGATGCGATTGCAGGCCGCGGCCGTGAGCGAATCGGCGTTCAACGAGTTGGTGGAGGCCGCGGGTACCAAAGCGGCGGTGACGGAGTCGGCGCTGGTGCGGTTTCTGGGCGAGGTGTGGGAGCGCGACGCGGCCGTCGCTGAAGGCGGAACCGACGGGGTTCGCGTGGTGTGCGATCGACAGGGCGGCCGGACGCAGTATTCGGGAATGCTGGCGCGGGCGCTTCCGGACGCGCGGGTGCGGATCGTGGGCGAGACGCCGATGCAGAGCAAGTACGAGCTCGAAAGCGTCGTCGGCGCGCGGCGAAAGATGTCGGTGGCGTTCAAGGTCGAGGCCGAGTCGGCGCACCTGCCGGTGGCGCTGGCGTCGATGATCGCCAAGTTGACGCGCGAGGTGCTGATGGCGAGATTCAACCGGTATTGGTGCCGACGCATCCCGGAGTTGAAACCGACGGCGGGCTATGCGATGGATGCGCGGCGGTGGCTGCGGGATGTACACGAGGCCATCAGCCCGGCGGAGCGGCGGGTGCTGGTGCGAAGGGCGTGACTGGAAACCGAGCGGGAGGGCACGGAAAAGCATGGGGTCCGCCATGAATGAAACGCGCGAGATGCTGGGCCTGGCCGCGAGGCTCGCGATGCGCGCGGCCGGGGATGTCGAGCCGAACCCGATGGTTGGGTGCGCGATTGTCAAGCCGGGGGAGGGGGCGGCCGAGGAGCGAATTGTCGGCCTGGGCCACCACCGATTCTTCGGCGACAAGCACGCCGAGGCCGAGGCGCTGGCGGATTGCCGCCGGCGCGGGCTCGATCCGCGCGGGGCGACGATGTACGTCACGCTGGAACCCTGCAACCACACCGGCAAGCAGCCCCCGTGCAGCGAGGCGATCATCGGCGCGGGGATCGCGAGGGTGGTGTATGCGCGGCGCGACCCAAACCCGGTCTCCACCGGCGGCGAGGCTAGGCTGCGGGAGGCCGGGATCGCGTGCGAACTCAGCGACGCGAGTCTGCTGGCGACGCGGCTGAGCGATCCATTCGTCAAGCGACTCGCCACCGGGCTGCCGTGGGTGACGGCCAAGTGGGCCCAGACCATCGACGGATGGATCGCCACGCGCTCGGGCGAGAGCAAGTGGATTTCCGGCTCGGCATCGCGGGTGCGGGTGCATCAGTTGCGCGGCCGGGTAGACGCGATTCTTACGGCGATCGGCACGGTGCTGAGCGACGATCCGACGCTGACGGCCCGGCCGGGAAACGGCACGGGACAACGGGCGCGACGGATTGCGCAGCGGGTGGTCATCGATCCGCAACTGGAGATTCCGCTGGAATCCAAGCTGGTGCAGACCGTGCATCAAGGGCCGGTGATGGTGGCGACGACGCAGGCGGCGCTGGTGCGGCGTGGCGCGGCCGCACGGCGGCTGGCGGATGCGGGAGTCGAGGTGCTCGCGTCGGTGGAGGACGGGGCGATTCCGGTCGCGGATCTGCTCAGGCATCTTGTGAGCAACCACGACGCGACCAACGTGATGGTCGAGGCGGGCGCGGGCCTGCTCGGGCGGATGTTCGCCAGCGACCTGGTGGATGAGGCGATGGTGTTCATCGCGCCCAAGCTTCTCGGGGATGAGGGCGCGGTGCCGGTGGCCCGCGGGCGCTCGCTGGAGCGGCTGTCGGATGCGCGACTGTTCCGCCTGGGGCGGGTCAAGCAACTGGGAGACGATGTGATGTTGAGGTATTTCAGGCACCGCATCTGACTTCCCCTTCAAGAGGCCTCAGGGAGGGAGGATCGGAGGAAGGCCAAATTCGGGTCGACGGTGGCGCCGAGGCGCGAGCCGTCGAGTTGGAGCCAGAGTTTGCGACCGGGAGTCGCGTGGCTGTGCTTGACCATCGCGAACGCGATAGGTGCCTGCGCGAGCATCGGGCTTTGGCAGGAACTGGTGACCGCCCCGACGATGGGCGCGCCGGGCGCATCGGCTTCGACGACGGGCGTGCCGGTGACGGCCTGGGGAGGCGCGGCGTCGGGAGCGGGAGAATCGATGCGGAGTCCGACGAGCTTCTGCTTGGGATGGCCGAGCGATTGCATCCGCGCGACGATCTCCTGGCCGAGGTAGCAGCCCTTCCGGAAGGAGACGCGGTCGTGCAGCGCGGCCTCGCCGCACTCGTGCGGGAGCGAATCCGGGCCGAAGTCGAGGTTATAGAGGGGCGTGCCTGCCTCGATGCGGGCGATGTTGAGGGCGTGCCAGCCGATGCGACGGGCAAGATCCGTGCTGGGGGCGATCGCGCCGGAAGCGGGGCGGGCGGACCACGATGTCGAGATCGCCTCGTAGACCGCGGTGGCGGCCGCGACGGGCACCCGCAGCTCGAGACCGATCTCGCCCGCGGTGTCGATGCGATCGACCATCGTTTCGATGTCGCCAATGCGGATGAGGCTGACCGCGCCAGCGGCGATGTCGGCGATGGGTGCGCCGGCGATGGGGCTGGAGAGGCGCGCGAGCAGCGCGGCCGCGGAGGGGCCGTGGAGGCTGAGGATGTGGAAGTGGGCCGTCGCGTCGGCGATGGCCGCATCTTCGGTGATGATGTACTTCTCGAGCTCGGTGCGGGCACGCTCGGCGGCGAAGATGTCGAGGTCGGCGACGATGCGGTCCGGCAGGTTGAGGAGCCGCAGGTCGGCGTCGATGCGGCCCTTGCGATTGAGAAAGAACGAGCGCCGCGCGGTGAAAGGCGGGAAGTCCTTGAGTTCCTGCGTGAGCATCCGGTTCAGGAACGCGACACGGTCGGTGCCGGTAATGATGAGCGTGGCTCGGTGGGGGGAATCGAAGATGGCGGCATGGCGGCGGATGGAGGCGTATTCGATTTCGACGGGGTCGAAGGCTTCGACGAGTTCGATGGCGGACACTGCCGGATTGCTCGGGCCGTATGGAGCGATCAAGGCCTCGGCGGAGTGGTGAACGGGCATGAGGGGGGAGGGGCGCGGCACCGGGGAGGATACGGA
>Ga0163150_10005595_pt1 | contig 15937 bp, 13 predicted proteins | sample OliLakLV19P2IB_FD_148628 | JGI IMG/M metagenome (GOLD analysis project Ga0163150, IMG submission 148628) | Freshwater microbial mat bacterial communities from Lake Vanda, McMurdo Dry Valleys, Antarctica - Oligotrophic Lake LV.19.P2.IB | ecosystem: Environmental > Aquatic > Freshwater > Lake >...
GGACTGGGGCGGGGAGGGGGGCGGGGGGCACGGGCCGGCCAAGTCAGTGGCTGGGCTCGGTTGGGGACCTAATGTGAGATCCCATTGCCTTTGCGATGTGCATCAAAAGCCGACCTCGGGGGTTGACGTGGGTTGGTGCGAGTCGCCTTTGTCAGGCACATCCAAGACGCACATCACCATAGGCCATTCCAAAGGGTTCAATTCAATTTTCGACTTGTTCCTTGCCGAGCCCGCTGCGCCTGCTGCTGCCTGATCGCAGCTGCCGCTGGTCTATTCGAACCGCGCCGCCGCTGTTGTGCGCGTGACAAAACACGATGGAATCAAAAAAGACGCCTGCCGAGACAGTGCGTATCCTCATGGCCCAGCCGGTGGCGATCGAGATTCAGATCACGTCGCAGGCCGGGCAACCGGCCACGATCGAACTGCAGCGCCTCCTGGAGACTTGGCGTTGCTCACCGCGGAACGGCGGGCAGCCTGCGGTCGAGTTATCATATGCCGAGGTGGGGAATCGCCTCGGCCGCAGCGTCTTGACCTGGACTTGTAGTGCCGGATGTCAAGATGTGTATGTGATCGACGGAAACGTTCCCATCACCTCGCCGGATGGACGGTGCGTCTCGTCGGCGCAATGGCTGGCACGGGAGGCGGTGCTGTGCTCCGTGCGCAATGTCGTGCGACATGGCCTCGAGCGTCTGGGCTTTGTGTCGTGCCACGGCGTGAACTGCCGACAACCCCGGTCGGGCCGGTCCGTGTTTGTTCGACCGGGTGGGCTGGGTGGCGAAAACTGCGGCGCGCTGTGCACCGATTGCCGGCGGCGCGGCGTGTGTCACCAGTGTCTGGTTTGTCCGTCCATTGTCTGCAGTGCGGCGGCCGGCGTGGACCTGGACACGGTGTGCCATGTCTGCGAACGATCCCTGTGTCTGGCGTGCCAGCCGTCAAGTGGATCGCGCGACGATGACTGCGTTTTTGACTGCTCAATGTGCAAGCAGTCCGTGTGTGTCGACCACGTGGTCAAAAGCTGCGCCTGCTGCCGGCACCACCACCGGCCCTGTGATGTGTGCCAAACGGCTCTGGTGTGCCGGAAGGGCTGTGGCACGGTGGTGCGGTGGCGCCATCGTGGGCGTGAGTGGGACAGCGAATGGGAGGAGGACATGGAGTTCGATGTTTGTCGCGACCCGCTTCAACTGGTCTGCGCCGCGCCGGCCTGCGCACAGCGGCTCACGTGCAGCCAGTGCGGCAAGTCGAAGCGGTACTGCATGCCATGCGCCCGTTGCGATCTCGGCGGCTGTGCAGACTGTGTGGTGGAGTGCGGTCAGTGCCGTGAGTACATTTGCCTGCGTGACACGTGCTGGGTTGAACTGATTGCTTACGACGTTCACACCGCTCGCCGTGGTTTGTGCGTGCACTGCCATGGGTGTCTCAGGGCGCTCCTTGGCGGCTGTTTGAAAAATATTGCCGGCGTCGAGTGTTTGATTCTCTTGTACTGTGCGCAGCTTCTTGACGTCGCCTGGACAAAGTACGAGGGACCAGGGTATTGAACGTGTTGCTGTGCCGGCCCGAACCACATACGATGGTCAAGGCCAGACGTTGAAACGGCCGATCGTGGTTCCGATGCGATGGGCAACTCACAAAACAGCCGATCTACCTCGTGGGTCCGATGGGACGTTTCGCTGCGACTCGTCCACGTCATCGCTAGCGTCGTCTGCATCGGCCGCCCCACGGCCCGCTGACTGTGCCCTCGCCTGGTCTTCAAATAGCGCAAGAGCGTCCATGGGTGAGAGGCCGGACCGAACCGGCGTCCCCACCTGCTTGCACGGACGGCCGCGTTTGCCGGTGGTCGTACCGGCCGTGTTGCTGTGGTCATCTTTGCGTTCATTGCTGATCGCAGCGCCATCCTTGCGATCACCGTGTGTGTCGGTGTCCTGCTTGCGATCACCGGGCGGGGTTGTGGAGGCACCATGGATGGGCGCAGCAGCCTGCCAGCACGCTGGACGCTCGGGCGTGTTGGCACGGACGGGTACCGTACCGGGTGGGAAGAGGCCCTCGAGCATCGCGACCGACGTGCGGGCACAGGTGTGCGCCTGCGCACGGAGCGCGGTGGCCTTGGCCTCCAGCTGCTGGGCTTCGGCGAGGAACTTTTCGCTCGCCTGCATCTCGGCCCACGCCTGGCGGGCCAAGTCGAGGGTCTGCTGGATCCGTTTATCCCGATCGGCGGCGTCCAGGCCAGCGGGGGGATGTGTCAAGTATACGATCTGCAGCAGCTGGGCCGTCAGCCACAGGCCCCGGTTATCGGCCAATTGCCGCGTCAGGTACACTACCGGTATGCGGCCCACGGTACTGACCTCGGCGGACCGGCGCATCGGGACATTGTTGCTGCACCATGACACGAACAGGGCAGCGTGGGCGTTGTGGAAGTTGGCTCGCGCATCGTTCTCAAACTGGTCGACGTCGTCCTTGGTCACGGTCTTTTTGTTCTTGACCTCCACCAGCAGGCGGAACGTACCGTTGCCGTGGACGGGAAACTCCACCAGCAGGTCCATGTTCAGCCCCCGCCCGCCCACCACCGTCACCCTGCAGTCCGGGAACCACTTCTCCAGTTGCTGTTGGGTCCACGCTTGGCCAAACTGGCCCTTGTCGTGCGCCGATCCACTGCCGCAGCCGCCCAGCGTGCGTGTCACGTGCGTGTGGATGTCGGTCAGCAACCGCGTGTTGCCGGTCGTCTCGCGCCTCTGCGTCTCTTCCTGCCGGGCTCGCGCCTCGCGTTCGTACTGCAGCTGATGGCGGAGGTCCGTAATCTCGGCCTCACGATCCGTGTGTGTATCCATGAGCGCACCAACGTGATCCAGAGCATTGGTCACCGCCGTGGGCAGCGCCTCGTGCCACCACCGATGCAGCCTGTACGTCGGCAGCACGCGCAGCTCCACGATGCGGTACGGCACGGGCGCAGACGCGCATCCCAGCGGGCCCGGCGCATTTGCCGGGCCATGGGCACACTCTTCCTCCACTGCCGCCGGGGCCGCCACGCGGGCTGGCGTTGCCTTGGCCGTGGCTGAAGCTGAGGCTGAGGCTAACCCTCGTGATCCCACCCGTGATATCAGCATGGGCGTTATTGGCTCCAGATCCAATCGATGTGCCGACGGTGGTCGCGAGTCATACCGCGGTGGCTGATTCGTCTCTGTGGTTCCCGACATTCGTCGAGCGCTCATTTTCGAGGGCTGGGTTGATTTAGTTGACACCGGCGTGTTGGTACACGTGTCTGGGTTGTTTTTTTGTTTCCACATCACGTTCGTTTGCCGTCGTATTGGGAAGCGACACCGATGGGGTGCCGGGACCGCACCCTGCCTGGTGCTGGCGTGTCTGATGGCGGAGAAAACGATGAAATAGGTCATTCGGTCAGCGCTCGGTATGTGATGTGCTGTGACCAGGACGCAATGTGCGACACAAAAGAAGAAAACCCATTGTGACCCACGGTCCGCACGACGACTATGTCGATTGACACCGACACCAACACCAACAGGACACACGGTGGTGTCACCTTTGCCCTTCTCAAGCGGGTCTGCAAAAAGCGCGCCAATGTGGCGACGCTCAAGGCCCTGGTGTCGTCCTTGGTCCGACCCGAGGCCGTGCCGTGCTTTGAACATGGCAGCAGACAGTGGACGTGGACCGCCGACGAGCTCTACTACCTGCTGCTCTACTTGATGCGCCACCATGGTGAGCTGCCCGCTGATTTGGCCGGCTTTCGCCTCGCTCCGGACCCAGAGCACCTGTCGGCCGGCGTGGGCCACGACGAGTTTATTGGGACCCTGCTCCGTGCCAAGGATCGACACGTGGCCTCGTTGCTCCGCCAAGTGACGCGCGAAGACGCCAAGGCCAACCAGACACACAGCGAGCGGTGCAAAGAGCTCTACGAGGTCTTGATTCGCGAACCCCACGGACGGTTTGCCAAGTTCATGGGCAGGTGGGTCCAGCGGCCCCACTGGGCCCCAAAGAGACGCCAGCAACCCACCATTCCAGCAGCCAACACGGACAGCAACGACGATCAGGACGAACTGAATCGGCTGATCGCCGAGGCCGCCCAGCCGGACCAGCTGTCCGCGGACGGCGATGACCCCGTGATGCCCATGTCGGGCGCAGCCGTCGAAGGCCCCGACACCCTCGATTTTGACGGTCTGTTCGAGACGTAACATACAGCGGAAGGGGATCCAAGAAGAAGCCGTGCATGATGCCACCGGTGACGTGGCCGACCCTCGATGACGACGACGGTCACGCTGTTCACAGCTCCTTGATCATATGATTAGATGTGCCAAGCCGCTGACACTGCTGGGTGTGTTTTGGCAAATCAGTTGCTGATTGCCGCGGAATGGTGACCTGAACGATCCGCAAGGCAATTGCAACACGCACCCGAAAGGCGACCAGCTACCTGCGAGCCATACGTAGTGTGCACAAAACAGAAAAACGGGTCGCAATCGACCTCGAGTTGACCGCTCCAGTGTCCTTCCAGAAAGAAAACGGCAGGCAGGCTCAAGCGAAATGGCAGGAGCGGCTGGCGCTGCGGACCCGATTGGACCCCTGTTTGTCGCCGGCCGGCTGGATCCGCAGAGCGTGCTGCGCAAAGTCCCGGGTATTGGCGCGTATCTGACACGTCGGCTGCGCCGTCAATTCCACCTGCGCACGATTGCCGATCTGCTGGGCGACCTCAACAACCTCAACGCGGCGCAGGCTCGCGATCTGCTGGGCAATTGGTTTGCCAACGAGCGCGCCAACCAGTGCGTGCCCGATACACACGGCGGCAATCGCCTTGACTACCACGTGCCCGACATCAATCTGGTCGCCTACAACAATACCGTCCACCTCATCCACTACGCACGCGCCTTTCCGGCCGCGTTTGCCGCCGTCATGGGCGGACCGCTGAACCTGCCCATCGTGGCGATCGAGCCGGCCCGAGACACGGCGGCCGCGCATTGTACGTGCCTGCTGTCCGAAGGGGCTTGCCGGCGTCTGCCGCGGGACTGTCAATGGATTGGCGGTGGTCGTGGTCGTGGTCGCGGTCGTGGCCGTGGCCGGGGCGGTGGACGTGGGGATGGAGCGCAGTGCGTGCCGCGTGCCCAACATGGTCTCCATCCATTCCAGGGTGGCCGTGGCTACTCGGATCAGCTGCTGTTTCCACCCGACCTGCCCAGCGCGCCGGATGGCCACAATCCACCCCAGTACGGCCCTGTGACACGACACCGAGGCGGGTTGCCGGGCTGGCTCGAGGTCCAGTGGCGCCGCCCGGGACCGCTGCCCTGATCACCCATCCTGCCGCAGCCGCATTCGGACGTCCACACCCGCACGTATTGGGCCGCATCACTTGCGCGATCAATCGATCGATTCCCAGCTTGCTGGCTCCACCGCTGCGCAGGACGCGTGCACATCGAAGGAAGACGCGTTGCGGCAAGGATCTCGCGAATTGGCAGCGAGGATCACTTTCGCTGTAAGCGCGGCTGCTCTTGTGGCGTTGGCAACAACCCATTGACCTGAGGCAGGGAAACCGACGTCCCAGATGGTCGTCGGTCGATGCAGCAACAAATGACAGCAGTGAGTTGCTCCAGGCTCCATGGTCCTGCCCCACGGTGTCCGGATGTGTGGCTGACGGGTCGCCTCGTCAGATCCGAAGCAAATTGTCCAGTCAGACACGCCTGGACCGTACCCGGCTGACGAATATGACGCCATACCGTCTGTGTGCAGTATATATGCGCGAGCAACGGAAATCTGTGTGGGTTTACACACAACGGTGCTGCGCGCTACCGCGCTTGCACTGGTCCCCTGCGGGTACCCGCGGACCTCCGCTGCCGTCTCGACCACCTCGCGTCGTCACTCCGCCGCTGGGGCAAAGGTCCTGGGTCGGACGTGGGCGCTTGCTTGTGTGAGTGTGAGTGAGAGCCATTGTGTTGTGTCAGACAGTCGCGATGTGAATCAATCGAGGCACGCGCTTGGAGGGGTCTCCTGTTTATGTCTTAATCGAGGTTGTAGAGGACGATGGAGTAGCGGGTGCCCTGGAAGGGTGCTGTGGCGTGCACGGATAGAGCGCCATTGAACAGTAAGGGTTGGTGGTGGACATCAAAGGGCTGGCCCTCGACATCAAAGTGGCCGCCGGTGAAGTCGCCGAGGGCGATGATGAGCGAGTCGCCGAGGTTGTGTCGATCGACGTGGGGTTTGCAGAGCAGATTCTTGTTGATCGTGTAGGTCGTGCAGGGAAACGCGAGGTAGTGGCTGAGTTGTTGCAACAACTGCAGTAGTTGCGGGTAGCGCTGGTTGGTCGAGGCAGGCTGACGGCCGTGATAGGGGCGCAGGACGGTGCCAAAGTGCATCGAGAGGCACGAGGTGTCATCGGTGACGTTTTTGCGAGTGTACGACTTGATCCAGGCCATGGAGTCGAATTGGCTCTCAATGGCGGCGAGCAATTGCTCGAGGCGTCGGCGGGCGGGGCTGTCGACGGGGTCGCTCAGAATGGGATGGTAGACCGCGGCTCCCCGTGGCAGCTGGTTTCTTGCAAGGTTGGCCATTTCTTGGTTCGGGTCAATCAGTGACGGAGCGCTGGGATCGATGGTCAGAAAGTGGCAACGAATGTGGAGCAATCGCTTGCAGGGGCCCGCCTAACTGTTTTCGCTGCCAATCTGTTGTAGACACAACGTCAGCGCAGCGTATTCATCGAAGTGTGAGTTCTGTTTTTTGTGTGCTCGATGACCGTCGCCGTGTCCTGATTGATTGCTGATTGGCTGTGTACCGTCCACAGGCACGTCACCATGACCCAAGTGTCATCGGCGTCATCGCCATCGTCGTCGGCGTCGTCATCATCAGCGCCCACTGCTCTTTAAGGAGCCTTGTTCGAAAGATTGTGATTCGTGAGCAGTGAATCGTGATTCGTGGGCTCCATTGCACACACACACACACATCGCGGAAGGATTGCAAGGGCATCGCAGCGGCAAAACGTGCCTCTCATGGCAGGACGGCAGACCAAAAGTGGTCAGACACAAGCCGCGACGCCCAGTGGCACTCCGAGAAGCCGCGTGGTTGAACGATGGCGATTGCTTGCGGACACGAGAAAATTGCACGGAACGGTTATTTGGTCAACCAACGACTATTCGTTGGACGCGTAGAGTCGTCGGACGCGTCCTCTGTCGGCAGAAACATACATACAACAGCGCACACGAAAAAATCAAGTCAGTGCGACGCGTTCCCCGCGCCAATACAAATCGATCAAGTCATCACATCAATTTCACGGGCTGGAGCCGCCTCCCAGAGGCCGCGCCAAGCGAGATTCCGCAGCCAAACGAAGTGGCCAGGAGCAAGCGTCGACCGATCGTCCAGCCAGACCTATGACGCATTCAAAAGCGCCATGGTCCTAAATCCTGCGCAGCCTGTTTATCAGGCTCCTTTGCTCAGACGTGGGTCCGTTAGAGCCTGCCCGCCGTCCACGGACCCGCTGGTGTGTTCAGCGGTGCTGTTGCTGCTGCCGATTGTCCGCCGCTGTGAGGGTTTGGCGGCGACAGCACGCACGTGGCAATCCTGCATGGTTGGTGGCTCGCGGCCTCGCTGGAGAGCCGCCGGGTCCAAGGGTTTGCGGCACTGCTCGTGCACTTGAGCCGAAATCACTGCGTCCATCGCCGTGTCCGCCGGCCCGACGGGCAGCAGTGCACGAATGACCGACTCGGCAAAGTGGGATTCGTCGGCGACCAGGCGCTGGCGTTCTTCGCCGGACCACAGCTTCTCCCAGACGCCATCACGACGCTGGACGTCAAAGTGCTCGGCGCCGACGCTGCCGATGTTGGCCGACGGGGCATTGGCATACAGACCGTAGCGCGTTTTGCCGCCGCCCAGAGCCAACGAAATCAGCGCCACCCAGCTGTGCGCGTGCTCGACGGGCCCAGGCCAACGCAGCAGATGCACGAGGGCGCGTTGCTCGCGGGTCGTGGCGACCTCGCCGTGCACCCGCGGACAGTCAAAGAAGCCGTCGAGCGGATAGTGGCCGTCGGGCAATTGGCCGCCCAGCACAACAAGCCAGGGCACGACACGTTTGCCGGTGGTGTATGATCCTTCGGGCTGTTTCCGTGCGCAACTCACCGTGTCCTCGCTGCAGTTGATGTACAGCACGCACAGGCCGGTGGCCCGATGGCGCAGGCGCAGCGGCAACTGGTACAGATCGGTCGTTGGCGTGGGTGTTGCCGGAACCGCCGGTGGTGGTCCAATGCTGTTGATCGGCGTCCAATCGATCAGATGGTGAGACGCAAATGCCCGGCGGTCCATGGCAAACGGACCACCGGCGTAGGGCGGGTCAACCAGAAAGAACGCACACGAGATGCTGTTGCCAGGGCCTGCACGGGCTGCTTGAGGGATGAACCGCACACGGCCCGCGTCACATTGCTCCTTGGTCGGATACGTGATCCAGTCGCCTGCGACTTGTTCTCGAATGAACTCGCGGCGGCCGTCCTTGTCGACGACTATGTCCTGGTATTGAGTGTGATGAGTGAGCGGGTGTGGGAAGTCGATGGGCATCTTGAGTTGGACAATGTCGTAAAAGTCAGGGTCGCGGCCGGCGGGCACAATAATTTCATCACCGTGGCGTCGTCTGTGGCAAACGTCAGGCTCGTCGGCGTCGATCATTGTGACGATCAAGGGGCAATCAATCAATCGCTCGCGCGGTTGGATGTGTTGTTCTTTGGACACACGGACATCGCGCCACCCATCAAGACGAGATCTCGCGAGAGGAGTTTGCACTAATTCACACGATTCGGCACTTGCGGCACGTCCGCAGCAACCATCATGGACACCACAGGGCCCCCATGGTCTGATCCGGGCGTTCGGTCCCCGCCGCCGTCGTCCGCAGCGGCAGCAGCCAACTGACGCAGTCTGGCCAACTCGTCACGTCGTCTCTGCCGGTAGTTGCGGCAGTGCTGCCGATGCTGCAGTTTCTGCTCGTCCGTCAGCGGTGCTCTGCGGGCCGTCCGCCGCTTGGTCCGAAGTTGCTCCTTGTTGCGCTGCCAGGCGTCCCTGGCCATCGCATTGCGACGTGCGATTTTCTCCTCCGCCGACAAGCCCTTGAGGTTCAGCCGCTTGTGCCCCGGCAGACGCGCGATGGGGTTGGCACGGATCAGGGCGGCAATGGCGTCTGGCGTTGTCATCACTTTCCTGCTTGTTGGCACACACACACACACACGACAAGCAGCTGATGCGGCCATGCCGGAACCCTGGAAATCAGCAGATCACGTTCCGCAGACAGATCATTATTCAGTCGGGTGGGTCACCTGCCCGTCATGTGCACTACCCGTGCGACACACAACGTATCCAATGAACACTCCAACCAGTCCAACGTACCCAACAAGGAGCACAAGCAGCCACCCAACCGGCCATGGTCCAAACGCCTCACGTGAGCTGACTGGATTGCCATCAACTGCCTCGGTATGGTCAACGATCCCGAGGCCAGCTGTCACTATGGTCGTCGTGGAAGTCACCTCACGTGACTCGTTTTGGACCGTGGCCGGTTGGGTGGCTGCTTGTGCTCCTTGTTGGGTACGTTGGACTGGTTGGATCCGACCGTGGTTGGCTTATTGGATACGTTGAGAGCGAGTGGTTACGACACAACGTATCCAATGAGCACCCCAACCAGTCCAACGTACCCAACAAGGAGCACAAGCAGCCACCCAACCGGCCATGGTCCACACGGGTCACACCGAGTGACTGGATTTGCCATCAACGGCCTCCGCGCGGTCGACGTTCCCCGAGGACAGCCGTCACCCTAACCCTCGTAGAAGTCACTCGATGTGACCCGTTTGAACCATGGCCGGTTGGGTGGCTGCTTGTGCTCCTTGTTGTGCACGTTGGACTGGTTGGAGTGTTCATTGGATACGTTGAGTGGCTGGTTGTGGTTGTGGTTGGCTGGTTGCTCGCAATGCAGGCACCACAAGGTATGAACAGTCCAGCCAACCACAACCAGCCACTCAACGTATCCAATGAACACTCCAACCAGTCCAACGTGCACAACAAGGAGCACAAGCAACCGCCCAATCCGCCATGGTCCAAACGAATCACACAGGGTGACTGGATTTGTCATCAACTGACTGCGCGCGGTCGACGTTCCCCGAGGACAGCCGTCACCCAAATCCTCGTAGAAGTCACTGGGTGTGACCCGTTTGGACCATGGCCAGTTGGGTGGCTGCTTATGCTCCTTCTTGGGCACGTTGGACTGGTTGGAGTGTTCATTGGAGACTGGCACCTCATCCGCACCACCGATCCTCGCCCATCGATACAAATAATGTCGGTCATGATGAGGCCAAGCGCGTTGTTGGACGCACTCGTGTGACCACTGTGGATCCGAAGGTGATGGGTCCAAGTCAGGTGTGACGAACGCGGCCGAACCCCCCCTTTTTTTTTTTTGTCTGCGGTGGCCAGTTTGGATCATGGATGGCTTGTCTCGTCTCGTCTGGATGGCGGAGCTCTCGTCTCACTGCTCCATCCAGCGCACACATACGGCAATGACACCGTCTCGTCCACGTCGGCGCGTTGCGGTCGACGTATCGGGTATCGGGGAGAGGTTTGCCGGCCACACTGTCCACGGCTCGAGCGGACTCCGTTCATTGACCGGCCCGGGTCACGAGCTGTGCACGGCCGAAGCCTGGTCGTGGACTTGTCCAACTGCGGATCATGGCACTATGGATGGCCTGTTGAAACCAACGGTGGTTGTCGCGATGAGATACCGCATTGAAACCTTGACCGGCGTGTTCGTTTCGACGAGCTGAATCGATGGGTGCTGGTTTCGATGCCTTGCGTCCTGATTGATTTTTTTTGGGAGTCTGCGGAGCCGTGCAACACCTGCCACTGCCCAGTCCTACGGTTGCTCGGGGCCACCACGATACAATGACTGGTCCTTCCATTATCCATGACTAACGGAGTCGGCGTCTTGAGTGGCTTGGCTAGTTGCATCATGGAGGACTTGTCAAACCCGCCGCCCATTGTCAGGGCTGGGAGCGGACCGGTGTGGCTTGGCGAGGTTGGATTCTGGAGGACTTGTCAAACCCGGCTCGCATTGTCAGGGCTTGGAGCGGACGGGTGTGGTGTGGCGCGGCATATCTTGTGCCGACACGTATCTCTGTCGGTGCTCCCCCCCCCCTCCTGTATCGCAATCAAACGGGGGTGTGTTGGGGTGTTTCTGCTGACGAGTTGGTCGAGTGATGCCGATTGGCATGGCCTCTTGTCGCCATGTTTCGGCACAACGCGTGCCACTAGGCTCTCGCTTTGTCCAATGCCCGTGTCGGGCCCGGCTCGGGAGAGATACTGGCTCGTTGGAGGCCGCCCCAGGTCACGACGCGTCGATCGTGGCCACTGACGGTCAAGGGTGCTTGTTGACTCGCGGCTCGTGCAATGCCACTGTCGTCTCGTAGGCGCCCAAGCCCTCGTGTGGGGTGGGCATTTTGGATCATGGATGGCTGGGTCGACACAAGGACGACTCTTGTATCACCGCTGGAGCCGGCAGATACAGTACTTGTCTGGGGCGAGCGCGTTGGTCGCGTTGGTCGGGTATGAAGAGATACAAATCGACAGCTGCCGCGGGTGGTTTCATGGTCGCCGTTTATCCTGTTAAGCGGCAAGGCGCCTGCCACTCTCCTCAACGGCTCGTCTATGGCTGCCAACGCGACCACCGTGACCCAAGGCAGCCACCGCAAGGCAGCCACGCGACGGATCGACCAGGGTTCACTGACGACCCAGGTCACTGGTTGTGGTGTGGGGCATCATGGATGGCTTGTTGACTGCGTATGTCTGGCTCGGGCAAGAAAACGGGCTCGTTGGAGACGGCGGCAGGCTGGCCAGTTGGATCATGGATGGCTATTCGACACGTGCCTTTTCCATGACCATTGGACAGACACGGCACTGATGCCGTTTTCGTCCAAAGTAGCGTGTTGCTGTCGGCGAGCGGCTTCGATAGAGCGTACAAAGTAGCGTGTTGCTGTCGGCGAGCGGCTTCGACAGAGTGGCGCTCGTATCAATGCCTCTGTGTCGCTGTTGGGTGTTGCGCGGTCATTTATGACTCAGCGGTCGCACGGACTGGCCAGTCGTCCGTGAACCAGCCGGGTCGCTCCGGGTCAGCCTCTCACACAGACATCGAACCCTGACAGTGGCAGAATGTTGCACCGCTCCTCAGGCAAAAAAAAAAATGAATGGCGACGGCAGGCATCGAAACCGGCACCAATCGATGCAACTCGTCGAGACGAACACGCCTATATCGGTTTCAATGCGGTATCTGATCGCACAGCGGTGAGGCTGGACGTGGGGTTTCGAGAGCGATCCATGATCCAAACTGGACATTCCACATTAGGGTCCGGCCGAGCCCAACCACTGACCTGCCTGGGGCTGACCAGTTGGATCATGGATGGTATGGCAACCCTGATCTGGCGTACCCTGTCGTGCGGAGCCGCTCCAGCCCTGAAACCGGTATCGGCGCGTCCATCTTGACGAGGTGCACTTGATCAGACCAGTGCTGTTGTCGTGTGGACTCGCGCATTTGACTGATCTGGCCATGGCCAGAAAGGGCTCGGGCAAGACTGCAGGTTCATTTGACGTCCAAGTAGCGGTGCGTCGCGCTCGCAGTTGCGTTGATTGATACCGGTTTCGACGGATTTAGCGTGACCCGTCAAATACTGTCACTGTGTAACGGGACTCGACGTTCGGGTGACGTTGGAGGCCTTGCACTGTTGCCACGAAACGTCATGATGCTAGAAAAACCTGTCCTTTCAGCCCGCCGCCAGATTTTGTCATTCGCTACACGTTGAAACAGAATGACGCGTGGAGGCGTGAGGATGGATGGCTTTGTGGAGGCCATGCTGCGTGTCAGTCCAGAGACTCTACGATCTGTGGTCCACGACCTGGTCAGCGAGCAATCCACGTGTTCCGCCGACCCGCGCCCTGGCATCAGCAGCCAAGCGGTGGCGACCCAGCTGTGGTGGCTCATCATCTCCCATCCGACGTACGAGCAGGCACTTGGCACTGCGCCTCTGGCGGATGCTGTGCGGCCAGTGGCCAGCGCCCGGCAGACGCTGGCTCAAATCAACGGCGGCCAGCAGCTTCCTGATACGCAGCGACAGGAGGAACGGTATTGGTTGCGGGGCCGACTGAAGGAATTCAATTGGACCCAGTGGCAACCCGTGTGGTGGCACTGCCCACTCGAACGGCTCCGAGATCTGGTCGGCCAAGCGGTGGGTGAGGACGACAATGGCGTCTGCAGTGCTGTGTCGCCAAGCCCATTGATCCGACGCCTGTTTGATCACATTGTCGGCACGGCACGATCGGCACGACTGCCGCGACCAAAACCATTGAACGGCCTTGTGCCGTGCACACGCAGGTCCAAGCACCGAGCAACAGCCGAGAAGTTGGCGCACGTGCTGGCTCGTTGTTCGCTTGCGGTGGTTGGCAACGCCATTCGGTCAATCGGCGGACTCAGCACGGGATCAGACGATGCGTGGGCCATCGACGAGGTTCTCGCCGCCGACCAGCACCAGTGGATCACGCGCCACCAGCTGACGTCAACGCTGTGGTGCGTGCTGGTTGGGACGCTTGACCTCGACATCGGCGACGGATGCGCCCGGGTCGGTGGGATTCGCGCGCTCCTGCAGTCGTCACTGCAACCGTGGGCCTCTGCCGCCCACACGTGTCGAATTCGGTTGGCTGATCTCGCCCTCCAGTCTGGCTGTCATCGCGCGATGGATGACCCGACGGCATCCGTGACTTGTCAACGGGAAATGAACCAGTGCCGATTGCGGTTGGCGAGCTTGAACGGCGCCCAATGGGCACGTGCCTGGACACGCTGCTCCGGAAATCACTTGTGGCAGCTCGTCGCCGACGTCACTGAATGTGTTGTCCCACACGCTGGCCAAGAGAATGCTATGTCTGCGACCACATCCACACAGCCACAGATGGCCCTGATTGAGCAACTGTGGACACTAGTGTCATCGGCGCCGGTGCGCAGGACGCGGAAAACGTTCAATGCCCAGGCACAGAGATCAGAGGCCCTGGGCACCGTGTACGTCCTCAGACTCATCCAGGGTTATGTTTACGTCGGTTTCTCGGAGATAAGCGTGCCACGGCGTCTGGCCCAGCACTGCAGCGGCAGCGGAGCCGAGTGGACGTCCTGTCATGGACCGGTTGCCCTCGAGTGCGTGTGGCGCAACGTCCCAAAGAGTGACGAGCGCGTGGTCACGCTCGACTGGATGGCTGCCCTAGGCGTCAGTCGAGTACGTGGTGCGGGATGGACGCGTCGGGGCCGCATCGCCACTCCAGTCGCTCTTGGTCCGTTCCGTGATCGGCAGAATGGTAGCCTTTGTGCCCGTGTGCCTATCGATGATGACGAAACCGTGCGGGTTGCGAAAGACGACGCGGTCTGGCTGCGAGCCCGGCTGTTGGTCGTCATTGGCGGGTGGCCAAGTCGTATTGTGCAAGCGTATGCCCACCAATGTTTCGGATCCGATTACGAGCGCGATCGAGGGGTCTCTGAGGCGTTGCAGGGCCGACAGATTCAGGCACGGGCAGCCATGCTGGTGACTGTCGGGCACGTGTTTGGGTCGGCGTGCTGCTGGCCTTCAGATGGGCCCTATCCGCCTTGCCCGTGTTTGGTGCACGCGCTCAGGAGGGATCGGCGCTGTTTCTGTGTGGAGGTTGCTCGTAGCGATCACGCTCCAGACCTTGCAGGCGTTGCCGCTTGGCGTGGCGGGGCCACCGTGGACGCCGCGTGGACCACTGCGCTCCTTGCCATGGTCTGTCTGCCGGCAGACGCGTTGACGGCGATTGTCGGCTACCTGTTGGACTGGCTGACTCGGCCGGCTGTAGCGACTGACACGTGCACTGGATCGATCAGATCGCCTCGGTCCCCGAGATTGGTCGCCGATGATATCGTTACGGTGGTTGCTGCAAGGGTGCCTGCCGTGCCTGTGATCCACGGAAATCACGCGACGACTCGTCCGGAAGAGTGGAGGGGCTGGCCATTGACGCCCAGTTGCTCCCTGTCTGCCCGCCATGAAGGCATGGGACCGCGGTACAGCTCCCGGCTGGCCGCCGATGGTATCCGGACAGCTGCAGATGTGGTCAACTATGCACTGTCGTGCAGCCTGCAGAGTTTGACGGCGGCAATGCGGCGATGGTGTGCGGATCCAAACGGTGGGCAAATATCCCCGGAGGAGGATGGGTCCTGGCGAATCACTGCGCATACTGATACGCGGGCTTACAATCGTATTGTGCTTGCGCTCCAGTCTGCACGGCTGTGCCCGGCGGAGTTTGCGGCGGCGCTTGGTGTACATTCGAGTCATCTTGCTGCGCGCCTGACAGTGCCTGACTGGTTGCCCACAGAAGACATTGTTCTGGGGTGACCTTGTATCATTGTCTCTATGCCGATCCGACTGGCGCTCCAGAGAATTTATCCACCCATACGGCACACGATCGATAGACACAGATTGGGTCATGGATAGCTCTCGGGTGACCGCTGTGAACAAGTGCTGGAGTGTCGGCGGGAGGAGTCCATCACCTGAACCCCATGGCTTGTTCTGCAAGCGCTGGTTCTCGGCCTCGAGCAACGCGTTTGGGGCCGTCGCGAATGATGGCCTTGACTGCGACTCGGACTCTTAGTCTCGGAGCTGGCAATTGCTCTGGACGCCGATTTCGCCTCATCGCCATGGGTCCTTGGTCGCGCTGATCTGAAAGGGTCGCCGTTAGCGTGTGTATGTGTCAGCCGTGTCGTGCAATGATGACCGCAGGACTTGTGTCACTGGGTGACCGTGATGACCAGTTTCCCTTTACGTCACGCCAAAGCCATTATTTTGCCCGGAGCCAGTGACCCACGCACACAACCGCGCCCCTTCCTGCTGATCCATGCATGACCCACCCGCACACACAGCACACGCAGCACACGACCCCCGCAACC
>Ga0163150_10005596_pt1 | contig 15935 bp, 12 predicted proteins | sample OliLakLV19P2IB_FD_148628 | JGI IMG/M metagenome (GOLD analysis project Ga0163150, IMG submission 148628) | Freshwater microbial mat bacterial communities from Lake Vanda, McMurdo Dry Valleys, Antarctica - Oligotrophic Lake LV.19.P2.IB | ecosystem: Environmental > Aquatic > Freshwater > Lake >...
CGTCGAAGGAGTGGCCGGGGCAGGCGCGGCGACCGTGGCGGTGCCGGCGGCGGCGCGGCGCTCGGCAACGGTCGCCATCAGGCGATCGATCCGGCGGTTGTCGAAGAAGCCGAGGTTCAGCCCGCTGTTCTTGATGTTGCGGAGCTTCGACGATGCCGAGTCGAGGTCGGCCGTCGGGCTGGCCAGATCAGAAGCGATCTGATCGAGCGTCTGGCGGGCGGCGGTGAGTTTGGCGTTGCGGAGGCGGTTGACTTCCGCGGTGCGGCTGGTGACGAAGGCCTTGTCCTCGGCGGAGGCGTCGGCGTGATTGCCGGCCTGGCCGAGCAGGGCGAGGGCCCCGTCGTAGTCACCGGCTTCGCGGCGCTTGTCGGCCGCGAGCAGCAGGTCGGCAGGGCTTTTCGCCGCGGCGGGGGCCGCCGGGGCGTCGGGCACCGCGGGCGCATCGGGCGTGGCCGGGGCCGCCGGGGTTCCGGGGGCGTCGCCCTGCTCGATCGCCTGCAGCGTCGTCAGCAGGGTCACCTGCTGTTCCTTGGAAAGCTGAACCTTGTCGATCTTCTGCAGCACGTCCTTGGCTGCGGCGGAATCGCCGTTGGCGTACAGGCGTACACCTTGGGCGAGCAACTGTTCAGCGGTGGCGTCCTCGGCGTGGGCCGTCGCCAGTCCAGCCATGGACGCGACGGTCAACACGATCATGCTCAACGGCACGCTCAGGAAAGGACGTTTGGACAAAGGTGAGCCTCCTTAGCCGCGAAAAAAAAGAGTTACTGAAATATTGCGTCGGTTGCAAACCGCCCGGGGCGGCGTTTACGAACCACTGGGGCGAAAACTGGGGATAAAAAACCTGGAGACCAACAGGCGGACCGATCCGCATGGCACAACGAATGGAGAACAACGAGGCAATTCGAGGTTTCCGGGGGTCCACCGTGACGCGAAACACTTTCCAAACCGGGTCCTCGCAGGGACGGAACCCGACCCAGTGACCGCCACTTTAATCCAAGCGGGGAAATCTCGCAAGTCCACTTATGGACAAAACATGGAAAAATTGGGATGAAGCGCATAGCGCGAGAAAAAACAGGACTTACGAGGGCGAGTGTGCAGGTTTGGCAGCCGCCCGGCGAGCCGCAGCAGCCGTGACGCAACCGCCTCGCGGACGCTTGGAAATCGGCTGTCACCACCATCGCACAGCAATTTCAAGTAAGTCACGCTGTTGGTTCCCAACTGACGCAGCCCTTGGTAGACAATCCACTCCTCTGGCCAAGCCGGTCTATATGTAGACGAGGTGACGGCGGGCCCAAAGGCTGGCCTGTAAACACCTGACTATTTGACGGCTTGAAGGTGGTTAAGATAAGCGCAACTGAAAAAATGGAGGACGTGTCATGAGGTACCTTCCCCTCGTTGGATCGCTGCTCGTCGGTTGTGCGGCGGTGGCCGCGTACGCCAAAGACAAGCCGACCCTCACCATCGTCTGGGAGAAAAACTTCCTCACCATCGCCGGCCCGCACCTGCCCGGCGGTGCGGGGACCACCGGCGGCGACATCCGCATCCACTACCTCGAAGCCTACTGCCGGCCCGGGTCCACCGACCGCGAATGGGGCCAGACCGTCATCGGCCACACCACCGAGCTGCTCTCCGCCAGCGAGGACAAGAAAAAAATCACCCTCAAGTGCACGCTCAAGGACGGCGTCACCGTCGCCCACACCATCACCGCCGGCGACGATGAGGTCGACTTCCAACTGGTCGCGACGAACACCACCGACAAGCCATCGGAAGCGCACTGGGCCCAGCCGTGCATCCGCATCGACAAGTTCGTCGGCGTGCCGTCAAAGGGATCCAGCGAGGAGTACCTGCCCAAGTCGTTCATCTTCGTCGATGGCAAGCTGGCGCGCATGCCGACGCAGCCGTGGGCGAAGAAGGCGCGGTACATCCCGGGCCAGGTGTATGCGCCCAAGGGCGTGCCGCGCGACGATGTGAACCCGCGCCCGCTGTCGGACATCGTGCCGAGCAACGGACTCATCGGCTGCTTCAGCAAGGACGAGTCGATGATCTTCGCCACCGCGTTCGAACCGTACCAGGAGCTCTTTCAGGGCGTGATCGTCTGCCTGCACTCGGACTTCCGCATCGGCGGGCTCAAGCCCGGCGAGACGAAGCAGATTCGCGGCAAGGTTTACCTGCTGAAGAACGATGTCGATGCGCTGGTGAAGCGGTACGAGAAGGATTTTCCGGAGCAGGTGAAGAAGAAGTAATCTCGCGCCGTTTAGCCGCGGAGCAGAGGCTTGGCGCCGCTCCGCGCGACCTGACGATGACAATGTCGTGCGATCGCGCGGAGCGTCGGCGGACCTCTGCTCCGCGGCTAAACGAAATTGTCACATCAGCGCCATGGGGTCCACATCCACCGCCACGTGGTTGTCGCTCTTGAGCAGCCGGGCGTTGCGCAGCGCCGTCATCAGCTTCTGGAGTGTCCCCGCGTCCTTGCCGATCAGTTCGATCTGCAGCCGGTGGAACTCGGCGATGCGGGCGATGGGGCAGGCGGCCGGGCCGCGCACGCGGACGCCGAGTTTCATCTCGGCGTTGAACTGGTTCAGGTGAGCGGCCAGCGTTTTGGCGTACTCGTAACACGCCACATGGTCCTTGTCGCGGACGACGATCCGGGCCATGCGCGTCACCGGCGGCAGGCCCATCTCGGCCCGCATCTTCAACTCCGCCGCCGCGAACGTGTCGAAGTCATGTTTGCTGGCGAGCGTGATCGCCGGGTCGGTGGGGTTGAACGTCTGCACCACCACGGTGCCCGGATCGCTGCCGCGGCCGGCGCGCCCGGCGACCTGGGCGATGAGCTGGAACGTGCGCTCTGAGGCCCGGAAGTCGGGCATGTGCAGCGAGGTGTCCGCGCTGATCACGCCCACGAGCCGCACGTTCGGGAAGTCGAGCCCCTTGGCGATCATCTGCGTGCCGACGAGCACGTCAATCAATCCGCCGCGGAACTGATCGAGCGTCTCGGCATAATCGCGAGCGGTGCGCATTGAGTCTGAATCCATCCGCGCCAGCCGGATGCCGGAGAACTTCCGTTCGAGTTCTTCCTCGACGCGCTGCGTGCCCAGGCCGAAGATGGTCACCTTCTTCTGGCACAGCGGGCAGGTCTTGGGGAGCAATTGTTTCGCGGTGCAGTGGTGGCAGTGCATGTAGCCGCCGGTGGGGAGTTGGGCGTCCTTGTGGAAGACCATGGTCGCGTCGCAGTGGTCGCATTTGAGCAACCAGCCGCACTTGTGGTCGGGGCACGAGATGTAGTTCGCGTAGCCGCGGCGGTTGAGCAGCAGCAGCGTCTGCTGCTTGTCCTTCATGGTCGATCGGATGGCCGCTTCAAGGCGCAGGCTGACGAGATGGACGCCCGCTTTGCCCGTGTATTCGTAGCGTTTGCGGCGCTCGTCCGAGAGGTCGACGATCTCCACCTTCGGGAGTTTCAGCCCGGGCACGCGCGTCGGCAGGCGGAGGAGGTGGTAGCGGGGACGAACGGAGGGAGTTGCGAGTTCCGAGTTCCGAGTTCCGAGTTGAGGAACAAGCTCGTGACCCTCGCCGTTGCCTTCATGGCTTTCAACTCGGAACTCGGAACTCGGAACTCGGAACTCATTCTGGCCGCCGCCCGCATTGAGATAACTCTCCAGGCTCGGCGTCGCCGAGCCGAGCAGCACGGGGATGTTCAGAAGCTGCCCGCGCTTCACGGCGACGTCCCGCGCGTGGTAGCGCGGGAGCTGGTCCTGCTTGTAGCTCGACTCGTGTTCCTCGTCGACGATGATGATGCCGAGGCTTCCGGGGGGCAGCGGCGCGAAGATGGCGGAGCGGGCGCCGACGACGATGTTCACCTCGCCGCGCCGGATGCGCCGCCACTGCTCGTGCCGCTGGGCGGGCGTCAGGCCCGAGTGCAGCACCGCGATGTCGCCGAAGCGGCGCTGGAAGCGGGCGACAGTCTGCGGCGTGAGCGCGATTTCGGGGACGAGGATGAGGGCGGCGGGGGAGGAAGAGTTCCGCGTTCGCAGTTCGGAGTTCGGAGTTTCGCGGTTCCGGGGCGCACTCGGCAGGTTGTTGTCCTTCAGCTCCGAACTCCGAACTCCGAACTCCGAACTTTCCGCCATCAGCCGCTCGATCGCGCACAGATAAACCTCCGTCTTCCCGCTGCCGGTGACGCCGTGCAGCAGGCTGACGGAGAAGCCGGCGTGAACCTGCCCGGCAAGGTGCCGGATGGCGGCGTCCTGCTCCGGCGTCAGCAGCAGGCCGGGGGCGCCGTTGTTCTTTGTCTCTTCGGAAGGATCGATGATCGCCGGCGCCGCCCGCACCGCGGCCTGCGTCTGCGTGATCAGCACGCCTTTCTCGATGAGCTGCCGCACCGGCGAAATCGTCTTCGCCCCGGCCAGGTCGGCAAGTTCGCGGATCTCGGTGAAGGCGCGCCCCTCATCGCGCTGCTTCAGCGCGGCGGCGAGGATGGATTGCTGGAGCTTGGTGAGCTTGGGGAGAGAGTTCCGAGTTCCGAGTTCCGAGTTCCGAGTTGTTGGGGAATCGGACTCCGCCGTCTTCAACTCGGAACTCAGAACTCGGAACTCGGAACCTTCCCCCGCCATCCCCACCATCTCGCGCTTCACGCTCCCCGTCCCGTGCTTCACCGCGGCGGGCAGCATCGTGACGAACACCATGCCCAGCGGGCAGCAGTAGTAGCTGGCCATCCACTTTGCGAGCTCGACGAGGTCCGGCGTCAGCGAGATGCCCGACAGGTCGCGCTCAAGGATGAGCTTGATGCGGCCGAGCTTCGCCGGCGGCAGGTCGCTCTGCTCGGTCACCTCCATCACATAGCCGGTGACTCTTTTGTCGCCGCGCCCCAGCGGCACCGTCACGCGCTCACCGATGGCGAGATCGTTTAGCGCCGCGGGCACGCCGTAGGTAAGGCCGTCCGGCGCGAGATCGATCCCCTGCTCCAGCGCGACCTTCGCGTAAGCGACGGGCGCATCGATGGGGCGGGTGTCGAAGAGGGAAGGCATGGCGGAAGTATATGGGCGGGGGTGAAGCGGAATCGGAAGGGTGTAGGGTGTGGGGTTTAGGGTGTAGGGTCTAAACAGGACGCACGCGACATGCTCGCGTCGCGCTCGAACCCTACACCCCAGACCCTAAACCCTATACCCTTCCTCTTCTTTTCGATCCCAATCGCTTTCCGCTACATTTCCCCCATGTCCGCCCCCGGCAACGAACCTCGCCCCGACACGCCTGCCATGCGGCAGTACCGGCAGTTCAAGGAGCAGTTTCCCGACTGCATCCTCTTCTTCCGGATGGGCGATTTCTACGAGATGTTCTACGACGACGCGAAGCTCGCCAACAAGGTGCTGGGCGTCACGCTCACGCAGCGCACCAAGGGCATCCCGATGGCGGGCGTGCCGTTTCATGCCGTCGAGAGTTATCTGCGCCGCATGATCAAGGCGGGCTACCGCGTGGCCGTGTGCGACCAGATGGAAGACGCCGCCGCGGCGAAATCATCTAAGTCCGGCGTCATCGCCCGAGACGTCACCCGCGTCATCACCCCCGGCACGCTCACCGACGACACACTGCTCGAAGAGGGCCGGACGAACCCTCTGGCGGCGGTGATGTTCCATGGGGAGATGAAAGGGCCTAGGGATCAGGGCCTAGGGCCTAGGGTGAGAGAACCAGCGACGTCGTCGAGCAATGATTCCGCTGCTTCGGCCCAAGGCCCTAGGCCCTCATCCCTAGGCCCTTCCATTCCAACCGCCTCCCTCGCCTGGGCCGACCTCTCCACCGGCTCGTTCCACATGGCGACGCTCACCGTCGATGAGCTTGCCGATGAGCTGGGCCGGATCGGGCCGCGCGAGGTGCTTTATGTGGAGACGGCCAACCACGAGGCGCCGCCGCGCGTGAAGGCGGCGATCGGGGCGATGAGCTGCCCGCTGGTGCCCCGACCGGCGTGGCACTTCCGGCAGGCGGAGGCGGTCGAGACGCTGTGCAAGCAGTTCCGCGTGGCGACGCTCGCGGGCTTCGGATTGACCGGTGATGAACCCGCGCTGGGCCCGGCTTCGGCGATCGTGCAGTATTTATTGGAGACGCAGCGGGCCACCGGCGATGGCATGCGGGGACCGGAGCTGGGCATCAAGTCGCCCACCGGCACACCGCAGCCGCGCATCGACCGCATCGCCCACCTGCTCCCGCCGAAGACGTTTAATCGCAGCGAACACCTCATCATCGACCAGACCTCGCTGCGCAGCCTGGAGATCGAGCAGACCACGCGCAGCGGCAAGGCCGAGGGCACGCTGCTGGCGACGATGCAGAGTTGCCGGACCGCGATGGGCAAGCGGATGCTCCGGCACTGGCTCTGCTACCCGCTGCGCGACCGCACGGTGATCGAGGCGCGGCAGCGCATCGTCGGGGCGATGGTTGAAGACACGATCTTCTTGGAGAAGCTGCGCGAGGCGCTCGAAGGCGTTCAGGACGTGCAGCGCATCCTCGGGCGCATCGCGGTGGCTCGGGGGCTGCCGCGCGACCTCGTCGCGCTGGGCACGAGCTGCGCCCAGGCGCGGAAGCTCGTCGAATTGCTCGCGGATCGGCCGGCGGTCAAACAGTTTCACGACATGCTCGCCGCGGTGGTCGCCGACCTCGATGCGCTGAGCCACGCGATCCTCTCCGCCTGCACCGACACGCCGCCGGCCCATCTGCGCGACGGCGGCCTCATCAAGGACGGCTTCGACGCCACGCTCGATGAGTTCCGGGGGCTTCAGCGCGACAGCAACACCTGGCTCGCCGGTTACCAGCGCGACCTCATTGCCCAGACGAGCATCAACAGCCTGAAGGTCGGCTACAACAAGATCTTCGGCTACTACATCGAGCTGACCGCGGCCAACAAGGACAAGGCCCCGACCGCGTGGAGCCGCAAGCAGACGCTGAAGAACTGCGAGCGGTTCATCACGCAGGAGCTGAAGGATTACGAGGGGAAAGTGCTCAGCGCGCAGGATCGGGCGGTGGCCCGCGAGCAGGAGATTTTTTGCGAGCTGTGCGAGAGCGCGAAGGGGCAGATGGCGGCGCTCAATGCGCTGGCGGAGGCGGTGGCGCAGGTCGATGTACTGGCTTGTTTCGCGCGAAGGGCGGTGAAGTTCCGCTACGTGAAGCCGGTGCTCGTCGATGAGCCGGTGCTGCACATCGAAGCGGGCCGGCACCCGGTGCTCGATGAATTGCTGGCGGAGAAGTTTGTGGGGAACGATGTCCGGCTTGGCGTTCCGAGTTCGGAGTTCGGAGTTCCGAGTTCAAAGGCAGAGACAGCAGACGGAAAATCCCCTCTCAACTCGGAACTCGGAACTCGGAACGCGGAACTTCCCCACACCCTCGCCCTCATCACCGGCCCGAACATGGCGGGCAAATCGACCTACATCCGACAGGCGGCGCTGATCACGCTGCTCGCCCACACCGGCTCGTTCGTCCCCACCGACCGGGCGACCGTCGGGCTGTGCGACCGCATCTTCACCCGCATCGGGGCGAGCGACGAACTGCACACCGGGCAGTCGACGTTCATGGTGGAGATGACCGAGACGGCCAACATCTGCCACCACGCCACGGCGCAGAGTCTCGTGATCCTCGACGAGATCGGCCGCGGCACCTCGACGCTCGACGGCCTGTCATTAGCGTGGGCGATTGCGGAACACCTCGCCCAGCGCGGCTGCCGGACGATGTTCGCCACGCACTACCACGAGCTGACGCAGCTCCCCGAGAGGTTCGCGAACGTGACGAACCTGAACGTGACGGTGCGCGAGTGGCAGGGGCAGATCGTGTTCCTGCACCGCATCGTGCCGGGCGCCGCCAGCCGCAGCTACGGCATCCACGTGGCGAGGATCGCGGGCCTGCCGCCGGAGGTTGTCGCTCGCGCCGATGAACTGCTCGCCCAGCTTTCGGTGAGCCACAACGGGTCGGTGGTCGACGAGGGCGACGACTCGCCGCGAAACAAGAAATCGATCCGCCCGGTGCCCGCGCCCAAGGCGCAGATGTCGCTATTCACGGAGTACGTGCATCACCCGGTGGTCGATGAACTGAAAAAGCTCGACCTCGACACGCTCTCGCCGATGCAGGCGTTTGAGGTGCTGCGACAGTTGCGCGAACGGGTGGACAAGAGCGAGTGAACCGGCTCGGTTGCGCACCGGAGTGTCTACAATGGAACGTGCATGCTGATCTACCTTGACATGTGCTGCCTGAAGCGTCCCTTTGACGATCAGACCGAACCCAGGAATCGCGTGGAAAGTGAAATCTTGTTGGCCCTGATGGCAAGGGAGTCGTCCACATGCCGCTTCGTCCGTTCAGCCGCCTTGGTGCTGGAGAACAATCAGAACCCACTGAAGGAGCGGGCGGCTCGCGTGGCCGCCTGGTTGACGATGCCGCAGTCCGTGGCGCCCGCGGTTCCAAGCATGCAGCCGCGCGTCAAAGAGTTAATGACACTTGGCTTCAAGAACTTCGATGCGCTCCATCTGGCCACCGCGGAAGCCGTGAATGCCGACCTATTCGTCACCTGCGATGATCGACTCTTGAAACTGGCGGCGCGAAATGTCCGGGTGTTGAGGGTCCGCTTGCTCTCGGTTGTCGATGCCGCCAAGGAGTTGTTGTCATGAGCACCGCTTTTCTATCCCCGATCGAGTTGCGCGTGCAGGGTTTCGACGCGCTGGTCAAGGCCCTGGGTTGGGTCAACGCTGTGCGATTCATTCAGGCCTACGAGCCCAGCCATCTCAATTATTTGATGGAACGGGATCAGATCCTTCCCGATTGGGATGCGGACGAAATGTTGAAACGGCTGCAAGAAGTGAAGCCATGACGGTCGAGCTCACTGCCCCTCAATCACATTCCCGCTCATCACCGGCTTCGCCGTCTTCTCCGTCACACGCACCGCCTCCTTCATCAGCTTCGGCTCGCGCGTGTCAACAATCGTGCAACCGGTGATCTGCACGCTTTCGCTGCCGTCGATGAAGACGCCGGACGGTACGCCATCCAACACCTGGCAGCCCGACACGTTCACGCGCTTGCAGCGCACGACTTCGAGCAGCCCCTCGCGCTCGAACTTCGCCTCCGTCGGCACGGTGTGCTTGCCCGCCTGGCAGTCGTGCAGGATCGAGCCGTTGAAATTGATGTTCTCGCTGTCGACGAAGCGCACACCGGTGCAGAGTTCCTTCTGCGTGTAGTCGGGGTTGTGCTCGAAGCAGTTGCCTGCGAGCACGATGTTCTTTGATCCCTCGACGAGCACGTTGCGCTGATGGCCCGAATAAATGAAGTTGCCGCTGACGACCACGCCCCGGCAGCGGACGAGGTGTACGTTGATTTCCTGGCTGCCGATCAGGTTGCCGGTGATCGTCCACATGCCGGCCTTGCGGTTGAGCGAACCGTCCGCATCCGCGCCGGCCGCGCCAATGAAGCGGACGTTCGCGCCGCCTGCCGAATACGTCGCCTGGATCGTGTTGCTGGCGATCGTTCCCTCGCGCACCGACGATTTCTCCGCGGAGCAGTCGATGGTGATTTCCGCGGTGGGCTCCGCAGCTTCCGGGGGAAATCCCTTGAAGGCGTTGTGGTTGTTGTATTCGATGTCGTTGCCGGTGATCTGGAAGTTGCGGACCTCGCTGCCCTGCACGCGGATGCCGCCTTGGCGGTTGTAGGAGATGTGGCTGCTGGCGATGTTGATCTGGTGAAGATTGACGGCATCGAGGAAGACACCGACGCCGGTGTTGTGATAGATGTGGCAGTGCGAGATCAGGACGTTGCGGTTGCGTTTGAACAGGCGGATGCCGTGGCGGAGGTTGCGGATCAGCACGCCCTCGAAGGTGGCCTGCATGGTCCCTTCGATCAGGAACCCATCGGCGGCCGCGCCGGCCGGCCCCTGCATTTGTTCAGGCGGACCCTGCACCTCGATCTGCGTGACGGTGGGCATGCGCTGCGAGGCCCAGACCTCGGGCTTGAACTCGGGCGGGTGGGCGCTGCCGGCGTGGGTTCCGACGATGTGAAACGCGGGCCCCTCGCCGGCCATGATGATCTTCGCGAGCCCGCCGCTGCCGGTGATCGCGCTGCGGCCGGTGACGGCGAGGTGGACGGGGATGGTGCGGGTGATGAGGTACGTGCCGCGCGGAAATTCTAGGGCGCCGTCGCCGTCCTTGAGGGTGTGCAGCACGGCATCGGTGTCGTCGGTCGTGCCGTCGCCCTTAGCGCCAAAGTGGAGGACGTTGCTCATGGGTTGATCTTATCGATCAAGTATTGTTTTCGTTCACCAGAGGAATCCACGGTCGTCAGAAACGGCTTGCCTTCTGCACTAGTCCCAATAGAAATGGCATTGCCGGTCGGGCGGGCGCTTTCCAGCTTGAGCGCTGACTCTCCCGCCGCATCAACAGAAAGGATTACTCCGGTTGTGCGCGTCGGGAAAACGCGGGTAATGCCGAACGTTGTGCCTCGATCGGCACATCCGACGATCACGCTGTTTTTCCCGTTCGCTGAGTTCATAATCATGGTGGGCGTATTGTTGCCAGAGGGGATGCCAAACACTGCTCTCGCCCCGTTGTCCGGTTGGGTAAATGCAAATGTTTCTTCCGTGAGCGCGAACATTGGCCGTCGCATTTCATTCATGAGGCCTAGGTGGGTGCCGGCCGCGTTCGCACCCACCGAAAAGCGAACGTTGCCGTGCTCATCGAACAGCCTCAATCGCGCTGTGTCGGCGTCCGTCCCTGTCAGGCCAAGATCCGCGCGCGGCTTGCCATCCGCGTCGATGACCACGAACCCCTGCGCCATGACCACGCCCTTTTTACCGGCGATCGCATCCTGAGCGAACGCATCGATGGTCGACGAGCGCGGGAGATAGGTGCTGATCGCCAATGTAATGGTCAACGTTGTGGATACGACTACCACGACGAGAAGTGTGATTACCATCATGCGAAGTTTTCTTATCGATTCACGAAGGTCCAGGTCGTCCATTGTGATCGTCTCCCAGAAAATAGCGACAAAAATGTATTAACCCACCACCTTCAGCGCCACGATCGTCTGATCATCCCCCGGCTGCGCCCCGGCTTCATGCGCGCGGAGCGCGCCGTTGATTGACTTGATCACGCAGTCGGGTTCGCCGGTGCATTCGTCGAGGGCGCGTTCGATGCCGGCGATGCCGAACATCTCGTGGCTGGGGTTCATCGATTCGGGGATGCCGTCGGTGTAGAGCACGAGGGTCTGGCCGGGCTCGAGGGTGACGACCTCGTCGCCGTAGACCACATCATCGAGCACGCCCAGCGGCAGGCCACCGCCCTTGCTCAGGTGCACCAGCGGCTTGCCCGGCGTCTTCACGATCGCCGGCGGATGGCCGGCCCGGCTGAACATGAAGCGGCGCGTGCCCGGGTCGTAGATCGCCATCATCGCCGTCACGAACGAGTGCTCGATCCGCTTGTCGCACAGGTGCCGGTTCGCGTAGTTCAGCATCTCGCTGGGGCGTTCCGGCGGCGTCGGATAGGCATAGAGAATCGCGTTGAGCATCGCGGCGAGCACCGCGGCGCCGGGGCCGTGGCCGGAGACGTCGGCGATCATGAAGCCCCAGCGGGCATCGGGGTCGATCTTGCCGTGCTTGCCGCCATCGGTGATGCAGACGAAGTCATACATGTCGCCGCCGGCCATGTCGTAGGTCTCGTAGCTGGCCGCGATCTGAAGCCCGCGGATCTCCGGCAGCACGCGCGGCAAGAGCGCCTTCTGAATCGCCGCGATCCGCTCAACCTCCAGCGCCATCTTCGCGTTGAGCGCCCGCAGTTGCTTGTTGATGACGACGTTGTTCACCGTCGCACCGATCAGGTTGGCGCGGAGGATGTGCTCCTCCAAATCTTCGATCGTGTAGGCATCGGGCTCGCGGCGCAGGATGATCGCCCAGTTCGTCGCCTGACCCTCGATGAACGCCGGGATCGCGATCAGCGAGCCGAACTGCGAGAGCCAGTCGCCCAGCACCGGGTCATCGGTCACGTTGATCGCCCGGCAGAGCTTGGGTGCCGCCGTAGCGATGATCTTCCCGAGGAACCCGCCGGTTTGCGTGGGCAGCTTGTGCCGCTGGCCCCAAGGGTCCATCGTCTCGACGTGGTTAACGTTGTCGTACCCGATCTTGCGCGTGATCTTGTACTGCCCGGGCTTGAGCCCCTTGAGGCCGAGCGTGATCAGGCCGCTCTCGCCGCGGGCCTTGCGCATGCCCTGCGCGAAGGCGTCCATCACCTGCTGCGGCTCGGTGGCGAGGCTGATGCGCTGCACCATGTCGATGTACAGCGCGACGTTTTTGCTGTCGCTGACATCGACGAAGCCGAGTTCCGCAAGCTCGGCGTCGGGTCGCGTGATGGTGATGGGCGGGGCGGTGGGGGGCATGGGAACACCATTGTAGTGCGTGGTCGCTCGAGCGATGCACGGAGCCCGCGGGGCGATTGAAGGTAGCCACGGGCGCGAGCCCGTGGAGAATGTTGGACGCCGCGAAACGAGCACGTCAGGGCGATTGAATGCTGCGTGGCGACCATTCATTCGCCCTTTCGGGCTCCGAGCCGGTTGTATCGCGCGAACCACGGGCTGTCGCCCGTGGCTACCGACAGACGCCCTTACGGGCTAAGAGTCGAGCCGCTCGATCGCGCAGCCGCATTCGGGGCACTCGCCGCGGCCGGCGTCGATGGAGCCGCGGAGGTCGTACTGACAGTCGGTGCAGCGGCGCGCCCGGATGTTCGCTCGGAACCGGCGCTCCTCGGTTGCGAACAGGATGGCAATCGCGCCGCCCGTCACCGCGATTACCCAGGGCGCGGCTTGGGCGATGAACAGGAGCGATTTGCCGGTCAGGCGCAGGCGTTTGGAATCGCGGCTGACGGTGATGAGCACGAACAGGAAGATCGCCAGCAGGCACGCGCCGACCAGCACGCCAACGCCGAGCAGGTACGACCGCAGCCAGTGCCTGCGCATCCGCGACCATCGTGTACGTCGAGCTGTAACAGGTGAGTCCATCGGCGCTCCTCACGGCCGCCACGTCGCCGTGCATCCCGGCGCTTCGCCGACCTTCACGCTCGTCAGCGTCGCGTGCTTCGGCAAACCCTTCGCGACCTCGGCGCCAATCCACCACGCCACGCGCTCGGCGGTCGGGTTCACGGTGCCGGCGACGGAACCGAACGGCGGCACGTCGTTGAGGTGCCGGTTGTGCGCCTGTTTCATCAGGCCATCGACCAGCGATTCGAGCAGGTGAAAATCCATCACCACCTCGATGGCGTCGAGCTCCTTCGCGGTGACGGTGACCTCCACAGTCCAGTTGTGCCCGTGCAGCGGCTCGAGCGAACCGTCGTAGAGGCGGATGGCGTGGCTGGCGGCGAAGACGCGGGAGACGGTGATGTCGTACATGTTCGGTTTCCAACCCGTTTAGCCGCGGAGCAGAGGCTTTGCGCCGCTCCGCGCGGACCGACGACAACCGAAAGCGCACGCCCGCGCGGAGCGTCGGCGGACCTTTGCTCCGCGGCTAAACGCCCCCGTGGAGCGCCCGTCGTGGCTGCATGTTATCTTTTCTTCCCGTGACCCCCATCGCCATCCGCAAGCTGACCAAGACGTTCGGCCCCACCGTGGCGGTCGACGCGATCGATCTGGACATCGCGCCGGGGTCGCTGTTTTTTCTGCTGGGGCCCAGCGGGTGCGGGAAGACCACGCTGCTGCGGATGATCGCGGGGTTCGCGGAGCCGACGGCCGGGACGATCGCGTTTGGCGACAAGGATGTCACCTGGCTGCCGCCCAATCAGCGCAACTGCGGGATGGTGTTTCAGGGGTACGCGCTGTGGCCGCACATGACGGTGGCGCAGAACGTGGCGTTTGGACTCAACGTTCGCAAGGTGTCGAAGGATGAGACCAAGCGGCGAGTCGATGAGGCACTGAAGCTCGTGCAGATGCAGCCGCTCGCCGACCGCAAGCCCAACCAGCTCTCCGGCGGGCAGCAGCAGCGCGTCGCCCTGGCCCGCGCCCTCGTTATCCGGCCGACCGTGCTGCTGCTCGACGAGCCGCTCTCGAACCTCGACGCCAAGCTGCGCATCGAGATGCGCTCGCAGATCCGCTCCATCTGCAAGCAGTCGGGCATCACCGCGGTCTACGTCACGCACGACCAGAAGGAGGCGCTGTCGATGGCGGACGGCGTCGCGCTGCTGAAACTCGGCAAGGTGATGCAGGTGGGCCCGGCCCGCGATCTATATGACCGGCCCAACAGCCGGTTCGTCGCCGACTTCCTCGGCGAAACGAACTTTGTCCCCGCTGAAGTGGTGGGGCGCGACGGCGACGCGGTCGTGCTTGAGTGTCCCGCTGGGCCGCTGCGCTCGACGGTGTTCCCTGATGATCTGCCGGGCAAGGGGCACGTCACCTGCTCGATCCGGCCGGAGGCGATCCGGCTGATGGGTGGCGCCACGCCGCTCGCGGCTTCGCCGGTCAACAGCTTCGTCGCCCGTCGCCGGGACGTGGTTTACTTAGGCGAAGTCGCCCAGCACCAACTCATGCTCGCCGGCGACGTGCCGGTCACCGCGTTCGAGCTGAACCCGCAGCCAGTGAGCGGCAACGGCGAGGTGCGCATCGGGTTTGATGCGAAAGATGTGGTTGTGCTGAAGGATTGAGCCGAGCCGCGACGCAACGCGTCGCGGACGCCAGTGGCTGCCTTGAGCGCACCTGTGCGGCAATTGCCTTCCGGCGCGACCCTGTGACGTCGCAGGTCTGTGACGAGAATGTTTCGGCCGGGGACGTGCGGCGAGATGATGAACTGGTGAGTGCAGTGGGCGTCCGCGACGCGTTGCGTCGCGGCTCAAAAACGACATGTCCGACGAAAACCCCACACCCTCCGGCACCGAGATCGCGCCCGGGCTTTTCATTCCCGAGTCGGCGCTGCACTTTTCCTTCGCCCGCAGCGGCGGGCCCGGCGGGCAGAACGTCAACAAGGTGTCGAGCAAGGCCAGGCTGGCGATTCTGCTCGCCGATCTCCAGCGCATCCTGGCGCGCGGGACGTACGAGCGGCTGCTTGTTCAGGCGGCGTCACGCATCAACGACGCCGGCGATCTGGTCATCACCAGCGACGAGTCGCGCTCGCAATTGGCGAATCGCGCGATCTGCCTGGAGCGGCTGCGAAATATTTTATTGGAGGCCAAGCGCGTGCCGCGCGTGCGCCGCGCGACGAAGCCGAGCAAGTCGGCGAAGCAGCGCCGCCTCGGCGCCAAGAAGCACCGCGGCGAGATCAAGCGCGGACGCGGGGGAGTGGGAGACGAGGGGTGATTTCGATTCACCACGAAGGGACGAAGAGCACGAAGGGCACGTAGCGGAGAAGAGTGCGAAGGTGAAAAAGTGGTGTTCTGTACGTGGAATAGGCGGATTTTTTCGTCGCGATGCCGCAAGGTCAGTCGGCATATCGGATCAGCTCGCACGATCGAAGCAGTGAGCGTATCGGTGTCGCGCTGAGGCGGTCATCTCTCTCGATCTTCTTCGTGACCTTCGTGATCTTCGTCCCTTCGTGGTGGAAGCGAGTCGTCCCTCGACCACCGCGCGGCGCGCACTTCTCAAGTGCGACGCCGCGACTAGCCGATCATTTTTTTGTCAGGTCAACGCATGTTGCTGTTGACTTGCGCGAAGCGTCTTTGTTTAATTGACACAAGCTCCGACAGGCGTTCGAAAGGAAAGATGCCATGGCTAAGAAAGCTGCTAAGAAGAAGACCGCCAAGAAGGCCGCCAAGAAAAAGAAGAAGTAACAGGCAGTCGGTTGGTTGACTCGCTGGTCGAATCAGTTCGGGCTCGTCTGGTGATCGTCGCTCCGGTTCGTTGACGATCACCCGTTTCTCCTCCTCACCTACTTACCAGCGCCGCGGAGCAAGCTTCGACGAAAGGCGTCCAGAAATGGACGCCTTTCGTATTTGAGGGGAGGGGAAGGGGTATGGAGG
>Ga0163150_10005597_pt1 | contig 15935 bp, 13 predicted proteins | sample OliLakLV19P2IB_FD_148628 | JGI IMG/M metagenome (GOLD analysis project Ga0163150, IMG submission 148628) | Freshwater microbial mat bacterial communities from Lake Vanda, McMurdo Dry Valleys, Antarctica - Oligotrophic Lake LV.19.P2.IB | ecosystem: Environmental > Aquatic > Freshwater > Lake >...
ATATTAGGCATACATTATGGGCATAATGCGACTGTAGCGTTGGTTAAGGACGGCAGGCTGGATTTTGCCATGAGTGAGGAGCGTTTTAACCGTCTTAAAAATTCTAACGGCTTCCCGCATTTAACTTTGGAGCATGTATATAAAAATTATATTAAGGCTGAAGAGATAGATTTAGCGGTTATCTTCCAAAAAGATGTTGCCGGATACTATGAGCTAAAAAGAAATAATTTTAAGTCAGTTAGGAATTTTGGCTCGGGTAATATTAATTTTAATAGGAAGTATAGTTTATTAAAGCATGTTTTATCTAAGTTTCCAATTATAGAATCGGCTAGGTCGTATTTAGGAGGACTTAGACGGAAAATTAGGGAAGGCAAAGACAAGGGCAGTCAGGAATCCTTGTCTTATTTTGCCAAAGCACTTGATCTCCAAAAAGAGAAAATTTTATTTTCTAACCACCATGCGTCCCACGCTTATGCCTGCGCATTTAATTTAGACCCTAACAAAAAAACTTTAATTTTGACTATGGACGGGGAAGGGGACGGCCTGTCATCTACTGTTAATATTTACAGCCAAAATAAGTTGGAAGTTGTTTCCACGAATCCAGTGTCTGTTTCTATGGGGTATTTTTTTACTGAAATTACTAAGCTGCTCGGAATGGTTCCTAATGAGCATGAATTTAAAGTCATGGGATTGGCTCCCTATGCTAAACAAGAACGGGCGCGTAAGCTCTATGAGCAGCATAAAGATTTATTGTATCTTGATGAGCATTTGCAGTTTCAAAGCAAAATTCCCATGAATAAACTGGAATTTTATTTGTTGGAGAATATGTATGGCCAACGGTTCGACACCGTTGCCGCTTTTGCGCAAATATTTTTGGAAGAAAAAGTGCTGGAATGGGTACGAGCTTGGGTAAATAAAACGGGAGTTCACTCCCTAGCATTGTCCGGCGGGGTATTTATGAGCGTGAAATTAAACCAGAAAATTTTGGAATTACCGGAAGTGTTATCCCTGTATGTCATGCCAAGCGGGGCGGATGAGTCCACGGCTATTGGCGCGGCCGCTTTTGGAACATTGGAATATGCTAAAAAGCATGACATGCGCCTGCCGCTTCAACCTATTTCGGATTTGTACTTGGGCAATGAGTACAGCCATAAACAAATAGAAGACTACCTGCGGGAAAGCGGATGCCATGAGAAATACAATATAGAAAAATACGATGTGGAGTTTCTTTTGGAAAAAAAAGTAGCAGCTCTTTTAGCTACCGGCGAAGTCGTGGCACGTTTTGACGGCAGGACTGAGTGGGGAGCGAGGGCTTTGGGTAACCGTTCCATACTGGCTAATCCTTCCAGTCGCGATACCGTAAAAGTAATAAATGAAATGATAAAAAACAGGGATTTCTGGATGCCGTTTGCTTCTTCTGTGTTGGAAGAAGATCAGGATAGGTATTTAATTAACCCCAAAAAAATTGAAGCTCCTTACATGGCAATTACATTTGACACCACAGTTCTGGCTCAGGAACATTTGCGGGCAGCTATCCACCCGTATGATTTTACTTGTAGGCCTCAGGTAGTGTACAGCAGTTGGAACCCTTCCTACCATGCACTTATTTCCGAATTTAAGAACCTTACAGGTATTGGTGCCGTGCTTAACACTTCGCTCAATTTGCATGGAGAGCCTAATGTAGAAAGTCCAAAAGATGCTATTCATACCCTGGAAGATTCTGGTTTGAAATATTTAGCAATTGGTAATTTTTTGGTCTCAAAAAAATAACATGCCAACTTCATCTGACATTACCGAGGAGGTAAAAAAGCTCTATAATAAAGTCCCGTATGCTGCTTATGATGCAGATTATTTTCCTGTAGTAAAATCTTTGGGCATGAGCCGTGAAGAGTTTGCTGTATTTGCTCGGGGTAAGCGGGCGGTGGAGATAGGGTGCGGTGGGGGACAACTGAGCTTATTTTTGGCTAGCCACTTTGATAGCGTTATGGCAGTAGATATAAGCGTAGGAAGTCTTGAATCCGCAAAGGCCGCGGCTGTAAAAAAAAATATTACCAATATTGAATTTGTGGAAGGAAATTTATTTGACAATGCATTTTTAGAAAAATATTTAAATAGTTGTGATTTTGTCCTCTGTTATGGAGTACTGCATCATACCGGTAATGCCTCATTAGGTTATGCCGGACTCTCTCGATTGCTGGCACCTTCAGGAATACTGGTAACCGGAGTATATAGTCGCACCCAACTTTCCTATCGTGTAAAAAGACAGCTGGTATTATGGCTTGCAGGAAAAGACTGGAGCCGGCGAGAGGTAATAGCCAGGAAATTGTTTTTTAAGCCTATCGGCAATGATGTCAGTATTTATGACGGCTATGTTCATCCGCACGTGTCATTTCATTCAATATACGAAGTAGAGGGGTGGGCAAAAAGTAATAAACTGAGTTATATTGGTTCCTGGCCGCATTTTGAGCTCGGTTGGTATGTCGATACAGTATTGTCCCTCTTTTCTTTTCCTAAAAAAATGAACACAACATATCATTTTCGGTTCTTGTTTTTGATAGTCGAATTTATTTGGCTTATTCGCGGCAAGCTGGTTATGGTTAGCATGGCAGCAAAAAAATAACATATATGTATGGAACAATTAGTATTGTTGAGCCGTTCTCCTGAAATTTCGTTTTTTAAAAAAATGTTATTTGATGGCAAGATGTTTCTTAAAAAGCACATTCGGTATGGTGGGCCTTTGGCTGTTCAATATAGCCTAATTTCCGGTCTTCGGCAGCTCGGCCCGAACTTTTTATTTAATCCTCCGCTTTCGGAAATTTCTCCCGGAGCCACCGTGGGGGTGCTTACTGGTGTTGACGCGCTTGCTTGGGCTCTCGAGGCGAAGAAAGAGGGTAGGATAGCCAAGGTTATAGCAGGGCCTAATTTAGTGGTTACTCCCTTAGAAGAACAGGGCATTCTTACCGACCCGATGATTGATGTAATTGTTGTTCCCGGAAAATGGGTAGAAGATTTCTATGTGAGCGTCACCCCTTCCTTACAGGGTAAGATTGCGGTGTGGCCTGCCGGAGTTGACGTGCCAAAACTTGGAAAACCTTACAAAAAATATGATGCACTCATTTATAATAAATGTAAGGACGGTGCATTGGCAGATGCAGTTGCCGAAGACTTACGTAATATGGAAAAAACATTCTACCGAATGGATTATGGAAAAGTGTCTCAAAGAGAATATTTTTCTTTATTAAACCAGTCGCGACTTCTGGTGTATATAGCTGAATCGGAAAGCCAAGGGATAGCTATGTTTGAATCATGGAGCCGGGACGTGCCAAGTTTGGTATGGGAGAGGAATTTATTTACTTACCAGAATTACCGTTTTCCCGTCCGCGCGGCCAGTGAATATGTTAGTCCGGAAGTAGGGCATACTTTTTCTGGAAAAGAAGATTTTAAGACCTGCTATGAACGTTTGACCCAAAGCAACCTGAGGCCTCGTGATTTCATAAAACAACATTATAGCCATATTCATGCCGCAAGGCACTATATAGACATAGCCACAAAAGCATGAAAATATTTGATGCGCTTTATGACCGGTTAAAGCGAAAAACTAATGCGACCAACTTTATTCCCCAAATTGACGGATTGAGGTTTTTGGCAATTATGTTGGTAGTGTTTTACCACATAAACGGTTTTGTAGTAAACAAAGTGCCGTTTACTTTTCCTAAAGCGCCAAGTAGCTACCCATTGATATATAATGCAGTAAGTGAAAATGGGGTAAAGGGAGTGTTGTTGTTTTTTACTATCAGTGGTTTTATATTGGGTTTACCATTTGCCAAACACTATTGGCAACAGGGCAAAGAGGTTAAATTAAAGGACTATTTTTTGCGTAGACTGACTAGGCTGGAGCCCCCTTACATAATTAACATGGTTGCCAGCGCATTTTTGCTTATTTGGTTTGGCAAGGGTGCTTTTTCAACTATGTTTCCGGATCTGAGTTTTACGGGAATACTTCCCAGTTTGGCGGCTTCGCTGGCATACATGCATAACATTTTGTATCCCAAAGTGCTTTCAATTAACCCTGTTGCCTGGTCATTAGAAATTGAAGTGCAATTTTATTGCTTAGTTCCAGTATTGGTTTTGGTCTTTAAACTTTCTAAAGTTAGAAGAAGGATTACCCTCGCTGGACTTATTGTTTTATTTGTTGCCTTACAGCATTTTCTTCCCCTGCAAATCAGAACGTTGTATAGTTTTATTCAGTATTTTTTACTGGGATTTTTACTGGTAGATGTCTATTTATCGGGCATAAAGTTTAAGTTAGCCCCACTAACTAACGCTTTTGTGGGAATAGTGCTACTTGTTTCTATCGTTTACTTAGGCGTATATCGGAATATGTTTACCGAGTATTTATTTATTATGCTGGTGCTTGTTTTTTATACTTTGGTATTGAGTGAGGGGATATGGAATAAGATTTTTAGTTTCCGTTTTATTACAGCCATTGGGGGTATGTGCTATTCAATTTATTTGTGGCATGATGTGGTTATGTCTGGCGTTGGAAACCGGACTATATTCTTTAACCCATTTCACTCATACCCTTTGTCGTTGTTATGGCATACCAGTATATTGCTGATGTTTATTTTAGGTTTTTCAACTGTCTACTATCTGCTTGTTGAACGGCCTTGTATGGACAAAGATTGGCCAATAAAATTATGGAATTTTTCCAAAAGCATTTTTATGAAAAAGAAAATAATTCCTTCTCCTGTAATAAGCAAATAGCCTTATGATTAAAGTATCTGTAATTATTTTAACTAAGAATCGAGCCGAATTGCTTCGCAACGCTCTTGCCAGTGTTTTGAGGCAGCTTTTTTCTGAATATGAAATTATTGTTGTCAACGACGGCTCAACTGATGGGACGAAGGAAGTATTGAAATCCGGCGGAGCCGGACCACGCCCCGTGTGGGATTTAAAGATTATACATCACCAGAATTCCGTCGGTATTACCAAAAGCAGGCAGGAAGGCTTGGAACAGAGTAGGGGAGAATTGGTAGCGTTTTTGGACGACGATGACGAGTGGGTAGATGCCGAAAAGCTCAAGAAGCAGGTGGAATGGTTTAGTCTTCATCCACAGGGTGTGCTGTGTGGGGGAGGGATAAGGGTGGAAATAGGAATTATGAATTATAAATTAAGAATGAGGGTGGAATCTGACAGTGCAATTAGGCGGACTATACTGTTTCGGAATAATTTTTTTACTTCCACGGTTATGTTTAGAAGACAAGAAGCTTTGGAGGCTGGAGGTTTTATTGTTGACGGAATTGATCTGGCGGAGGATTACGATTTGTGGTTAAGGCTTGGGAAAAAAGGGCAAATGGGGAACATACCTGAGGTATTTACCGCATACCGCAATCCAAGCTATACTAAAGAGAAGTTTAGGCAATTCCTGCGTAAGCAATTACATTTGATTAAGCGGCATAAGCGTGACTATCCTCATTACTTTTTTTCCGTATTAATCTTACGTTTAAGATTGTTTTTTGGTTTTTAATTCTTCATTCTTAATTTATTCCATGTCCCGTAAATTTATTGGTTTTTGGTTCATATTCTTGCCTGACATAGCTTTGCTTTACGCCGGACTTTGGCTGTCTATTCGCATTCGTTATGCCGATGGCTTAGCTCCGGAAGCTTTGGTAACTCATTATCAGGCGTTTAGCGTGTTGTTTATTTTTTGGTTAATAGTATTTTTTATCCATGGCCTTTTTGAGGGTGGGGTTTTTCGCCGTTATACCACGCTTTTCTTTAACCTGATTTCGGCAATGGTAGTTAATTTGCTCATTGCTATTATTTATTTTTACGTCCAGACAAATGTGATTATTACGCCCAGACGTTTTTTGCTTATAGACATTGCCGTAACTTTTGTGCTGGTATTGGCCTGGCATATGGTAGTAAAATATTTTCTTAAAAACCGGCTTATTGAGGGGATATACTTATTTTCATTCAATAATGAGCTTGCGGAACTTGAGCGTGAAATTAAAAACCATTCATTTATGGGTTTCCGTGTCCTGGGGCATTTGAATGCCCAGACCTTAGAGCAGGGTACATTAGAAAAAAAGGCGACTCTCATTTTGCCTGATACGCTTCATGCTAACTCCAGTATGAGCGCTGAATTATATAAGCTTCGTACGCTGGGCGTATCTTTTTATAATCATAAAGATTTTTATGAGTTATTACTTAGGAGGATATACCTTTTCGATTTAAATGAGTTATGGTTTTTGGAAAATATAAATTATTCGGAAAAACGTTTTTACAACTTGTTTAAAAGGCTCGTAGATATTGTATGTGGGGTAATTGGTTTCGCGGTTTTTTTGGTTAGTTATCCTTTCGTAGCTTTGGCAATGAAACTTGATTCCTCGGGGCCAATTTTATTTAAGCAAAAACGGGTAGGGAAGAACGGTGAAGTTTTTGAGATTTATAAATACCGTTCCATGACAACGGTTACCGACACAACTTGGACCAAAGTCAACGATTCTCGTATTACCCGCATGGGCAACGTTCTGCGTAAAAGCAGGATAGACGAACTGCCACAAAGCATTAACCTCCTGAAAGGGAATATTAGCCTGGTTGGGCCGCGGCCTGAGCAGGTCGGGATAGTGGAGACTTTACGCAAGGAAATACCTTTTTACGACGAGCGGCACTTGGTTAAACCAGGTATAACTGGTTGGGCCCAAATGAACATTTACGCCGGTTCTCTGGAAGAAACCAAGCTCAAGTTGCAATATGACTTATACTATATAAAACATCGCTCTTTGTTGTTTGATTTGGAAATTATTTTGAAAACTATTTATTATATTTTTACTTGGCAAGGACGATAGCATACTCGCGGAGCGAAAATAATGACCGCAGTCCGAAGAAGTCCGTTGTCGAAGTTGGACAGGGAAGGTAGAGGAAATGACAAGAATGACAAGAATTAAATGAATGACATAAATAGCGTTGGCCTGACGTTTTGAAATAAACAAGGAGAAATAACAATCCGCCAGTTGGCGGATTGGTTCTTAGTCTCTGTTCCCTGTCTGGCCTGCCTACCGGTAGGCAGGCTAAACGCTAGTTGCTAAATACTAAACGCTTTTCCTCATTTCTTTGTAATTCCTGTTACTCTATGTTATAATGTTAAGGTAATTTTGAAATTTTTGAAACAAAAAGTCAGCAAAGGAAATAGGCCTGTTAATTGCAAAAGATTCCTTATTTTCAGGCCAAAAAAAGTTTATGGATAAACAACAGCTGAATACAGCTTTAAAACAAAAACGCATACTGAACGATACTGTTTTGGTGACCTTGGAAAAAGAGGTTGGCCAACTAAAAACCCCAACCCCTTGGGAAGATTTTTTGATGGAAAAGAAAGTTGTAACCGAAGATCAGCTTTTGGTTTTAAAAAGCCAGTTGCTGTCAGTATCCAGTATAGATTTGAGGGAGCAACAAATAGCGCAGGACGTTTTAAACCTGGTGCCTGAACCCATTGCCCATAGGCACCAGGTTATTAGCTTTGCTAAAACCAAAGACGAGCTAAGTTTGGCCATGACCGACCCGGAAGATATTCAGACTAAGGAATTTATTCAAAAAAAAACCGGACTTAAAATAAAAACCTTTTTAATAGGCAAAACCAGTCTGGACTTCGGCCTGTCTAAATATCATTCCAGTCTGGAAAAGGAAATCAAACACTTATTTACTCCATCGTCTTCCAAGCCCCTTACCGCCCAAGATACCGCCGCCGGTATAGACGATTCTTTAAAAAAGATGGCCGAAGAAGTCCCTGTTATACGGGTGGTAGACACGCTTTTGGAATATGCCATATTTGAAAAGGCGTCCGACATTCATATTGAACCGCAGGAAAATTCCGTGGTAGTGCGCTACCGCATAGACGGGGTACTGCACGACGTTATGACTTTGCCTAAAGTTATTCAGGCCGCTATAGTCGCGCGTATAAAAGTCTTGTCTAACTTAAAAATAGACGAACACCGTTTGCCGCAGGATGGTCGTTTTAAAATAGATAAAGAAGGATATAAATTTTCTTTGCGCGTATCTACCATTCCTATTTTTGACGGGGAAAAAGTGGTTATCCGTTTGCTGGATGAATCAGCTAAAGCGATAAGCCTGGAAGATATGGGTTTCCAAAAATCGGCTTTGGAAACAATTAAACGCAATATAAAAAAACCGCATGGTATGCTTTTAGTTACCGGCCCTACGGGAAGTGGAAAATCCACTACTCTCTACACAGTGCTTTCCATGCTAAATACCAAAAGTGTAAATATTTCAACTATAGAAGACCCTATAGAGTACCGGATTGTGGGAGCTAACCAAATGCAGGTAAGTCCTAAAATCGGACTGACATTTGACGTAGGGCTCAGGGCTTTGCTTCGTCAGGACCCAAATATTATTATGATTGGTGAAATTCGCGACAAAGAAACTGCCGAAGAAGCGGTTCATGCCGCCATGACCGGACACTTGGTATTTTCCACTTTACATACTAACAGCGCGGCCGCCGCTTTGCCCCGTTTGCTGGATATAGGGGTTGAACCTTTCCTTATTGCTTCTACCATAAACGGCGTATTGGCCCAGCGTTTGGTTCGGGTTATTTGCAAAGACTGTACAGTGCCGGTAAAGCTGGAGGAGGCTACTTTAGAAAATATTTCTAAACTTTTCCATATGGATACCCTTATTCCAGTTCTTGTGAGCGAAGGTTTGGCTTCGGCGAAAACTAAAACTATCAGGGACCTGAAATTTTTTAAAGGCCAGGGCTGTGACAAGTGTAACCATAGTGGCTATAAGGGTCGTACCGGTATTCATGAAGTTCTGGAAGTTACTCCGCTCATTGGAGAAATGATAATGCAGAAAAAGAGTTCCGGAGAAATTCAGGAACAGGCGGAAAAAGACGGCATGGTTTTGCTGTGGCAGGACGGCTTTATAAAGGCCAGTCAGGGTATAACGACTATTGAGGAGATACTGAGAGTGTCAAAGGAATAATGTATGCAGAATGACAAAAATGACATAAATAGGCTACAGGGGAGCAGAAATGACAATCAATAACATGAATTAAATGAATAAGGGGACAGGAGGGATATGCAAGGGGATCAGTTAAAAAAAGGACTAAGATTTTTGCGGTGAGGATTATTAAGTTGGCGCAATATTTGGAAAAAGACCATGGTATGGTGGGTAGGAAGATCGGGGCTGATCAGCTATTAAGGTCGGGTACTGGCGTCTACAGTAATTATCGTTCGGCATGCAGATGTAAATCACCCAAAGATTTTATTTCAAAAATGGGTACTGTTGTAGAAGAATCAGATGAAGCATTGGGTTGGCTTGAATTATTATTAGCATCGGAGACGGTGAAGTAATCTTTGGTGGAGGGTCTTATAAAATAAGCGAAGGAGTTAACCGCCATAATGACTTCGTCCAGAAATACAGCAATAAGAAATCAAAAAACAAAATTAAATGATAAAGCAAAGGAAATGACATAAGTAGCATGAAGAGCGTTTATTCAACGTTACGAATCGAGAGCCCTCTTATTTATTTAATTTATGTCATTTTTGTCATTCATCATTTATGGAATTCACTTATACCGCGCTATCTAAAACCGGCCAGAAGCAAACGGCGACTATCCAGGCGCCGAACGAGGCCGCCGCAGGGCACTTGCTTAAAGAGCAAGGTCTTTTGCTTACGGAAATTCATGAGAATTCCAAGGGTGCCAGCATAGATTTTCTGAAGAGTTTGGCGAGTATCTCTCTGGCCGAAAAAATAAATTTTATTGAGAATTTGAGCATAATGCTGAAAGCGGGGATATCCATAAGCCGTAGCCTGCAAATTGGGTTTAAGCAGACAAAAAATGCCCGCTTTAAAGTTATTTTGTCAGATGTGTATAACCAGGTAGAGCAGGGGAAAGGCCTGTCCGAAGCTTTGTCCGCTTACCCTAAAGTTTTTTCCAACATCGTGACCAGTATGATAAAAGTAGGGGAAATGTCGGGAAATTTGGATAAAAGTTTGCAGTACCTTAGCAACCAACTCCAACGCGAGGCCGATTTGAAGAGTAAGACCCGGGGAGCCATGATATACCCTTCGGTTATTGTTGGGGCCATGGTAATTATTGGTGTGCTTATGTCTATTTTTGTCCTTCCCCAGTTAACGTCGGTGTTTAAAGATTTTAGTGGAGAGTTGCCTTACGCGACGCAGGTGGTAATAGCTATCTCGGATTTTATGAGCGAACATTCAGTAATCGCAGTGGGCGGTATGCTTGCTGTGGTCGGGGCAGTCATAGCTTTTCACCGGACTTATACCGGCAAGAGGGCGTTTGATATTTTTTTCTTGCATTTTTTTGTAATTAATACCATTATTAAGAAGGTTAACCTAGCTCGTTTTTCCCGGATTTTGAGTTCCTTGCTCCGTAGCGGTATTCCTATTGTCCAGGGACTGGAAGTGGCCAGTGAGTCCATGGATAATACCTTATACCGGGAACTCATCGCGGAAAGCTCCGAAGACGTTAAACTGGGCAAAACCCTTACTGCTTCTTTAGGCAAAGATGCCACCTTGTTTCCCATTTTGGTAGTGCAAATGCTGGAGGTAGGAGAGGAAAGCGGTACGGTACAGGAAATTTTGGACCAGCTGGCTACGCATTATGAGGAAGAAGTGGATACTATATTACGTAACATGTCCTCTATTATTGAGCCATTACTGTTGCTTGTAATTGGTGGGGTGGTGGGCATATTGGCCATGGCGCTTATTGCGCCAATATATAGCATAAGTCAGTCAATAAACTAGAAACAAATTGAATGACAAGAATTAAAAGAATGACCATGAATGACAAGAATAGCGTTAATCCAACGTTTGCGTTTCTTGTCCCCTTATTCTTTTAATTCATTCAATTTTTGATCATTCTTGTCATTTTCCACTCAATGAAATTAAATTTTTTCTTAAAACCAAAAAAAGCATTTGCCCTGGATGTCAGCGGTGCTTCTTTTAAAATTTTTCAATTTGAACGAAGAAACGACAGGGTTGCCGTAAAAGGTTACGCCGAAACGCCTGTACCCAAGGGTCTGATAATAAACGATGTTATTTCCGACGCAAAAACTTTTGCTTTTCTCCTTAAGCAGGCCTTGGATAAGCCCCAGTTCGGACACATTGATACCCGAGATGCTATTGTCTCCCTCCCCGAGTCAAAATCATTCGTCAGGGTTATTCAAATTCCCCGCATGAGCGATGCGGAGGCCGACAATGCGGTTCCGTTTGAGTCCGAAAATTTTATTCCTATGCCTATTGACCAGGTGTACCTGGATTGGCAATATTTAGGAGAAAATGCGGACGGCAAAATGAACATTCTTATTATTGCCACGCCAAAAGAATTTGTAGACAGTTTTTTAGGTGTGCTGGATAAGGCGAGCATAAGGACCGTAGCTTTGGAAGTGGAATCCCAAAGTTGCCATAGGGCGCTTATACAAGTTGGCGCCAAGGAAACCTCTCTTATTGTAAACATGAGCGCCAACCGAAGTAGTTTAATTATGGTTGAAGAGGGTAACTTGCAGTTTACATCTACCGTGCCTATAGCGGGAAATTCTTTTACTGAAAGTATTGCCCGGGCTCTGGGAGTTTCCAGTACCAAAGCGGAAGAGATTAAACGCAAGGTGGGGGTTGCCAATACCACTGAGTACCCCAATATTAAAATTGCTTTACTGCCCATACTTACCAACTTAAGTGCGGAAATAAAAAACATTTTGAAATTCCACGGCGAGCATTCCGATAAACAGGTTAGCAGGATTGTATTAGCTGGTGGCAGTGCCCGGCTTAAGAATATGGTGGAGTTTTTAACTCCGGAATTTAGCGATTTTCCCGGCCTTAGTATTCAATTGGGAAACCCATGGGTGAATATTCCAACTATTCAGGAACAGCTGGCGCCAGAAGACGCATTGGGTTTTGTTACTTCCGTCGGCCTTGCCATGAGAGGAATCGAGTAGGACGACACAGACGTGAGTTTTAAATTTATGTAAACATACATTTTATGAAAACAATTAACCTGCTTCCAAAAATTCGCCAACAGGAATTATATTACGACGGTATTTTGCAAAATATCCTTATGGTCATTATTTTGTCCGCCTGTAGTTTTGGGTTGGTTTTTGTCCTGCAATTCGGGGCTAAATTTTATTTGCAAAACCAGCTGGCGTCTACTAAAAATTCCATTGAGCAACTTAAGAACCAGGTTAATAAAGAGGATAACGCGGTTTTAAAGCAACAAATAACTCAAATTAATAACACAGTTTTGGATTATAAAAATTTAGCTGCCGCCGCACCCCAATGGTCGCGCCTCATAAAAGCTTTTGCTCCTTTGCCTCCCTCCAATGTCCAGATTAATTCTTTTGTTGTTGACAGTTCTAAAACGGTAACCATAAACGGCTTTAGTCCGAGCCGCGAGGGAGTAATTCAGCTCTATAACAATATTCTTAAAGACAGTGAGCATTTTTCTAACATAGATTATCCATTTGAGAATGTGGCACATGCCACGGACGTCAGCTTTCATTTTACTTTTAACATTCAGCCAGGCTTGCTGCAAAATAAATAATGAAATTTTCCGGACCAAAACCTATTTCCGCCCAATATAAAGTCTACGCCGCCGCCGTAGCCTGGTTAATTTTGTGTGCCGTTATGTTTACCTATGGCTTTGGGATTTTAGATGCTTCAAACTCTAAAACAGTTTTGGAAATAGCCGAACAAAAAAGTTCCCTTACCACCCTGGAAAATGAGAGAAATAGTTTTATAAAAGCTAAACAAGACATTGCTCAAATGGAGTCTCAGGCTCTTCAGCCCAAAGATTTGTTTAGCCGGGACGTAACTCTAATAAAAGAAATACAAACTCTGGAAGGCTGGGCAGACCAGCTCGGACTTACCTTAAACCTTACCGGAGTGAGTGGAACTATAAAGACCGCCCCGAAGGCTAAAACCTTAACTGACATTTATACCCTGCCTTACAGTATCAATGTGGCAGGGCCATATACCCAGGCGGTTAAGTTTTTAGAGGTACTTGAGCACTTGAGTTTCATTACCAATATTTCAGCGCTATCTGTAAGCGCCGGTTCGGGCAATGCCGTGAGCATTACCTTAAACGCATCTTTTTACTTAAAAAAATAAGCCCTATATTATGCTAACTGCCAAAAAAAATATTCATGTTTCCGATATTATCCCGTTTTTTAAAAAACATGCCAGTGCTGGTTTTCTTGCCCTCTTGGCAGTGCTGGTTATTTTTGAACTTATTGTCCTAAATACTTCGGTCCAGTTAGTGTTTGGTTCTCACGGCAGTAAGCCTGTTACGGTGGTAAAGTCCCAGGACGTCCGTATAAACTTTGAAAATTACAACCAAGTGGTGCAAAGAGCCGCCAGCGCCCAAGAGTTTGAGCCAAGCCAAGAGCAGGGAAATAATCCGTTTAGGAGCGTGCAGGATTAGTAAGGTGAAATGCCAGGCATAAACTGGAACTAAAACATAAATGGGTGGCGTAAAAGTGTTTGTTTGCATAGTTTGAAACAAGAGCCCTTAAAAGGTTTTTTTGGCTTTGCCCAGTAGCCCGATTTTTAAGTGACAGAAATCTTCCATAGGGCTATAATATATAAGATTAAGTATTTGTAGTTTTTGGATACCTGCCCGAACGACTTAGGCAGTGGAGTAGAGGCAGGCAGTCTTGATTCGCTTAACTAGGCTCCGTAGCTCATTTGGATAGAGCGCTTGGCTTCGAACCAAGAGGTAGCAGGTTCAAATCCTGCCGGAGTCACCATAAATGTATATTTTGCCAGGCGGGCCCGGGCGCTTGGCTTGGTACTTAAAGCCAGCAGGTTCAAATTCTGCCGGGTATACCACTTTAGTTATCTCTTGAATAAACATCAAAACAAGTATAAAATATCAGAAGTGTTCATATACGGGTCGGTAGCTCAGTTGGTAGAGCAGTAGCCTCTTAAGCTATTTGTCGTGGGTTCGATCCCCACCCGACCCACCATTTGAATAAACCTGAGCTTCGCTAATAACGACAGTAATAAAAAAGTTTTCCTTGCTAGGCACCGTCTTACTGGAAAAACTTATTTGTCTTTAAATGGAAAGTCAATAAGAGTTTTTAAAATGCTATAATACCTATATGGAACATGAAAGATTTGTAGAAGATGAAGCCAAAGAATCTCTCATTACTAAGGTGCATTTTTTAGTACATCCGGGTTTCTTATCTGACCACCGAACTGACAGTGATGATACAAAACCAGAAGATATACCAACGGAAGATAAAATTTACTTAATCTTTATATATATATAAGTCAAGCAAAAAAGATGAATGAAAACGAGCTTATGATAGCGTTCATTCATGTTCCAAGAAATCAGATTAAACCCGACATCAAAGAAGATTTTTTCTATATACGCAAGATCCAGGAACTAAAAAGGATATTAAGTAGAAGATTGATTGTTTTGAGTGATGATTTCGACATTTTTGAAGACAATAAAGCAATACAAGAGATCAAGGAAATTGCAAAAACAAGAGGGTATCATTTCGACGAAAATGTTCTAACTGAGCTTACGGAGAGGTTTTGGATTACTGTGTAAAAGATGCCGCTCAAAACTTGAACGTTACAGGAAAATTAGTAAACAAAACAAAAATTCGGACTGAATTAACTAATATCAATAGATCGTCAGATACGCAGCTTACCAATGAAGAATTAGAAGAATTGAAAGCAAATATTCTATCCCAAAATGACCGGATTGAATTTTAAATTCACACTTAAATGCTTTTTACAAAGCCATCTTGCTAAGTTAAGCTTCATCTGGAAAGAGTAAATTTTTCATCTACCACTAATTGATTCTGGTGATCAGAACTATTATATTTTAAGCAAATAAATATCCCTAACCAGTCTAATGAAAAGTTTTCCAATTGGTTCTATCGCTCCACCACTTCTTCCTAAAGACCAAGAAGTGTGGACATTCAGAGGATAGTGCAGAAAAACTTTTTTTAGTAGATGAGTGTACTTATTAGTAGATATCATAATACTTAGTGGCTCAAATACAACCCATAAGGGGTTTTTTGATTTTTAAAGCCCATATATGTTAGTATTGTAATACCTATGATAACTCTGCTTCTTGGTCCCGACGAGTTTTCCAAGTCTGAATATATTGCCGCATTGGCTAAAAAAACCCACGCTCAGGTGGAGCGTTTTAACGATGCGGCTGCCGCGCCCAGCATTTCTCACTTAATTCAAGGAGATTTGTTTTCCCAGGCTAAAATATCGGTTTTAGAAAATTTGACGGCGGTGTATGGAGAGTTGCCAGACCTGGAGAAATTATTTACCGGAAACAATACGGTTATTTTTATTGCCGATAAAATAGACAAGCGGATTAACGCCAATAAAAAGTTTTTGGCCGACAAGCGTTTGGCAGTAAAAGAATTTTCCCTGCCCCATGGCCGCGAACTAAACAACTGGCTTGTCCAGCGCGTTGCATTTCACGGAGGAAGCATTTCTGCCAAAGTTGTGGACCTGCTCGCCATAAGGCTAGGACGCGATAACGCCAAAGAAACAAAATTTGGGGGGAAAGTAGTAGACGTTCAGGAAGTATATACTTTATGGCAGGTTGAGAGTGATGTCTTAAAACTCATAGCTTATGCCAATGGGGCGGAAATTGGCGAGCAGGAGGTAAGAGAGTTAGTTTCGGAAAACGGAGAAGTGGACGCCCTCCGCATTACCAATGCCATTGCCGATAATAAAAAAGACCATTCGTTATTTTTGTTGCACCAATTTTTAAAAGAGCAAACAGGATCAGATGAAAAAGGGGCGGTTATCCAATTAAGTGCCTTGTTGTCTGAGCAGTTTCGCAGTGTAGCTATGGTGCAGGACTTTGCTTCCCATAACGTTACAGAACAAACAATATTGGACAAAACTGGTTGGAAAAGCGGCCG
>Ga0163150_10005600_pt1 | contig 15934 bp, 11 predicted proteins | sample OliLakLV19P2IB_FD_148628 | JGI IMG/M metagenome (GOLD analysis project Ga0163150, IMG submission 148628) | Freshwater microbial mat bacterial communities from Lake Vanda, McMurdo Dry Valleys, Antarctica - Oligotrophic Lake LV.19.P2.IB | ecosystem: Environmental > Aquatic > Freshwater > Lake >...
AAACTGGCTCGGGGGAATCGGCAATGATGATCGGCTGCGCGAGCCGATCCACGTCCGTCGTCACGGGCGATAATCGCATCAGACGACAGGAGATTTCAGCAGCGTGGGTATTTACGACCGAGATTACGCCCGAGCCAACCAGCCTTCCGCGGCCTCAGGCGGCTCAACACCCGGTCTGCGCTCCGGCCGCGGCAGCGGATTTGGATCGATGCGGATGCTGTCGGTCAACACCTGGCTGATCATTCTCAACGTCGCGGTGTTCGCCCTCAACAATTTTGTGTTCCAGGCGGTGCAGTGGCCCGTGCAGCAGCGTCGCGAGTATTTTCCGGGCGTGACTCAAGAGGCCGTGCGCCTGGCCAAGCCCGATCGTACGAAGCTCCGCTCGGGCGAAGACGGCACGCTCAACTATCCGCTGATCGTGTCGCAGCAAGACCAGGCGGGACGCATCTGGCAGACCGAGGTCGGCCAGGAGCGGTTCCGCGCGATGCGTGTGATCGAGGCGTTCGGGCACTTTTCGCTCGGCAAGTTCTGGAGCGGGGGCGAGGTCTGGCGGCTGATCTCGTTTCAGTTCCTGCACGCGAACCTCTCGCATTTGGTTTTCAATATGCTGGGTTTGTGGTTCGTCGGGGGGCTGGTCGAGCAATATCTCGGACGACGGCGATACGCGGTCTTCTATCTCACTTGTGGGGTATTCGGCGCGCTCGCATACTTGCTGCTCAACCTGGCGGGTTATCTGGCCACCTATGCGGGCGTCGGGCAGTTTCCGTTCTTGTTGGTCGAAGATCCGTACACGCCGCTGATCGGTGCCTCGGCGGGCGTTTTCGGGGTGATGTTGGCCGCGGCGTTCATTGCGCCGGAGGCGATGGTGGAGGTGATGCTCTTCATCCCGATGCGGCTGCAAACGGCGGTGTACATATTCCTTGCGCTGGCGGTCGCGAATCTGTGGCGCGGAGGCGACAACGCCGGAGGCGACGCGGCCCACGTCGGCGGGGCGCTGGCGGGGGCCTACCTCATCAGGCGGCCACACCTGCTGAGGGACATTGTGACGGGGTTTGGTTTGTTCCGTCGCGGAAGCAAGTCGGAGGCAGGCAAGGGGGGGGCGGGGGCGACGTTGCGTGGCTCTCAGGCTGTCGAGCAAATTCTGGCGAAGATCAGCGAGCATGGACTCGAGAGCCTGACGGTCGCGGAACGGGACGTGCTGCATCGCGCGGCCGGGCGACCCACCGAACCCCAACCGCCGCGGCCGCTATGAGCGTGCGCTTCGAAATAGCTCACCGCTCTGCGACGAGCCATGCGCGGGTGGGCGTGGTGCATACGCCGCACGGTTCGTTCCAGACCCCGGCGTTCATGCCCGTGGGGACGCGAGGGACGGTGCGCGGGCTGTTGCCCGGGCTGGTGCGGGCGACGGGTGCGGAGATCATTCTGGGAAATACCTATCATCTGCTGCTTCGCCCGGGACCGGAGACGGTGCGGCGGCTCGGCGGATTGCAACGGTTCTCAGGGTGGGGCGGACCGATGCTCACCGACTCGGGCGGGTATCAGGCGTATTCGATGGCGGGGATCAACCGCATCACCGAGCAGGGTGTGACATTCAAGTCGATCGTCGATGGGCGAGAGATCGAACTCACTCCCGAGCGGGCGATGGTGGTTCAGCATCAACTCGGTGCCGACATCATCATGGCATTCGACGATTGCCCTCCATCGGTCGATCCCGAGGCGGGGCCGGTGAACCAAACGCGGCTGAAACTGGCGGCGGAACGGGATGCGGCGGCGGCGGCGCGTGGGGGCGCGAGTTCTCGCGGGCGGCTGAAGGGGGCATACGACCACCCGGGCCGACTCAAACTCGCCAATGAGCGCACCGTGCGATGGCTGGAGCGCTGCAAGGCTGAGCATGAACGGTTGGGCGGCGATGATGCTTGCGCGCTGTTCGGCATCGTGCAGGGCGGGACGGACACCGAGCAGCGAACGTGGTCGGCCGAGCGGATCTGCAACATCGACTTGCCGGGGTATGCGATCGGGGGCGTGGCGGTGGGGGAGCAATCAGGCGATATCGCGCGGGTGGTGAGGCACACGGCCCCATTGCTGCCGGATGCCAAGCCGCGCTACCTGATGGGTGTGGGGTACGAGCGCGACCTGCTCGCGGCCGTGATGGCCGGTGTGGACATGTTCGATTGCGTGCTGCCGACCCGAAACGGACGTAACGCGAGCGCATTTACGAGAATGGGGCAAATCCGATTGCGGAATGCCCAATACGCGGAAGATCCGCTGCCGATCGAGGTCGGGTGCGATTGCGTCGCGTGCGGCGAGTCAGGCCTCGGTTCGGGTCGCGCAGCGGAAAGCCACTTCTCTCGCGCCTATATTCGTCATCTGTTCCTGGCCGGAGAGATGTTGGGCCCGATTCTGGTCAGCCTGCACAACCTCCGGCACTTCCAGAGGTTCATGGTCGATCTTCGGGCAACGGTGTGCATCGACGGCTGGGACGGGTTTCTGACCCGTTGGCCGGCGGTGTCACCGACGTTTGCGGATGTCGCGCCCGGCCGCGCGGCTGGGGCGGATGGGGATTTACAGGCGGGGTAGCGAGAACACAGCATGGCAACCGGTGGAACAGGCTTAAGCGAGGTGTGGGGATGGAGCGCGACGCTGGCGCAGGCGGCCGATCCGGCCGCGGTGTTGGGGAGCGGTCCTGAAACGGCGGCGACAGCGGGTGGCGGCGTGGTGGGGGCACCGACGGGAACGCCCGCGGCTCCACCGTCGGGGTCCGGGCTGGGCATTTTTCTGTTGCCCATTGCGGTTCTGATCCTGTTCACCTTCATGATGGGCGGAACGCAGCGCAAGGAAAAGAAGCGGATGGCCGCGCTGATGGCAAACCTGAAGAAGCACGACAAGGTGCTGACGATCGGCGGCATGATCGGCACGGTGGTGGATATTCGCGATGACGAGGTCGTGTTGAAGATCGACGAGAACGCGAACACGCGGGTCCGTTTTACGCGGAACGCGATTCAGCAGATCGTGAAGGCGAGCGATGGCCCCGCCGCATCCTCGGCCGACAACGGCCACGAGCCGAAGATCGAAGTCCGGGCCGGCAAGGCCGAGAGGGCCGCGGTCTGAGGCGATTTGGGCCGGAGCGGCTGAAGCCCCTGAGCCGATGAAGTGTTTTTTCCCGCACGTTCGAGACCCGATTCATGCACAACCTGATCCGCAACACGCTCATTCTCGCTATCGCCGTCGCGATTGCGGTGTATTCGATTCTGCCTCCGGAGAAAAAGCTTCGGCTGGGAAAGGATCTTGCCGGTGGCGCCAGCCTGGTCTACCAGGTGTATACCAAGCCCGGCGAGGGTTCCGACGCTCTCGGGAAGGTGATCGAGGTCATCAAAGACCGCATCGACCCGCAGGGTGTGATGGAGATTTCGGTGGTCGCGCAAGGGACCGACCGGATCGAAATCACCATGCCGCTCCCCGACAAGTCGGTGAAGCGGCTGCAGGATGATGTCAAGGCCGAACTGGCAAAGTTCTCGGCCGCTTCGCTCTCTGCCGACGAGTTTGATCGAACGGCGGGACTGCCGCCCGAAGAGCGCGCTCGCGCCCTCTCGAAGATCGCTGGCGACAACGCCGACCGGTTGCAGCGGCTCGAGTTCGCGGTCGCTTCACGCGACCAATTGGGCACGGCCCGTACGCAGTATCAGGCGGCCCAGGCCGAGGTCGAGAAGATCGACACGCAGGTGAAGGAAGCCCTGAAACGCGGCGAGCCGGCCGACAGCGAACTGATGCAGGCGCTACAAGGCGCGCTGACCGTCAACAAGCAGAAGCTGAGCGACGCGGTCAACGTCGTGGCCCCGCTCGACCTGGCCTATGAGCAGGCCCGCGATGCGACGCTCGCGGGGGGCATGCCCGCGGTCGAAATCAGCCGTGCGCTGCAGCTCTCCAATATCGAAGTGAGGCTGGCCGACAAGGACGGCAAGCTGCACACCTTGCCCAGCCAGCGGCAGGAAGCGCTCGACGCGCTGCGCAAGGCCTATCCCACCGAGACGGGCAAGCTCGACGCGACGCTCGCGGTGTGGGCCAAGTACGAGAAAGAGCGCCGCACGCTCGACGACCCTGCCGATCTCATTCGGTTGCTGAAGGGCGCGGGCGTGCTCAACTTTCGCATCACGGTCGATCCCGGCGAGTGGTCGGGTGAGCAGGATGCCCGCACGCAGCTCAAGGCGGGCGGGCCGCGGAGCGTGAAGGCGTCGGATGCGCGCTGGTACAAGATCAACAAGCTTGACGGCTGGATCAAGGATGTGGAGGAACTGGAAGCGATCAAGACCTCCGGCTCGGCCGCGTTCTTCGGCGGGATGGGGTACGTCGTCGACGAGTATCGCGGCGAGCGGTTCATGCTCTGCTGGGACACGCGCGACAAGCGGCTCACCGAGGATGACGGCGAGTGGGGCCTGGCGACCGCCGGTCCCGGCAGCGATCAGCTCGGTCGCCCGGCCATCATGTTCAGCATGAACGCGCTCGGGGCCGACAAGCTCGGCAGGCTGACCGAGAACAACGTGCGCAAGAAGATGGCGGTGCTGCTGGACGACGAGGTGTACACCGCGCCCAATCTCAACAGCCGCATCTCGAACAGCGGCATCATCGAAGGTTCGTTCTCGCAGCCCGAGATCGAATACGTCATCCGTGTGCTCTCGGCGGGCACGCTGCGGGCCAAGCTTAGCGAAGACCCGATCGGCCAGAGCAGCCTCGGGCCGGAACTGGGTGCCGACAACCTGCAGCGCGGCCTGATCTCCGGCATCTACGCATTCATCGTCGTCGCCGGATTTATGGTGGCGTACTACTTCGGCTCCGGGCTGATCGCCGTCGCCGGTCTGTTTTTCAATGCGATCTTCCTGCTCGGGCTGATGGCCATCAATCACGCGGCCTTCACGCTGCCCGGCATCGCGGGCGTGATTCTTGCCTTCGGCATGGCCGTCGATGCAAACGTGCTCATTTACGAGCGGCTGCGCGAGGAACTGCAAAATGGCAACGATCTTCGCACGGCGGTGCGACTCGCCTACAGCCGGGCGATGGCACCCATCATCGACGGCAACATCACCCACCTCATCACCTGCCTGGTGCTCGGGTTCTTCGGCACGCAGGAGATCAAGGGTTTCGCCGTCACCATGTCGATCGGCGTGCTCACCACGCTGTTCTGCCAGCTCTTCATCACCCGCCTCATCTATACCTTTCTCATCGAGAAGGTCCGCATCCGGAAGCTCACCATGCTCCCGATGGCCGTTCCGGCAGTGCAGCGGGCGATGAGCCTCAAGGTTGATTGGTTGCGGCTGGCTCCGATCTTTTATGTCGTATCCGGCATCGCTGTGGTCGCCAGCCTCGCGCTCATCATCGGGCGCGGCGGCGAGCTGCTCGACACTGAGTTTGTCGGCGGCACCAAGGTCACGGTGAAGTTCAAGGACGACGCCTCGGGCATCCCCATCACCATGAAGCGTCAGGATGTCGAGGCCGACATCAAGAAAGCCATCGCCGCGGCCGACGCCTCGGGACAGATGAAGAACCTCAACGACGCCGAGGTGCTCGCCGTCAACCCCAAAGACGACGGCATCACCAGCAGCCAGTTCACGATCAAGACCTCCGTCACCGATGCCAAGGCCGTGCTCGCGGTGATTTCCGATGCTCTCCGCGACAAGCTGAGCCAAGATGAAGCCATCACCTTCACCGGCAGCGACATCCGTGCGGCCGGTTCGGCCCCGGTTTATCCGATCGTCAGCGCCGATCTGGGCGAGGTGCTGGACCGGCCCGATGTGAAGGAGCAGGCCGCGGATTTCGTCGGCGGCGCGGCCATCCTGCTCGACCGTCTGGGCCCGCGTCCCCCAACGCTCAAATCCATCGAAGACCGCCTCACATACATGCGGAGCGATCCGCAGTTCAGCGAGACCGCCGGACGTCCCCACCGCGTCATCATGCTCAAAGGTCAATCCCAGGATGCCGTCGAGTCGGCCGTCATCCTGGTCCGCGACGACGCGGCCAACTACCTGACCGATCCTGGAAACTGGCAGAACAACCTGCGCGCCACCGAGTGGAAACTCGTGACGGAGGCGATGAATCGCGCTTCCACGGCCGCGGCCGTGCAGGCTTTCAGCCCGTCGGTCGCCGCCGACTTCGCCGCCAAGGCGGTCGGGGCGATCCTGCTCTCGGCGCTGCTGATCCTTATTTATGTCGGCGTGCGGTTCAGCTCTGTTCGGTATTCCGCGGGCGCTCTTATAGCGACGTTGCACGACTGCATTATCGCCGTGGGGTGCATCGCGCTGGCGGGCGTGCTGACGAATGGCCCGCTGGTCGGCATCGCGCGCAACCTCGGCATCATGCCGTTCAAGATCGACCTCAACGTCATCGCGGCCGTGCTCACCATCCTGGGCTATTCGCTCAACGACAAGATTGTCGTGATGGACCGCATCCGCGAAAACCGCGGCAAGCTGCCCTACGCCACCAAACGGCTCATCAACACCTCGATCAACCAGACGATCAGCCGAACGATCATGACCGGCATGACCACATTCCTCGCCTCGGTCATTCTCTACATCTGGGGCGGTGAGGCAATCCGCGCCTTCGCCTACTGCTTCATCATCGGCGTGGTGGTCGGAACGTACTCGTCGGTGGCCATCGCGGCACCCTTCGTCTGGTCGCGCAAGGACGACTACCGAGATGCCGATCTCGTGGGCGCGGACTCGGCAATGATCGGGCGCGGCGCAGATGGCGCGCCCAACGGCGTCGTCACCCGGACTGGCGTTGCGCCCGCGTAAACCGTCGATGGAGGACACCGGATGTCCGACACCCCGTCCCGCATGTTCGGGCTGGTCTGCGTGCTGATCCTGATCTGGGTCGGGGTGTACTGGCTCTACGAGCCGCGCGTGCGGATGCCGATCTCGCCCGCGCCGGCCGCGGCCATGGTGACGCTCGATCCGCGCCCGGCAGCGGTTGTGGTGCCGCGCGAACCAGAACCGACACCCGCAGCGCCATCTCAACCCGAGCCGGTTCCACCGCCTCGGCCCAAGGTCGTTTCTCCGCCCGTTCCCACCAATCGTGTCGTCGCGCCGCGATTCAGGCAGTACGTCGTTCAACAGGGCGACGTGAGCTTCGAGGCCATCGCGCAGCGGCTCTTTCACGACCGGAAGAAGTGGGGCCTGATCGCACGCGCGAACCCGTTTGCAACCTCCGACCGGCTCAAGCCCGGCAAGACGGTACTCAACATCCCGCTCGACGAGACCAACATCCAGGGTATCGTCGTGGCGCCATCCGGAGCGCCGGTCTCGCCCGCCGATGCGAACTCCGGGGGCGACACCGCGAGGGAAACCATGTATGTCGTGCAGGAGGGCGACACCCTCTGGGCCATCGCCAAGAAGGTTTACGGCAAGGGCAACGGCGCGATGTGGGAGCGGATCTACGCGGTCAACCGCGAGGTGATCAAGAACAAGGACCGGCCGCCGACCGGGGGGGTGCTGAAGATTCCGCCGAAAACGGAGTAGCCACTACGAACGGCGATGAACACGGACTGAAAATGGAATTCCTGTTCTCATCCGCATCGATCGGGTTGATCCGTGGCTAATCTTGGCTCTTGAAGGAGAGCCACGTTTGAGCAGCAAGAAGCGGATCCTCGTCACCGGCGGTGCCGGGTTTCTGGGCTCGCACCTGTGCGACCGGCTGGTCGCAGAGGGGCACGATGTCATTTGCCTGGACAATTTTTTTACGAGCCAGAAGATCAACGTCGCGCACCTGCTGGCGAAACCGAACTTCGAGCTGATCCGCCACGATGTGACCCAGCCCATCACGCTGGAGGTCGATCAGATTTACAACGCGGCCTGCCCGGCCGCACCGGGGCACTACCAGTACAACCCGGTCAAGACCATGAAGACCAGCGTGATGGGCGCGATCAACATGCTCGGGCTGGCGAAGCGCTGCCGGGCCCGCATCCTGCAGTTCTCGACCAGCGAGGTCTACGGCGATCCGCCGTCGTCGGTGCATCCGCAGCCCGAGAGCTACCGCGGCAACGTGAGCTGCACCGGGCCGCGGGCGTGCTACGACGAGGGCAAGCGGGCGGCCGAGACGCTGTTTTTCGATTATCAGCGGATGCACAAGCTCGATATCCGCGTGGTGCGGATCTTCAACACCTACGGGCCGCGGATGCATCCGTTCGACGGGCGCGTGGTGAGCAACTTCGTGCGGCAGGCAATCGCCGGCGAGGACATCACCATGTTCGGCGACGGCAAGCAGAGCCGGAGCTTCTGTTATGTGGACGACCTGGTCGAGGTTATTATCCGCATGATGAACGGGCCGGATGGTTTTCACGGGCCTGTCAACATCGGCAACCCGGTCGAGTTCACGATGCTCGAGCTGGCGCAACTGGTCATAGAGACCGCGGGCAGCAAGAGCCGCATCATCCACAAACCCCTGCCCACGGACGACCCGGTGCAGCGGCAGCCGGACATTTCGCTCGCGAAGAAGATGCTGGGCTGGGAGCCGAAGATCAAGCTGCGGGACGGGCTGAGGAAGACGGTCGATTATTTCAAGAGCGTCGACCTGAGCCAGTTTCGGGCACCGACGCCGAACTATTGATAATCGATCCCGCGCAGCACCGGTGGTGGTGCCGTCGCGGAAAGGGTATTTCGAGCCGCCCCGACACGCCACACACCCCGTTCCCAGTTGCACCCGATAGCCTTCGCGGAATGAACACCATGAGAACGCAAATTTTCCTCGCACTCTTTGTTTCAGCGATGGTCGCAACTGGATCTGCGCTTGGCCAAGCGCCCGGTACCGGCGAGCTGATCGATGCCAGCGCCGGCGGCGGCAACCCCTGGAAAGGCGTCGCGGCCCGCTTCTACGCGGCCGACACCGACAAGGCCAAACTCCCGCCCTCCTTGGCCCTGATCGATCCGGTGGGGATCAAGGCTTCCGGCACGCTCCCCGCACCCTTCTCGCCGCAGCCGAAGTTCTGGAAATCCGATGATGGCCGCTTCTGCACGCGGATCGATATCGACTCTGGGACCAGCCTCTACGGCACCGGCGAGATCGCGGGGCCGCTGCTGCGGAATGGGCGTAAGACGGTGTGTTGGAACACGGATGCGTACGGTTACACCGAGGAGTTGCCGAGCCTGTACCAGTCGCACCCGTGGGTGCTTGCGGTGCGGGCAGATGGGACGAGCTTCGGCGCACTCGCAGACACCACTTGGCGGTGCGAGATCGACTTGGGCGGCTCGGCGTCTCCAGCGCTCGGTGAGGCCGCAACCGGAGACAGCATCATCTTCCGCGGCGAAGGCTCGCCCTACGCGGTGTACATCATCAACGGAGAAACTCCGCAGGATGTCATCAAGGCGCTGTCGAACCTCGTCGGCAGGATGCCCCTGCCGCCCAAGTGGGCGCTGGGTTATCACCAGTGCCGGTATTCGTACTACCCGGAGGCCAAGGTCCGCGAGATCGCCGAAGGGTTTCGCTCGCGCAAGCTGCCGTGCGATGTCATCTGGTTCGACATCGACTACATGGACAAGTACAAGGTGTTCACCTTCGATCAGGCGAGCTTCCCCGATGTGAAGAAGCTCAACAGCGACCTCGGCGCGATGGGCTTTCACCGGATCTGGATGATCGATCCGGGCGTGAAAGCCGAGCCGGGCTACTCGATTTTCGATGATGGGCTGAAGGCCGACGCCTTTGTCAAGAACGCCAAGGGCGAGCTGTACAAGGGTGAAGTCTGGCCCGGTCAGTGCGTCTTCCCCGACTACACGCGTCCCGAAACGCGAACGTGGTGGCAGGGCTTGTACAAAGCCTTCATGGATCAAGGCGTCAGCGGCGTGTGGAACGACATGAACGAGCCGGCGGTCTTCAACGTCAAGAGCAAGACCATGCCCGAGGACAACCAGCACCGCGGCGGCGCGTGGGATCTTGGCGGCGTGCTGCCTCCCGGGCCGCACCTGCAGTACCACAACGTCTACGGGATGTTGATGGCCAAGGGCACCTTCGACGGCATACGCAAGGCCAATCCCGCGGTTCGTCCGTTCGTGCTGACGCGCGCGGGCTACATCGGCAGCCATCGGTACGCCGCGACGTGGACCGGCGACAACAACGCGGAGTGGCGCGATCTCGAACAGTCGGTCTCAATGGTCGTCAACATGGGCCTCTCGGGCGCGCCCTTCACAGGCCCGGATATCGGCGGCTTCAACGGCAACGGCGACGGAAAATTGTTCGTCCGCTGGTTCGGCGTGGGCACGCTGCTTCCCTTCAGCCGCGGCCACACCGGCAAGGGCAACATCGACAAGGAGCCGTGGTCGTTCGGCCCGGAGATCGAGGCGACGTGCCGGAAGGCGCTCGAGCGGCGATACCGCTTGATGCCTTACCTCTACTCGGTGTTCGAGGAGGCCGCGCAAACGGGTCTGCCGGTGGCACGCCCGCTCTTCTTTGCAGATGTCAAGGATCGCTCGCTCCGCAGCGAAGATGACGGCTTCCTGATCGGCGATGATCTGATGGTGGTCGGCAAACTCACACCCGAGCGCGACCGCGCGGTGAGCAAGCCCAAGGGAGCTTGGCAACGGCTTTACCTCGTCGGCGAGGGCGAGAACGCCGACCTGCCCGAGTTGCATGTGCGAGCCGGTGCGATCATTCCGCTGGGCCCGGTGCTGCAACACACCGGCGAACCCCCAGCCGCCAGACCCGCGGGGGAGAAGGCTGCGATCGGCGCGGGCGAGCATCCGCTGACGCTTGCGATCTGTCTGGACCAGGACGGTAAGGCCGAGGGAACGCTCTACGAGGATGCGGGCGACGGCTTCGCGCACGAGCGCGGCGGGTTTCTCCGAACAACCTATTCCGCAACCACCGACGGCACGCGCGTCAAGGTGGCGATCGCGGATAAGCAGGGCGCGATGGTGCGTCCTGCGCGGCAGTTGCAGGTGATAATCCTCAAGGATGGATGGTTTTATCCGGCTGCCGGAGTGGATGGGCAGGCAATCTCGGTCGACCTCGCGAAGGTCGCGCCGGTGCAAATGAGCAACTGATCGCTCAGGTGCTTCGCGTGGCGCTCAATCGTTGGCATACCGCCTCGAGCACTTCATCGACCGAGATACGCGACATCAACCCCGCGCCGAGTGCGGGGTCTTTGTGGTTCAGCGACTCGCTCGACTCGACGCGTTGAATGACATCGCGCTCGCGACCGTAAGGGCCGACCCGCCGCACATCGGTCGGCCCGAACAGCCCGACGAGTCGCCGGTCGAATCCGACGGCCATGTGCAGCGCCGCCGAGTCGCACGCGACCACCAGTCCCGCGCCCTCGACCACTGCCATGAGCTGGCCCACGCTGGTTTTGCCAACCAGGCTCATGACGCGAGCGTCGTGTTTTGCGAGCGCTTCAAGCTCTCCACATTGATCCTGCTCCTTCGCGCCGCCAACGAACGCGATGCGTTGGCTTGGGGGCAGTTGTTGCAGCAAACGCACCGCGAGGTCCGCGAACCGGGCTCCCGGCCAGCGCTTGCCCGGCCAGCGCGTCATGGGTGCGAGCAAAATGTACGAGCCCGGCGACAAGCCAAACTGCTTATAAGCGTGCTCGCGATCGGCCTCGGCCGAGTAGAGTCGGAGGTCGTTCGTCGGTATCGCGCCGGCCGCGGCCGCGACAAGGGACATTCTTTCGACGGCGTGCAGCTCACGCGGCGCATCCACGCCTTCGGTCAATCCCAGCCAGCCGAGTTCGGCGGCGTTGGCCAGACCCACCCGGCGTGGCGCGCCGGTCGCGGCCGCGAAAACGCCGGATCGCGCAAGCCCCTGACAATCCAGCACCAGGTCATACGACCGATCGCGGAGCGATTGCAGGAACACGCGGATCGGTCCCCAAGTCGCCGGGCTGGTCCACCTGGCCAGAGCGGAGCGCGGGAAAGCCAAGACCTCGTTGAGATCGGGATGGTTTGCCACGGCCGCGGCAAAGGTATCCTGCACCAGCCAATCGATGGCCGCGGCCGGATATGATCGCTTGAGCGCCGACAGCACATGCACCGTTCGGCACACATCGCCGAGCGCACTGGGGCGGATGAGCAGAATGCGGCGAGGGCGCGGGGATGGTTCGGTGTCGTGAATGGTCATGCCGGGATTCGGCCCAGATCGGAGCGGCGATGATACTCCAAGTCGGCGGTGGCTTCGGCTCGGTGTTCGGTGCCTTGGTGCTCGCGGCCACGCTGACGCGCGCGGCGAAAGCCGACGATGTGCCCTCCGATCCGGGTCGCGGTGGCGATTGGCTGGCCTTCGCGTGGATCGACGTTCGGCCGGTCGATGATGAGCGAGGAAAGGCGGCGATCAAGGCGCTCATTGGCAATGCGCTGGGAGCGGCGACGAACGCTTTGCTCGATGAGCAACTTCGCGATCAGGCGGGGACAAAGATCGCGGATGCAGTTTCGGATTCGGGCTCGCCGCTCGGTTATTGGCTGCTTGCCGACGGCGATGGTGGGCGGGTGCGGTTGGAGAGCCGATTGTTGATCGGCGACAATCCGAGCGATCGAAATCCCGTGGGTTCACCGCTCGGTCCGGTGTCGCTCGGCGAGTGGCCGGCACACCGCGCGGCGATCGCGGCCGAGGCGAACGGAACTCCCTGCATCTTCGAGCTGGCCGTGAATGTCAACATGCTGCGCCGTCATCTCGAGGAGGAGTACACGACCGGCAGAGCGGGCCGAGTCGTGAAGGCGCTCGGATTGAGCAACGCGCGGGTCGTCGGTTTACACGCGATGTGGATCGCTCCCGAATCGGTGCAAGTGCGAGACCCTTCCCTCCCCAAGTCGACGATTCCGAGCGGCGATCCCGGCCGCTATGGCGGTCCCCCGCTGGTCTGTGTGCGGGCCAGTTGGTCCGCACGATCGGACGCGCCAGGAACCGTTCGGCAACGAGCGGTGACCGCGGCCCACTGGCCGCGGATGCCGATGGGCGAGCCGCCGGAATCAGGTTTGCCATTTGTGATGGCGGCGCGGGTGGCGTGGCGTCCGCTTCTGGACCGCGCAATCGACGTGTATGAAGCCGGACTGCCCACGGAAGAATCGGCGGAGTTCCGCGCGGCGCGGTTGCGTTGGCAGCACTCGAAGGCACCGGCGGCCGCCCGGCTTGTCAGCGCACTCGAGCCGTGGATCGTGGTGGCACCTGGAGCTTCGGGCAAGGAAGCGCGTTCGGAGCTCGGCTGGTCGGTACGGTTGCGCGACGATGTCGATGCCAAGCCGCTGACCGGGCGATTGCAAGAGGTGATCGCGCCGGTCGGCTCATGGATCGCGGCGGAGACCGATGGTCGCTGCGCGACGATCTCGCCCGAGCGGCGCTGGTCGGCATTGAGTTTGCGCTGGTGCGTGCCGGACGAAGTGCCGGGAGTCGCCGGAGAACGCGCAGTTCTTTCCGGCGACTTGAAAATCTGGGCCGAAGCACCCTCGAAGTGAACCGCTACGCCGGATAGGTGCAACTGGTCTTGTCGGTTTCCCAGACCGTGACGTGCCGCAGCCTCGCGCCGCCGGCCGCGGCGTGGGCCGCGATGGCGGGCGACAGGCGATGGAAGCATTCGCGTGCGATGTTTTCGACCGACGGGTTGAAGCCGGCGCAGGCGAACTCGGGGGTGTCGACGTTGAGGTGCTTGTGGTCGTAGCGCTCGATGAGCGTCAGGTTCACCAGTCGTTCGAGATCGCCGAGCGAGAGCGCGGGAAGCTCGCCCGATAGGCAAAGCTCGACGCACGGCTCGATTCGGTAGTTGTGACCGTGGCCGCTGGGGTTGTTGCACTTGCCGAACATGGCGCGATTGTCGGCGTCGCTCAAACCGGCACTGTGCAGGCGGTGCGAGGCGGCGAACTCGAACTGTTGCCGCAGGAGAACGATTTCGGTGGCGTCGATGCTCATTTCCACCGAATAGTACGGGGTGAGCCGCCAGCGTACGCGGGCGACGCGGGCTTTCCCGCCAGCCTCGGTGCCGAGGCGCTGGTCGAGGTCGGCGATGATCTCGGGGAGCAGCACGCCCGGAAAGATGCCCGCTCGCTCCGAACACGCTCGCTCGATGACCCTCACCGCCCCGGCTCTCACCGCTTGATCGATCTGCTTGATGTTCAGGAAATAGCCCGTCGCGGAATCGATCTCGCCGCGGCAGATGACATCAAGCTCGTAGTAGCGCCCGAGGCCGCGCATCGAGGGATAGGCGGCGAAAGTGTTGTCGGCGCGCTCCCAGCCGCCGGCGCGGGCTTCGTCGGGGTTGATGCAGAATCGCACGGCGCGGGTCAGTTCGACCATGGGCGAGGGTATGGGTGCTCCTACCATGTCGCAATGTCGCGGGAATGCGGCATTCAAGGAGTGATCGATCATGGGATGCGGCAGCTGCGGTTGCGGACACGACGACGGGAACGGGGCGGGACGGGTGAGGCAGATCGGCGCGGCTCTGGCGGTGCTGGCCGCGGGGACCGTGGGGCTTGCGGTCGCGCTGCAGCAGCCGACGGCTCCGAAGACGCTGCCGCCCTCATCGCCGAAGGAGCAAGAGCTGGAATCGAAGTCGCCGCCCTTGGCCGCCGCGGTTTCGCCGTATGTGCTCGGGCACAGCCTGAAGCGCATCGATGGCGCTGAGGAATCGCTGGAGAGCTACAAGGGCAAGGTGGTGCTCATCGTGAATGTGGCGAGCAAGTGCGGATACACCAAGCAGTACGACGGGCTGGAGAAGCTGTACAAGGACAAGAAGGATGCGGGGCTGGTGGTGCTGGGCTTTCCCGCGGACAACTTCGGGCATCAGGAGCCGGGGAGCAACGCGGAGATCGCGGAGTTCTGCAAGAGCAAGTTCGGGGTCAGTTTTCCGATGTTCGAGAAGATCAGCGTGATGGGGAGCGACCAGCACGCGTTGTACAAACAGCTCGCGGGTCAGGCGGCACCGGTGGGTGGCGACCCGAAGTGGAACTTCACGAAGTTTCTGGTCGGGCGGGATGGGAATGTTGTGGCGCGGTACGACTCGAAAGTTGCGCCGGACAATGCCGAGCTGATGAAGCGGGTTGAAGAGATTTTGGAAAAGCGGTGAGGGTCGGTCGCGGCGGCCGACATCACCAGCGATGCGCGCTGCCACGGCTAGCCGAAGCGGCCGCTGATGTATTGCTCGGTGAGGGGCTTGGAGGGGTTCTGGAAGATTTTGCTGGTGCGGTCCACTTCAACCATCTCGCCGAGGTACATGAACGCGGTGAAGTCGGAGACTCGAGAAGCCTGCTGCATGTTGTGGGTCACGATGATGATGGTGACGCGCTTCTTGAGCTCGTGAATGAGTTCCTCGATTTTGCCGGTGGCGAGGGGATCGAGCGCGGAGGTCGGCTCGTCGAAGAGGACGATCTCGGGCTCGACGGCGAGAGCGCGGGCGATGCAGAGTCGCTGCTGCTGGCCGCCGGAAAGGGCGTAGGCCGGTTTGCGGAGACGGTCCCTGGCTTCTTCCCAAAGGGCGGCGGCTTTTAGCGCAGCCTCGACGCGCTCGGCAAGCTCGCGGCGATTCGACACGCCGCGCAGCCGGAGTCCGTACGCCACATTCTCGAAGATCGACTTGGGAAACGGGTTGGGTTTCTGAAAGACCATGCTGATGCGCATGCGCATCTCGATGGGGCTGACTCGCCGATCAATGATGTCGATGCCGCTGGGCTGGAGGATGATGCGTCCTTCGTACCGAGTGTCGGGGTAGAGGTCGTGCATTCGGTTGAAGCATCGGAGCAGGGTCGTCTTCCCGCAGCCGGATGGTCCGATGAGGGCGGTAACGGTGCGCTCGGGGAATCCGAGGTTGACGTTCTTGACCGCCTGGAACGATCCATAATAGAAACTGAGCGCCTGCACCTCCGCCTTGAGCGGGTGGTCGGCGGCGCGGGTGAGCGGATCATCGACGACGGACAAGGGTGGCGCCTCGACGGAGATTCGGCGGGTGTAGGAAAGCACACTGCCGCGGCCGGGGGGG
>Ga0163150_10005608_pt1 | contig 15926 bp, 7 predicted proteins | sample OliLakLV19P2IB_FD_148628 | JGI IMG/M metagenome (GOLD analysis project Ga0163150, IMG submission 148628) | Freshwater microbial mat bacterial communities from Lake Vanda, McMurdo Dry Valleys, Antarctica - Oligotrophic Lake LV.19.P2.IB | ecosystem: Environmental > Aquatic > Freshwater > Lake >...
CGCATAATGCGAGCGATGCCGTAATAAACGAATGGAACGCGACCGTGCAACGGGAAATACTTCCCGACAATGACGAGTATTAAACAATGAACAGCGATTCGCTCCCGCATTTTGTGGCCTCACCCGCGACATGTTTTTGTTCGCGGCGGGATTTTCTGCGCAGGACCGGGCAGGGATTTGGCGCGCTCGCACTCGCGGGGTTGCTCGACAAGGCAGGACTGCTAACGGCGCAAGGCGAGGAGGCGTTGAACCCGCTCGCAGCACGGTCAGGACACTTTGACGCGAAGGCGAAATCGGTCATTTGGTTGTTCATGAACGGCGGGCCGAGCCAGGTGGACACCTGGGACTATAAACCCGAATTGACGAAGCTGGATGGCAAACCCCTGGAAGGTTTCGACAATTCGACGGGATTCTTCGTGGAAGAGGTCGGTCCGCTGATGAAGTCGCCGTTTGCGTGGCAACAGCACGGCCAGTCGGGCACGTGGGTGCCGGAGATTTTTCCGAACATTGCGCAGCACGTCGACGATATCGCCTTCGTTCACTCCTGCCATACGGAAACGAATAACCACTCCCCCGCGCTCTTCCAGATCAATACCGGCATGAGCCGCATGGGCTTTCCGAGTGTAGGCGCGTGGGTGAGCTATGGTCTTGGCTCGGAAAATCAGAACCTGCCGGGCTACGTCGTGATGTACGACACGCTCGGGCGCGGGTTGCCAAAAGGCTATTCACAGAATTGGGGCGCGGGCTTTCTGCCCGGCATCTATCAGGGCACGGCGCTGAAGCATCAGGGGCAACCCATCGACAACCTTTCGCGGCTCGCAACAATGACGGATGAACAGCAGCGGCGGCAACTTGATCTCATGGCCGCATTGAACCGCGAGCATCAGCAGCAAACCGGCGGCGACGCGGAGCTCGCAACCCGCATCGAGAGTTTCGAATTGGCGTATCGCATGCAAATGGCCGCGCCAGACGCACTCGATGTCGAATCCGAACCGGAACACGTCAAGAAGCTGTACGGCCTCGACAATGAGAAGTGCACGCACTTCGCGAAGCAGTGTATCGTCGCGCGGCGGCTGGTCGAGCGGGGCGTGCGGTTTATCCAGATTTACAGCGGCGGCGAGGAGAATGAAAAGAGCTGGGACGGCCACCTGAACATCGAGCAGAACCACCGAGGGTTCGCGGGCGAAACGGACCAGCCTATCGCTGGTTTGCTGGCTGACCTCAAGCAACGCGGACTTTTGGAAAACACGCTCGTCATTTGGGGCGGCGAGTTTGGACGCTTGCCGCTGGCGCAACGCCCCAAAAGCGATCCTTCGCGCTCGGGCCGGGACCACAATCCGCACGCGTTCACGACGTGGTTCGCGGGTGGCGGCGTGAAAGGCGGCACGCACTATGGTGAGACGGACCACGTTGGCCACAAGGCCGCGGTGGACAAAGTGAGCGTGAATGATCTGCATGCGACGATATTGCATTTGATGGGCATCGACCACCTGAAACTCACGCACCGGTACAATGGCCGAGATTTTCGCCTTACCGACGTAGCCGGTGAAGTAGTCAAAGGCATACTCGCCTGACATCCGCGCCGTGATTTTGCGATAATCCCCTTTTCCACGTCACGGGGTATCGCCATGTTCTTTCTATTTCGCGCCATTGTGTGTTTTAGCGTTGGCGCGTTTGCTTTCGCGCACGATGCGAACCGTCTCGCCTATTTGGACGAATCCGATCCGTTCTACGTGCATCGTGATTTTCCAAAACTCATCACACCCCAGTGGATTGGCGAGCCAGGTGTTGAAGCCGCGATTATACTTTCCATAGACGACATGCGCGATCCAGCGAAGTACGAGGAGTATCTGCGGCCCATCATCAACAAGCTGGAGGAACATTACGGCACGGCAGCCATGAGCATCATGGCGTGTAGCGTGACGCCTGACGATCCGCGGTTTCAGGTGTGGCTGAAAGAAGGCCTGAGCATCGAAACACACACCGTTGCGCATCCTTGTCCGCTGTTGGGCCAAGGCAACTTCGACGCCGCGAAGGCGACATACGAATCCTGCGTAGAATTGATAAATGCGATTCCCGGAAACAAGCCCGTGGCGTTTCGCATGCCCTGTTGCGATTCGATCAATTCGCTGAGTCCCCGGTTCTTCGCGGAGATATTTAATAAACCCGAACCGGGCGCGCCGTTTCTCGCGATTGATTCGAGCGTGTTCAACATCACCACCGCGAACGATGCGTCGTTGCCGCGTGAATGGGTGTTACGCGAGGATGGGCGCGAACGGTTCCGCACCTATCTCCCCTTCCCTTCTTTCAAGACAACCATTGAAGATTACCCGTATCCCTACATCATCGGCGGCACGTGTTGGGAGTTTCCGTGCGCTGTTCCCAGCGACTGGGAAGCGCAAAACATAAATAAGCCGAACAGCCCGCATTCACTCGCGGACATGAAGATTGCGTTGGATGCGGCGGTTGCGAAGAGGGGCGTGTATACACTGGTGTTTCATCCGCACGGTTGGATTCGGAATGATCAGGTGGTGGAGCTTATCGAGCACGCCAGGAATACTTATGGGTCGCGCGTTCGCTTTCTGAGTTTCCGGGATGCATACGATTGCCTGAACAAGAACCTTTTGGGCAACCTGCCGCTCCGCTCCGAGGACGGAACCAACTCCGGTACACGGCTGGCAGACATCAACAATGACGGCTACATCGATGTTGTCACGGGTTCCGCTGGCGCGAGAATTTGGCGACCGGATGTTAACAAATGGCATGACGTCGATTCTCCATTGAAGCAGGCCAACGCTCTTCGTTTTGGCATCGACGCCGGCAATGTAATGGCCATCATGCGTGACCGTGCATCCGAAGGCGCGTGGACCTTTCGGAATAACACGTGGGAAGAAACGCCCAAGCTGTTATCCGGGCTGAAAGGCATCGCAACAGCGTTGCATGGCCGCGATAACGGCGTTCGCTTCCGCGATATCGACGGAGACGGCAACACTGAACTGATGGTCTTGAATGATGAGCAACGCCGAGTATTTACCCGCGCGCCGGGTGAAGCGCGATGGAAGCAGGCCCGCTTTGCTCCACCCGTGGACGCCATCCTGGTCGATGCTGAAGGCAATGATAATGGGCTGCGATTTATTGATCTTGATGGCGACCACGATCTGGACCTGCTGGTATCGAATGAGCAGCATTACGCCGTGCATCTGTTCGACTCGATGAAGACGGGTTGGAGCAAAACGGCATTGCAGGGCATTCGCGATAGCACGGATTCCGAAGTGGCGATTCCCGCCATCACGATTAATGGCCAAAACAATGGCGCGTGGATTCATTCGCGTCACCTGTGGGTGCAGAATGAACATACGGACAAACTGCCTGACCTCGTGGACCGTCGATCATTCTCCCAATTGCTCGCGGATGCGAAACCGGAACCGAAATCGCCTGAAGCCGGCCTGGCATCGATTCAGGTGCATGCGGGGTTGAAAGTTGAACTGGTCGCGTCCGAACCGCAGGTGCAAGACCCGGTGGCGATCGCGTGGGGCGCGGATGGAAAACTGTGGGTCACGGAAATGCGCGATTATCCACTCGGCATGGACGGCGAAGGAAAGCCGGGCAGCCGCGTAAAGTATCTCGAAGATGTCGATGGCGACGGGTACTACGAAAAATCAACGCTGTTCCTCGACGACCTCGCGTTTGCCACGGGCGTGTTCCCGTGGCGAGACGGCGTTATCATCACAGCCGCGCCGCTCATCTTTTTTGCGCGGGACACCGATGGCGATGGCAAGGCCGACGAACAGACAAAGATGTTCTCCGGATTTGGTGAAGTGAATCAGCAACATCGCGTGAACGGATTGCGCTGGGGACTCGACAACTGGTTGCACGGCGCAAACGGTGACGGCAACGGCGCAATCGTGAGCGAGAAAACGGGTGAAACAGTCAACATATCGGGACGCGACCTTCGCATTCGACCCGATACCGGCGTGATCGATCCCGAAAGCGGGCAGACGCAGTTCGGCATTGCTTTCGATGACTGGGGCAGCCGATTCGGGTGCGCGAACTGGCTGCCGGTCTGGCACTTCGCGCTCGAAGATGCTCCGATGCGCCGCAACCCGCACTTCTCCCCCGGCAACCCGCGCGAATACATTGTCGAACAGGCCCAGCTTTATCCAACGAGCCGCACGCTCGGGCGCTTCAACGATTTCGAGCATGTGAACCGATCCACGTCCACCTGCGGGTTGGATGTCTATCGCGATACCTTGCTTGGCGCGCCGTATGCAGGAAATATTTTCGTCTGCGAACCCGTTCACAACCTCGTGCTGCGTTCCGTACTCGAACCGAATGGTTACACCTTCAGCGCGCACCGCGCGCCGGGTGAAGAAGAGTCCGAGTTTCTATCTTCAACCGACAACTGGTTTCGACCGGTCATGGTGCGCGCCGGCCCCGATGGCGCATTGTACGTCGTGGACATGTACCGCGAAGTCATTGAGCACCCCGAATATATCTCGAAGGAAACTCAGGCAACGCTGGATTTACGAGCGGGCGATGATATGGGACGCATCTACCGCGTTGTGCCGGTACATCATGAAGCACGCGCGGCGCCGCGGCTTGATTCCATGACCACCGGCGAACTCGTGGAAACGTTGCACAGTCCAAATGGCTCGCTGCGCGATATGGCGCACCAACTTATTTTTGAACGCGTGGACAACGCCGCGATCGCGCCAATGCAGGCACTATTGCGCACGGGTAACGCCGCGCAAGCCCGGGTACACGCGTTGTGCGCGCTTGACGGCCTGAACGCGTTGACCAACGACGACATTCGCGTTGGACTTGCCGATGCGGCGCCGGGCGTGCGACGCCATGCGGTGCGGCTTGCCGCAGAGCGACTGGTAGAATCTCCGGAACTAGAAGCAGAGGCAATCGCGCTGCACGGTGACGATGACAATTTCGTTCGCATGCAGGTGATTTACGCACTCGCGCGATGCACGACCGCCGACGCGGTTCCTGCTTTCCAAGCATTGATATCCGCGGACGTAACCGATTCGTATGCGGGACTGGCCCTGCTTAGTGCGATCAACGCGTCCAATGTGCGTCCGCTCGTTCCCGCGTTAATGGAATGGTCAACGAATTCCGAAGCCGCTCCCGCGGCGCGCGATCAATTGTTCGGCGCCATTGTGGGAACTGCGATTGCCGCGAATGACAACGCAACGCTGCTGGCACTCGCAAACGCAATACTATCCGCGAACACCGGAAAATCGGCCGAGTTTGATTTGCTAGCGCGATATGTTACCGCACTCGAAAGCAAGGGCGTCGCGCTGGATGCATTGGGTAAAAGCCCGGAAGCGGATTCCGCGCGCGCACAGATCGCCGCAAAATTTGCAGATGCCCGCGCAATCGCAGCGAACGCGAAACAGGACGAAGCGTTGCGCGCATCCGCCATTGCACTGTTCGGCCACGACCCCGCGCAACGTGACGCGGATGTGGAAGCCCTCACGCTACTGATAGCGTCGCAGGACGCCGTTGCTGTTGCCGCACTCGACGCACTTATCGCGACCGGCGACGCGCGTGTGCCGGACGCCGTTTTCGCCGGGTGGCCAAAAATGCAGCAGGAATCGCGCGCGCTGGCCATGAATGCGTTGCTCAAGCGTGATGAGTGGGTTGACAAGGTGATTGCCGCGCTCAGTTCCGGTTCCCCCAGCGTGCGCGAACTGGACGCGGAACAACGCCAGCGTCTGCTTAACAGCGGACGTGAGGAAGTGCGCGCCGCCGCCGAAAGCCTTATGAAATCCGTAGTGAACGCCGACCGGCAGGCCGTGCTCGAACAATACGCCGCTGCCGAAATGACTCCCGGACAGTTTCTGCGCGGACGCCACATTTTCCGGGAACGCTGCGCGTCGTGCCATCACATTGGCGACGTTGGCCACGACGTTGGCCCCGACCTTGGGGCTATCACGGATCGCTCACCGCAGTCGTTGCTGGTGTCGATTCTCGATCCGAACCGGGCGGTGGAAACGAAATATTTCGACTACCGCGTCGAGACCAACGACCTGCAAACGTTAAACGGCATCGTCACCAAGGAATCGGGAAACAGCATCACGCTGCGTAGCGCCAACGGCATCGAAACCGTCCTGCTCCGGAGCGACATTGAAACCATCGAATCGACCAACCGCTCCCCCATGCCGGACGGCCTTGAGGACGGGTTATCAGTCGAGGACATGGCGAACCTGGTTGCTTTCATTCTTGATATAAAACCGGCGGAATAGAAGGCGGCGCTTTCTCTCGGGCAGTGAACCCGTTCAGAGCTAGTGCAGCCAATCTTCGTACCCGCGATGGTAATAGGTTTTTGATAGTCTCAGGCCCGCGAGGACGCGGGCCCTCCCGCGCTGATCCACGCACTGCTCAGATTGCAGCGCGTTTTTCCGGCACCCATCGTTCGAGGAGGTCCTGGCAATTGAGCACCTTTTCCGCGAGGTCGACTGGCACGAAGAAATAATGGTTCGACGCTTCGTATCCGATCGTTGAATCGCGCATTTGAATTGCGAACAAATTCTTCGCCAACGCGATTTCTCCTTTGAGCAACGATTCGATTTCGTCGAGCGATGCGCCCGCATTCGCACCGGCTTTATCGAGGTCATTGCGCAATTGAACAAAGCGCGCCTGGTTCGCGCAACTGCGGAATTGAATACCGCAGACGGCCATCATGTCCGCCTCCTGCTGAATGGCGGACCGGTTCGCATCGCTTGTATTACCTAGAATATCCGAAACTTGTTTCGCGCCATCTTCAAACCCCGCCGCAACTATCCGCATCTGATCGATATAGACATCGGCAGGGTATACGGACCGCCACGCATCAAGACCATCGTATGGAAAACAGACCATTGTCGCGGCGTAACCCGTGGGTTCGCCCCACAAGGGATTCGACGGACCCGTGTGCTGGGGGCCTGTATAAACATTTGTACCATGAAACGGATACTCGCTGAAGCCTTCGCTGCATCGTTTCCATGCCGCGACCACGGCGTCGGCATTGCCTTCCCCGTATCGCCGCGCGGCGACATTCCGCATGGCGATTTCCGGCGTGAGATTTGCATCACCCACAAGGCTTCCCGCAACTTCCAGATTCGGCGAAGGGTAGCCGCCGAGCGTCCAGCCGAACATCACACCGTTGACTTTTTGCTCGCGTATGTTTGCGACATGTTTCGCCACATTTTCGACCGCGGGGATATACGGCACGGCGGCGCATTCCCACGAGTTGTTCGCCTGAATTTTCGCGATTGTGCGCAAGGGCATCGGGCGGGCCTTGGCCGCGGCCCAATGTTTCGTGGCGCGCGGGCCCGGTCCGATTACAGACAACGAGTATTCGCCGACCACGCTGTCGACGCCACCACGTTTTATCGGGATGCTCCATTCGCTCACGCTCATGTGCGCTACGTCTGGCGGCAATCGGCGAATGGCCGCTTCGGCCCACGCGTCGCCCCATCCCCAGTCCCACGCGATTAGTTTTTGCGTTCCCGCGGCCATCTCGATGCCGCCCTGGATTAGGGCGTTGACTTCCGCGATCGCATCTTCAGGCTTCCGCGCAGAACAGCGTGGGCATCCAGCACCGTTGCCGTGCGACCAGCAGTTGGTCAGATTCTCAGAGGCGGAAATTGTGAAGAACCCTGCAAGTGACGGCACGGCTTCGCAAATCTTCGCGACAGAACTCGCAATATACTGTTGCACGCCTGGATTGGTGGTACACATCGCCGCGAAATCGGCCTCGGCAACGCCTTTCAGTTCAGCGTGATTCTCATAGAATCCCAGCGGCATCGCGCGCGGCTCATTGAGATAGAGATAAACGCCCATGCCATGCGATTTCACGCGCTCGACCAGCGCATTCAAATTCTTCAGCCTTTGCTCGTAACCCTCGCTCAGCGCCGGGTCCCACGGAAACGGAGAGAGCTTGTACAGCACGCCCTGCATCCACACCGCGTTTACGCCGGAAGCAGAGAGACGCGCGAGATAGCCATCGGGAAAAGGATCGGGAGCGCCATCGGCAAACGTGTCGCCATAGAGCGCGAAATAGGAGTAGCAGTACCGCGGCGAGGTCTTGCTCAGTTCAAAGTCGCGTGTCTCCGCGTTCATCGGTTGAGACAATTCATCGACGAATCCAAACAATGGCTCTTCCAGTTCCCCAATGCCGTTGGGAAAGTGTTGCTGAACGACGGACATAATCGCCTGTTCGCGCGCCGCAGTTTCCGCGGCCGGTTCAGTCCATTTAAGCGGTTCGCACTTTGGCTTGAGCATGCCAAGCTTCACCCACAGAAAATCGTCTTCACGCAGGGTGTACGCCAGTTCATCCTCGTCCCAATTCAATAACGCAAGCAACTGCTCATACGGCAAGAGGTGCCAATTGCGACGAATGACACTGATATATGAACGCTGCCGTTGGTCCGGGGTAATCACCGGCGGATCGGAAAGTCCCATGGACTTGCCCACGTGCAGCACATTCTCCGGCGTCGTATCGAGCACGCGGGCCATGTCCCCGGCAGGCACGAGTTGCCAGTTGCGCCACACGAATGCGTGAACGCGATCCGGAAAATGCGGCGCCGACACCGGCTCCGGGGTTGGGCCGGTTGGCAGGTCCGCGGCCATCATTATGAATCCGATATAGGCAAGCAGCATGGCGGTCTCCGTTTGTGAATACGCCATAGTGCGTGTCGCGCGGAGCGAAATCAACCGGCGTTGATTCGCTCACCGGATACGCCTACACTCTCGCGCTTATGTTGCCACCTCGCATCCGAATTTGTCTTGCGGCTTTCACCCTCGATTTCGCCGTCATGGCCGGAATTACGGTGACGCCATTCTTTGTGCTCAAACAGCTCGGTGGCACGGAACAAACCAGCGGCGTTTTTGGCGCGGTCCAGGCCGCTGCATATGCCAGCCTCGCCTTGCTGTCCGCGGGGTTTGTGTCACGCGCGAAAAACGGTCTAACCATCGCCGCGGGCGGCATATTGTTTTACGCCCTGTTCTACGCGTCGATGCCCCTGTTCCGGGATTGGCGCGTCATCCTCGCGGTGTCCACCGTGGCCTATGCGGCACTCGCGCTCGTGTGGCCGGCGCTGCACTCATGGGTGGGCGCGGAACCCGATCCACAACAGCGCGCGCGCACGATGAGCTGGTTCAACATCGCGTGGAGTTTTGGCTTTTCGCTGAGCCCGCTGCTTGCCGGGCCGCTTTACGACTTGAATTTTCATTATCCGTTTATCGCGCTCGCGGTAATCGCCGGCATTGCGTTCGCCCTCGTGCGTTCGCTGCCCCATGAATCTGCCCATTTTACCGAACCCACGGAAGAGCTCCTCATGGCGCGAGCGGAACACGATAAGGCGAGCGAGTCATTTCTATGGGCGGGGTGGTGTGCCACGTTTATTGCCAACCTGCTCGCGGGCGGCATCCGGTTTATCTATCCGAAACGCATCGACGATCTGATTCAATCCGGCGAATTGCGCATAGTTGGAGACATCGCTCCCGCGGAGTATCTAATTTCGGCCCCTGCCACGAACTACTCGTTCCTGGCGTTTTCATTCTCGATTTCAACGGCGCTCATGTTCCTCATGCTGGGCCGCACGACGTGGTGGCAGCATCGGTTCTCGTTTCTCGTAGGAATGCAAGCCGCCTCGGCGGTCGCAATCTACATACTCGGCCGCACCCACAGTTTGGTGATCATGGGGGCGTGTTCTTCGGTGATTGGCGCGTTTCTGGGTCTCGCGTTTTTCAGCGCGACGTATTACAGTCTTTCTAATCCCGCGCGCAAACATGGCCGGGCCGCCATCAATGAGGCAGCGGTTGGATTCGGCGGTTTTTTTGGAAGTCTGGCCTGCGGATATGTTGCGCAACACTACGGTATCGTTACCCCGTACCTGTACGCGCCCATGCTGATCGCCATCGCAATCGCGCTACAGATCGTGCTGCTACGTCTCGCGTCCCGCCGCGGCGCCGCTACGCGATGATGTCGTGCACCACGTTTCCGAACACGTCGGTGAGACGATAGTCGCGGCCGGAATAACGGTAGGTCAGTTCTTCGTGGTTGACGCCCATGAGATGCAGGATCGTGGCGTGCAAATCATGGACGTGTACGCGGTTCTCGACCGAGTGCCATCCGAATTCATCGGTCTGGCCATAGCTCATCCCGCCGCGAATCCCGCCGCCAGCCAGCCACATCGTGAACCCGAACGGATGATGCTCGCGGCCATTGTCGCCCTCGGCGGTAGGTGTACGGCCAAATTCGCCACCCCATAACACCAGTGTGTCGTTCAGCAATCCGCGCGCTTTCAAATCTTTCAACAACCCCGCTATCGGCTTGTCCGTCGCCGCGCAGTTATTGGGCAACTCTTCGCGCAGCGCGCCGTGCTGGTCCCATAACTGGCAACTGGTGCGCTTGGACGTTGCGGTGTGGTACGCCTGCACGCAACGCACGCCGCGCTCGACCAGTCGCCGCGCCAGCAGGCACTGCTTGCCGAATATTTCCGTAACCGGATCGTCCAAACCATACAGCGCGCGTGTGGCGGCCGATTCGCCTTTCACGTCGAATGCTTCCGGCGCTTCGGTCTGCATGCGATACGCCAACTCGAAGGACGCAATCCGCGCGCTCAACCGCGAATCTTCTTCGCGCGTCGATGCATGCAACTCATTTAACGATCTCAGTGCATCTAGTTGCGTGCGCTGCTGCGAGCTATTAAACGCTGCATTCGACAAATTGGCGATGGGATCATCGAGATTGGAAACCAGCGTACCCTGGTACGCCGCAGGCAGAAAACTCGACCCCCACAGCGGCGCACCCTGCGCAGGCTGCGCGGGACTCAACACTACGAAACCCGGTAGGTCCTGATTCTCGCTCCCGAGTCCATAGGTCAGCCACGACCCAATGCTGGGGCGGGAAAACGCCTGCTCGCCCGTGTTCATCTGAAGGCATGCGCCGTTGTGATTGATGTTGTCGGCGACCATCGACTTAATCACGCAAAGATCGTCCGCGCACGTGGCGAGATTGGGAAGCAACTCAGAAATATCAATGCCGCCCTGCCCGTATTTCTTAAACGACCACGGCGAGCCAAGCAGGTTGCCGGTCTTGGTGCGCTCAAGTTTCGGCTTCTCGAATGGCAGAGGTTGCCCGTTGTCGCGACGCAGCCGCGGTTTGGGATCAAACAGATCGACATGCGACGGACCGCCGGACATGAACAGGAAAATGATGTTCTTCGCGCGCGGCGCGAACTGCGGCGCGCGGACCGCCAACGGGTTGGAGCTCGACGCGAGCGCCTGCGCCGCAGCATCGCGTCCTAACAGACTCGCCAGCCCAAGCATGCCGAACCCGTTCGCACAGTGCCGGAGCATCTGGCGTCGGCTGAACGCATGTTGGTGTGGCAAAGTATTAATCAAGTTTCGGAGACCGAATCTGTTTCAGGCGTTTTTTCCAATACCCAGACCTTCACCTGTGGTGTGTGATTGCGACAATAAGTACCCGATCGTTTCGCAGTAGATAGAGTACATCATATGGAAAACGGTTCACTACTACTCGTCGAATATCATTGTGTATCTCAGTCCAAGCCAAGGGTGAATTCCAAATTTTCTCGAATGCTTCGTTCACGGCGATCAAGTAGCGGCCACCAAGGCCCAGTATCCTCGATTCGTACCATTCGGCGGAATTAACAAGTTCTGATTCGGCGTCAGAAATTATTTCGAGCCACATAATTTAAGTGTTAAATCGTGCGCGCGATTCTTCCATTACCTCGTGGCCAGCACGGCATTTGACCTTGCCAGAATCAATTTCATCAATCCTCCGGCGGATTTCTTCTCTCCAGGACTGTTCCACGTCTTCTTCTGATTCTACTTCCAGACTGTCATGAAGCCTCTGCAGAACGAACAAACGATCGTCCAGGGAAAGAAGCAATACTTTAGAAATTAGTTTACGGTAAAGCAATTGCTGGGCGTTCATAGGTTCTGATGCCGCGTCGATTGAATCGGAGATTTCGGGTTGACGACAGCTCGTCCCCCGTTGGGGCAAGACGATACTCGATCTCAATCGACAGGATTTCCCTTATGTCTTTTGATTGGGCGAGCAATTCGTCAACTATGCTTTGAGTTGCAGCAGTCATACTTCCAACGCTCCAGAACCCGTAACGATAAAAGTGTCTCATATTTATGCGATAATCGCAATCCTGCGGGGTACAACGTTTCATAAATGAGTTATCACCAAGGACAGTCCAACAAATGGCAAAACCCCCAAAGCGTCCCCTAAAGCTATCCAGCGTCGCGCGCGACGCGCGCACGTTGCTTGCCGACCATTGGCGTCGTTTGGCGTTTGGCGCAAGTCTGATGGTGGTCAATCGCGCGTCCAGCTTCGTTCTGCCGGTTTCGTCCAAATTTGTCATCGACGAAATTGTGGGCAACAAGCGCGATGAGCTACTCGTGCCGATAGCCGTCGCGGCGGGAATTGCGACGCTCATCCAGGCCGGTACCTCGTTTACATTATCCGTTGTTGTCGGTGTTGCGGGACAGAAAGCGATTACAGACATGCGCCGCCGCGTGCAGGCGCACATCATGCACCTGCCCATCCGCTACTTCGACAAGACCAAAAGCGGCGAGCTGATTTCGCGAATCATGACCGACGCGGAAGGCATTCGAAACCTTGTCGGCACTGGGATCGTTCTGCTGATCGGTGGATTGCTCACTGCAAGCGTCGCGCTTGGCGTATTGTTCTGGCTCAATTGGAAACTAACCTCGTTGACCCTCGTAGTGTTGGTGGGTTTCGGTATCTTCACTTCCTCGACTTTCAAACGGCTTCGACCCGCGTTTCGCACTCGGGGCGAAATCAATGCGGAGGTCACAGGCAGACTTTCTGAATCGCTTGGCGGCATTCGCATCGTCAAGGCGTACACCGCGGAAAAGCGCGAGCAACTGGTTTTCACCCACGGCGCGCACCGGCTTCTGCGCAACATCGCCAGCACGATGGTCGGCGTGTCCAGCACTACCGCGGTTGCAACGGCGCTAGTCGGCATCATCGGCGTTATCATGATTCTCGTGGGCGGTCGCTCATTGATTTCCGGCCAGATGACGCTGGGCGATTTTGTCATGTACATCTTTTTCACGGGACTCGTCGCCGCGCCGGTCGTGCAGATATCTTCGATTGTCACGCAGATTAGTGAAGCATTCGCGGGACTTGACCGCATCCACGAAATCATGGCCACCCCCACGGAAGACCAGGAAGACGAACACAAAACCCCAATGGGCGAAATCCGCGGCGAGGTTTCCTTCGAAGATGTGTGGTTCGAGTACGAACCCGATACGCCCGTCCTGAAAGGAGTATCTTTTCACGCGCCCGCCGGCACTACGACGGCCTTAGTTGGCTCCAGCGGCTCAGGAAAGAGCACGCTTATTTCGCTGGTCATGGCGTTCAGCTATCCGAAGTCGGGACGAATACTCATTGACGGCCAAAGCCTCCAAGAGACCCGCCTGCGCGATTACCGTTCGCACATCGGCATCGTGATGCAGGATAATTTCCTGTTTGACGGTTCCATATCGGACAATATCCGGTTTTCAAAACCCGGCGCAACGCGCGACGAAATCGTGCGGGTCAGCAAGATTGCGCATTGCGACGAATTCATCCAGCATTTTGAGAACGGGTACGACACGATAGTCGGAGAACGCGGTGTGCGGCTTTCGGGAGGCCAGCGCCAGCGGGTCGCGATCGCGCGCGCGATACTCGCCAACCCAAGCATTCTGATTCTGGACGAAGCCACATCGAGTCTCGATAGCGAAAGTGAAGCGATGATCCAGGATGGCTTGCGAGCGTTGCGCAAGGGCCGCACCACGTTTGTCATCGCGCATCGCCTGTCTACCATCCGAAGCGCCGATCAAATCCTCGTGCTCGAAGGCGGTGAAATAGTCGAACGCGGAACGCATGCCGAACTCATCGCGCTCGATGGACGTTACAAGCAGCTTCACGACAAACAATACGCGCTCGAATCCGACACCTTCGTAAATCCCGGTGAAGAACTCGAGCGAGAGAAAGTAATGTAGCGCCCGGCTTCCACGCCGGGCGTAATTTTCTAATCTACAAACGCAAACTCATTCGAACACAGCAATATCTGGCAATACTCCTGCCACGCTCTCGCTTCATCTTCCGCGAATGCGTCGCGGGCGGAATCTATCAATTGCGCGCCGATTGCGACTTCTTCGTCGTGCGGCGCGCGTGCGAACAGTATGGCGTATAACCGGGCGATTCGGCCGCCGTCGTCCGTCGCGGAAAATGTCAATGCGCGTTCGGACAAGGCCTTCGCCTGTTCCAGCACAAATGGATTATTGATCAAAAATAATGCCTGCGGCGCGACCGTCGATTCGGTCCGTGTATCGATGATCGCGGTCGGGTCGGCGGCATCGAACAGCATGGTGTACGACGTGCGATCGCTGCGCACGGTCCTGAAATAAATCGTTCTGCGGGGTGTTGCCAGGTCCTTGAAAGGTTGCCCGCCAACCGAAAGGTCCAATTTGCCTGATACCGCCAGCATCGCGTCGCGCAGCGGTTCCGCTTCGAGTCGTCGCCGGTTCATCCGCGCGAACAGCAGGTTTTCAGGATCGCTTCCGGTCACGGCCCCGCTCGATTGCTGATACGTCGCTGACAACATGATCAACCTGTGCATTGTCTTCAGCGACCAGCCCGAACGGATAAATTCCTGCGCGAGGTAGTCCAACAGTTCCGGATGCGTCGGCGGCACGCCCAGTTTCCCAAAATTTCCAGGCGTGCGCACGATACCCTCGCCGAAATGGTGTTGCCAGATACGATTCACGATCACGCGCGCTGTCAGCGGGTTCTCCGCGCTTGCCGACCACTCCGCAAGTTGCAGACGCCCGCTGCCTTTCATCTCCGGAGTGCGCTCCGCGGACGCCAGCACCGCGGGAAATCCGCGCGGCACGGAATCGCCCAGTTGCGTGTAACTACCGCGCTTGTGAACCTTGACATCCTGAATACCCGCGTACGGCGTGTTGGGGATACCCCCTTCCTGCACTCCCTCCGTGAATTCGAATTCGGGCGCCGGTTGCGCGCGCAGCCCAGCCAATGTCCCTCGCGCAATGACAAGTTTCTCGCGCGCGTCCGCCGATTCCGGCGCGGTGTTCGACAGCGGATCGATCCAGTACGGGCCCTTGTCCGATACGAGCAATGTGTAGAACCGCGTGTTCGGTTCATCGGGTAGTTTGCTGGCGTCATTCTCGTTTGAGAGCGCAGTGAGGACCGCGTCTATGCTTCCCTGCACGGACGCCGCGGCCTGTGTACGCGCCGCCTGATCACCGTTCACCGCGGCGTTCCAAACCGACAGCGGAGAATCAGCGGGCGCCGCGGGACTCGACAGATCGACAAACGACCAAACGCCCGCATTGCCCATCGCATCTGCATGCGGGTTCGCCTGCAACGGATCAACGAGCACATCCGCGTTCAAATTCCACACGCGCGTCGTGTCGCACACATCCGTAATCTGGAGTTCGACCACGGTCGTGTCGCAGGAATAGTCGCCGCGGGGTTCAATGATTAGCAGTATCGAATCGCCTTGCTCGACGGCGACAGGTCCCAGCGGTTGCGCCTCCGGCGCAATCTCTATCGCGCCCGCGTTGTCTGCGACTCCTTCTGCCAAAGTTTGTATCGCTCCACCGTGACGGCGCTCGATGCGCCACGTCACGCCATTGCCACAAGTCGGATCGGCGTCCGCCGCGCGACCCAACACCAGCACCGCGCCAGCAAGCGGACTAGTCCATGACACGGCCACCCCCGATGCGGGCGACGGATGCACCGCAACGCTGCGCGCAGGTTGTTTGATGGTCGCGTAAGTCACCTCGTTCGCCGTAGTATTGAACACTGCTGTTGGCATGCCGCCGTCGCCCTGCCACGAAGCCAAACCCGCGATTCCCTGTAT
>Ga0163150_10005609_pt1 | contig 15921 bp, 14 predicted proteins | sample OliLakLV19P2IB_FD_148628 | JGI IMG/M metagenome (GOLD analysis project Ga0163150, IMG submission 148628) | Freshwater microbial mat bacterial communities from Lake Vanda, McMurdo Dry Valleys, Antarctica - Oligotrophic Lake LV.19.P2.IB | ecosystem: Environmental > Aquatic > Freshwater > Lake >...
GCGCCAGCGCGATCATGTCGGTGCGGTCTTCAGGGGAAAGAAAGCCGGGACGAATCATGCCCCCAGACGAATCCAAAAATCGGCGGGCCGCAACAAGTTTTTCGGATTACCGCGGATTCAGGGTATACAAACTTCCACTCGCTGGCGTGAAGCATATGTATCACGAAATCGCCGGAACGCCGGTCTTGATTGCAGCGCTTCCACTGAAAGAGTGCATTAAGCTTCCGGGGATCAAAGACGGTACGCTGTTTCAAAAGAACGTGCGTCAAAGCCTTGGTTCAAGCAATGCGGTGAACAAGGGCATACGCAGTTCGATCACGGGCGATAAACGAAGCGACTTCTTTTTCTTCCACAACGGCGTAACAGCCCTTTGCAACAAAATGCAAATGGACGGCGACACATTGTCATTGTCGGGCTTGAGCATCGTCAACGGATGCCAATCGCTGAACACCATCCTGTCGTGCAGCGAAACCGTGAAGAAGGTTGATGACGCCTTTATTCTGTTCCGGTTTTACGAAATCCCGCAAAGGGATCGGGCGGACAAGATTTCAATCTTCACGAACTCGCAAAGTGCGGTGAAAGCAAGAGATTTGCGCAGCAATGACAAGCGCGTTCTGGCGATCAAGAAGGCGTATGAACTCAAATTCCCCACAGGCTATTTCATCACGAAGCGGGGCGAAACAGCGCCCGCCGATAAGCACAAAGAACACGTCGTTGAATTATCTTTTCATGCCAAGAACCTTGTCGCTTGGCAAACACTTCGCCCCACATTGTCATACGGCGAAACCAAGATATTCGATAAGTATTTTGAAACCCTGTTCAAGAACAAGGATTATCCGCCCGAAAACATCTTCGCATTGAACGCATGGATGAATGAGGTTCAAGCCACATGGGTTGCAGCGAACCCATTAGGTTTGAATGAGTCTCTTTTAGCGATGAAGGCTTATGCTCCGTATCACCATCTTTATGCGATAGCGATGTGTTTTGCGATTTCAAGCAACCAATCCAGTCTAGTAGCAAGCCCAAGCAAGGCTTGGGAAGCTGCGAAAAAAGCAAACATGATTTCGGAAATTGTGAAAATTGCAGGCCAAAGTCTGAATATGGCGCTGAAAACAGCAACAAACGCTCCCCAACAATCAAATCGCGTTTTCAGCCCCCAAAACTGGATCAAGTCGAAGCCATGCCTTGATGGCATTAACAACGCCATTGGGGTTTATTTCAATATGCTGGACATGATGGAAGGTGGTGTTGAAGTAAAAAAACGGTTGGACCAAGCGACGATTTTGCCTGTCGAAGCATTCGAATACAGATGGTCCGCCGATTGATATGGAAGGCCAAGGCACGTTCACCCGTCGCGATGTGAACTGTGCGCCGTTAACGACGGCACTTGCGATTGTCGACGGACAGAATGCTGTTGCGTGTCAGCCGATGCCGCTGTTCGGCGTCCCCGTTGCCGGGGCGCCATCACTGTCTTGAAGCTGTCTTTGGACGCATCACGAAACTAAAGCTTCCGAAACGGGAAGTGCTGGGGTCAGTGCGCCGGGAGGCTAGCGAGGAGTAAGTGGTGCAAGTCCACGACGATGAAAGTCTAGCGAACGACATCGGCCCCGAGCCGTGCGCTATTGGCGGCGACGCCAATGGCGAAGTGTTGGCAGGGGAAGACATAGGCCAGCCATTGAGCCGCGAAAGTTTCAATTGGGATGCCGACGCCGTTGAAACGCGTTTCATGACAGTATGGCGGCAATTTATCCAAAGCAACGGCAAATTCTTGTCGAGCTCGGGTCGTATGTTCTAGAGCGTGATGAAGCTTCGTCGAATCGTCATCATGCTCTAGTCCCTTTAGTTTTTCGCGCGATGGATGGAAACCGGTTTCTGTTATTCCTCATCGCACTCTAGTTGGCTTCCGATAGCCAGGGACAATGGCTCTGGATTGTTAATGTCAGCGCACCATGTCCCATGTAGAGATAGCTCCAATAAACACGTCTGCCGTCGCGAGAGACTACACAGTCATACCCCGTGCCGGATGTTCGCGCACGCTGACGTTTGATACGCGATCTCAGCGGTTGCCGACCTTCGCGCCGGTTTAAGAAATAAGGTTCAACTCACCCTTCCAAAATCAACGTTACCCAACCTTCCAGTGCGCTGCGCGTGACGAGCCGCAGGCCTTGGGCGTTGGCCATGGCGCATATTCCGCGGGCTTGTTCGTCTAGGAGGCCGGAGAGGACGGCGTTGCCGCCGGGTGCTAAGTGCTTTCGGATGCCGGGCATGAGTTTCATCAATGGGCCGGCTAGAATGTTTGCGAAGATGAGGTCGTAGGGGGCACCTTCGCTTATGTGGGCGGCGCGGAAGCCGTTGCCCGTCGCGATGCGCATGTGAGGTGCGGCACGATTGAGGCGAGCGTTTTCCTGTGACTTGCCGGCGGCGAGGGGGTCGATGTCGGTGGCGACTACGGGGTGGCGGGTTAATCTCGCGAAGGCCATGCCGAGGACGCCGGTGCCGCAACCGAGGTCGAGGGCGTTGCGAAACGTGCGGCGTTTGTTGAGTTCTTCGAACGCCAAAAGGCAGCCTCGCGTGGTGCCGTGGTGGCCGGTGCCGAAGGCGTAGGAGGCTTCAATTTTGAGGCCGATTGCATTTGCGGGGACAGTGCTTGAATCGTGATCGCCGTAGATGAAGAAGCGGTTGGTGCGCACCGGCGGTAAGCCTTCGAGGGCGCGGGCAATCCAGTTCTCGTCTTGGATCGGTATCACGCGCATCGGTACGCCGAACTGGCGCAAGAGTTCGTTTTCGTCAGGTGGGGTGGCGAAGAAGGCTTCGACTTCCCACAAGCCGCGCTCGCCGAGTTCGAAGGCGGAGACGACGGGGGAGGGGTCTAGCTGTTCGAGTGCGTCGCTCAAGGCATGCGCGTCGAGTTTGGGCAGGACGGCGCGGGCTTTCCAGCAGACGGTCATTGAGGTTTAGGCTCTCGCGACGAAGTTTGAGATCACTCGCTTTTCGCCGGCCTTCTCAAACTTCACCGTCAGTTTGTTGCCGTCGATTGCGGTGACGTTGCCGTAGCCGAATTTTTGGTGGAAGACGCGTTCGCCGCGTTGATATGTGGCGGCATCGGGATCTGAGGTTGCGACGAGTTCGGCTTGCGCTTCGATGGCGGGGCGATTGCCGAAGGTTTCGCCGCGGCGGTTTTGGGCGCGTTGCCAGCCGGGTGAGGAATAGGTGCTGTCGAAACTTGGGGCGGCGGAGAGGTTGGAGTTGCCGTAGGGGAGGCCTGCTTCGCTTTCGATGACGATGGCCTGCGGTGGTAGTTCGGCGATGAAGCGCGACGGCATCGCGCTTTGCCACATGCCGTGGACGCGGCGATTGGCAGCGAAAGAAATCTTGGCGCGTTCTTTGGCGCGCGTCAGGCCGACATAGGCGAGGCGGCGTTCTTCTTCGAGGCCTTGCAATCCGCTTTCGTCGAGCGTGCGTTGGCTGGGGAACAAGCCGTCTTCCCAGCCGGGCAGGAATACGGTTGGGAATTCGAGGCCTTTGGCGCCGTGCAGGGTCATGATGGTGACCTTATCGATGCTGTCGGATTGTTCGATCTCCATCACCAGCGAGACGTGCTCGAGGAAGCTGCCGAGTGAATCAAAATCTTCCATCGAGCGCACGAGTTCTTTCAGGTTCTCCAAGCGGCCGGGCGCTTCGGCTGAGCGATCGGTTTGCCACATGGCGGTGTAGCCGCTTTCGTCGAGGACGATTTCGGCGAGTTCCATGTGGCTGAGCGCGGAGGCCTGGTCTGTCCAGCGGGCGAATTGCTGCACGAGTTGGCGAAGGGCGCTGCGGGCGCGGGCGGGAACCTCATCGGTTTCGATCAGGGCTTGTGTTGCCGGCAGCAGCGGCTTGTTGAGGGCGCGAGCCATTTTGTGCACGGCTTGCAGAGCCGAATCGCCGAGGCCGCGTTTGGGTTTGTTGAAGATGCGCTCGAAGGCGAGATCATCGTCGGGTTGGGCGATGACGCGCAGATAGGCGAGGGCGTCGCGAATTTCCTGACGCTCATAAAAGCGCGGGCCGCCGACGACGCGGTAGGGAATGCCCAACTGCACGAAGCGTTCTTCGAAGCTGCGCATCTGGAACGACGCACGTACGAGGATGGCGATGTCGCTGAGCTTGCCGCGATTGCGCGAGACCTGTTCGATGTCGCCGGCAATGGTGCGGGCTTCTTCCTCGGCGTCCCAGACGCCGCGCACCGAGACGCGCTCGCCTTGCGGCAGTTCGGTCCACAGCGTTTTGCCGAGGCGGCTTTTGTTGGCGGCGATGAGGCCCGAAGCGGCGGCCAGAATATGAGGGGTCGAGCGATAGTTGCGTTCAAGGCGGATGAGTTTGGCGCCGGGAAAGTCTTTCTCGAAGCGCAATATGTTATCGACCTCGGCGCCGCGCCAGCCGTAGATGGATTGATCGTCGTCGCCGACGCAGCAGATGTTTCGCCTGGTTCCGGCCAACAGGCGCAGCCAGAGATATTGCGCGACATTGGTATCCTGGTATTCGTCGACCAGAATATAGGCGAAGCGATGCTGGTAGTCGGCGAGCACTTCCGGGTGGGTGCGCAGGATGGTGATGACGTCGAGCAGCAGATCGCCGAAGTCGGCGGCGTTGAGAGCCTTCAGACGTTGCTGATAGGCCTCGTAGAGTTCGGCGCCCTTGCCGTTGCCATAGGCGAAAGATTCTCCGGCGGGGACATCTTTGGGTGTCATCGCGCGGTTTTTCCAGGAGTCGATCAGCGAGGCGAGGTGGCGGGCGGGCCAGCGCTTGTCGTCGATGCGCGCGGCCTCGATGACTTGCTTGATCAGGCGGAGCTGATCGTCCTGGTCGAGGATGGAAAAGTTGGGTTTGAGACCCACAAGCTCGGCGTGACGGCGCAGCAGCTTGGCGCAGATCGAGTGAAAGGTGCCGAGCCAGGGCATGCCCTCGACCACACCGCCGATGACGGCGCCGGTGCGATGGATCATCTCGCGCGCGGCTTTGTTGGTGAAGGTGACCGAGAGGATCTGGCTGGGCCAGGCTTTGCGCGAGGCGATGAGGTGGGCGAGGCGCGTGGTGAGGACCCGCGTTTTGCCGGTGCCGGCGCCGGCCAGCACCAGCACTGGGCCATCGGTTGCGAGCACGGCTTCACGCTGGGCCTCGTTGAGGCCACGCAAATAGTCCGGTTCTGCGATAGCTGGCGTTGGGGCGAGGGAGGTTTGGGTCATGATTCACTTAATGACTAGCATGGTTGGGCGGGAGCGAAGGCTGTGCGCTGTTGCCGTATCCACGGTGCGTATTGTGCTTTTGGCGTAACAGGACGTTGGTTTTCTACGTCGAATTTGTAGGCTGAAAGGCCGCGTCCCTAGATATAGTCTTAGTTGCCCATGTCTATAGCTATATCTATGCGCTAGTGATCGTGAGTGCATAGCTGGTTAACCATGATCGGTGACGATGGCTTTCAGAAATCGGACGCGTGAAGGGAGTGGAATTTCATGAGAAAGTTGGCAGCCATATCATTTGGAGCGCTCGCGATAGCTGGAGCCGCAGGCCCGGCGTCGGCTGAGGGATTTCAGGGGTTCTTCGCCGGGGTGCAGATTGGCGATACATTTGGCGACGCGGACTCGGCGCAAAGCGCTACGAACGGCGGGGCGCTTTCGCTCCCGCGAGGCGACTACAAGCTGAGCGCTCTGCAAGGTGGTGTTCATGCGGGTTATAATCATCAGTCCAACAATTTCGTCTTTGGCGGCATCGTGGACTACAATTTCATTGACGTGTCGGGTTCCGACAACGGAACGGGTGGTAGTGATGACCGCAACACGCTGAACCTGGACTCGATTGTTACATTGCGCGCGCGTGGCGGGTGGCTGGCCTGGCAAAGCACTTTGCTCTATGCGACCGCAGGTTGGGCGTGGATGGAGGGCGATTCTTCAATCGATTTCACGGTTGCGGCCACGTCCACTGCGGAAAGCCACGGCGTCGATTTTTCGGGATTTACCTATGGGCTCGGCGCCACCTTTATGACTGGCGATAGAACGACAATGGGTTTTGAATGGCGGCATTACTCCTTGGATGAGGAACGCGTCAGTTTCAGAGCCGCCTTGAATGGTTACGACATCGGCATTGAGCCGGACCTGGACACGATTGAGCTGACATTCAGCTATCATTTCGCCGGCATGATGAATTGACGCTTAGCTCCTAATAGCCGCAAAGCCTTTTTGGCGAATATCATGTCCCCGCTCATCCAGCTTCTGCGCTGGTGAGCGGGTTTTTGCGTCTGGGAAGGCGGATAGTTTCATCGGGTTGCCTGCCAGTTGCAGCGTTCCGATGTCGGGGTCTTCGACGGATACAATCATGTTGCGGGACTGGATGTGCGGGTCGGCCATGACCTGGGCGACGTTGTTGATGGGGCCGCAGGGTACGCCCGCTAGTTCGATGGCCGTGATCCAGTAGGCAGCGGGTTTGGTTTTGAGAACGCGTTCCAGGTCTTGCGCGAGCTCGGCGTGATGCAGGTTGCGCTTGTCGTTGGTTTCATAGCGCGCGTCCCTGGTCAGCGCCGGGGCGCCGATGGCTTCGCAGAGTTTTGCGAACAGTTGATCGTTGCCAGCGGCGATGATGATGTGCTGGTCGCCTGTTTCAAAGGCGGCAAAGGGTGTGATTGAGGGGTGGCGGGAGCCCAGCGGGCCGGGTGGTTTGCCGGTGGCGATGGTTCGGGCGATGGCATTTTCCAGCAGGGCGACCTGACAGTCGAGCATGGCGATGTCGATCATCTGCGCTTCGCCGGTGCGCTCGCGGTGATAGAGCGCGGCGCCGATGGCCGACATGGCAAAGAGGCCCGCTGTTATGTCCCCGATTGAGGTGCCGACGCGGGTTGGTGGGGTGCCCGGGTGGCCGGTCAGGCTCATCATGCCGCCCATGCCCTGGACGACGATGTCGTAGGCGGGGCGGTCGGCGTAGGGCCCTGTGTGGCCAAAGCCGCTGATGGCGCAGTAAATGAGATTGGGGTAGCGGGTGTGCAGGCTGGGCCAGCCGTAGCCGAGTTTTTCCATCGTGCCGCCGCGGTAGTTCTCGATCAGAATGTCGGCTTCGGCCAGCAGGCGTTCGAAGACCGCGCGGTCGTCGGGCGCTTTGAGGTCAAGGGCGATGGAATGCTTGCCGCGATTGACGGAGATGTAATAGGCGGACTTGCCCTTGATGAAGGGGCCAATGTGGCGCGAGTCATCGCCGTAGCCGGGGATTTCAACCTTTACGACGGTGGCGCCCTGGTCGGCCAGCATCATGGTGCAGTAAGGGCCTGCCAGGACGCGCGTGCAGTCGACGATTTTCAGGCCACTATAGGGGCCCTTACTCATCTGATTTGCCGAGGTGTTTGCCGTCGATGTTGCGTTCGGCCTTTTTTCTTTCGGCTTGCGTTTGCTTGCGCAAAATTTTCGGTGTGCCGTGTTTGACGCGATTGTTGGCGGCGGTATTTTCAGCGGCGGTTTTGGCGCGCGCTTTTCGTTTCTGGTTCAGGTTTACAACGTCGCCCATGTCATGCCTTTTGTTTTTGATAGTGCTTCAGAACAAAAATGCGCAGTGCGCTTGACAGATTTTTGCCCCGGCCCTGGCGCTTGTCGATGCCGTCGATCAGTTGGGCAAGCGGCTGCTTTTCATGCTCTGCGATTGCGGTGAGGGCCGCCCAAAACTCCGCTTCGAGGGAGACGCTGGTTCTGTGGCCCGAAATTGTGACAGACCGTTTCAATGGGGACCGATCATGTCCTCTGGGCGGACGATGCGGTCGAACTCTTCGCCGGTGATGAGGCCCGCTTTCACCGCCTCTTCGCGCAAGGTGGTGCCGTTCTTGTGGGCGGTCTTGGCGATCTTGGCGGCGTTGTCGTAGCCGACTTTCGGCGCGAGCGCGGTCACCAGCATGAGCGAGCGGCGCATGAGTTCGTCGATGTGTTTGCGGTTGGGCTCGATGCCGGCCACGCAATGATCGGTGAAGCTGACGGCGGCATCGCCGATGAGACGGATGGACTGCAGCAGGTTGTGGATCATCACCGGCTTGAAGACGTTGAGCTCCATGTGGCCCTGGCTGCCGGCAATGGTGATGGTGACGTGGTTGCCCATGACTTGAGTGCAGGCCATGGTGAGCGCTTCGGCCTGGGTCGGGTTGACTTTGCCCGGCATGATCGAGGAGCCGGGTTCGTTTTCAGGCAGGATCAATTCGCCGAGGCCTGAGCGCGGGCCCGAGCCCAGCAAGCGAATGTCGTTGGCGATCTTGAACAGCGAGGCTGCAAGCGTGTTGAGGACGCCTGAGAATTCGACCAACGAATCGTGCGCGGCCAGGGCTTCGAATTTGTTTACCGCGGTGATGAAAGGATAGCCGGTGATCTTGGAGGTTTCGTCGGCGAAGCGTTCGGCGAACCCCGGCAAAGCGTTCAGGCCGGTGCCGACGGCGGTGCCGCCTTGCGCCAGGGGATAGAGGCGGGGCAGGGCCGAGACGACGCGTTCGATGCCGAGTTCGAGCTGTCGGGCGTAACCGGAAAATTCCTGGCCGAGGGTGATGGGCGTTGCGTCTTGCAGATGGGTGCGGCCGATTTTGATGATGGAGGCGAAGTCGTGAGTTTTAGTCAGCAATGCGCCGTGTAGGCGGCGCAGGCCCGGCATCAGGCGGCGATGGATTTCCAGCACCGTTGCGATGTGCATGGCGGTGGGGAAACAGTCGTTCGAGGATTGGCCGCGATTGACGTGGTCGTTGGGGTGGACGGGTTTTTTGGTTCCCATTTCGCCGCCCAGCATTTCGATGGCGCGGTTGGAGATTACCTCGTTGACGTTCATGTTGGTCTGGGTGCCGGAGCCGGTTTGCCAAACTACGAGCGGAAAATGATCGTCAAGTTTCCCGGCTATGACTTCATCGGCGGCTTTGCAGATCGCGTCGCCAGTTTTGGCGTCCATGTCTTTTAGCGCCACGTTTGCAATCGCGGCGGCTTTCTTGATGATGCCGAAGGCGTGGATGAGCGACAACGGCATGCGCTCGCCGCTGATCTTAAAGTTTTCGAGCGAGCGCTGGGTCTGGGCGCCCCAGTATTTGTTCGCGAGAACTTCGATGGGGCCAAACGTGTCGGTTTCTGTGCGGGTGGTCATGTTTATTTCTTGCGGAAGCGGTCGAGGCTGACGACCGTGGGGTCTTTGGGGCCGGGGGGTGTTTCAGGATCGGGTTTAGGGGGCGGTGGCGCTGGTTTTGTTGCCGGTGCCAACGCCGTGCCAGTCTGAAACTGAAAGCCAAATTTCTGCGAAGGGTCACTGAATTGTTTGATGGCTGCGAATGGTATGCGAAGAACTTCGGGCATTTTGTTGAAGCTGAGGCCGACTTCGAAAGCGTCATCGAAGATTTTCAGATCCCAGAACTGGTTCTGGATGACGATTGTCAGATCTACGGGGTGCTGGCTGCGCAGGGCGTCGGAGATCACCACGCCGGGGGCCTGGGTGTCATAATTGATGTAGAAATGGTGGTTGCCCATCATGCCGCCTTTGGCGACGTGCTGCAGCGCCTCGCGCACCACGGTACGGAAGGCACGGTCGACAAGGGCCTGATAGCCGATCCAGTCTTTTGAGCTCATGGGGCAAGGGTTTAGCGCCACAGGCCGCCGCTCGCAAGGCGGGCCGGAAACGGGCTGATTTTACGGAGGCTTGACTATATGCTATGGAATGTTTATTGCATTCCTTGGAATATAGGAGTGAGGTCGTGGATAAAACTCGCGAATACGGTACGGCATTCATCGTTTGCCTTTTTCATGTTGGGCTTTTGTTGGCTGGGTTTTTGATTTTGGCCGACCAATTCTCGTTCCCCGAGATTTTGCGCGCCTCCTCGCAAGAGCGGTTGGCGCTGTTTCAGAAAAATCAAGACCTGATTGTGCCCGCCTATTATATGATGGGCCTCTCGGGTCTGACTCAAATCGTGCTGGCGGTGTTGTTTCATCAGAGCTTTGCGCGCCCCGGCAGCACCTTGCTGGTGGCGGCACTTGTCGCAGGTGTGTTGGCGGGCGCGTTCCAGATGATGGGGTTCATGCGCTGGCCGATCGCGGTGCCTTTTCTGGCCGAGCAGATGGCATCGGCGCCGACGGACGAGATGCGCGGCGTGGTGGCGTTGCTTGAGGGTTTGCTCAATCGCTACGCCGGTATGGTGGTAGGCGAGCATTTGGGATTCTTGAGCCAAGGGCTGTGGACGATGCTGATCAGTGCCGCGATGTTTCGCGGTCAGTTGTTCGCGTGGCCTTACGGGGCTGTTGGTTTTGTGCTGGGGGTACTGATCGTGGTCAGCGCCTTCGAGCAATTGGGCGGTCCGTTCGAAGCGATCGGGTTTCTGTCCGCACCAGCATCGGCTGCGTGGCTGGGGTGGCTGTTGATGTGCGGTATTTCTTTGGCGCGCACGCAAGCCGATGGCGTGGGGCCGAAGTTTTATATCTTGTCGGCGGCGGCCATGGTTTTGGCAATGGTGGGCCTTGTTGTGCCCACGTTGGGATAGGAGAAGGCAATGACATCTCGTCGAGCTTTTCTTCGCGTCGTGGGTACCTCTGCGGTTATTTTGGCGGCGGGTGGTGTTGGTCTCACCCAGTGCGATCCGATGCCGGATGCGGCCATTGCCGCCTGGAAGGGTCCCGGACTGAACATTCGCGATCCACGCGTGCGCGCATTGTCGTACGCGTTGCTTGCGCCGAACCCGCATAATATGCAGCCCTGGATCGTCGATCTGCGTGAACCGAATGCGATCACATTTATCTGCGATCGAACGCGGTTGTTGCCCGAAACCGATCCCTACTCGCGACAAATCACGATTGGATGCGGCGCTTTCCTGGAATTGCTGCGAATGGCGGCGGCAGAGCAAGGCTTTCGGGCCGACAGTCATGCCTTTCCTCAAGGCGACTGGCCGGAGTTGGCGGTAGGAGATCAACCGGTGTGCCGCGTTGTCTTTGCCGCTGACCCAGACGTGGCTCGTGACCCACTGTTTGCGCACATACTGAAACGGCGGACGAACCGCGATGCTTATGACGGGGCAGTTGTGACGGCTGGCGAAGCATCAGCCATTCAAACGTCTGTGTCTCAGTACCCGGTGCAATTCGGCTGGACCAATGAAGCCGGCCAGCTTGCAAGACTGCGCGCTATCGCTAAACGCGCCTGGGACATCGAGATCAAGACCGATGCGACCTACTACGAGAGCGTTAAAGTTTATCGCGTGACGGGAATTGAGATTCTCAAGCATCGTGACGGACTGTCTTTTCACGGACCATTGTTTTGGTGGCTGAATGCGCTGGGTCTTTTCTCGCGGCAACACGGGCTTCAGGGTGATAAATTCATGCGCGACCAGGCCTTTCCGATTATCGACGCTCCTCTGGCCAGCACACCGGCGTTTGGATGGATTGTGACAAAGACCAATGATCGTCGAGCGCAGCTTGCTGCCGGTGCCGCTTATGTGCGGGCCAACCTTTGTGCAGCGGGGCTTGGCCTTTCTATGCAGCCGCTCAGTCAGGCGTTGCAGGAGTACAAAGAGATGCTCAGCCTCCTTGCCGAACACAAGCGAGCACTCGGTTTGCCGGACAGTGATACCGTGCAGATGTTCTTCCGAATGGGTCATGCAGCACAAATCGATCCTGCACCGCGGCGGCCTCTTGACGCCATCCTCCGCACGTGACGCCATCAACGCATGGCTAAGATCACTGAGTCTCAGGCTCTATTGGGGTGGCGGATATTTAACTGGATCGGCATCATCAACCAGCTGGCGACGGCACGGGCCTCGCGCACGCTCGGCGAATTGAAGCTGCCGTTCCCGCAGTTCATCATCCTCAATCACTTTAGTCACCAGCCTCAGGAAACCAAGACGGTGGGCAGTGTTGCTTCGGCGATGCAGCAGCCGCAGCCGGGGGTCAGCAAGACGATCCAGAAAATGATCGCGCGCAAATTCCTGCGCGCCGATCCGGCGCCGGGTGATGGGCGGTCGAAGTTGCTGACGATTACGCCCAAGGGGCTTGAAATTCAGGCGCGCGCAATTGCGGCCTTCGTGCCGCGGTTTGCCGAGGTGTTCTCCGGTTGGGAAGACAGCGAGATGGAAGGTCTCGCGCACCAGCTCGACCGGCTAAAGGTCTGGCTGGACACGAAGGGGCGGGAGTGATGGGGGACGGGATTAGTGCTGCTGCAATTGGCGCAGCGCATGTTCTGTAAAAAAAATCACCGCGAAGGCGCGAAGCAATCATTGAGTCTTCGCGCCCTTCGCGCCTTTGCGGTGAAATAGTTTTTCAATGCAAGACCGGCAATGCCTCCAGCGTGAAGGGCTTGAGTTCGTCCATTTTTCCGGCTTTGATCAGTTCGGGCCAATTGGGATTGACGATGAGGGCGCGGCCTACGGCGACGAGATCGAAATCGCCACGTGTCAACATTTCAATCAGGCGATCGAGCGAAGCGGGGCCTGCTGGCACGCCACGATAGGCGGCGATAAACTCTTCGTTGAGGCCGACGGAGCCCACGGTGATGGTAGGCAGGCCCGTGATCTTTTTGGTCCAGCCAGCGACGTTGAGATCGGAGCCTTCGAATTCCGGTTCCCAGAATTTGCGGGTCGAGCAGTGCAGGCAGTCGACGCCCGCCTTCACCAAGGGTTCCAGGAATTTTTCCAGGGCTTGAGGTGTTGGTGCCAGTTTGACGTTGTAGTCCTGCTGTTTCCATTGCGACCAGCGCAAGAGCACAGGGAAGTCTTTGCTGACGGCGGCGCGGACGGCGCGAATGACTTCGACGGCGAATTTTGTGCGCTTTATCATGTCCCCTCCATATTCGTCAGGGCGTTCATTGGTGCCTTCCCAGAAGAACTGGTCGATGAGGTAACCATGGGCGCCGTGAAGCTCGACGCCGTCGAAGCCGAGTTCTTCGGCATGTCTGGCGCTGGTGGCGTAGCCTGCGATGGCTGCATCGATGTCGGCGGCCGTCATCGGTTCGGTGACTTTCTTGCCGGGTTTGAACAGGCCGGAGGGGCCGACGCCGGGCAAATGTTTGTTGGGGCCTGCGCCCTGCTTGCGCATCAGGCCGGTGTGCCAGAGCTGGGGCATGATGAAGCCACCTTCGGCTTTGACGGTTTTCAGAACCTTAGCCCAGCCATCGAGTGCGTCACCGTGGAAATTGGGGACGTTGTCATCGTTGAGGGCGACAGGATGATCAGGGGCAACACCTTCGGTGATGATCAGGCCGACGCCACCTTCGGCGCGCCTGCCATAATAGGCGGCGACGTCTTCGCCCGGAATTTGGTTGGGGCTTTTCGAACGCGTCATCGGCGCCATGACGATGCGGTTGGGAAGCGTCAGGTTTTTGAGCTTGAAGGTCTGGAACAACGGTGCGGGTGACAATGTCATGGGGCTTTCCTGTGAATAACGATGGGCAACTTAAAAGCATCTGTGCCCGGATGATTGCAAGTAGCTTGAAAGGGACGCCTGAGTTTTGGGGTGATATTGTGTGCCTGGCATGCGGCGAATCGCGGCGGCGGCAAACATCGAGGGTGCATTACAGATGCTAAACGAATTCAAGGAATTTGCCCTCAAGGGCAACGTGGTCGATCTGGCGGTCGGCGTCATTATAGGAGGCGCATTCGGGACGATTGTCTCTTCGCTGGTCGGCGACATGATTATGCCCTTGATCGGTGCACTCGGCAGCGTTGATTTCTCTAATTACTTTCTGGGGTTGAACGACGCCGTTACGGCGACGGTGCTTGAAGAAGCCAAAAAGCAGGGCGCCGTACTGGCTTGGGGCAAGTTTGTGACGGCAGTGATCAACTTCGCAATTATAGCGTTTGTGCTGTTCCTGGCCATCAAAGCCATCAACAGGCTCAAACGTACGCCGCAACCGGTAACGGTCGTGGATCCAACGCCAACGGCGGATGTAAGGTTGTTGACCGAGATCCGCGATTTGCTGGCCAAACGCTGAGACACGCCCCCGACGTAGCCGCACACGGCGCGCTTCTGAGCGCCTTCCGCCACAGGAACTACCGGCTGTTCTTCGTGGGGCAGTCGATTTCGCTGATCGGCTTCTGGATGCAGGCGATTGCGCAATCGTGGCTGATTTACCGGCTGACGGACTCGGCGTTTCTGCTCGGTCTCGTTGGGTTCGTTGGCCAGGCGCCGATGTTGCTGATCACGCCACTTGCGGGCGTTGTTGCGGACCGGCTCGACCGGCGGCGGATCTTGTTCGTCACCCAGATTGCGATGATGGTGAGTGCGTGTACGCTTGCGGCGTTGACACTGAGCGGTGCGGTCGAAGTCTGGCATATCATTGTGCTGGCGCTGGTATCGGGTTGCGCGAACGCCTTTGACGTGCCGACACGCCAGTCTTTCACGATCGAGATGGTTGGACGTGCGGACCTGCCGCGCGCGATTGCGCTCAACTCCATCATGTTCAATGCGGCGCGGCTGGTGGGTCCGGCGGTAGCAGGCCTGCTGGTGGCAGCGGTAGGCGAAGGCTGGTGCGTGGCGCTGAATGGTGTCTCGTATCTCGCGGTGCTTGCCAGCCTTTCGATGATGCGGATCGAGCGGCAGCCGCCGCGCGAGCCCAGCCATCCGTTGAACGATCTGCGCGATGGTTTTGTCTACGTCACAACGCATCGGGAAACGCGCACGTTGTTAGCGCTGCTCGCGAGTTCGAGTCTGTTCGGCACGTGTTACGTGACGCTGATGCCTGTGTTTGCGCGCGATGTGCTGCATGGCAGTTCGGATTTGTTTGGGTATCTGATGGCAGGCATTGGTGCGGGCGCGCTGATGGGAGCGCTCAGCGTTTCGCGAATGCCGAGGGAGACCCTGGTGCGGGTGCCTTTTTTCGCGTCGGCAGGGTTTGGGCTGTCGCTGATGGTGTTTTCACAGTCGGAAATATTGTGGCTGTCGTGGCTGTTGTTGGTGCCTGCCGGCTTCTGCATGATGGCGATGGGGATTGCGACGAACACGCTGATCCAGGGTTCAATCGCCGATGAGATGCGCGGCCGCGTGATGGCCTATTACGTGATGGCGTTTATTGGCATGATGCCGCTGAGCGCGCTGATGGCAGGTTGGGTGTCACACCAGATCGGGGCGCCGGACACGCTGGCGATCGGGGGGGCGCTGTGTATCGTGGCGGCGGGGGTGGCGTATTGGCGGCGATGAGTAGGCCAACACTGCACCCTTGCAGGATGCTGCAAAATGCGTTGTGTTGTAACGTAGAGCATGGGTGAAGTATGCGAGATATGACTGTCCGGGAAGCGAACCAGAATTTCTCTCAAGTGATCGCTGCGGCCGAGCATGGCGAGACGATTATAATCACTAAGAACGGCACGCCCGTCGCCAGGATATCACCGCAATCGAGTGACCGTTCTAGCGATTGGCAATCGGCATATGAGACCCTCAAACAGAGTTTGAGGACAAAGCGAGTGACTGGGTTTCGCGTTTGGACGATTACAGAAGACGATTTGTATGGTGATAACACATTATGACACGCGTCGCGTTGGACACCAACACTCTGATCTATGCCGAACTCCAACTGGAATCTAACAAGGGTCAGCGCGCGGCGGATGCGATTCTTCGAGTTTCTGGTAATGGCGTCATTTCGCACTTTCTCTCAGCGCCCCGATCAAACCCTGATCGGCGTCTTACGCTTTGCTGAGGAAAAACAGCAGGACTGAGCACTTTGACTGCCAATTGCACCTCGCATTCTCGGAGATCCTATAAGTGCTGAACACAAATGAAGTTCGCGCTCGCGCTGCAAAATTCTCAAATGACTGGAAGGACGCGCATTACGAAAAGGGCGAGACGCAGAGCTTCTATTAATCCGTCCATAAGTAGATTCATCTTTAGGCGGCGTATTTGAGCGATGGCTTTTGAAAGAAAGAGATGATTTTCCGGCTGTCGTTTTGCAGATCGCGCATCGACTTACGAACCTTCTTTTCGA
>Ga0163150_10005610_pt1 | contig 15921 bp, 11 predicted proteins | sample OliLakLV19P2IB_FD_148628 | JGI IMG/M metagenome (GOLD analysis project Ga0163150, IMG submission 148628) | Freshwater microbial mat bacterial communities from Lake Vanda, McMurdo Dry Valleys, Antarctica - Oligotrophic Lake LV.19.P2.IB | ecosystem: Environmental > Aquatic > Freshwater > Lake >...
GATCCAGCATGGGCAAGATGCCCATGCCACGTTGCACGGGCCAGCCCGGGAGTTCAAATTGGACGTTTCTTAAGAAGTGCAGCGGCATGAAGGCCGCTGCTTCATCTTGAAAGCCCGGTACGGGCGTGAGAATGCAGCCCAAGGCAAGCGAGGGCAGGAGCTCTCGCGCCGCCTTGGGTCAGCGTTCCGACCCATTCCTCTCCTCTCCCCCCGAATCACCGGCTTTTGGGTGATTCGGGGGGAGGGGTTGGGAGAGGGGGGCCACCTGTTACCGAGTGGCGAGTCTCGCGTTTCGTTGTTCTCCAAACATTTCTCAGCACGAAGCGTGATTCTCGCAAATGACGAGGGTCTTCCCCCTCACCCTAGCTCTCCCCCAACACAAAAAACGGGGACGGCGGTCCCGAGTTGGAGGAGAGGGAACAAATTGTAGGAACACTGACCCAGGGCAGCACCAGCGGCTTTCGCCGCTTCACAAACGTCTAATCTTCAGGCACGGGCTTCCAGCCCGTAAAGAACGCTCGCGGAGCGCCCGTCCGGTGGATCGGGTGCTAGCGCGCACACTTCCTGTTACTCGGTCAAGCAGGTCTCGCGTGCGCAGCCCCGGAAGCCGCGACGATCGTTCAAAACTTCCATTAAAGCTTCACGAACTCCACTCTGGCAAACCACCGCTCGAACTCCTCGAGCCGCGCCATGACGGTTGCGCGCTCCGCCACCGTGAGCTTGAGCGCTGCAGGAAATCGAAATACTGCTCGGTACGGGCCCAGCCCGGCCCTCGAGACGGCCCCCAGCTCCGCCCGGTCCCGGGATCGTAATCGCTTTGGCGAGGGATACTGCCGGACTTCCGGGACGGCCCGGGAAGCTGTGAAAAATTGCGTTTGGCGCACGAACCTGATCCGGTAGGGACGCGGTGCGCCGCGTCCGGATTGGGTTTCCAATTGTGGACGCGCGGCAGCGCGTCCCTACCGTTGAATTCTGTCACAGCTTCAGGGGGAAAGAAGGCACAGCCTTCTGGGGGGTTGTGACGGGTTTGGGAAGGTGCCCGGACAACCCCCTGGCGCTTCGCGACCGCATGAAGTCTTCTCAAGACTTCACCTTCGCGCCGCCCCCTTTGATAAGGGGGAATATTTTCATCAACCGTGGCGCCGCTAGGTCTACTTAGACGCCAGACGTCGCGAGCGGTATGGCGATGGATCGCATGACGCTAAAAGACCGCGCGAACGGTTTCTTGGTTTCGCCGTCTCAGACATCGCCCCTATGGCTCAAAGTGCCGGGCCGACACGACCGCTCATTCACAACCCTTTCGGGCAGGGCATGAACTTCAGTCTCAGGATGGAGATGTTAATCAGACAGATCGACGATTGAGGTGAGGACTCCCCACCTCCGACAGGCGTCAGAGGTGAGGAGCGTCTACAGCGTTGAGGGTCGATGATTTTTTGAAACTCCGCCAAGTCTAACGGCGGCGGTCTGTGTGTTGATCGTAAACCAAGCCTGCCACGCCTCCGGCAATCGCTCCGATCGCAGCGCCTTTGGTACCACCCATAAGGCCCCCGACCGCGGCTCCAGCCCCGGTACTGCCGGCAATGATCAAGGCCGACTTGCCGTTGCTCCGCTCCTGGCCGTAACCCCGATAGCGACTGTCGTCCCAATTCCGATCGTAGGATTGATATTGGTTGTAGCCTCGGCCCCGATCAGACCGGTTCCGTTGATCGTAGCGATCCTGCCGGTAGTCGCGAGCGCGCTGATAGTTGCCGCCCCGCTGATAGTAGTTGTCCCGTTGGGAGTAGTTATCCCGTTGATAGGAGCGATGTTCCCGCCTTGCTTCGTTGCGGCAGTTCGCACCGTCAGAAAAGCGAGATTTCCTGTTCCAGTTGTCCCTCCTCTTGTCAGCCAGAGCCGTGGTCGAACTATTCAGGACCATCCAGCCGAATAACAGAGTGCTCACCACAACCGGGCCTCTTCCCTTCCACAACAGAGTCTGTACAGACATGGTGGTGCCTCCTTTGGTCATTTCTAGCTGAGAGCACTGCGACGTTCAAATGGTTGCTCTAGGATTCGCAAACTCAAAGATAATTCTGAAGTGATCTTTAAGGCTCATCCTTGCGTTTTCTCAACCGAGTTCACCAAAGATTGAAAGACACTTACATCTTAAAGCGCCAGATCCAGCCAACATCGTCACAGCAAAGCATATAGCCCTCATGCAGGGCTGCGCCGTGGATCACGGGCGAGTCGTCGGTCAGCTGAATCTTTTCAGTGATCTTGCCGCTCATATCGAAACGGAAGAACGCGTTGAGGTTGGAGTCGGCGTTCCAAAGCGTCTCACGATTCTCGTCCCACGTCAGCCCATGCGTCCGATTTCCCGGCACTGGCCACGTCCTCTGCACGACCCAAGTCTTCGGATCCATGACGACCAAAAAGCGAGCTGGGGGAACTACGAAGTAAAGCATGCCATCCTTGGCAACAATGCCGTGGGCTCCCGTCCCGCCATTGCCGTCCTGCGTGTCGAGCGGCAATTGACCGTAAGCAAGTTCACTCTTCGTGCCATTACCGCTGCCAACCTGGCTCGACTCGTCCGGATAGGCCGGCTTGAGTTTGCTGCGTCGCCCCTCGGCGTCACCCCTCTTCTGGTAGATTCGACCCGCGCCGGGTGTCCAATATTTCGCGATTGTTTTGCCGTCCTTCGGGCTGCAGCTGACCATGAGGCTGTTGTGCGTTGACGAGATCCACATCACTCCGTGCTCGTCCACGGTCACTCCACTGCCCGCGTTGACGTCGGTTTTGAACTCGCGAATCACTTTGCCGTCAGCGACATTGACCAGCGACACCCAGCTATCGGGGCCCTGATCGAGAATCCACATGCCCTCGCGAGTCATGCTCAAATCGTTGGGCTTGGCGTGCGGGCTTTTGTAAATAATCTCCCACTTGGAAACCGGGCGCGACGTGACGCCGCTCAGGTTTGCCAGAGCAACAGCTGGTACGGCTGCGGCAATGCCGAAAAACTCTCTGCGCTGGATCATGGTTGCTTCCTCATTTGGATGACTCTCCTTAGGGCGTGCTAGAAACATGCTGCGCGCCCAGTGGCCCAATGCCAACTGGGCGGTTAGCTCTTGCGCTATGCCTTTCTCGATGTGACAGGGATTTCATCGCTTTTTCAAAGGTTTTGTCAGCTGGAAAGAGATATTATCTTGCTCTACTTCGGTCACAGAAGGCAACAGATTCACACCGTTGTGCCTCGTGTCAGGTAGGCAGGAAAAGGGAATCTCTTTAGGGGTTTTTCATGCCGCGGTGCGGTGCCGCGACCTATGAAATCGATGTAGCGCAAACCGCCGCTTTTGGCGGTCTGCGGCTTTTCGCCTAGGAACCCCCGAACTGCCGCAGACCTGCCAAGAAACGGCAGGGTGCGCTACCCAGTTCCATTTTCATAGGAGCCAGCGCACATGAACTTTCGGTTTGACTTGTATCGACTTCATAGGAAGCAACCCCTCCGACGCACGATCATGAGCGGAAGTCAGACGCGCCTACTCTTCCTGACGTTTGTATGTTTGGGTTCTGCGACCTCCGCTCAGACGGAGGAACCCACGAAAGGTTCCACTGTCCAGTTTGTTCGCGATGTGGTTCCGATTCTCCGCGACAAGTGCGTGTCTTGTCACGGGAACAACGTTCAACAGGCTGGATTACGCCTGGACACGCGGATCGAAATGCTTCGCGGTGGCAAATCTGGGCCGGCGATTTTGGAGGACGACGCAGCGAAGAGCCTTCTCATCCGGCGAATCTCCGGCTCTGAAGCCGGCATGCAGATGCCGCCAACCGGTGCCCTCAGCGAGAAGGAGATTGACATCCTTCGCACCTGGATGCGCGAGGGTGCACCGTGGGACGCCGGGGCATCTTTCACGAAAGACCATGCGGTGACTCCGGAAGCCAGGAAACTTTTCGAGGCGCTGCGGCGTGCCCAGCTCCCGGAGATTCGGACCATGCTGGACCGCGACCCCAAGTTGATCCGTGCCGTCGATGAAAACGGTTCGACGCCGCTCATTCTGGCAGCCTACTGGGCCGGTGCTGCGGAAGTAAAGGAACTGCTGGCGCGCGGCGCTGACCCCAATGCCAGGAACGACAGCGGCGTTGCCGCTCTGATTCCAGCTACGGACAACCTTGAGACCGCCCGACTGCTGGTGGAAGCCGGAGCTGACGTCACTGCACGGACGGAGGCTGGCGACAGCGCGCTGATCGTCGCCGCGCGCCGAGCCGGTGCAGCCCGAGTAGTGGCGTATCTGCTCGACAAGGGAGCCGACATTTCGGCCTCGACCAAAGACGGCGCCACGGCACTCCATCGCGCGGCGGAGTCTGGCGATATGGACATGCTCACACTTTTGTTGGACAGGGGCGCGGATGTAAACGCACGGCGGAAAAGCGGACGATCTCCTTTGGCATCGGCGGTTGTCTTTGGCCATGGAGCCGCCGTTCGCTATTTCCTGTCCAAGGGTGCCAAACCCAACCTGGGTGACGTGGGGTTGAACCGTGCCGTATTTCAGGGCAACGTCGAAATCGTGAAGGCACTGCTGGAAGCAGGGGCGGAACTGAAAAATAGCGGCGGACCGGAACCCATTCTGATATTCGCCTGCTTTTCCTATAACGCAGACCCGCAGATTGTGAAGATGTTGTTGGACCGCGGCGCAGACCCGTCCGCCAAGAGTCAGCAGGGGCGAACTCCATTGGAGCTTGCCCGCGAACGAGGCTACGAAGAGGTGGCCAGATTGCTAGTCCAGGCCATCGAACAAAAGCAGGCCTTAGAGAAAGGAAAGCCATGAAGCGTCAGACTATTATTGCGCTGGGAATCCTGGGAAGCCTAACTATCGGAGCTCTTGCAGTCAGGGCGGAAACGTCATCCGACCCAATCCGTAGCGCAATTCGCAAGAGCCTGCCGCTGCTCGGGAAGACAGGCCCGATTTTCTTTCAGAAGTCGGGCTGTATTTCCTGCCACAACATTTCGCTGCCGTCGATGGCCATGGTGGCTGCTAGTGAGCGAGGCTTCACCGTGGATGAGGGGGCCAGAAAAGAAAACATCAAATCGGCTCTGGCTTCGAAGATTTTCTTTGAGCCCAAGGACCTCATGAAGCTCGACCACGTGCCAGGCGAGACGATGTCTACGGGCTACACGCTTGTCGCCTTGGCGGCGGAGAAATACCCCGGCGACGCCATGACCGACGCGATGGCGTTGTGGTCGGCTTCCTCGCAGTTCGGCGATGGAAGCTGGAGCTTGCCGTCGCACCGCGCACCGATCGAGTATAGTCCGTTCACGGGAACTGCTCTGGGCTTGCGCGCCCTCCAGCTTTACGGGCCGCCCGCCAAGCGCAAGGAGTTTGAGTCGCGCATCGCGAAAGCCCGGCGCTGGCTGGAAGAAAACACAGCGCGTGACAATGAAGGTCGAACCTTTCGGTTGCTGGGACTCGGCTGGGCAGGAGCTGACAAGAGCGTCTTGAAGCAAGCCGTGAATGACCTGATTCGCAATCAACGCGCTAACGGCGGCTGGGCACAGTTGCCTGGCCTGGAGTCTGACGCCTACGCCACCGGGCAAGCGCTGTACGCGCTGCGCATCGGCGGTGGCATGTCCCCAGCCCACGAGACTTATCGAAAGGGTGTCGCAAACCTGCTCAAAACGCAGCTTCCGGATGGCACCTGGCTCGTCCACACGCGTTCCTACCCCGTGCAGCCGTACTTCGAAAGTGGTTTCCCCCACGGTCCGGACCAGTGGATTTCCGCAGCCGCCACGAGCTGGGCAACTCTCTCGTTGACGCTGGCGCTGGACGGTCCTGCTGGATCTCTTGCTGTCAGCAAGTCCAAGCGCCGCTAGCCAACCCGAACGCTCTGACGCTGTGAAAAGATTCCCCCTTAGTCAAAGGGGGCGACAGCGGTCGCGCAGCCGCTGGGGATTGTCTCGCGAATTGGGGAAGGCCTCACCTCAGCGCATCGTATCTCAAATGGCGCCACACTCTTCCCTTGGCCTTCCGGACTCGCGAGACAACCCCTGCGCCTCCGGCGCTGCCCCCTTTTCCCAGGGGGGATCTCTCGCACCCGCAGGCCCCGGTCATTTCTTCACGGCTCCTTTGTTAAAGAGGGAATATTTTCGTGGTACTTGGTGTCGCGATACGGCATAAATCACCTATGCGAAGCCTCGCCAACCCACAGGATAAGTCCGCCGTCATTGTCCGCATCAAAACCATTCATCACGATTGCCGTCGACAGTGGGGACGGATGTCCCCGCATCAAATGGTCTGTCACCTCAGCGATGCATTCCGAGTTGCCATCGGCGAAAAGCCCGCCCGCTTCGCACCCAACCTGATCAACCAGACAGTGATCAAGTGGATTGCGCTTCGAGCTCCGCTACAGTGGCCGAAGGGGATTCAGACGCCGCCGGAAGTCAACCAGGATGGCGAAGCATGCACTCGTCCCATGGATTTCAAGCAGGATCTCATGCAGTTGCTTGCCTTGATCGAACGCTTCACGGCCACGCCTAGAAATTTCCACTTTCAGCCGCATCCCATTTTGGGACGCCTGTCCGAACAGGAATGGTTCCGCTGGGGATACCTGCACCTGGATCATCACCTGCGCCAGTTTGGTGCGTGAACCGGGAAGAGCTGGCTCTCCTCGACCAGAGGCACGGCTTCCCTGTCCACTGCATGAACACTGTGGCCACGGAAATGACTGAATCAACTCAGATTAGTTTGAAGCTGAGCGAGGGCTGAGCCGCTGTCACGCGCCAACAGCTTAACCTGAATTCCGAAGTTGGCTCATGGACGCTGCAAGGCTGCTGGCGTGGGGCAGCTTTCAAGCCTCCCAACGCTGGACTGGAAAGTCCGGCGAAGCTCATGCCTTGGCCAGAGCTTCTGTCCTCTTTGCAAGGGGGACTACAGTTGGTGTGCTACGAACAAAGAGGACCCCCTGCCGCAAAAAGCGCGGCGTCCCCCTTGCAAAGGGGGACAAAGGTCCGCTCTCCCAAAGGCGAACCGGCAGGCTGGAAAGCCTGCCCTACGTTGTTTGCAGCTGTATCGTCGGTTCTCAGCTTCGGAATTCAGGTTTAAGAGATAAGCTAGATTTCCGGCGGGTTGGAGGAAAGGTTGTCAGCAGAAACGAAACTCAGTTGATGACAACTGGATGCAGCCCACGAACACGGTTTTTTCAGTGTCATTCCCGCGGAAGCGGGAATCCAGTCTTTTGCCAGCTCCGGCTGGATTCCCGGTTTCGCGGGAATGACGGACAAAGACGGGCAGGTCACAATCGCAAGAACGGGAATTGCTCCCCATCAATCCAGCACCGCCTTCGACATTCGCCATTCCTCACGGCCCCAGATTCTTTTCCGAATGTTTCCCTCCATCAAACTTCAAAAGTTTGCCGCGACCCTCCACAGCTGTTTCCAGACATACAGGCCTCGACCACACCTTTTGAATGTTCTCCAGTGTGGCTTTGGCATAGTCCATCTTAAGATCAACGCCCTCGTGGCGATGCTCCAAATACAGTTCGCCACGATTCTCATAGTTTGCCTCCCGGACGTAGATGAGCGGTTGGCCAAAGTTGGTCAATGAGAAGAGCAACTGCTGCTTCACCTTTTTGAAATCGCGCCCCGAGATGACATAGGCGTTTTGTTCCGGATCGAATTTGTAAGCAAACATCTTCTGCGCGCCGCAGAATTCCTCCGTCAGGAACGTGTCGATGAATGTCACATCATTATAAATTCTGCGAACTTCAAAAATCTTCTCCCGCCCCAGGCCCAGGTTCTTGTCCCAGTCTTTCTTTTCTTCGATGCTGTCGCAGTCTTCATAGTCTTTACCGAACTTGCCCTTGTTCCAGCGGTCCTCAATATCCTTGAAGAGTTCCAAACCCAGCTTGTAAGGATTGACGCGCGTCGGTTGGGTGGCCACGGTTCCGGAGTGGTGATCGGCGTAGTCAATCAATTCCGAATCTCGCAGGGCCTTGCGAGTCATGATCGTCGAATGCCAGTAGGTAGCCCATCCTTCGTTCATGATCTTGGTTTGTCCTTGAGGCGCGAAGTAATAGCTTTCCTCTCGAATCAGCTCGAAAATCTCACGCTGCCAGTTTTCCAGAGGAGCGTTTTCAATGAGGAATAGCAGCACATCTTTCTCCGGGCTTTCAGGGAAGCCCCGCTTCTTGATGCGGTCCTCGTCTAACTTTCTCTGCTGGTCTTGCAGAAACTCCTCCGGATTAATGAACTCATCCATGTAGTCCTTGCTTTTGATTTTCTTGACGGTCTGATCGTCGTCACCGTTTTCCAGCACCGAGGACGTCTTGCGGTTACGCCGCTCGATAAACGGTGAATGCCGGTCGATGAGGTCGTCAATCGACAAACAGATGTCAATGAAGCGCTCGACCTCCACGTAGCCATGCTTGTCGATGTACTTGCGCACCTTGGTGGCATGGTTGGCCATCTCGTCCATCATTTTCCGATTCGTCTTGGAGAACCAAAAATTATTCTTGAAGAAGTCACAGTGCCCGTAAACGTGGGCCATGACAATCTTTTGGTCCACATAGTTGTTGCACTGCAAGAGATAGGCATAACAAGGGTCGTTGTTGATGACCATCTCGTAGATCTTGTGCAAGCCGTAGGCAAAGCTCTTGCTGAGCCGCTCATACTCCATGCCAAAGCGCCAATGCGGGTAGCGATTCGGGAAACCCATGAAGCTGGCCACTTCATTGAGCTGTTTGAAGTCCAGAATCTCGAAAAACGTTTCATAAAAATCGAGACCGTAGTCCCGCGCGTAGCCTTCAATTTCCTGGCGAATGCTTTCGAGATCAGACGGCAAGTTCATCAGAATCTCCCTGAACAATCTCCTCCTGGGAGGGGTGACGGGCGGCAGCCCGCCGGGGGTGGTTCTTCGTTGCCGGAACCCACCCCAGGGCCTTCGGCCCTTGCCCTGAAGCTGTGAAACAATTCAGCGGTAGGGACGCGCTGCGGCGCGTCGGCAACCGGAAACCCAATCCGGACGCGGGGCACCGCGTCCCTACCGGATCAGGTTCAGGCGGCAAATGGAATTTTTTCACAGCTCCCGTTTTCTAAGGGGGAATTTCCGCAATCACAGGCTCCGTCGAAAAGACGGCGAATCTATTTCCCCTTTCCCAGGAAGTCCTTAATCGACCCGTAGATGTCGTCTTTGCTCTGTATCTTCGACGTCACCAGGTTCTCCGCCGAATCGAAACTCTCTTCCAACTCCCGGAGAAATTCACCGCTGCCGTACGCACTTTCCACTTGGCCATAGCAGAACAGGTTCACCTTTGGCAGCAACTGTTCCTCCAACAACAGGACGCACTTGTCGGTATCGCCTCCGGACCAGTTGTCGCCGTCAGAGAAGTGGAATCCATAGAGGTTCCACTGTTCCAGATCGTATTCCTCGTCGATCATCTTGTTGAAATAGTTATATGCCGAGGAGATCATGGTGCCGCCGCTTTCGCGCAAGTGGTAGAACTGCTCCTCATTCACTTCCTTCGCCGCAGCATCATGAACAATGTAGCGCGTCACCAGTCCCTTGTATTGGGAACGCAGCCAGGTGTCGATCCAGAACGTTTCGATGCGAACGATCTCCTTCTGTTCGTCTCCCATGGATCCCGATACATCCATCATGTACACGATGAGGGCGTTGCACTCGGGTGTGGGTTTGGTTTTCCACGACAGAAAACGCTTGTCTTCGCGGATGGGCAGAATGAGCGGATTTCGGGGATTGTAAATGCCCGAGGTAATCTGGCGCTTCAGAGCTTCCTTGTAGGTCCGCTTGAAGTGCCGGAGGGATTCTGGCCCGGTGCGCCGCACTGCAGAATACTTATCCTTCTCAACTTGAATCTTTTTGGTTCCCTTCGGTTCGATCTTCGGCAGTTCCAGTTCCTCGCCCAGAATCTGGGCCAATTCTTCCAGCGTGATGTCCACCTCGAGAAGGTGCTCACCAGGCTGATTGCCGGCTTCACCGGCCGCTGGATCGTCGCCGGCAGCAATCGGAGTTCCGGCATCGCCTTCACCCTGGCCGACGCCACCCTGGCTTTGGGGAGAAAAGCGAAAGGTGGGAATATCAATTTGGGGAACTGGAATGCTGATGAGGTCCTTGCCCTTTCGCCCGATCAGTTCCTCGTGGGAAATGTATTTCCGGAGATCCTGTTTGACTTTGCCACGCACGATCTGGCGAAAGCGATTGTGGTCCTGTTCGATCTTGAGGGTGGCCATAGGGAGGGTTACCGCTTCGAATCTCCTCTCGCGAAGATGCTGGCCACGAAGTTCAAGACATCGGTCGAGCAAATATCGCAGTATCCGTAATTCTTCACCATGCGGCTCTTCACCACGTCGATCTTCTCCTGCGTGTCCTTGTCGACTACGTTGGCAACGAGGCTGGTGAGCTTGATGGAGTCTTTCTGGTCTTCGAACAGCTTCAGCTCCAACGCTTTGAACAATCGCTCGTTGGTCTTGTAGTTGAACTTGCGGCCTTCGATCGCCAGGGCGCCAATGTAGTTCATAATCTCGCGGCGAAAATCATCCTTGCGGCTTTCTGGAATCTCGATCTTTTCTTCGATGGCACGCATCAAGCGTTCGTCCGGTTCTTCGTCCTGCCCGGTGTACTTGTTCTTCACCCGTTCCTTCTGGGTGTAGGCCTTGATGTTGTCGATGTAGTTGCTGCAGAGCCTTCCAATCGCTTCCTCGTCCGCCGAGATGGCCCTTTGCACCTCGTTCTTCACGATGTCTTCGTACTCCTGCTTCACCACCGAGAGCAATTCACGGTATTTCTTCCGCTGTTCATCGCTCTTGATCAGCGAATGATGCTTCAATCCGCTCTCCAGCTCGTTCAGCACCATGAAGGGATTCATGCAGTTCGTGAGTTCGTTGCTCACCAGGGCATTGGACACCTTGTCCTGCACGTAACGCGGGGAAATGCCGTCCATGCCCTCACGCACGGCCTCTTTGCGCAGCTCCTTGATGCTGTCCTCCGTGTAGCCGGTCAGCGTCTTGCCATCATACAGCTTCAACTTTTGCAGCAGCGTCAGGTTGGCTTTCTTGGGTTCTTCCAAACGCGTCAGCACAGCCCACATCGACGCCATTTCCAGCGCGTGAGGTGCGATATGCTTGCCGCGAATTCTTTCTGAGTTGAAATCCTTCTGATAAATCTTGATCTCTTCGGAAAGCTTGGTGATGTAGGGAATATCGATTTTCACGGTGCGGTCGCGCAAGGCTTCCATGAACTCGTTGTTCTGCAGCTTGCGATACTCGGGCTCGTTGGTATGGCCAATGATGACTTCGTCGATGTCGGTCTGCGGAAACTTTTTCGGCTTGATCTTGTGTTCCTGCGAAGCGCCCAACAAATCGTAAAGGAAGGCCACATCGAGTTTCAGCATCTCGATGAACTCGACCACTCCGCGATTGGCCACGTTGAACTCGCCGTCGAAGTTAAACGCGCGCGCATCGGAATCGGAGCCGTAAATCGCAATCTTGCGGTAGTTGATGTCGCCCGTCAGTTCCGTCGAATCCTGATTCTTCTCGTCCTTGGGCTGGAATGTGCCGATGCCGATGCGGTCCTTTTCGGAGAGCACCAGGCGGCGCACCTTCACGTGTGAAATCACTTTCGACCAGTCGCCATCGTACTTCTTGCTTAGCTCTCGATAGGTCTGCCGGCAGGCCGGGCACAGGTCACCGTCAATGGTGACCGGGTATTCATGCCGGTTGCCCCGGTTAAGCTCAGCGAGAACCTGCTTGCGGAACTCCACCGGAATAAGGTGTAGCGGCTCCTCATGCATCGGGCAGGGCATGTCGTCGCTGGAGCGCAGGCTGTCCGATTCGTGATGCTGCATGACCTGCGTCCAGTTGAAGGTATAGAGCGCCCCGTCCGGAGTTTTCGAGTACTCCTCAAGTCCCTTCTTGATCAGGCGAGCGATCGTGCTCTTGGAACTCCCTACCGGCCCATGCAGCAACAGCACGCGCCGCTCGGTGCCGTAGCGGTGGGCCGCAGCCTTGAAGATGTCCACCATCTTCGCTAGATGAATGTCCAGGCCGTAGACCGCATCCCGCCCGTTGTTCGGCAGGTCTTTGAAAAAGTTATAACGGATGATCTTGCGTTTGTATTCCGAATACTCTTCCTTGCCGCAGGCAAGAATCATGTCGTAAACGCGCTGAAATGCCGTGCGCGTCACTCGGGGGCTTTGTTGAACGATGTCAAGATACTCTTCGAAAGAACCCTCCCAGTTCAATTCGCGAAAGTGCTCGCTGTTTTGTCCTTGATGAATTAATGAGAGAACGCTTGTTTTGATTTCGGCCATAGACACCATGCCCTCCCGCGGCTTTGGCGCGCTTAATGCCCTGCCTATTTTCTTGTGGGGAATGTGAAGAAACTGCCTTGGGGAAAACAGGAAAGCGAATTAAGCACTGCGAGTCAACAAAATCACAATCGATTTCATTGAGAAAGAGCTGAGCTCAACGTAGATAAACCTGCAATCGATCTCTGTTGTCAGAACTGCAATCAGTATACAGCCAGTCAGATTGAAATGCACAGTCTTTGGGTTGCTTCGTTTTCTCCAGGATGCAATATCAGCGAGTTGAAGTTTCTCGATCCCATTGCAGCAGTGCCACCTTGACGATTCGATTCGGCTCCCCTCGCCCCAACGGTGAGAGGGAAGCTGTGAAAAAATGCGTTTGGGTTGTAAACCCGATTCGGTAGGGACGCGGTGCTCCGCGTCCCGGTTGCGTTCACCGTCGCGGACGCGCAGCAGCACGTCCCTGCCATTCAATCTTTTCACAGCTTCAGGGGCTGGAGATGAGGGGGCAACCACGTTGTTGGGGAGCTAAATCGGCGCCCTGGAATCCTGTTCCCCCAAACGGATTCTTTGTGTTTCTGGGTGGCGCTCGTGCCCCCGCAGCGTGAGCCGGTCGCGCCTTCCGGCTTTGTCCATTGTGTGCCACAATGCCCGCTGCTCGTCATTCGCAACATTCGCGGTCTCAATACCGGATCCGCTGCAAAACGTGACACCCACTTCGCTTCCCACGAACGATGCACCCACTCTGGTCTGGTTCCGACTCGATCTCCGTCTGGCAGACAATCCGGCGCTGCTCGCTGCAGTCGATCGCGGCAAGCCCGTTATTCCCGTTTTCATCTGGTCGCCCGACGACGAGAGGCCTTGGCCGCCCGGCGCTGCTTCGCGGTGGTGGCTGCACCAATCTCTGGCCAGCCTGCAAGCTGCTTTAGCGAAGCGCGGATCGCGTCTCATTCTTCGCTCAGGGCCCATGCAAGCGGCGATTGAGCGTCTGCTGCATGAAACACAAGCGGGCGCAGTCTTCTGGAACCGGCGCTATGAGCCGTCGGTCATCGAACGCGACCACAAACTCAAAGAGGCCTTGCGGAAGACGGAGTGCGTGGCGGAAAGCTTCAACAGCAGTTTGTTGTTTGAGCCCTGGACCGTACAAAACCAGAGTGGTAAGCCCTATCGCGTCTTCACGCCGTTTTGGAACCACTGCCTGCGGCAACCCCTCACGCCTCCCCCTCGGACGGAACCGCAAAAGCTCCCGGCGCCTGAGCGCTGGCCGCAGTCTGAACCGCTCGAGACCTTGCGGCTTGAACCCTCAGTCGACTGGGCGGGCGGTCTGAAGGAGACCTGGCAACCTGGTGAACTCGGCGCCAGTCAGCGCCTGGCAGGCTTTCTCGGCGACGGACTGTCTGACTACAACGGGGAACGGGACAGACCCGACCATTCGGGCACGGCGATGCTTTCACCGCATCTGCATTTCGGAGAAATCAGCCCCACCCAGGTCTGGCATGCCGTACAGCAGGTCGAGGCAAACAAACAGTCGCGGCCAGGCGCCACAGCCCAGCCGTTTCTCCGCCAGCTTGTGTGGAGAGAGTTCGCGCATCATCTGCTCTATCATTTTCCGGAAACCCAAACCAAGCCACTGCGGCCCGAATATGCCGGATTCCCATTTCGCACCGCCCCGCGCGACTACAAGGCTTGGTGCCGCGGCCAGACGGGCTATCCGCTGGTGGACGCGGGCATGCGGCAACTGTGGCATTGCGGCTGGATGCACAATCGGGTCCGCATGGTCGTGGCTTCGTTTCTGGTGAAGCACCTGTTGATCGGATGGGACGAAGGCGCGGCGTGGTTCTGGGACACGCTGGTTGACGCGGACCTGGCCAACAACACTTTGGGCTGGCAGTGGGCGGCAGGCTGTGGCGCGGACGCTGCCCCCTATTTTCGAATCTTCAACCCGGTGAGCCAGGGCACGAAGTTCGACCCCAAGGGCGATTACGTGCGGCGCTGGGTGCCCGAGTTAGCGAACGTGCCCTCATCCTCGATTCATCAGCCCCGGGATGGCTCCAAGGCGACCCAGCAGCGAGTCAGCCAAAAAGGAAAAGCCTATCCTCCCGCCATTGTCCCCCACATGGCCGCCCGCCAAAGAGCTCTCGATGCCTGGGCCACCATCCGGCGGTGAAGCCGTAGGGTGCGTTCGCTTTCCGAACGCACCACAACGCCACAGCTTCGATGGTTTAATCTGAATTCCAAAGTTTCGGACCTGCGTTTCCGCGCCAAACAATGTGGGGCAGGCTTTCCAGCCTGCCAGTTCGCCGGACTTTCCAGTCCGGCTTCGGGGCGACCGGAAAGTCGCCCCAACTGGCAGACAAGAATGTCTGCCCCACGCAAGCAGCCCTGCAGCTCGCTCGCCAACTTCGGAATTAAGCTTTAGAGCTGAAGTGGTTGACTCTCCATTTCAGCGCAAAACCAGTAGCGAACCGCTGGGCTCCATCCGCTATTGCAGTTCCATTTCGATCCCGCCCACAAAGCCTGCCAGCAGGTTGTACAGGAACGCCGTGATCAGTCCCCCTACGAATCCCATGATTCCATAAACAATTGGGACAAAAACAATGGCACCGACACCAAAAATCGCGCCGAGCCACGCAGGCGCCTGGCTGGAGGCACCCTGTCCCAATGCCAGGCCCAGAGTTGAAATCAAGGCAAACATGCCCCCGATCAAGATACCCATCAGCCCATACAGCGTTCCCGCAATCTTCGCACACGACATGACACCAACGCTTTTCAGTACCATAGGCTCTACTCTCCTCATTCAGAAGTAACGCGCAGTCCCCACCACGCGGGTGTTGCAAACAACAAAACAAATGCAGGCCGGCGACAAGCCTGGCACCGAAGCAGCACGAACGTCATCTCGCTCGGCCAACGCTCGGGAAGGCACCCAGGCATCTCGGATAGAACCCGCCGGCACTGTCCGTCAAGGATCGCGCATAAACAACACGCGGGTTGAATCGCATCCCAGCCACGCTCATGATTGAGCAGGAAAGAGTGGAAACAGGGTTGAGGTTAAATAGCGCGGGAATAGTAGCATGAGAATCGTCGGAAACCACTTGAGAATTTAGACGGATGGGAGGGGGTCCCGTCGGGCGATCAGTTCAACCGAAGAGTTTAGCAAGGCACCAGGATTATTCGTCTGGAGGTGGTGCGCGGACGGGGATCCAGGCAAGGAAGCGAATCTCTTGCGGCTTTCGCTCTCGAAGCAATCAAAAAGGGTAACTACTCAGCCTCTTCGCCGCGTAGCGGCGGCTCGAGATTGGACGTTTTTATGGCTCCCCTCCTGCAACCAGGAGGGGAAGTGCCGCGCAGCAGCACTGGGGTGGTCTGTGGGAAGTTCCTGGAACCATCATTCAGGCGTTTCGTGCCGAGTTCTAGAATCTTGGGCACGAAACGCGTGGTTGGAGCTTTCTTCAACCGACGATCGCACCACCCCGGCGCTGGCCGAGCCAGCGCCCGCCCCTCCTCAGCCGGAAGCTGTGAAAAAATTCAACGGTAGGGACGCGCTGCCGCGCGTCCACAACCGGAAACCCAATTCGGACGCGGTGCCCCGCGTCCCTACCGGATCAGGTTCATGCGGCAAAGGCAATTTTTTCA
>Ga0163150_10005613_pt1 | contig 15913 bp, 12 predicted proteins | sample OliLakLV19P2IB_FD_148628 | JGI IMG/M metagenome (GOLD analysis project Ga0163150, IMG submission 148628) | Freshwater microbial mat bacterial communities from Lake Vanda, McMurdo Dry Valleys, Antarctica - Oligotrophic Lake LV.19.P2.IB | ecosystem: Environmental > Aquatic > Freshwater > Lake >...
TCGTGGATTTGCAAACCCAGTTGGCTCGACTCGAGGATCAGGTTGAACTCGCCTTCGGGACACTGATCGGCTGAGTGCAGCGCGACCGCCTCTTCAGCGACACGCGGCGCATTGCCCACCAGATCCAGTTCCAACACCAGCTCCCAGCCCCGCAGTTGATACTGCCCGCCGAACGAGTTCGGGTACGAGCGCCGCTGAATCTCGTCGTCCTTGAAGCAGTGAGCGCTGAGGCCGGCGCCGCTCGATGTGCGCGTCTGATCGATGACGCTGCCGAGCGACGAAGCAAACATCTGCCGCGACCGTGTGAACACGAGCGAGGTTTCGGCCATTGTCACACCTGGATTCGTCCGAAGCTCGGCATCGGCCTTGAGTAGCAGCGCGAGTTGCACGTCCACTGAAATCGAGAATGGATCGATGGCGCACTCGGAACGCCACTCCGCCTGATAGGCCTGCTCCGGAGCGAGCACGACGTCGTGCTTCTTAGCAAGCGCCCCCGAACGCGCGATGTCGATGGCGAGCGCGGCGCAACGGTCGATGCCGGCGGAGGTCAAGTCGTCAGTGGCGGCAAATCCCCAGCAGCCTTCGGCGATGACACGAATGCCCATGCCGAGCGAATCGTTGGAGGCGACGCTCGCGATCTTGCCGTTCTTGGTGCCGAGGTGACGTTCTCGAGTCTCGATCACACGAACGTCGGCATAGGTGACGCCGGGCCGGAGCACGCGATCAAGCGCGTTAGAAGCGAGCATTCAATTAAGGTAGCAGTTGGCGATTAAGGCAGCAGTTGGCGAAAGTCGTCCATAATCGAAGAACGACAATGCTCGACTGGTTGTTCTCCGACCCGCTGGCGCCCGGCACAACGGCGCCTGACTTCACGCTCGAGGATCAGGACGGCAAGAGCATGACTTTGTCGGCGCTGCGGGGACGCAACGTCGTGCTGGTGTTCTATCCCGCCGACGAGACCACCGTGTGCCGGAAGCAGCTGTGCGAGTTCCGCGATCAATGGCCCGAAGTTCAATCCAGGAACACAGTGGTCTTTGGAGTGAATCCAGGCAGCGCCGCGAAGCACCAGGACTTCAGAACGCGACGGCAGTTCCCATTCCCGTTGCTGGTCGACAGTGGACAGAAGGTTGCACGTCTTTATAAGGCGAACGGGTTGATCGTCAAGCGAACGGTGTATCTCATCGGCAAGAATGGAGCAATTCGCTTTGCCACGCGCGGCAAGCCGTCGCCGGCGGAAGTGCTCCAAACAGCCGAATGAGCTTAGCCCAAAGTTGCGATCTGGCCGTCCAGATGCGCGAGAGCCTGCTCGAGTTGTATACGGTAACGTGCGTTGCACGCCGTCTGCAGGTCGTGAAGCACTCGTGTTCGCGACAGCTCAAGGCTGTCTCGTTTAGTTTCGTGAACGATTTGTTCAGGAGATTTTGGTTTGGCCATGCGCGCCGATCTGACGGCTGCGGCCTCGTCCATTTGGGACTCAACCGATTTGCTTTCCCATCCGCGAGCCATCGCCTAATTATAGGACGATAGAGGGTGAGTATGGAGAAAATCGGTTTGGTGGTTCTGGCCGACACCGGCCCCGGCGTCCTGCATCAGGTCACCGGCATCATCGGCAGGCACGCGGGCAACATCACGCTGGTGGAATTGAGCGAGGATCGCGGGCCCGCGGCTCGCACCTATTTCGAGATCGAGTTGCCGGGCGACCCTGCCGCGCTGGTAGCTGGTATTCGAGGCCTGGCCGTTACTCGCCAGGTTGAAGTGGTGAACACGATGCAGAAAATCTACGGCAAGCGGATCATCATCGTGGGAGGCGGCGCGCAGGTAGGCCAGGTTGCGCTCGGCGCCATCGCTGAAGCCGACCGTCACAACATTCGCGGCGAGCATATCTCGGTGGACACGATCCCGCTCGTCGGAGAGGGGCCGCTGGCCGAGGCTGTCCGCGCCGTGGGCCGCCTGCCGCGCGCCCGTGCGCTCGTGCTCGCCGGTTCGCTGATGGGCGGCGACATCGAAGTCGCGGTCCGCGAAGTTCGTGCGCAGGGCCTGCTCGTCGTCAGTCTCAACATGGCAGGCAGTGTTCCCGATGCGGCGGATCTCGTCGTCAGCGACCCGGTGCAGGCCGGGGTGATGACCGTGATGGCGATCGCCGAAACTGCGAAGTTCAGAATCGACCGGCTCTCGAAGCGAGTCTTCTAAACACAGAGGCCTTTCTCCAAATTGTCACGTCTCGATTCAACCCTCGGCACAACCTTCGACATCGCGATCATCGGCGGCGGCATCATCGGTTGCGGCATCGCGCGCGATGCGGCACTGCGCGGGCTCAGCGTGGCGCTGTTTGAACAGCATGACTACGGCAGCGGCACCACCTCGGGATCCTCACGCCTCATCCACGGCGGATTGCGCTATCTCGAGATGTTCGACTTCGGCCTGGTGCGCATGGACCTGCGCGAGCGTGAAACGCTGCTGCGCATCGCGCCGCACTTGGTGAAGCCGCTCGAGTTCCTGGTGCCCTTCTACGGCACGAGTTGGTTCTACCGCGCCAAGATGCGCGCCGGGATGATCCTCTACGACCTGCTTAGCCACGGCAAAACGCTACCGAACCATCGCATGTTGTCGGCCAAGGAAGTGCTGAAAGCCGAGCCGCTGTTGAAGGCTGAAGGACTGCGAGGCGCCGCCTGTTACTTCGACGCGCAGGTGGAATCGCCGGAGCGTCTGGCGGTGGAAAATATCACCGGCGCGCGCGATCACGGAGCTCGGACATTCAACTACGCCGCCGTCGAAGGCGCGCTCCAACAGGACGGGCGCATCACCGGCGTTCGCGTGCGCGACCGGCTTGAGGACAGCGTGATCGACGTGAAGGCGAAGGTCGTCGTGAATGCGTCGGGCCCTTGGTTTGACCGCGTGGCGAGCCATCTCGTGCCCGGCTCGCAACCGCGGGTTCGCACCACCAAGGGCGTCCATCTCGCTTGCGCCCATCCGCCCAATCGCGCCGTCGTGCTTTTCTCGCCGGTCGATCGCCGCCTGTTCTTCGTGATCCCGCTGCGGGGTTTCGCGTGGGTGAGCACTACCGATACCGATTTTCGTAACGATCCTTCAGAGGCATGCGCGAGCGCTGAAGATGTGGATTATCTGATGCGGTCGGCGTCGGCGTACATTCCTGTCTTGAACGATGCTCCCGTGTTTTGGACGAATGCGGGAATTCGCGCGCTCGTCTCACAAGGCGGCAGCGAGTCCTCCGTTTCGCGCGCTCACAAAATCGAATCTCGCCCGGGACTGGTGTCGGTTCTCGGGGGCAAGATCACCGGATATCGCGCGATCGCCGAGGAGGCCACCGATGCAGTCGAGGGGCAGTTGGGAGCGGCTCATCCATGCACCACGGCGCGGCACAAACTGCCGGGGATGCGGTCGCCGCTAGAAGAGCAGTGCGTCCACCTCGCCGACTTTATGATGCGCCGCACTTCGCTCAGCTTCACGCCCGATCAAGGTCGCGGCGTCGTGGAAAATGTGGCTCGCTTGCTTGCGGTCCAACTTGGCTGGTCCGCCGAACGAACTTACGCCGAAGTGCACGCGTATCTTGCCGAGATCGGTAACACTTACCTCAAGTCCTGATGTAAACCTCGTTTCACACCGCTGAGAACCTGCGAGATAGCCCTGGCATCCGGCGTGCATTACCGGGTCCTAACGTGCTGCACGAAACCACCACGCCTGACCAAATTAATGAGTCCCCGGCACGGACCGGCGACCGGTTCAAACAAGTGCTGCGCAACGCTTTCAGATCGGTGCGGGGACATCCGTGGGTGTTCGGGGCCGCGATGGTTACCGCGGCTCTCTTGGTGTTCACGCTCACTTCTTACGTCCACTACTATCGCGTGGTGGGCGTGAAGCTCAAGACCGGACCTTTCGCCAACGCCTCCAACATCTTTGCAAGCCCCAAGACTATTATTCCCGGCGCGGAGTTGAGTTCGAGTAATCTCGTAACCTACCTGAAGCGCGTTGGTTACTCGAGCAGCCCAGAGAATCCCGTAGGGGCTTACGTCGTTCGCGACGGGGAAATCGAAGTCAATCCCGGCCCTCAATCGTACTTTCTCCGGCAGCCGGCGCGCATTGCTTTCTCCGGCGCAAAGGTTCAGAAGTTAAGCGATCCGGCCACGGGAGCCGCGCTCGAAGCCTATAGCCTGGAACCTGAATTAATTACTAATTTGGTGGACGGCAATCGCGAACGCCGCCGGCTGGTGGCCTTCACTGAAATTCCGAAAGTGCTTGTAAACGCCGTCGTCTCGGTGGAGGATAAGCGCTTCTTCAAGCACCTGGGATTCGATCCGCTGCGCCTCGCCAAGGCAGCTGTCATCGATTTGAAAGAAGGGCGTAAGGAGCAGGGCGGCTCAACGATCACGATGCAGCTTGCGCGCGGCCTTTGGCTCGACCCCGAGAAGAAGTGGAGCCGCAAACTGACTGAGATGACCATCACGGCAGTGCTCGAGCAGCGCCTCTCAAAGCAGGAGATATTTGCCTTCTACGCCAACCAGGTTTTCCTCGGACGCAAGGAGACGTTCAGTATCCACGGTTTCGGTGAGGCCAGCCGTTCGTTCTTCAACCGTGACATCGCACAGTTGACCCTGCCGCAAGCCGCGCTCCTGGCCGGCATGATCCAGCGGCCCAGCTTCACTAATCCCCTGCGGTACCCTGAACGCGCCAAATCGCGCCGGAACGTTGTCCTTCAGCTGATGCACCGCAACGGTTATATCGACGCCGCTGAATACGCCGCTGCCGCCCAGGCTCCGCTTGGACTGTCGCCGGCGAAGAACGAAGATAACGACTCGGCTTACTTTATCGCGTTGATGAATGAGGAGCTTCAGCAGCGCGTTCCCGACAACAGCGACACGGATTCCTATCAGGTCTACACCACGCTCGATCATGACCTCCAGAGCGCCGCTGTTGAAGCCATCCGCGTCGGGATGCCGAAGGTGGACAAGCTGGTGCGGCAGCAGAGCAAGGACGGCGCGCTGCCGCAGGTGGCGCTGATTGCAATCGATCCGAAAACCGGTGAGGTGAAGGCTGCGGTCGGCGGTCGCGATTACGGCAAGAGTCAGTTGAACCACATTCTTTCGAAGCGTCAACCGGGCTCGATTTTCAAACCATTCGTTTACGCCGCGGCGCTCGAGTCCTCGCGTTTCACGCCTTCAACCACAGTCTCCGACACGCCAGTTCGGATCGTTTATGGCGATCAGGTATATGAACCGGGAAACTACCACGGCGGTTCCCACGGTGACGTAACTCTCCGTTATGCGCTGTCGAAATCGCTAAATCTGGCGACGGTCAATCTGGCGCAGAAGGTCGGTTATCAAAAGATCGTCCGCCTGGCGAAGGCCGCCGGCCTAAACGACGACATCAAGGCGACTCCCTCCGTGGCGCTCGGCTCGTATGAGACCACGCCGCTCGAAATGGCCGGCGCCTACACTGTCTTTGCGAATGAGGGCGTCTATGTGAAGCCCACTTTTGTGCGCCGGATCGAAGCCGGGGATGGCCGCTCGGTGCTCTCGGGCTCGCCGGAGAAACATAGCGCTCTCGATCCGCGCATCGCATTCCTGATGCGCGATATGCTCCAGGAAGTGATGACCAGCGGCACTGCGGCCGGTGTCGGCCGATATGGATTTCGGGGCGCGGCGGCCGGCAAGACTGGCACTTCTCGCGATGGTTGGTTTGCCGGCTTCACACCCAACCTGCTGTGCATTGTCTGGGTCGGGTTCGACGATAACCGTGAGCTCGACCTTGAAGGTGCGAAGAGCGCACTCCCCATTTGGGCGGAATTCATGCGTCGCGCTTCCGCCATCATGCCAGACCCGGGTCGCTTCCCAGCACCACCCCGCGGAATCGTCGCGGTGAAAGTGGATCCGGAAACAGGCCTGCTCGCCGGCGAGTCTTGCCCTACACAGCGTGGTTCATATTTCCTCCACGGAACGCAGCCCACGGAAACATGCACCGCGCATTCTCAAGGCTTCTTCAAATCGATTCTCGGCGCCCTGCACTAAAGACCTGTCATGGAATAACGTTGCCACTGTGTTCGGAAACGCACGATACTCACATGAACACCGGGGGCTCCACATCCCGCCAGTCCAAACTGAGCCGCGACGGCCAGGGAGCGGTACGCCAATGCCTCTCGCACGACGCAAATCCTCAATCCCGCCAACCCACGTTTCCCGGCTTCTCAGGGCGGCATTGGAAAGGTTGTTTCATGACGTTGTTTCATGACGCTCCCAAACCCGCACAGGACTTGCTAAACTGCCGTCGTGATTGCCACGAAAGCTATCGAGAACGGCGCCGAGTATATCGCCAGCCTGCGCGGGCGCAACCTAAAGGTCTACTTCCTTGGTGACCGCATTGCAGAACCCGTCGATCATCCCGTGATCCGCCCGTCTATCAACGCCGTGGCGCGCACCTACGATCTCGCCGTGGAACAGCCTGAACTGGCAACAGCGTGGTCAAGCCTGTCCAAGCGCCGCGTCAATCGCTTTCTGCACGTCACCGAGAGTGTGGAGGATGTGGTCTCGCAGAATCGTATGCAGCGCAAACTCGGTCAGCTCACCGGCACTTGCTTTCAGCGCTGCGTCGGCATGGACGCCATCAACTCGCTCTTCTCCGTCAGCTTTGATATGGACGCGCAACACGGCACCGGGTACCACTCACTATTCCGCGATTTCATTATCCGCATGCAGGAGGCAAACTACGTCATCGGCGGCGCCATGACGGATCCCAAGGGCGATCGAAGCAAGGCGCCCGCCGATCAGACGGATCCCGATCTGTTCGTCCGCATTGTCGAACGCCGTGCCGACGGCATCGTGATTCGAGGCGCCAAGATGCACCAGACCGGCTGCCTCAATTCGCACTGGATCGTCGTGATGCCCACCATGCGTCTGCGGGAGGCCGACCGTGATTACGCGGTCTGCGCCGCGATCCCCGTGGACGATCCAGGCCTGACGTTCATCTACGGCCGCCAGTCCTGCGACACGCGCGCGCTCGAAGGGGGCGAGATCGATCAGGGCAACGCACAGTTCTCGGGTCAGGAAGCGATGATCCTTATCGACGATGTCTTCATCCCCAACCACCTGGTCTTCATGGATGGGCAGACCGAGTACGCGGCCATGCTCGTTGAACGATTCACCGCTTACCATCGGCGTTCCTACGTTTGCAAAACCGGTCTCGGCGACGTGATCATCGGAGCAGCCGCGCTCATTGCCGATTACAACGGCGTTGCCTCCGCGTCGCATATTAAGGACAAGCTCGTCGAGATGGCTCACCTCAACGAGACCATTTACGGCGCGGGCATCGCAGCATCGCACGAATCGCAGCCCACGCCCGCGGGCAACTATCAGCCCGACGATCTGCTCGCCAATGTCTGCAAGCACAACGTCACTCGCTTCCCTTACGAACTCGCGCGGCTCGCTCAGGATATCGCAGGCGGTCTCGTGGCGACGCTGCCGTCCGAGAAGGATTTCGACAACCCGGAGACCGGCCCGCTGCTACGCAAATACCTAAAGGGTCGCGAGGGCGTCAGTGTCGAACATCGAGCTCGCGTGCTGCGGCTCATCGAGAACATGACGCTCGGCCGTAACGCGGTGGGCTACCTGACGGAATCGATGCACGGCGCAGGCAGTCCGCAGGCGCAGCGCATCCAGATCGCGCGGCAGATGAACATCGAGCAGAAGAAGGAACTCGCGAAAAAGTTGGCCGGGATTCGCGACTAAACGCCGGGGCCTTTTGTCTGCGAGTCTTTGTGGGCGGCTCGCAGAATCACTGCCGCGATCCCCTTGGGATCATCGAAATTGTTGGCCGTCAAAGCACTGGTCTCGCCTGCGGTTTCCACGGTGATATCGCCGACGCTCCACATCCGCTCCATGATGCCCTGCCGCACGGTCACGTCCTGCACCTTCGCTAACCCTAACGTGCGCGTGCTCTTGGAAAGAATGCCGGTCTCCATCACCAGGTGATCGCCATCCAGGGTCATCTTCACCGAAAGCAGCGGGATGTGCATCTTGATGGGAAACACCAGCAGCAGCAGTGGCAGCACCGCCACCCACTGCCGCTCCTCCCCTTCGATGAAAGTGAGGCAAGCCCAGATCGCCGCGGCAATCACGATTAGCGTGAGAAAGTAGGCCACACGTACGACCTTGCGGCTCGGGCGGAACACCTGTTGTGCCATCGACCTTATCCTACACCGTCAAGGCCGCCGTTAGACCTGATTACCAATCACGTACGGCTCACGGTAATCGCGCGTCATCATGCCGTTGGCCTGCTCATCGCCGATCGCGCGCCCCGTCGATTGATTCAGCTTCAACGTACGCCCCACGCGCATGCTGATATTGGCGAGGTGAACGAAGGCCGCGGACCGCGCACCGATCGCGATATCGGCGTTCAGCTTTTGGTGATCGCGCGAACGAATCGCGTCCAAAAAGTTCTTCACGTGCGGCGTCGTGTCCCACGCCTGCCGCTCCTTGGCCTTCTCTTCGGTCACCTGCTCGTACTTCTCAAGATTGCCCGCGCCCGAGTTGCCCACGGCGTCGCGCGAAAGGCTGCCCGCGGTGCTCTTGTAGAGTTGGAACCCGGCATTGTCCACCACCAGGAATCCGCCTTCACCAAAGAAGATGTTGCCGGTGTAGTTATGCTTCAGCCCCGCCACCAGGCCTTCCGGCGGCGTCGGTAGATTACGGACGTCATAGGTCATCATGAGATCGCCGAAATCGAATGCCGCGGTCTGCGTGTTGGCCGTCTCCTGATCGTCCTTCCATACATATTTGCCGCCCGTCGAGGATACTGAAACCGGCCACCCCGAGCGGCCCAGCCCCCATAGGCAGATGTCCATCTCGTGAATGCCCTGATTGCCGATGTCACCGTTGCCCGTGTCCCAGAACCAATGCCACGTGTATGCGAATTTGTTCTTGCTGTACGGCTTCATCTGCGCGGGTCCCAGAAAACCATCCCAGTCCAGCCCGGCAGGAACCGGTTGGTCGGGCGTATGGCCGATCGAGAACCGGCGCCGGTAACACAGGCCGCGGGCAAGAAAGATCTGGCCGATCGCGCCTTCTCGCAGCAACTGCATCGCGCGCATCTTGTGCGCCGTGGTGCGGCTCTGCGAACCTACCTGCACCATGCGCGTGTACTTGCGCGCCGCCGCCACCATCTGCCGGCTCTCGAAGATATTGTGGCTCGCCGGCTTCTCAACGTACACGTCTTTACCGGCCTGGCACGCCCAGATCGTCGACAGCGCGTGCCAGTGGTTTGGAGTCGTCACCGATACCGCATCGATGTCTTTTGACTCGAACATCGCCCGCATGTCCGTGAACGGCTGCGGATCGTAGCCCTTCAGCTTCCGCACCTGCGCCTGCCCTCGCTCGCGCGCCTCCTGATTCACATCGCAAATGGCCGCAATGCGACTATCGGCATCGAGCGCCATGTAGTAATTCAGGTGATCGCGCCCGCGGCCGCCGATGCCCACCTGCCCGATATTCACGCGGTCGTTCGCGCCCAGAATCGGAAATTGCGCGGTGGCGACAGCGGCACTGGCGCCGGCGAGAAATGTTCGTCTTGAATTCGATGGCATCCGGGCATCATTGTATCGCGCCGGCGGAGCCGGAATGGAAGCGCCGCGCCCTCTGGTCCTCGGGATAGTCGCTGAACTCCCGCTCCAGACCGACGGAGCAATTCTCGCCGCATCGAGTGAAACGTCCGGTCGCAGCCGCAATACCGCGAGCCGGTGGCTACTGCTGCGCGAACGTATTGCAGTTCGACACGCGCCCGCTATCGAGACCACGTTTGAACCATGCCATCCGCTGTTCCGACGACCCGTGTGTAAAGGACTCGGGACTGACGCGCCCAGTGGACATCTTCTGGATGTGATCGTCGCCCACCGCCGCGGCCGCCCTCAACCCCTCCGCCACATCGCTCTGGTCGATGATGTTGCGCTGCGCGGTGGAGTGCCCCCAGATGCCCGCGAAGCAATCGGCCTGGAGTTCCATCTTTACCGAAAGCGCATTCCGCGCGCCCGGATTTCGCCCCTGAAGCTGCCGCACTTGCGACTCCACGCCGATCACCTTCTGCACGTGATGGCCGATCTCGTGCGCAAGAACGTAGGCCTGCGCAAATTCGCCCGCAGCCTTGAACCGCTGGGCGAGGTCGTCGAAAAATGACAGGTCGATGAACACGCGCTCATCCCCGGGGCAGTAGAACGGACCCGTGGCCGACTCGGCCGTGCCGCACGCGGAACGCGTCACATCACGGAAGAGAACCAGCTTGGCCTTCCGGTACTCGCCTCCCTCGTTCGCCAGCACGCGTTCCCACGTCTTCTGCGCATCGTCGAGCACAAAGGAAACGAACTGAACCTCACGCTGTTCGGTCGGATCGGCAGGCCGCGCGGCAGCACTCGGGGCGGTAGAACCTTCCGGCGATGTTCCAAGATCGGCAAAAAAGTTCCGGCCAAAGACGAGACTCAGCACCAGGACAACGAGCGTCCCACCCAGGCCCATCCGCATTCCGCCAAAGCCACGGCCGCCCCCGCCCCCGCCTTCGCCGCGTCGGTCTTCGATATCCTCACTCACTCCACCAGGGGTCCAGCGCATTCAGGCGTTCTCCTCTCCAATTTGCTTAGCATCTATAGTGCCACGAGGGATCCGCAGGGATGCCACGAGGGATCCGCAGGCGCGCCACGCCCCTAGAGCCAGGAACTTCACCACCTTCACGGTCGATCAGGAACACGCTCGTTCGGGGGATCCGTTGACAAACCGATTCCACCAACCGACTCCCGCCATGGTCCACTACGGCCAAGCGAACGGCCCACCCCGATCGCTTTGTCCGCGGGCACACACGTCCGCCCAACCTCCTTAACGAGGCTTGGACACAAGCCGAAAAGCTCAGACGACAATACTCACTGACTTCCTTGTAGGAGTGTCTCAAAAGTCGTTCACATCCGCCGCAGCTTCTGGCTGTCGGAACCGAAACGCAAAAGCTCATGGAATAATGAGTGTTCTGCCCACCACTACACCTAACACCGAACAGGAGCTGGCGGACGCGCTACGCTCGGCGGCTGAGAGCCGCGAGAAAATCTTCATACCTGAAACGTTGAGTCTCTCGAAGATGTCTCGCGTCCTCAAGTATGAGCCGCGCGATCTCACCATCGGCGTTGAGGCGGGGCTTCCGTGGGCCGAGTTCGCCGCGCTGCTGGCCGGGAATCGCCAGACCGTCCCGCTCGATCCGCCTTACTTCGATCAGGTGACCGTCGGCGGCGTGGTTGCGTCGAACGCTTCAGGCCCTCGGCGCCGGCTGTACGGCACCGCGCGCGATCTCGTCATCGGCATGCGCTTCGCAACGCTCGAAGGCAAGGTGGTGCGGACGGGCGGGATGGTGGTGAAGAACGTCGCGGGCCTCGATATGAGCAAGCTGCTCATCGGCTCTTACGGTACGCTGGCCGCCATCGCGACGGTGAACTTCAAACTCATACCGCTGCCGCTCGAGCATCGAACGTTCGTGCTCGCGTTCGATCGAATCGAAGATGTGATTGCCGCGCGCGACCGCGTGCTCAAGAGCGTACTTCAGCCGGCAGCCATCGACATCGTCAGCGGCGCCGATGGTTACCGGCTACTTCTTGAAGCCGGCGGCAACCTTGCCATGATGGCGCGCTACGAGAGCGAACTCGGGTTAGCCGGCGACGGCAGTTTCGATTGGACAGCGGTCCGCGAGTTTACTCCGCGGTTCATTGCCGTGCATCCGGAAGCTTGCGTGGCGCGGGTCTCCTCCACCTTGAGCGACGTGGCAGCCGTGCTCGCGTCAACATCGGCGCCCATCCTGTGCCGAGCCGGCAATGGCGTCTCCTACGTGCACTTCGCCGATCCGGCGGCGGCCAACGAATGGGCTGATCGCGTCGAAAAACAGAAGTTCCGCTTTGTGTTTGAAACGGGACTACAGCGGGACTCGGCTTCGTTTGCCGCGGACTTTGCGATGATGGGCAAAGTGAAAGACCTGTTTGACCCCCACCACCTGCTCAACCCGGGACGTTTGTATGGCCGCATCTGAACCCACTTTGCATCTCGACGTTCCGCAACAGTTCGACCTCGACAAGTGCGTCCACTGTGGACTTTGTCTGAACGCCTGCCCGACGTATCGCGAACTCGGGCTCGAAGCGGACTCGCCGCGCGGGCGCGTCTATCAGATGGTGCAGGTAGCGACAGGAGCGGCGCCGATCAGCGAGTCCTACATCCATCACATTGACCTGTGCCTGGCTTGTCGGGGCTGTGAGAGCGCCTGTCCGTCGGGCGTGCAGTATGGCCGGTTGGTTGAGGCCGCCCGCGCGCAGATCGCCGCTACCCAGCCGCGGCCGTTGCTGTCGCGCATCGTGCTCGGCGGTATTCTCCCATCACGCGCACTCATCCGGTCGGCAGCGGCGTTGATGGCGTTCTACCAGCGCTCGGGCTTGCGGTCGCTTGTGCGTTCGAGCGGGCTTCTGAAAATGCTGAAGCTCGCCGACGCGGAAGCGCTTTCGCCGGAGGTGGAGACGCCGCACTTCTATCGGCATTACGGCAAGGTCTACCCGGCGGAAGGCACCGAACGCTACCGTGTGGCATTACTCGGCGGCTGCATCGCCAACGTGTTCTTCGCGCGTTTGAACGAGGCCACCTTAGCCGTGTTGCGCAAGAACGGCTGCGAGGTGAGCATCCCCGAATCGCAAACCTGCTGCGGAGCGCTGCACGTCCACGCTGGCTTGCGGGATGAGGCTCGCGCGCTGGCGCGGAAGAATATCGACGCGCTCGTTGACGGTGGGTACGACGCCATCATTACGAACGCCGCCGGCTGCGGGTCGACGTTGAAGGAGTATCACGAACTGTTCGAGAACGATGAACGGGCTCGGCGGTTCTCGACGATGGTGAAGGACGTCAATGAGTTCCTCAGCGGCATCGAACTGAATACCCGCGACCTGAAGCCGCTGCCGGTCTCGGTCACCTACCAGGACTCCTGCCACCTCGCGCATGGGCAGAAGATCCGCGCCGCGCCCCGGATGCTGCTGAAGTCCATCCCCGGCCTGGAGCTTCGGGAGATGCCGCTCGCCGATCTTTGTTGCGGTAGCGCGGGCATTTACAACGTGGTCCAGCCGGAGATGTCGATGGCCCTGCTTGAAAAGAAGATGGCCAATGTCGAGATCAGCGGCGCCGATGTCATCGCCACCGCCAATCCCGGCTGCATGCTGCAACTTCGTGCCGGCGCACGGCAGTTCGGCCGCGGCCAGCGTGTCGCCCACGTCGTTGAGTTGCTGGCCGAATCATACGGAATCGCTCCCAAGGATGATCCCCGGTGAAACATTTTTAGTAACGCAAGCATCCTCAACGTGGAGGAATATACGATGACTCGCACTTTGCTGCCGGGCCTGTTTCTTGCCGGCTCCGTGTTGCTGGCGGTCGGTTGCGGTGATCGCGCGACGACGGCATCGTCCATGAAGACGCCCACTGCGCCGGCCGCCCGTGCAGGTTCGGCGGCCCGCGTAGGCATGCCGGCCGATCGGCTTGCCCGTGAAGTTCGACACGAGCTCGTGATGCTGCCCTACTACGGGGTCTTTGACAATCTGGCTTTCCGCGTGGACGGAGCCACCGTGACGCTGCTCGGCCAGGTAACCCGCCCAACCCTTAAGTCCGACTCGGAGAACGTGGTGAAGAGGATCGAGGGTGTTGAGCGTGTCGTGAACAACATCGAAGTGCTGCCGCTTTCGCCCAACGATGACAGCCTTAGGCTCGCGCTCTACCGCGGCATTTACGGATTCCCATCGCTGAACAGGTATGCGCTCAACGCCGTCCCGCCGATTCACATCATTGTGAAAAATGGCAACGTGACGCTCGAAGGAGTGGTTGCCAATCAGGGCGACAAGAACGTCGCCGGCATCCAGGCCAATGGCGTTTCCGGCGTTTTCTCAGTGACCAACAATCTTCAGACCGAGTCCGGTTCGTAACCTCGGTATAATCGACTCTAGTCGATGAACACGGTTCAAGAGATACGGTCGCAGCTTGAAGAGATTGTCCGGCTCACGAAGCTCGGGCGGACCGAAACCGCCGCGCACCAGATTGACCTCCTAGACCGTGACCGCCTGCGGCCCATGCAAAAGCCCGCGGCCGCCGGCGATACGGTGAACCTGCTCGATCCTGCCCTATCCACCAGCATGTATCTCACCGTCGCCCGCCGCGATCTCGATGCGGGCGACGGCGATGCCGCCCTCATTTCGCTCGAACAGGCGCTCGCCGCCTGGACCCGCTCAGTTTGAGGTTTTCAGTAGCCGCTCTAGTACTTGCCCAAAGAGCGGGATATGTACCCCAAGCGCACTTTTCAGATATATTGGTGACTTCATAATAAGGAGTCATTTTGCGTACAATTCTGTTCGCATTCTTCTGTATTTGCGCCTGCGCATCGGCGGTTGACTGGCGCCCCGTAGATCCCGCCGAGCTTTCTCAAAAAACCCCGCGAGTTGATCCAACCGCCGATGCGGAGGCGGTTTTCTGGGATGTGAGAATCGAAGATCGCATGGTCAGTGGCGGTGACGTTTCGCTCGCCCTGATTCATTACATCCGCATTAAGATTTTCACCGAACGCGGCAAGGAGCAGTATTCCACGGTCGAAATTCCGCGCTACGGCAAGCGGAACATCATCGACTTGGCGGCCCGCACCATCAAAGCCGATGGCACTGTGATCGAGGTGAAGAAGGATGCAATCTTCGATCGTGAGCTCGTGAAGACGAAGGGGCTGAAGGTCCGCGGCAAGACGTTCGCGCTGCCCAATGTCGAGGTGGGCGACATGATCGAATATCGCTATCGCGAGATGAGGGACGGCGAGATCGCTTCGCACCTGCGGCTCTATTTCCAGCGAGAGATTCCGCTCTGGAGCGTCGCCTATCACCTGAAGCCGCTCGACGTGCCGTGGCTGCCGTTTGCGATGCGGTCGTCGCCCTTTCAATGCGAGCACCCGCCCTTCAAGCAGGAGCCGCAGGGATTCTTCATGACGTCGATGACGAACATGCCGGCGTTTAAGGAAGAGCCGAACATGCCGCCGGAGGATCAGCTTCGGGCATGGGTCCTGGTTTATTACCAGGAAGACAAGAAGATCGACATCCAGAAGTTCTGGAAGGAGACGGGCAAAGACGACTACAACGGGTTCAAAGGCCGGATGAAAGCAAACGACGCAGTGAAGCGGACCGCGGCGGAACTTGTATCCGGCAAGGAGAGCGTCGAGGACAAGTTGGCGGCGCTCGATCTCTACTGCCGCACCAAGATCAAGAACCTCAACAGCAGCGCGTTTCACATGACGGCCGAGGAGCGGAAGGCGGTGAAGGTCAACAACTCGCCGGATGACACGCTGAAGCAGATGGCGGGGCGGGGAATCGACGTTAACCTGCTGTTCGCGGCGATGGTGAACTCGCTCGGGATCGAGGCGCGGATGGCGCGTGTTACGGATCGCAGCGACACGTTCTTCACACCGCAGCGGCCAATCACGTCGTTCATCGAAAGCTTCAGCGTGGCGGTGCGGTCGGGTGAGGGCTGGAAGTTCTTCGATCCATCGAGTCCTTACCTCGAAGCCGGAATGCTGAGGTGGGAGGAGGAGATCGGGCAGGCGCTGGTGTCCGATCCCAAGGAAGGGTTCTTCGTCAAGACGCAGTTCTCGGAGCCGGCGCGCTCGAAGCGGCAGCGGCAGGGAACGTTCACGCTGCTCGAGGACGGCACGCTCGAAGGGACGATTCAGTACACCTACACGGGTCACGCGGCCCGCGGGCAGAAGACGCGGCTTCAGGACATGACAGCGGCGCAGCAGGAAGAGGATTGGAAGCAGACGCTGCAATCGCGGCTCGGGGCAGCGGAGATGTCGGAGTTCTCGATAGCCAACGTCACCGATCCCCAGAAGC
>Ga0163150_10005614_pt1 | contig 15901 bp, 12 predicted proteins | sample OliLakLV19P2IB_FD_148628 | JGI IMG/M metagenome (GOLD analysis project Ga0163150, IMG submission 148628) | Freshwater microbial mat bacterial communities from Lake Vanda, McMurdo Dry Valleys, Antarctica - Oligotrophic Lake LV.19.P2.IB | ecosystem: Environmental > Aquatic > Freshwater > Lake >...
CGCAAGGCCGTCGAGACCGGCACACTCGCCGAAGCCCTCGCGTTGCTTAAGGCAGATTTTAGCCAGGACCAACGCGCCATTGTGCTCGCCAACCGGGGATGGCACCGTGGCGTCATCGGAATTGTGGCGAGCCGTGTCCAGGCAACCCACTTCCGGCCCGTTGTCATGATTGCACTCGACGGCGAAGGCTTGGGCCGTGGCTCCGCGCGCAGTATTCACGGTTTCAATATCGCCGCCGCATTTGAAACGTGCAGCGACCATCTAGAAGCCTGCGGGGGTCACGCGATGGCCGCTGGCCTGACCATTCGCGAAGAAAAACTCCCCGCGTTTTGCGCGGCATTCGAACAGGCCGCGCGCGCCGTCCTGGCGCCCGGCGAGTTGTCGCGCGTTTTGGAAATCGACACCCAAGTGTCATTAACGGAAGTCGATCCGCGCCTTGTGCGCACCATGGAAAAACTGCAACCCTTCGGCCAGGGGAATTCCGCCCCCGTTTTTTGCAGCTTCGGAGTGCAGGCGCCGGTCGATTCATGGCGCCTGTTACGCGGCGGGCATTTGAAGTTTTGCGCGAAGGACGGCCCAAAACTGGTGGACGTGATCGGCTTTCGCATGGGCGACAGGATGGACGCGCTCGCCGGCGCGGAAGCTTTTGACATCGCGTTCACGCCACAGCTCAACACTTGGCGCGGCGAAACAAACGTTCAACTCGTGCTCAAGGATATCCGGGTAGCCGGTGGCGAATAACGCCGATCACCGTTCCGCGATACCCACTTGCACCAAAAAATCGATTGCGCGCGGGTCGACGACCAGTAGGTCCAGCGCCTCATTGATCGCTTCTTCCCATTGCTTCACCTGCGCGGGTGGGTCGGCGGACTGAAAAACATTCTGCAGCGCGGCGCGCACGACCGAAGTAATCCCGGGTTCGGGCGAGTAACGCACCGTCTCAGGATCGATTTCATCCACAAAACCCCACACATACTCCGGCGCAGGCGGCCCTATCCACAATGCCTGCTCGTCACGCGCCCAGTCCATCCAACAGCCCGACGCGAAATCGACAAGTTCCACGCGCCCGTCGGCGTGAATGTGTTCAATCCATAGATAATATTCGTGTTCCTCGATTCGGGCCGGGTCCGCGCGCAACGCCACAGGGGTGCCCCCCTGCCGGACCACAATAGACCCCGCAACCGGTTCGTAGCGCAGGGAGGTGAGATGGCATAACAGGTAGCATCCAATGGTGTTCAGCGCCGCAACGTGGTGAATCGAGGTTTCCATGAAGCCGGAAACGGCGCGTTGCAAGGCTTCGGCAACGGCGACGCGCATACCTGCCGGCAAAGGTGAGGTTGACATGGGCCGATACAGTAGCGAGGCATGGGGGCAACTATCAATCAATTCCGACTTCCGCGTTTCTTCTCGACTATGGACTAATTATGCGCTACACTAGCTATCATTGGGGGAGCGGTGCGGGGAAAGGAGACGCCGTGAATTTATCCGAGTACCGGAACCGTCTATCTTCTGTCGCGATGATCCTGGATTTGCCGGAACCCATGCGCACCCGAGTAAGCATGATCTTTCTCTGGGTGGGCCAACCGGCGCGGTTTAGTCCGGGCGATTGCATTTTTGTGCAAGGCGACGAGGATGAAAACACAGGCTGCGTGCTGCTGCGGGGGGAAGTGGACGTGATTCGCGCGCATGAAACGGCCATCCCCGTCGTCGCGCCAGAATTGTTAGGGGAAATGCAACAACTCGAACCCACCGCCCAGCGCACCGCCACCATTCAAGCAGTTACAGAAGTCGAATCGCTGCTGTTCTCGTGGCACGATGTGGTGGCCTATGCCGGCATGTTGTTGACGTCTGACGAACAGTTGGTGCTGCGCGACATCATCCGCAAGGCCGCTGCCAGACGCCAGGAAACGTGAAGTATGGATTGCGGTAGCAGCCGCTACCGCTTTTACTTACCAAGCGAGATGGCAGTCAATTGACGGCACGTCTTACTGCATTCCTTGCGCGCGCAACCGCGCCTGGTTACGCCAGTGTCCACGGCGCGCGATACTCGTACTCCAAAAACCCGTTCGCGCTTTCATTGTTCGTAATACGTTCCGCCGCCGGGTCCCACTCGATGCGCGAGCGCGTCCAGTGCGCGATATTGCCAAGGTGGGCGATCGTTGTGGACCGATGCCCCTCTTCCGCGTCGACGTTGGGTTTGTTACGCGATTTGACGCAATCAAGAAAATTTCGCATGTGCGCAATCGTGACATCGCCCTCGGATACGGTCACATCCGTCTTTTCTCCGCGCGGAGCGTCGTCCTGGAATTGTCCGCCAGATTCAGGCTCGATCGTGAACCCGTTCGCGCCTGCGTAGACCGCGCCATTGGTCCCGCGCAACTCGACCTCGCCGCGCGGCAGAATGCGCACCCCGCTGGCTTCATACTGGCCGAACAGCATCAGGTGCCCGGCGGGAAACTCGAAGATCGCTTGCATCGTATCGGGGATCGTCCGTTGATCATCCACGGCAAACACGCCACCATGCGCGGAGATCGAAGTGGGCGCCTGCTCGCCCAGCAACCACCGCAGCAAATCAAAATAATGAACGCCCCAGTTCCCCATCTGCGACGAGTATTCCTTCCACCAGCGGAACTTGTACGGCGCGATGTTCTCGTTGAACGTGCGTTCTGGCCGCGGTCCAAGCCACATATTCCAGTCCAGGTCCGCGGGCGGCGCGCTGTCCTCGGCTCGTCCGATTCCCGTCGGCGCCATGTTGCTGATGCGGTGGCAACGCGACACAGTCACCTTGCCGATGCGCCCGCCGCGAATGAGCTCGCCCAGTTCCGCGAGCATTGGGGAAGAGCGTCGCTGCAATCCGATCTGCACGATGCGCTTCGTCTCCGCCGCGACTTCGACCATGCGTCTGCCTTCACGGACGGTATACGACATGGGCTTTTCACAATACACGTCCTTGCCCGCGCGACACGCGGCGATGGTCTGCAACGCATGCCAGTGGTCCGGCGTCGCAATCACCACCGCGTCGACGTCCTTCATATCGAGCACCGCGCGCCAGTCCGCAACGCCGGGGCAACCCAGTTGCCCCGCCATTTTCTCGCGGTACGGCGCATAGACATCGCACACCGCGGCGATTTCCATATCGGCGTGTTTTTGCGCCGCCGCCACGAGTTGGCAACCGCGGTTGCCGACGCCAATGAAGGCAAGCCGCACCCGCTCGTTTGCGCCGTGCGCGCGCGACGCGGCCATGCCTGCCGCGAGCGCTGCACCGCTTTTTACAAATGTCCGGCGGGTGACCACCGGCAGCGATTCTGGCATCTCATTCCTCCAATGTCGTTGCGCTGCGATTCGGAAAACATCGTCGTGGCGCGGTCTTGCGCTTGTCTATCAACGCTGCCCGCCCGCGAGTATACTACGCCGCGCGACGGAACGTCGCCCGCGCATCTACACCTTGTCGCAGGGCCAATTCTGTTGCCACAATGCGCTTATGATATCGTTGCGCGCAATCGCGGAGAGGAGCGAAAAGAACTGTATGATGGGAGAGTTTGTACTCATCGCGCCGCGCGTCGAGCCTCCATTGGATAACGATTTCCGGCCCGCTGTACTGGCCAATCAATGCTACCAGCGCGAAGTCGATGAAAGCGGCGCCGGCGTGCCCCTGGTGTTGGCTCTCGAACGAGCCGACGGCTCGGTGTCCCGCTACGAGACACGCGTCTATCGCGACGGTCATTCGCGCGCGCGCGCGAACTTCATGTATGCCGAACGGCTCCTGAAATTCCTGCTGTGGCAGCGTGGCGGTTGGCGCGTATACGTGGGCGGCCCGAAATCCATCGCGGAACATCTTCGCCGCTGCTATTCACCAGAAGGCGAGCGCGCATTCGACTTTCGGTTCATGGGGCAAGACGTCTGCGAGCGCGCATTTACGATCGTTGCGTGCGACGCCGCGCAGGCGCCCCCGGCGAAGGAAACGACGAAGCCCCTCGGCCGCCATCTTGATGGCTATCGCATCGGATTCGACCTCGGCGCGTCGGACCGCAAGGTTTCGGCCGTGGTTAACGGTAAGGCGATTTTCAGCGAGGAAGTCGTATGGGAACCTCGCAAACATAGCGACCCCGCGTATCACTACAACGAGATTCTGGCGGCGTTGAAGACAGCCGCATCAAAAATGCCGAAGGTGGATGCCATCGGCGGAAGCAGCGCCGGCGTCATCATCAACAGCCGCCCGATGATCGCGTCGCTGTTCCGCTCGGTGCCAAAGGAACGCTTCGGCGAAGTTCGCGACATCTTCGTGCGCATCAGCAAAGAATTCGGCGTGCCGGTTGAAGTCGCCAACGACGGCGATGTCACCGCGCTCGCGGGCTCGATGTCGCTCGAAGACAATGGCGTGCTCGGCATTGCGCTGGGTTCCAGTGAAGCCGGCGGGTACGTGAGCATGGACGGCAACATTACCGGTTGGCTCAACGAACTCGCGTTTGCCCCCGTGGACTACAGCCCCGAAGCCCCTATCGATGAATGGAGCGGCGACCGCGGAGTGGGCGCCCTGTATTTTTCGCAGCAGTGTGTCTTCCGGCTTGCGCCGAAGGCCGGCATTGCGCTGCCTGACAACGTCACCGACGCGGAAAAACTGAAACATGTCCAACAATACCTGGAAGCCGGGCATCCGGGCGCGATGAATATCTGGCGCACGATGGGTGTGTATATGGGGTATGGCATTGCGCACTACGCGGACTTTTACGAATTGAAGCATGTACTCGTGCTCGGCCGCTGCACATCGGGCCGCGGCGGCGATCTCATCGTTGAAGGCGCAACCAGCGTGCTGCGCGAGGAATTTCAATCGCTCGCAGAACGCCTGAAGGTGCAGCTTCCGGACGAAAAGGCCCGGCGCGTCGGACAATCCATTGCGGCCGCAAGTCTTCCCGCACTCTGACGGCGGATAGCGTTGTACGCGGAAATCGATGGGTAATGGCGTGAAGGGACTGCTGATTCGCCCGCAAAAACTCGAAGACGCCGGCGCAGTCGCCGCGTTGATCAAGATTGGCGCGCGCCATCTTGCGCAAACCGCGGGCGTTCATATTTCGCCAACGCGGCAAACGCACGGCCCCCAACTCCGGACCGCCGGCATCGTCGCCGTAGCGGGAAACCGAATCGTGGGCACAGTGTCGTTTCACGGCCGTGGGCGGCGCTTTCACCTGTTCAACCTCGTCGTACACCCTAAAATGCGCAGGCAAGGTATCGCGCAAAAGTTGGTGGTGGAACTCGAACGCATCGCGAATGCATCGCGCGCAAAGGTACTTTCCTTGCACACGATTGAGGAGACGGGCGCGTTGGTCCCCTTCACGCGGTTGGGCTTCCGCATACAAAGCGCGAAACCGGAGTTCCTCATCGGCCAACCAAGCGAACGCGCATTGACCACCGTTTATATGGTAAAACGGTTGCCGGGATTACCCCGCGAAAAACAGGAGGATGGTGAAACGCATGGAGCTGACACTTTCAACCGCCCAGGTCTTCGTGCCGGACGGTGTTGATCTCGCGCCCGCGCTCGCGCGCACGACGCACCTGGCAATCGGCGCGCACCAGGATGATCTCGAAATAATGGCCTACGACGGCATCGTCAAATGCTTCCAGCAAACGAAAAAGTGGTTTTGCGGTGTCGTCGTAACAAACGGAAGTGGCTCACCCCGAGACGACGTATATCGGAACTACAGCGACGAACAAATGCGCGCGGTCCGCGCCATCGAACAAAAAAAAGCCGCTGTTGTCGGCGAATATGGCTCGCAATTCCTCCTGGACTATCCCAGCAAAGCCGTGAAAGACGGAGCGGACCAGCGGCCCGTCGAAGATTTCATTACTATTCTGCGGGCCGCGAAGCCGGAGGTGGTGTATACGCACAACCTCACGGACAAACACGAAACCCACATCGGCGTCACGCTTAAAGTCATCGAGGCGATTCGCGCGCTTCCTGCCAAGGAACGCCCCGCGGCGTTGTACGGCTGCGAAGTCTGGCGCGATCTCGATTGGATGGTCGATTCGGACAAAGTCGCGTTCGATTGCTCTGCGCACGAAAATTTGCAGATGGCATTAATCGGCGTCTTCGACTCGCAGATCGCCGGCGGCAAACGCTACGACCTCGCCACCATGGGCCGCCGCCGTGCGCACGCCACGTACCACAGCTCGCACGCGACAGACGCAATGACCGGTATTACTTTCGGCATGGACCTGACACCGTTAATCACCAATGACGACAAGGACGTCGCTGACTTTGCGCAGGAATTGATCCGGCGGTTCGCAACCGACGTCGCCGTGCGCATCGGGCAAATGCGCGGCTAACGCCGCACGGCGGCAACGCGCTGCCAATTCGGATGGATACCGCCACTTCTACCGGCGACGGACCCTCCTCACGCAAAAAATGCTGGCGCGCATGGTGTCTGTGTATCGCCGCGCTCGCGATTTCTTGTGGCCAGGACAATGACGCGCCTCCTGCGCCTGCGCGCGGTATCGTATCTTTTGGACCCAACATAACGGAAACCATTTTCGCGCTCGGTGAAGGAGATCGCATCGTTGGTGTCACCAATTTCTGCGACTACCCGCCTGAAGCCGCCGCCAAGACGCGCGTAGGGGGCTATCTCGATCCCGATCTCGAGAAGATCACGGCGCTTGCCCCGGAATTAATCATCCTTCCTGGAAAAATGGAAAAACTCGCCACGCTCGCGCAACAAAATCGCATTCCCATCTTGAACGCTCACATGGATAGCCTCGCGACGATTTACGCGAGCATCCGATCAATCGGCGCGGCGCTAGGCTGCTCACCGAAGGCGGATGAACTGTGCGCGCGCATCGAAGGCGATCTCGATGCCGTCCGGGAATCCGTGAAGGACCAGCCCCGTGTAAAACTGCTCATCATCAACGCGCGGCAAAGCCATGACCTCAATAATCTCTTCACCGTTGGCCAAACGTCGTTTATCTCCGAACTCGCGGATATTGCCGGTGGCGACGCGATCTTCAACGACACTGACAATCCCTACTTCGAGGCATCGAAGGAAACGGTGGTCATGCGCGCGCCGGACGTCATCATTGAATTTCATGCGGGCGAAAACCTGACCGCCGAAGAGCAGGCGCGTTACATTGCCGACTGGAACGAACTCGCCGGTCTGCCCGCCGTCAGAAATCAGCGCGTATATCTCTTCCTCGAATCGTACGGGCTGCGGCCAGGCCCTCGCGTTGGGTTGATTGCCGCGCGTCTCGCGCAATTGCTGCACCACGATGCGGCGGCATCCCCTCAATGAGCGCGGTGCTCGAAGCACGCGGAATCGCGCACGCCTACGAACAGGGCGCGACCATACTCGATAACGTCAGCGCATCCCTTGGCGATGGCGAATTCGTGACAATCGTCGGACCGAACGGTTGCGGAAAGAGCACCCTGTTGCGCATTCTCGCGGGCGTGCTCTCGCCAACTTCAGGTAATGTGCTGATCAACGGCAAGCCGGCGCTCTCCATCGCGATTCGTGAACGCGCCCGGCGTGTGGGTTTTCTTCCGCAGACCGTGAACCCCATTTTCTCGATGCGCGTGATTGAAGTCGTCCAGCTTGGGCGGTTTCCGCATCTCGGCGTCTTTGGGACACTCGCGGCCCACGACCATGCCATTGTTGATCGATGTCTCGGCGATACCGAAACGCGCGCATTGCGCCATCGCGATTTCCTGTCGCTTTCCGGCGGCGAACGCCAGCGCGTGCTGCTTGCGAGCGTGCTCGCGCAGGAACCGCGCGTACTCCTGCTCGATGAACCGACGTCGGCGCTCGATATCCATCACCAGATCGAGATTCTCGCGTTGCTGCGCCGCTTATGCGCTGGGGGATATGGAATCGCCGCCGTTACGCACGACATCAATCTGGCGGCGCGCTTCTCGCACCGCATGCTGGTCATGGGCCACGCCTCGCGCGGCATCATGGCATCCGGCCCCCCCGTGGAAGTGGTGACGGAACCCTTATTGTCGGAAGCCTATGGCGCGCCCATCCGCGTGTGTATGCACCCAATTACCGGCACACCGCTTGTCACGGTCGATGTCGCGCAACCGGTGACGCCATGAAGCCGCGCGCCGTGGTCGCGATGCTGGTTGCCCTGTCAAGCGCGTTGCTGATTGCCGCAAGCGTCGCGATTGGCACGGAGTCCATCGACCTGCGGACAGCATGGGAACAATGGCGCGCGGGCACACCTCTCCATGCCGCGCCCGAACTCAGCATTGTCCTGAACCATCGCCTGCCGCGCACATTGCTCGCGTTGCTCGCGGGAGGCGGACTCGCAATCGCGGGTTGCGCGTTTCAGGCGTTGCTGCGCAATCCTCTCGCAACGCCGTATACGCTCGGCATTGACAGCTTCGCCGCGCTCGGCGCATATTCCGCTACCGTGCTCGGCGTGGGCGCGTCGTTGAGCGTGATGGGATTCTCACTCGTGCAACTGGCGGCATTCGCCGCGGCCGCAATCGACGTACTGATCATCTACGCAATGGCCACGCGCGCCGCGCGCATGTCGCCGCTCGTATTGCTGCTCGCGGGCGTCACCCTCGGCCTGCTCGCGAATTCCGGTATCTTGTTTCTGCGCTACCTCGCCAGGCCAGAGCAATTGATCAACATGGACCGATGGCTCATGGGTGGCGTGGATTTGATCGGGTTTGAACCCGTCATCGCGCTGCTCATCGGCGTGACGCCCTGCGCGCTTGTGCTGCTGGCGCAGGCGGGCAAATACGATCAGCTCGGATTTGGCGAAGAACTTGCCGCGGGCCGCGGCGTTTCCGTGAGGCGCCTCCAGATCGTGACGTTTCTTGCCTGCTCCATACTCACCGGTGTAATCGTGTCCAAGGTCGGCCCCATCGGGTTCGTTGGGCTTATCGTGCCGCACGCCGTCCGCACCGTCACCGGCTCACGCCACCGGATTCTCATGCCCCTCTCCATGATCGCCGGCGGCGCGTTCCTCTGTGCCTGCGACATCCTTGCCCGAAAACTCATGACCGGCGAAACCCCAATCGGCATCATCACCTCAATCATCGGCGCGCCCTTCTTTTTATACTTGTTGGTCAGGCGCCGATTCGCAGATTGGGACCGCGCATGACGGGGCGTCTATCCCCCGTTGCGGATACAGGCGAGGCAGACACGAATCTGCAAATACGGCACTTCACCGTTCAGCGCCTCGAACACGGGACGGAGCCGGCCGTCTTCGTTGTCCTTTGCGGCTTCACGGACCCGTTCAAGCGTCTCGATGCTTGCCCAAGGTTCCGGATCGGAAATACTTGATGAATCGACATAGACCGAAAGGTAACCTTCGACTGTCGACCGCGCGCGCTGCATCTGTTCCGCTACGTCTTCGATGTTTCTGCGCTCGGCAAATAGCCGGTTTGCCAACTCCTGCGCGACCGGTTTCGCCGCGCGCGGCGGTTTTAGCTCCTCCGTCATGACTGTTCGCACGCCGCGCGACTCGCAGAACGCCTGAATCGCCGCGATAAATTCCGGGCCGAAATCCGCGGCCTTGCGATCACCGATTCCGGAAATTTGGCGGAATGCCGCCGGTGTTACCGGTTTTTTCCGCGCCATGTCGTTCAATGAAGCATCGCTGAGAATAAGAAACGCGGCGACTCCCCTCGCGCCCGCGATGCGTTTTCGCAGCGCGCGCAATTCATCGAATAGCTCCTTGTCAAGTGGATACCCCAGCGCGCTCGCCGCCTTGCGCTCCCGGCTGACGGTGACTGCCACGGCGCCAATAATCGCCTCGATGAGTTCGGGGTCATCAGCAAGCCGGGGACCCGGAGCGAGTATGTTGTATTCGCCCCGTTTGACGAGATATTCCTGTGCGACGAGTTGTTCGATCCAGTTGCGAATCGTCGATTGCTGTTCGTCGCGCAGCGCGCCGTAGGCCGGCAATTCATTTGAGCGGCTTTTGAGAATCCGGTCCTCGCGTGAACCACTGAGAATTTGCGCGGTGTATGTCGGGCCCGCATAGTCTCCAACCTGTTTCACACAGGAAATGATCGCGCGCGCGATACGGGTGGCGTCCGCGTGGCTGTCGATTTCCGTGAGGCAAACGTCGCACGCCCCACACTTTCCCCCCTCATAGATTTCGCCAAAGTATCCCAGCAACGTCCGCCGCCGGCACTGCATGCCCGATGCAAACCGGAGCATGTCCTCCAGTTTCTCGATCGCAACAGTACCACCACCCTCCATTTTTGCGGCCATCTTCTTCCACATCATGAAATCAGCGGGCGAGTAGAACAACCAGCATTCGGACGGCAACCCGTCACGCCCCGCGCGTCCGGTTTCCTGTTGGTAATGTTCGATGGATTTGGGCAACCCGGTGTGGATGACGTAACGCACGTTCGATTTGTCGATGCCCATGCCAAACGCAATCGTGGCGACGACTATGTCCGCTTCGTCCCGCGAAAACGCTTCCTGGTTACGCTTTCGGCTGCCGTCGTCCATCCCCGCGTGATACGCCAGCGCCTTGTATCCAAGCCCGCGCAGGTCATCGCTGAGTGCGTCCGCATTCTTGCGGCTAATGCAATACACAATCCCTGCTTCGCCGCGGTACCGGTCAATCACGCCAAGGACCTGGTCCAACAAGGCTGCGCGCCGCACCACGCGATACATCAGGTTCGGACGATCGAATGAACCAACGATTACTTTAGGCGCGCGCAGTTCAAGCTGCTGAGCGATATCATCGCGCACCTGCGGCGTTGCCGTTGCGGTGAATGCGTGCAGTGACGCGCCGGGAAAGGCTTGGCGCAACACGCGCAACTGCCGGTACTCGGGCCGGAAATCATGACCCCAATGGCTGATGCAGTGCGCCTCGTCTATCGCGATGAACGAAACGCCCGCCGCGCGAACGTAGTCAATGAAAGGTTGTTGCACCAGCCGTTCCGGCGAAACGTACAACAATTTCGCGCGGCCTTCACGGACGGCGCGGTCAACACCCCGGCGTTCGGGCAAAGTCATGCCACTGTGAATGCACTCCGCGGGCGCGCCCGCGGCCTTCAATGCGTCAACCTGATCTTTCATTAAGGAAATAAGCGGAGAAATGACCAGGGCCAACCCCGGTTTGATCAATGCGGGCACCTGGTAGCAAAGCGACTTGCCGCCGCCGGTCGGAAGTACGACGACGGAGTCCTGGCTGGCAAGCGCGCAGTCGATGGCGTCACGCTGATAGGGACGAAATTCATCGTAGCCCCAGTAGCGCTTGAGGACGTCTAGTTCGGTGTCGTGCATCCCACAATCAACATACGCGGCTATACGTTAAACCGGAACAACACTATATCGCCGTCCTGCATGATGTATTCCTTGCCTTCAAGGCGGACGTGGCCGGCCTCTTTCGCCTTCACCATGCTGCCCCCGGCAGCGACGAAATGGTCGTAGTTCACGATTTCTGCGCGGATGAACCCGCGTGCAATATCACTATGGATGCTGCCCGCCGCATCTACCGCTTTCGTATTCTTATGAATGGTCCACGCGCGCACCTCCGGTTCGCCCGCCGTGAGGAAACTCATGAGACCGAGCATGTCGTATGAGGTTTGCAAAAACCGGACGCGTGACTCTTCGCCAAGCCCGAGATCCGCGCGGTACGCCGGGCGTTCTTCATCGGACAACTGCGCTATCTCGAGTTCCAGCGCGCCGCTCAGCTCGATCAACGCAACGTCGAGGTCCGCCGCAAATGCGCGCAAGCCCGACGGGTCTTCCGCTCCAATCGATTCCTCCCCATAGTTGCCCAACAGCATCAGCGGCTTTAACGACATGAACCCGAAACCGGCGATATCGCGAAGTTCCGGCGCGGATATTTCGAGCGTGCGCAACGGCTTGCCTGCTTCGAGATGCTCTTTGCACCGCTCAAGAGAGGCCATCTCCTGGCCTTTCTTATGCTCTTTTTCCATGCGTTCGAGTCGCTTTTCCACCACGATGAGATCGCCAAGCTGCAATTCCTCTTCCATCGCCTTTGCATCGCGCCGCGCGTCCACGCCGCCATTCGCATGCATTACATCCTCATTCTTGAACGCGCGCACTACGTGGACGAGCGCCTCGACTTGCTTCAACGCGTTCAGCGCCGCGGTGTCGAGGGCCTTCTGTTCGCCCGCGGATTCGTTCGGCGCGATGTCGATGAACTGAAATTCCGCATACGTAATCTTCTTGGGCTTGTAGATTTCCGCCAGTTTTCCCAACCGCGCGTCCGGCACTTTCAAAACCGCCACGTTCGACTCGCGCGCCCCAAACGTGCCCACCGCCGCCTTCGCGCCCGTCAACGCGTTGAAAATTGTCGTCTTTCCGGAACGGGCAAACCCAATGATACCGACCTTCATGAAATTCCTTTCGAAAACCTGAAAAAGGGAAGTGTGTCCGAACGAAGAATCATACAAGACAGACCGCGTACTACACCAGAGTCCCCTCGCGAAGCGCGGCCTTACACGCTGGAATGGTAGCCAGCTATCAGAACTTTCCGTCCCTCGTCTCGAAGTGTGTTGGTTTCGACAGCGTTTTTCCGCCGTGCTGAATCCAGTGCGCAACCCAGCGATAAAGGGTCTCCAGATTAACGTCGGGCGCGCCGAACAGTTCGTGGCACTTCGAGGCGTTGCTCAACAGCGCGGTCTTGGCTTCCGCGCCGGTTATCCGCGGGGTCTTGCCCATGAGCGCCCCCATGCGCGCCGCGAGTTCGCGAATCGAAATGCGCTCGATTCCCGTCACATTCAATATTGTGGGCGGCGAACTCGCCAGAGGAAGACACTGCAACGCAACCGCGTTCGCATGTCCCTGCCAGATGCAGTTCGCATAGCCCATTGTCACGTCGATGGGTTCGCCGTTCCAAACTTTTTGCGCGACGTCCAGAATCACGCCGTAACGCAGTTCCACCGCGTAGTTCAGGCGGTAATGCAGAACCTGCGTGCCATACTGGTGCGCGGCATGGTCAAACATGCGCTCGCGCCCCAGCCCCGTCATGGCGTACTCACCGACGGGATTCGGCGCGGTGGACTCAGTCGCGCCGCCTCCCTCAATTGGAACAAACGGATAAATGTTTCCCGATGAAAACGCAACGATGCGCGACTTAGCAAAGCGCCTCGCGCACAGTCCCGCGGCAAACACGTTCGTGGCCCACGTATCCCACTCCGCGCCAGTTGATCCAAACTTTCGTCCGATCATGTAGAGGACGTTCTCGGCTTCCGGCAAAGAGTCAACTGCGCCGGGCGCGAGCACGTCTGCCTGGTGCGTGACGACGCCGTGCGTTTCAAGTTCGGCGCGGACATGCGATTGGGAGAATGTCGAAACCGCGGTAATGCGGCGAGCGACGCCAGACGCCTCAACCGCGCGCGCCGCAAGCACGGCAAGGGACGGGCCCATTTTCCCGCCGACGCCGAGGATGACAATGTCGCCCGTCAGCGCGCGCATGGATTCGACGAGCCGCACCGCCGGGCGCGTCATGAGCTCTTCCAGCGATTCTACGGTTTCGATTGTTTCGGGAAGCGGCGGATTTATCATTGCGGGAGTATGCCCGCAACCCCTAGGCGTGAAGCAAATCGTGGATGGCGCTGGTCACGTTGGTCGTGCTGAAGGGTTTTGGCACAAACCGGAGAAACTGGCTGTGGTGGTTTTCGTTGATGGCCTCGCCACCGAACCCGCTCGACACGACACAACGCAGATCTGGGTTTATTTTCCAGAGTTCGTCGAGCGCCCGTGCACCACCCATTCCCGGCATCACGACATCCATAATCACGAGCGATATGTCTTTGCCGCGCGATTGATACACTTCGATAGCTTCTTCGCCGGTGGAAGCCTGGATAACGTCGTAGCCCGACATCTCGAGAATGTCCTGCAATACTGCGCGCAGCAGTTGCTCATCGTCCACAACCAGAATCGTATCCCGTTCGCGTTTCACAATCGTCCCATTCTCGGGTTTGGGTTGAACAACCACCTGGCCGGCGGAAGGAAGGTACACATCAAACGTCGAGCCCTCGCCAAGGGCCGAGTTCACGGTGATGGCGCCGCGGTGAGAGTGAACAATACCGTAAACTACGGACAAGCCCAATCCATACGCCTGGCCCTGCTTCTTCGTCGAGAAAAACGGTTCGAATATGCGCGCAACCACTTCCGGCGCTATTCCCCGCCCCGTGTCCTCGACACGAATGCGCACGTATCGGCCAGGCGACGCAATCTGGAGTTTCTCGCGGTCGGCGTCGGTCACTTCGATGTTTTGGGCCATCACGCGGATTTCCCCCGCGAAATCGATCGCGTCGCGCGCGTTGAGGAACAGGTTCATCAAAAGCTGGTGTATCTGCGCGGGATCGGCGCTCACTTGATCCAGGGTGTCGCCGGAGGTGAACGAAATCTTCACGTTGGGGTTGATTGAATGCGCCACCAACTTCACGGTCTCATCGATAATCGGGTGTAAGGCGAGTTTTGTTTCGTTGCGCGAACCGCCGCGCGCAAACGTAAGCAGTTGGTGCGTGAGTTCCGACGCGCGCACCGCCGACGCCTCGATCTGGGCAAGATGTTTCATCACGGGAGATTCGGGCTGCGTCGCCTGCTTGGCCAATGTGGCGTATCCCAATACTCCCGTCAAGATGTTGTTGAAGTCGTGCGCAATGCCGCCCGCAAGACGGCCAACACTGTCCATCTTTTGCGCCTCAAGCAGCCGTGACTGCAACGCTTCCCGCTCGGTAATGTCAACCACGACGCCCGCCGCGGCGATGACGGAACCGTTCTCGTCCATCACGGGCGCAATGGCCCCATTGCAAATGCGCAAACTTCCGTCCGGCCTGCGAAGTCTGATGTTCCGCAGCTCGACGTGCTTGCCAAGTTTCAGCACCCGATCATATATCGCCGAAATGAAGGATTCAGGGTCTTCAAGGAGGTCTTTCGCGATCGTTTGCAGCGTGTCCGCTTCGATTGTGGCCAGTGTGATCCCCGTCAATTCCTGCATCCGCGCATTGAACTCGATCGCGCTGCCCTGCCGGTTTAACACAAACATCCCGACATCGGCGGCGTGCAACGCGCCTGAAAGCATCCGGTGCGAAGCAACCAACTCCCGTTCCGCGCGCTTGCGCACTTCAATATTGCGCACAACCACGCTCACGCCGAGGATGGCGCCGTCATCTCCGTAGATGGGCGAAAAACTCGCCCCCGCCGCGAATTCCACGCCGCTGGCGCTACGCGCGGTAACGTCAATCTCCTGACGGGACGCGCTGTTCGTTGCCCACGCCGCGACGCCGTCCTGGACGTCCCCGAGGCCGGTCACTAACAGATGGCGTAAATCCTTGCCGAGCGCCTGCTCTTTGCTGAATTGAAATAGCCGCTCGGCCCCTTTGTTCCACGTCTGTACACTGCCGGCATCATCCACGGCAAAAACCGCGTCCGCCGTCATGTCCGCCACGCGCGTGAGATATTGGCTGGCTTGATGGAGACTCTTGTAGCGCCGACCTTCTTCCTCGGCGTTCAACATCATGCGCGACAGTTCGTGCATCAATGCGAGCATGGACAGAAGCAAGCCGATATAACCGACGCTTTCGCTCATCCGCATGGCGAGATCATGTCCCAGCCCATTGTCGCCGACCAGGAACACGCCCGAAAGGCCGTTGATCTCTTCCGTAAAATCCAGGAACCGCGCGAGGGTCAGCAGAAAGCAGCCGCCGAGATACAAGCCGGTTGCGTACGTGCTGCGGCTCAATTGGCCAACAAACACGCTTACCCCGAATACGAGCCCCGCCGTCCCCACCAATTCAAAAGCGTCGCCTACGAGTTCATTTTTCAGAAACATGTTCGGGTAAAAAGACAACAGGAAGACGACAACGCCTGAAATGATAAGCGTCAGCGCGAGCCAGCGATACTGCTTGCCGGGTGATCCCCGGTCGAGACGGTCGTTCACGGTCATGTTCCCCAGAGAATTATAC
>Ga0163150_10005615_pt1 | contig 15899 bp, 17 predicted proteins | sample OliLakLV19P2IB_FD_148628 | JGI IMG/M metagenome (GOLD analysis project Ga0163150, IMG submission 148628) | Freshwater microbial mat bacterial communities from Lake Vanda, McMurdo Dry Valleys, Antarctica - Oligotrophic Lake LV.19.P2.IB | ecosystem: Environmental > Aquatic > Freshwater > Lake >...
CCGGTCCCGATCTCGGCTAATACCACCTACGTTGCCTCTTACCACACCACGGGTTGGTGCATCAACTGGAGCTATTTCAGCGGGAAGGGTGCCGATAACGGCAGCCTGCACGCGTTGGCGGCGGGGGTGGACGGCCCCAACGGCGTATATATCTATGGTCCCGGCGGCCAGTTTCCTGGGTTGAGCAGCGCTTCTTCGAATTATTGGGTCGACATCCTGTTCACAACACCTTCTTCCTCCTCCACTGTTGCCCAGCCGGTTTTCGATCCGCTTCCCGGAACATAACCTCGCCGCAACTGGCCACCTTGAGCGCAACCACCCAGGGCGGTTCGATTCGTTATACGAGCGATGGAATCACCACGCCTTCGGCGACGGTAGGCATGCTCTACAGTCGCCCGATCATGATCGGCGCCACGACCACGATAAAAGCCATTGCCTATGCGGCGGGCATGGCCAATAGTGCGACGATAACCGGAACCTTCACGATCAACACGAGCCCCGCGGCGGCCAACATTTTCGGCAACATGATCCCTGACCTGGGCTATCTGGATACCGAAGCTGGCCACCAACGATCTGGGGGCTTCGCGATAGCCATGGGCTATAGCCGGCGCCTGCCGAAGCGGCACTGGACCAGAAACTTAGGCACGCTGCGTCGCGTATGCACGAGGCGGCGGTCGGCGAACTGGGCGGAGTGCCGGAAAGAGATCCTCTACGAGCTGATGAAGACGGTCTCGGCTCGGCACAGACGAACGCGGCGCGATCCAGGGGCATCCGGCGTTCTCGACTTCGCACGGTACTGGGATTCAACCCGCGCCGCTGCCGGCCTTACCGGGCGCCGACCAAGGCAAGATTGAATCAGGCGTGAAGTACCTGCGGCAACACTTCCTCTGTGGACTGCTGGGTCGGGAGCCGCGGCACAGTCGTATGGGCTTGGGTGGATGTGCGTTAGAGCAAGGTAGAAAAGCTAAAAAGCCATATCCGAAAGGATGTTGTGTACTCTTAATCAGATGACTAGCCGCCTTCTCATAAAATGACGCAAACGAATCCTAGACTGTGCGCCGCCGCATTTGTCGTCATCGCGATTGTTTACCTCATTTGTGCGTACGCCCTCGCTTTGACTCGTATGCCGTGGTACGACGAAGGCCAGAACGCCAATCCGTCCTTTGACTGGATTGAACGTGGAACGACCGGGATATCCGTAGTCGAACCCTCGGGCGCACCGGTCGCCTCCCGGGAGCCAATAGAATTGCTGAGAATTCAGCAGCGTAACTACACCGAGATGCCGGTGTATCTCGTTTTGCTCACGGCATGGTTCAAAGTGTTCGGGGTCGGGGTGCTCGCGCTCCGGTCGTTTACGATCTGGTGCGGGCTAACATCTCTTCTGGCGTGGTTTTTGATCGTTCGGAAGCTGACCATGGATTTCCTCGTCACTATTGTGGCCGGCCTTTTGATCGCGATTGACTATGGCTTCGCGCTCCGCGTTTCCGAAGGCCGCATGGATGCACTGAGTGCGGCACTCGGCTTCAGCGGTATAGCCGCGTACCTTTATTTGCGGGAACATCATTTCACTCTCGCAATTCTGGTCTCGCAGACATTCACGGCCCTGAGCGGACTAACGCATCCCAACGGCGGCCTGCTCACTTTCGCCGGGCTCCTCTTTCTTATCACTTACTACGACTTCGGCCGCCTGCGGTTTTTCCACTTGCTGATCGCCTCTGTCCCGTATTTGCTCGGAGCGGCGGCGTGGGGCCTTTACATCGCGCAAGACGTGGCCGCGTTTCGGGCACAGTTCACGGCCAACGCCCGCTTCGGGGGACGGCTACAGACCTTCTCTGCTCCGTTTGAAAACCTCAAGCAGGAAATCCTTCAACGTTATCTAATTTCTCTGGGTGGCTGGAGTGCGGCTTCGTCTGCGGCCCAAAAACTGAAAATATTGATTCCACTTGCCTACGCGGCCGGCCTCCTCGGCGTTCTGTCGACGCCCGCTCTCCGGAAAACGAGGGGATCGAGGGTTCTGCTGATCCTCACCGGACTTTATTTTGTTGTGCTGGCATTCACGGACGGAAGGAAGAGCCAGTGCTATCTGATCCACATTATTCCGCTGTTTATTACATTGGTCGCCGTATTCATAGTGTGGCTTTGGAGAGAGAAGAAGGCGCTCCGAATTTTAACCGGCGCCAGTGTTACCGCCCTCGTGCTTTTAAATATCGGGGGCATTGCCTACCAGGCGCGCCAAGACCCGTATCATCGTATCTATCTCCCTACTATCAGCTATATAAAGGCAAACATCCAACCCGCCCAATTGATCATGGGACCCGGATCTCTGGGTATCGGCCTCCGTTATCCCGGTAACCTGCTAGATGACATCCGCCTGGGTATGCGAAGCGGAAAGGCGCCCGAATGGATTGTGGTGGATGAGTGGTACAGCGGCTGCTTCGCCGCTATGAAGTCAATTGAGCCAGATGCGTATCGCTTCGTGGAACAGAGGCTAAAGGACTATCGTCCGGTCTACCAGAACGGTTCCATTACCATCTTGAGCCGGAACCGCCCGGGTTAAAAACCCCCTGCGCAGGAATGTGAGAAACTGGTGTTGAGTCGGCGTCACCAGCGTGGCTGCATGCACGCTTGGGTGAGGTAAAGTCACAATTACCGGCTCACGCGACCTGTCTGCCGTTTCCAATTATTAATGGCTTACTTCAAGCATGCATCGGCTCTTGTTGAAACCTCGCGGGTGGGCGATGGAACGCGCGTTTGGGCCTTTGCCCATATTCTAGGCGGAGCCGTGATCGGTCGCGATTGCAATATTTGCGACCACACCTTTATTGAGAACGATGTTCGGGTGGGAGACCGGGTCACGATTAAGTGCGGCGTTCAGCTTTGGAACGGCGTGGTGCTCGAAAACGATGTGTTTATCGGTCCAAACGCCACCTTCACCAACGATCCCTTCCCGCGCAGTGGGCAGCATGATAAGCCGATTAGCTCAACGGTCATCCAGGAAGGCGCGTCCATCGGCGCCAACGCTACAATTCTGCCGGGGATTACAATAGGGCGGCGAGCGCTGGTGGGGGCCGGTTCTGTAGTTACCCGGGATGTACCGGCCTTCAGCATTGTCGCGGGCAATCCGGCCCGGATCAAAGGTTATGTGGGCGCGACACCATACCAGCCGATCCACGCCGTGGCGGTGCCGGAGAAGGTTGGGCCGCATCCGAGTTCGGTTAGTGGAGTGACCGTTTACCGGCTTCCGGTGATTCAAGACCTTCGGGGATTATTATCGGTGGGAGAAATTGGCCGGCAGATCCCGTTCGAGATCAAGCGATACTTCATCGTTTATGAAGTGCCGACGCGGGACGTTCGCGGCGAGCACGCTCACCGCGAGCAGCACCAATTTTTGGTTTGCATTCACGGAGAGTGCCGTTTGATCGTCGATGACGGAGAGAACCGCCAGGAAATGCATTTGAATTCGCCGGGAATCGGAGTGCACATCGCACCGATGGTCTGGGGTGCGCAATATCAGTACTCGCCAGACGCTGTGCTGATGGTACTGTCATCCGGAGAGTATCAGCCGGAGGATTATATCCGAGACTATGACGAGTTCCGAGAATTGCGAAACAAAGCCGCAGGTGTTACTCAATGACTTCAAGCGTCAGTGGGCCGATGTGGGTCAGCATGTTCTGGATGCGGTCCGAACCGTAGGCGAGAGCGGCTGGTACATTCTCGGAGCTGAAGTCGAAGCCTTCGAGAAAGAGCTGGCGGCTTTCTGGGGCCGGTCCTTTGCGGTCGGAGTTGCGAGCGGGCTCGATGCGCTCGAGATCGCCCTTCGCTGCACCGGTTGCAAACCTGGGGACAAGGTACTCATGTCGCCCTTGTCGGCTTTTGCAACCGCCCTTGCAGTGGTGAAGGTCGGAGCCGTTCCGGTATTTGTCGATTGTGACCGCTACGGTCTCGTCGATCTGGAGTTAGCTGAACAGGCGATTACCGCCGACCGCTCCATTCGCTATTTCATCCCAGTGCATCTGTACGGGCACTCCCTCAACATGCAGCGATTGGCCGGCCTTCAGGACCGATTGAAAATCTCGATTATCGAAGATTGCGCACAATCCATTGCGGCGGCCCACCTCGGCGTGCGGACCGGGTCGGCCGGAATCTGTTTAGCGACAAGCTTTTATCCGACCAAGAATCTGGGAGCGTTCGGTGATGGGGGCGCTCTACTCACAGACTCGGAAGAACTAGCGCTCGCCGCCAGGCAGCTACGCGACTATGGCCAGTCTTCCAAATACCGGCATACCGTCGTCGGCTATAACAGTCGTTTGGATGAACTTCACGCCGCGATCCTTCGACGATCCCTGCTTCCTCGCTTACCGGGTTGGACGGCTCGTCGCCGTTTGATCGCGCGGCGCTATCTGGATGAAATCGGAAACCCGGCGATCCTCGTGCCCGGCGTTCCAGCGGGGTCCGATTCGAGTTGGCATTTATTCCCAGTTCTGGTTCCCGAAGGCCGCAAAACGGATTTCATGGCTTATCTTACAAGGTGTGGGATTGGATCCGCCGAACACTATCCAATTTCGATGGCTGACCAGGTTGCCATGACACAGGTTCGCTATGAACGAATTGGCGACTGCCCCAGGACGCGGGAGTTTTGCCTGCGTGAAGTAAGTCTGCCAATTCATCCGTATCTTTCCGATGAAGAGGCCACACGGGTGATAGATGCCTGTAGCGGGTGGCTTTAACCGCCATGCTCTCGCTCGTGCTTCCCATCTATCGTAGCGAGCTGAATATTCCCGCTCTTCTCAAAGCAGTGCGGGAATTGGACCAACAAACACGGATTGAGGCGGTGTTTGTGGTGGATGGAAGCCCGGACCGCTCCGCTGAACTCCTTGAGAAAGAGCTTCCGGGCTTTCCGGTCCGCTCGCAGTTGATCCAGCTCAGCCGGAACTTTGGCTCCTTCTCCGCAATCCGGGCGGGTTTGGCGCACGGCACCGGAGAATATTTTGCGATGCTCGCCGCCGATCTTCAGGAGCCGCCGGATTTGATTCTACAGTTCGTCAAAGTGCTGGAATCCGGGCATGCGGACATCGTGATCGGTCAGCGCACCACGAGGGATGACCCCTGGTGGTCGCGGTTTCTCTCAAATCTATTCTGGGGTCTGTTCCGCCGTTTTGCGGTTGCGGATATCCCGCCGGGCGGAGTGGACACATTTGGCTGTACGCGGGCATTTCGCGATCAACTACTGGCTTTGCCGGAAGTGGATAGCAGCTTGGTGTCCCTACTGTTTTGGCTGGGATTCCGGCGCCAGATAATCCCGTTCTCGCGGCGAGCGCGCCAAGCGGGGAAGAGTTCGTGGTCGCTCCGCAAGAAAATCGACTATGCTCTCTTCAGCATTTTCAACTTTACCGATTTGCCGATCCGGCTGTTGATGGTTGCCGGAGCCTGCTCAGCGGCGCTAGCCGTTCTTTTCGGCATGGCTGTTGTCGCTTTCAAAATCAGCGGCCACATTCAAGTGCCTGGATATGCCGCTCTGGCATTGCTGATCACGTTTTTCGGGGGAACGGCAACGCTCGCGCTTGGGATCATCGGCCAGTATGTTTGGCTGTCCTTGCAGAACGCCCGCCAACGGCCGAACTATGTAGTCCGGACGGTCGTCATCCACGACGGCTGTTTGACACGGGTCGATGACGCCAGCCGTTCTCGTTAATCGTTAATCCGCAATTGTCCAACGGCCTGCACGCTACTGGATACGCCGGTTGGCCTTTGTAACGGGTCACGATCGTTCTCCTTGAAAGTCTCACATTGGTTTCCGGCGAGTCGGTCAAGCTGTTGACGGGCTTTTGTGACGCCAGGAGAGCCCCAAACGCTGTTCGGGCATTTTCCGACATCGGCATGATCGCTTCCTTCTAAAGAAATAAGATTCAGGCATTGCCGCCTTTCTTGCTGTTGTTTTTGAGGAACTCGCGCACAACGGACTCGGTACGGCGCTATGGGACGGCGTGTTTCTCTATCGTTTGGAGACGCGCCTCCCGCGGCCCTGGCGATCGGCGGTCGAGAATTATGGCGATGATGCCCATCGTGGGCCGCTTTCTCGAGTACGTGCGGACAGCCACCGAGCGCAATGTGAATCTGGCTGGACATCCGAGTGGCTGCACATGGCGGCCACGCTGATCCACCGAAAGTTGCGGTCCTTACTGACGGTGGACGCCGTCGGAGACCAGTGCGCGCGGTGGCCCAGCACCTCTCGCGGACCGGGTGTTGAGATTAACGGAACGGAAAACCCTAATGCTCCGAGTTGATCCTCCTGCCCCTCGCGGTGGTGCTGGCGAAGCTCTCCGCGCTTGCCGTGGAAGACGGCGCGGAGCAAGTTTGTGGCTATTTCCCGATACCGGCGCGGCCAAGTAAAGGGAAGAGCGCTCTTGTTCTGAGTGGGCCAGGTTTCCCGGCCTGCTGTTCAAGCGGTGTGGGTTGGCCCTGTCCCTTTGAGGGAGAAGAGGGTGAACTTGAACTTCGTGACACATAGCCCCATATCCGCTACTGTGGAAAGAGAAGGGAGCCGCAGGCATGACAATCACGATTGACCTCAGACCCGAGATTGAAAGCGGCCTCCTGGCGCAAGCTAAGGCGAGGGGGGTTTCGCTCACGGATTACGTGAAAGAAATCGTTGTCCGCGAGGCGCATGTTTCCCTGGTCGAAGCTGAGCCAAAGCCCCGTACTGGGCAAGCCCTTATCGACGTTTGCGCTGACGTTCGCGGGCTCCTTACCGATGAAGAAATCGATAACATGTTTGCCCGCAATCGGTCGATGAGCCGGTCGGTCGAACTGTAAATGAGCGTCGGCTTTCTTCTCGACACCAACGTTATTTCCGAACTTACGAGGCCGCGTGTTGAACCGAAGGTGCAGGCATGGGTGGCCGCCCAAGAATTCGGAGCCTTGCAGATCAGCGTGGTGAGCCTCGGGGAGATGGAAAAAGGTTTTACGACGATGAGCGATCTTCAGAGGCGGGCGCGCCTGGAAACTTGGCTTGAACGCCAGTTACTCGAATTGTTTCGCGGACAAATTTTGCCCATCACTCAAGTTATTGCCAAACGTTGGGGAGCGTTTGAAGGCCGGCGGCAGATCGCGGGTCGCCCGTTGTCCGTGCCCGATGGAATGATCGCTGCGACCGCGTTTGAACACGATCTGACCGTAGTTACCCGCAATGCGAAGGACTTCGAGGCACTTGGCGTGACGATCTTGAACCCGTGGGAAGCGGCGTAAGCCTACTTGTTCCTGACCATGTACAAGTAGTAGATCGCCATAGGCCGCCCCGCCTGCATTCAGTTTTTGGTGATTTCTTCGTTATGGTTCGATAAGATCGCATTCCACCGGACACAGAGTCGAGAGATGAGCCCGGTAGAGTACGATCATTTCGTCATATCTGAGTGAATCCGTGGGATAGCATCGGAAGCGGCAGATGAGGAACTGGCCTGCCGCCGCTCTCCGTGGACTGAAACGATGAAGTGCGAGATCGCGTTCTAGCGATAACGCTATGTCACTAAGAACTGCCGTAATGACGCGTTTGCAGGCTAACGATCAACGAGCTCCGTAGTTTTGCTTGTAGAACTGCTGGTACTCGCCGGTGCGTACGCGGCCGAGCCAGCCCTGATGTTCGCGATACCACTCTACTGTCGAGCGCAGACCATCTTCAAACTCCACCGCCGGCGTCCAACTCGTCTCGGCCATGAGCTTGGCGCTCGAGAGCGCATAGCGGCGATCATGGCCGGGCCGGTCGGCGACAGACCGAATTAAGGACTCGGGTTTGCCGCTGGCTTCGAGAATCCGGTGGACCACGTCGAGATTGGCCAGCGACCGGTTTCCGCCGATATTATAGACCTCGCCTTCGCGGCCCTTCCGCAGCACCGCCACAATTCCGCGGCAGTGATCGTCCACATACAGCCAGTCGCGAATCTGCTGGCCGTCGCCGTAGACCGGAAGCGGCTTGTCTTCCAGTGCGTTTGAGATCATGAGCGGGATCAGTTTTTCGGGGAACTGGTACGGCCCGTAGTTGTTGGAAGCGCGTGTCACCACCACCGGGAGCCGGTAGGTCTTGAAGTAGGAAATCGCTAACAGATCCGAGCCGGCCTTGGAGGCGGAGTATGGGCTGCTCGGCTGCAGGGGGAAATTCTCGTCGGCTTCGAGAGGAGCGGGGAGACTGCCGTAAACTTCATCCGTGGACACATGTACGAATCGTCCGACACCGTGGAGTCGAGCGGTTTCAAGCAAGGTGAATGTCCCGCGAAGGTTGGTGTCGAAGACCGGCTGCGGCGAAAGAATACTGCGGTCAACGTGCGATTCAGCGGCGAAGTGCACGATGGCGTCCGGTTTGTGCTCTTCCACCACCTCGCGCATTAAGTTTGCGTCGCAGATATCGCCATGAACAAACCGGTAGGCGGGACAACCGGAGACCGGCTCGAGATTTTCGAGGTTGCCGGCATAGGTCAGCTTGTCGACATTTACGAGCTGGATATCCGCGTCGCCCATCATCATTCGGACAAAGGCGGAGCCGATGAAGCCGGCCCCTCCAGTGACAAGCAGTCTCATTTATATTGCGTCTCCCAATCGTATTGAATGGATGGATGATTGTACGGAATTCGTCCTTCATCGGCGGGATCGTAGAACCGATCCGTCAGGTAGACGAGCATGGCGGGGTCCAGCCCGATGATTTTATACCCGTGCGCTACGCCGGGCGGAATCAGAAGTTGCCAGGGTCGAAGCGTTCCAACGTACAGTGTGTTTCGCTTTCCGAACGTCGACGAAGCCGCGCGCAGGTCTACCAACGCAACCTGAAGCATGCCGGCGACGGGAACCCAGAGATCCGTCTGGCGCTGGTGGTAATGAAACGCCTTAACCGTTCCCGGGTAGCTCAGGGCGGAGGAGATCTGTGTGGGACCGCCGGTTCCGTAGCCGGTGGCGAGACCTTGTCCCATGCGGGCGACTTCAAGAAAATAGCCGCGGTCGTCCGGCCAAAGAGCCACTGGCTGTACTTTGACGCCATCGATCAAATCCGGCGACTGGACGGATTGAATCAGCGCCCCAATCCCCTTTTCACATTCGGGAATCGCGAGCCATGATGGCAGGGTGATCTCTGAAGGATGAGGGCTCATCCGACCGCTTCCGCCGAACTTGGGGCCATCGATGCAACCAGCGTTTGAGCTCGCAACAGCGATTCAAAGGTTCCGGCGTCCGTCCACCAGCCGTCCAGGTAAGAATATGCGAGCGACCCTTCACGGATATAGAGATTGTTCACGTCGGTGATTTCAAGTTCGCCGCGCCTGGAGCGTTCGACGCCGCGGATCTTCTCAAACACCGTCGAATCGTACATGTAAATCCCGACCACCGCGAAGTTGGATTTCGGATTTGCGGGCTTCTCTTCAATCCCGATGACGCGGTCGCCTTTAAACTCCGCGACGCCGAAGCGTTGCGCGTCGGTAACTTCCTTGAGCAGCACCTTGGCGCCATGGTCCTGATTACGAAACTGATCGGCGGCTTCCCGGATATTTCCTTCGATTATGTTGTCGCCGAGAATGACGCAGATCTTCTCTCCATCGGCAAAGTGTTCGGCCAGGCTCAACGCTTCCGCGATCCCCCCCTCGCCTTCCTGATAGGCATAGTTCAGATGATTCAAACCGAACTCCTTGCCGTTGGCCAGCAAACGGAGGAAGTCCCCGGAATTTCTGCCCCCGGTGACCAGAAGGATCTCCCGTATTCCCGCGTCTACCAGCGTCTGAATCGGGTAATAGATCATCGGCTTGTCATAGACGGGCAGCAGATGCTTGTTGGTGACACGGGTCAGCGGATACAACCGGCTGCCGGTGCCCCCAGCCAATACGATTCCCTTCATTTACATTTCCTTTCGTGGCGGCAAATCAGTCGGCGGCGACTAGCGGGGGGGTGAAAAATCCGACGAGGTCCAGAACCGGCAGAGAGCTCTCACGGATCTTCGCCGCAAGTTCCGAGGACGGTTTCTGGGCAACAATCACCGTGTCCGCCCAGCCTAACACACCCTCCGGGCGGGCCTCAATCAGGCGCCCGATATGTGGAATGGCGTTGAGCAGGAAGTTGCGATTGCTTCCATAAATGGCGTCCAGTTGGATGTGGGGATCATATACGCGCACATTCCGGCCTTTCCCAATCAGATGCTCCAGCAGCGAGACCACTGGACTCTCACGGAGGTCGTCGGTGTTCTCCTTGAAGGCCAGGCCAATAATCCCGATCCGGTCGGCGCGAAGCTCCATCACCTTTTCAACGGCACGCCGGAGATGTTCATGATTGCTCGGCAGAACCGATTCCAGGAAGGGCAGCTTCAGGTCGAGCCTGGAGGCGCGGTATGTGAGAGCCCGCAAGTCCTTCGGCAGGCATGAGCCTCCGAAAGCAAAACCAGGCTTGAGGTAGGCCGCCGATATATTCAGAGCCGTATCCTGGCAAAGCGTATGCATCACTTCAGCGGCGTCAATGCCGAGAGGTTCGCACAAAGCCCCAATTTCGTTGGCGAAAGAGATCTTCACGGCGTGAAACGCGTTGCAGGCGTATTTGATCATCTCCGCCGTTCGGAGAGACACGAGGCAAGGGGGGACGCCAAGCGGTTCATACAGTGCGGCGATCTCCTCGACAGCCGATTGATCGGTACCGCCGACAACAATCAGCGAGGGTTCGCGAAAGTCCTTAACGGCCGAGCCCTCCCGGAGGAATTCTGGATTGGAGACGAGCGAGAGATTGGGAAGACCCGCAATCAGGGGCTGAATCACCTGTTCGCACGTGCCTGGAAATACGGTGCTGCGAATGACCAGAGTTACATGACGGGGTGTCTTGCCGGCAACCGCGGCAATTTCCTCTACCACGCGGCGCAGTTGATCCAAGCCGAGGTTGCCGTTGCGCTCCGAGGGGGTACCAACGCAAATCAGGCAAACATCGCTGTTCAGGAAAGCATCGGTGACGGCAGTCGTAGCGGAAAGACGTCCCGCTGCGACGTTGTCGCAAATCAGAGGTTCGAGGCCGGGTTCAAAGAATGGCGCTTTGCCGGCGAGGATGCTTTTGACCTTGTTCTCATCGCGGTCGACGCCAACTACCGAGTGGCCAATATTGGCGAGGCAGGCAGCCGTAACGGAGCCGACGTATCCGAGCCCTAAGACCGATATCTGCTTTGCTTGAAACACTCAACATTATATCCACTTGATCTCCCTTACGCTTCAAGCTGATGCGCGGCCCGCCCGTGGAAGTCGTACGAACTAAGTCTTCGGGACGGCCACGTCCGTCTGCTTCCAGAGGTTCTGGGGAGAGCGGCCAAACAGGATACCGGTGGAGTGGACGGTGGCGATCATGAGCACCAGGAACGTGCGCACGATCGACGACAGACGTTTGAGGACGAAACCCTTAGGCAAATATGGATCCACCAGGGCCAGCGCACAGGCGCCGAATTGCATGCCGACCGCAATCCATCGCCACGGGGTTGGGAGCCCAAAACTGGAGATTGCGGCGATCAGTAAGGCGAAAGGCAGCAGCAGCCGGCCGAATTTATAGGAAACGAAGTGGAACCAGAGGCGGTTCGCGGATCCGAGCAGGCCGGGATAGGCGGCGATAATCTGATAATTACCCGCCAGAGTCCGGACCTTGCGATGATACTCGGTATCCAGGGTGGTCGGGTAGTCGAAGATGCGGGCCCGTTCGTCCGCAATCAGGCGATAGCCGCGGAAGAAGGCCGCCAGGGGCTCGTACATGTCATCGAGCAGGGTGCCGGGCGGAATGGGGACGGCCAGCTCACGGCGGAGAGCATAACAGGCGCCGGTGGCGCCGAAGTATGAATCCAGCCGGCTGAGCTGGGTCCGCAGCCAGAATTCGTAGCGCCAGTATAAGCCGATATCTTCTTCAGCCTGGGAGCTTCCCTTCAGGATGCAGAGACGGCCGCTGACCACTCCTACTTGTGGATCGGCGAAGGACTCGAGCAGGTAGCGGACGCAATCGCGATCGAACTTCTGGCGAATGTCGGTGAAGAGGAAAATTTCGCCTGTAGCCACTTCCATGGCTTGGTTGAGAGCTACCGCTTTGCCACCCCGCGGTAGCCCGATCACACGAACGCGATTTCCGCCGGCCCGTTTGGCGATCGCTTCCGTTGCATCGGTACAGCCATCGCAGGCTAAGATGATCTCGATCTGCCCGGCCGGGTAACTCAGTTCAAAAATCGAGGCGAGTTTGTCGGCGACAAATGCCTCGCCGTTATGCACGGCAATCAGAATGGAGACACGCTTGGAGGACGGCTCCCGGCGGACAGGTTTCGCGAAGCTGTTCGCTAGAAAATACAGCAGAACCGGATATCCGAAGAGGATGTACAGCACAAAGGCCGTGCTGCCCGCGAATAGGACTATCCAGAGCATTTGGCGTTGGCATTGGAAATCTTGCGTTCAAAATCCGCTGTCACCTGTTCCCAGGAAAAAGATTCGGCGACAAACTCCCACGCCGCCCGGGCCATGAGGGTGCGGTCCGAGGCATTGGCCAAAAGGTCCAGGCAGCCCGCTGCGAAGGCGGTTGGAGAATCGCGCAAAAGGATTGTACGGCCGTCGGAGACCGGCAGGCCTTCAGCGCCGATTACCGTGGAAACCACCGGGACGCCGGCGGCCATCGATTCGTAGATCTTGAGACGGGTTCCGCCGCCAATCCTCAGGGGGACGATTGAGACGGACGATCCCCAAAGATAGGGGCGAATGTCGGGGACGGTGCCGGTAAGGGTGATCCGCGGGTCGTTGGCGGCCAGGGCCGTGATCTCGGGTTGCGGGGATCGGCCCACAATAGCCACCGATACATCCGGCCTTTTGGCGCGAATGAGCGGCAGAATTTCGCCGACGAACCACTTTACGCCATCGATGTTGGGCAGCCAGTCCATCGACCCGACAAAGACAAGATCGGCGGAGCGGGGGTGATCGCCGGCGGAAGCGAAGTACTCGAGATCCACACCGGTACCGACGAAGTCGAGGCGTGTAGCGCCGAACAGGGAGCGCATCGTGGTGACGTCCGCTTCGGAAACGGCAATTACTTTGGCGGCTTCCCGGCACGCGCGCCGCTCATAGCGGAACATGCGGCGGGCCTGAAGGTCGAAGTAACGTTTGCGCAGCGGGTCGGCGGCGGTGTCGGCGTGGCGGCGCCAGAGCATGGTTTCCACGTTGTGCTGAAACAGGATGACGTCTGACAGGGAAAGGAAGTGGGGCGCTGAAACGAGGAAATCGCAGATCTGTACGTCGAACCGTTCACTCCGAATCAGTTCAGCGACGGCAGTTTTCATCGGCGCCGAGTAAAACCGGCTGATGGCAAGGGGCATCTCGGAAAACAGGCCGGCCGCTAACTCCAACAGGAAGCGGGGGGAACGCTTGGAGTGGATCCGGTGGGGGAAAGTGTGAAGCCGGGTGGCGTACTCGTGAGCCCTGGCGGGACCTTCAGATCCGTGCGGTGCTTCAAAGGTGGCGTAGTGGATTTCATGGCGCGCTTTGAGCCGCTTTAACATTTCGAGGGTGCGGATCTGGCCGCCTTTGTTGGTCGGGTGGAGGAAATTGGGATTCACCCACAGGATCTTCATTCAACGCTCAGTGATCGGGCTGCCAAACCGCATCATAGCATCCGGTTCAGCGGCGCCTGCGACGTAGGGTCAGCGCAATACAGCGGGAGGATTTCAGATAGTTGGTAATCCCGGTGCCGCCGAAGCTGTGGCGCCCAATACGCGCGCGGATCGATCCGGCTCTTGAAACCTTCCAGCTCATCATCCTGCATGACCGGCATCGTTCTTTCCCTACTGTCAAACCCAACCGTACAAGGCAGGGAAGGGGATTGCAAAGCTGTCTTCACCGGGGTGAACCTTCGAACCGGCCCAGGGCTCCGGCCCGCCGCGCTTTCATGGACGCGGGCCGGATCGGCCGGCTGTCCCTATGAGGGAGAGACAAAGAGGGTGATCCCTTTGGAAAGAGAAGAGAAAGGAGCCGCAGCCATGAATTCGCTACAGGACATCGAACGCGCCATTGACGGCCTGAAGCCTCAGGAACTGGCTGAGCTCTATGCGTGGCTTGACCGGCGCCGTCCCGCCGCCATGGACCAATCCCATACAACAGTTTTTGAACAAGGGCTTGGGTTGTTTGGCAGCACGGAGGATGCCGCGTTGCTGGATGAAGTAGTCCAACTCGCTTACGAGGAAAGACGCCGCCCCAGCAGCCCGTCCGCCGCCCTCTAGATGCCGAGGGTTCTCCTGGATATAAACATCCTCTCCGAGTATCTGAAGGGGCATGACAAAGTGGTTGCCTGTCATGCCGCCAACTATGCCCGTCAGCACGGAGCCTTCACCTTTACCAGCGTTACAGTCCACGAGATCGTGTTCGGCCTGGAGTTCTAGGGCGCATCTGCCCAGTTGGAAAAGGCGTTGGCATGGCTGAACCAGAATGAGCGGATTACGCCGACCGCGAGCGACCTACCATGAAGCCGCGATCATCAAGGCCACTGCGCGGAAACAAGGCTCCATCCTCGAACTGCCGGATTGCCTGATTGCGGCCTTGGCAATTCGGCTCGGCCCTGGCCGCTATCCTGCCGGGCGATCCGGAGCAATCGTTCGAGGGCGTTCCAGCCGTCCTGCTGGTCTTTCGTGGTTAAGTCCACTTTCTGTTCCTCCAGCTGGCGTTTTCGTTTGCCTTGGCGCTACTCCTTTAAGCCATTGGCCAAAGCCGAGACCGTAGCAAGCGCCGTCTTAAAGTCCGGGGCTTCGCCGTAGACCATATCCCGTAGAAACGCTGCGTAATTGGTGGCAAAGCGATCATCGCTTGCGAGCCCGCCGACCGCGCGCAACGTTTCAGCAACCGGAGTTTTACGGTACGCGGGAAACTGATGACCGTAAGCCTCGACGTCGGCGCGGATGATCTCCCTGGCCAAGGCTATAACCTCGGCCGGATCGTAATGAGATCGGACGATGTGCAGGTCGTACACATGGCGCACGAGCGTTTTGTCGCGCGGGCCACCAGCTTCGGCAAGTTCAGCGCCCGCGCGCCTGGTCAGCGCCACAAACTTCTCTGCAACCGTCTCGACGAGCGCCACGCAAGAAATTGATGGCACTTCCGGCGGCTGCTTCTGGGCTGCGCCCAAAAAGAAGTCACGCTCTGTTCGACTGATGGCAGACGCAAAGGCCACACGGCTGTCTCGACTTGAATTTCCGGCCGCAACGCGCCCTCACCAGCCACCAGCGGTGTATAAGGCAAGCGATAAATCGTATAGCGGCTCGCATTGCCTGAATCGCGGTGTGCGGCATTCGCCGGATCAAACTCAAACCCGGCATTTAACAGGGCCTTGGTGACGTTGTCGCGCAATGTGCGCAGTTCCGCGCGTGAGCGTGGCGCATCCGATACGATCTTCAAGTCGATGTCTTCCGACATGCGCCGGGTAAGACGGTGGGCGCGGCTCAAAGCCGTGCCGCCGCTGAATACCAGGCGAAACGGCTTCACGTCAGCGGCGGTGATCGCCGCCAGCGCCCGGACGACATGCCAGTCCTTCTCAACGAGAGACCGGACTTGGCAGATCGAAATGCCTTTGAACTTCGAGCAGATCCTGGAGAGACGGCTTATCGAGCAAGCACCAGCTCCTGATTGCCGTCGCGGAGCCGACGTGAAAATCTTCCCTTTACGCGAACAACCGGATTGAGCGGGACCTGGGTTGAACGTCCTTCGTTGTAGTCGCGTTCGGCTTCGGAAGGCTCCCATGCCACGCCAAGCTTGGTAAGGGCTTGCCGCGCCGCGCCTATAAATCCGTTCCGGCTGTAAAGGATTGGGTCGCCAGAAAGACGCGAGACCACGGCGCGGCCATAGACCCCGTAGCCGAGGCGCACGAGGCGCTTTTCACGCACAAGAAGGCGCAGG
>Ga0163150_10005617_pt1 | contig 15897 bp, 13 predicted proteins | sample OliLakLV19P2IB_FD_148628 | JGI IMG/M metagenome (GOLD analysis project Ga0163150, IMG submission 148628) | Freshwater microbial mat bacterial communities from Lake Vanda, McMurdo Dry Valleys, Antarctica - Oligotrophic Lake LV.19.P2.IB | ecosystem: Environmental > Aquatic > Freshwater > Lake >...
GTATGATATAAATGTTAAATTTTCTTTTACTGTTAAGCTCCAAGGAAGATTCGTATAAGTAGAAGAGAAATTAACTTGTTCTAAGACTTCTTCACGATGTTTATAAAAATTCTTACCAAAATAAGAAATCTCACCCTCAGATGGAGTTAAGACGCCCAGAAGCATTTGAATTGTAGTTGTCTTTCCCGCGCCATTTCTTCCCAGAAATCCCAAGATTTCTCCTTCCTTTAAAGCAAAAGAAACATTATCAACTGCCACGAAACTGCCAAATTTTTTTGTGAGGTTTTTAACCTCTAATACATTTTCCATAGAAATTACGTTGAGTAGATCTGGGGTTTATCGAGGAAATACGTGTGATAAGTTCAATTTTTGATTTCTTGTCATACTAAGCGGACAGTATTTCTTGATATCTCCTGATAACCCAGGAGTAACTCAACTACAATTATATCAGGAAAAATGCATTACGCAAGTTCTTTGATTTTTTGCAGAAGATATTCTTTAGTATTTTTTTCTAAATCTTCATCTACTTCTTCAAAAAGTTTATTGAGAATCTCACCAATTTTTGGTCCAGGTTTAATACTTAATTCTTTCATAACGTCATTTCCATCAATTGCTAAATCTTCAACAGAGAATGGTTTGGGAAGCAATTGTTCTTCAACACGTTTCTTAAACAATTTGAGTCTCCAGCTTTCAGCGGTTTGGGTTCCTCCGCCGAGTCTATCTCCAATCCGAAGATCCATCATATCTTTTACACTATCTATTCCTACACGGCGGATAAATCGCCGCACTGCTGAATCAGTTATTTTCTCATCCACTGTAAACATGTGCCACCGTATAAGATTTACAATTTTGTCTCGTTCTTTTTTTGAAAAATGTAGGCGGTCACAAATATCTCTGGCTATTTTAGACCCATCGATTTCATGATTATGAAAGATGACGAATCCTTCTTCATCAGTTGCTTGTACGTATGGCTTTCCAACATCATGCAGTAATGTTGCGAATCGAACAATTGGATCAGTAGATGTGCAGTGTTTGAGTGACATGACGTTATGAGTAAATACATCCGTTGTATGATGTCTACCAGGTCTAACTTGCGAAACTCCGATTCCTTTAATAAGTTCCGGGAAAATATAATCGAGTAGTTTGGAATTTTTTAACAACATGATTCCGTCATACGGAAATTCACTTGCTAAAATTCGGAGAATTTCGATTCTAACTCTTTCTCCCGAAACATGTTGGATTAGTGGCGCATCAAATTGTAATTCTGTCCATGTTTTTTCTTCAATAGTAAAACCTAGTTCTGTTGCAATTCTAATTGCACGAAGCAAACGCAGCGCATCCTCTTTAAATCTTTTTTGCGGGTCTCCGACAGCTCGAATGACTTTTTCTTCAATATCTTTTTTTCCATCATACGTGTCAATAATTGTATCAGGAAGCTGTAACGCAATTGCATTAATGGTAAAATCACGTCGTGCTATGTCTTCTTGTATAGTTTTTCCCCATGCAACTTCGTCTGGTCTTCTCTTATCAGAATATCCACTTTCGGTACGAAATGTTGTTACTTCAACAACGTGTTTTTTCCCATCAATTTCAATCGGAATGCCCACAGTTCCAAATTGATTATCATAAAAACTATCAGGGAAAAGTTGGGTCATTTCTGAGGGTTGTGCATTGGTTGTTAAATCCCAATCTTTTACTTCACGTTTCATTATGAGATTTCTGACAGAACCCCCAACTAAATATATTTCAAAACCTGCATCCTGAAATTTTTTGTAGATATCTTTTACATAGTGGGGGATTTGATCGACCATAGCTTGTTTATAATATAACTCTTTTGGTATAGTATAGCAGAAAGAAAAACACTTGCTTAGGTTGGTCGCCGCAAAAAAGACCTCTCCGCAAACTATAATTTTATGAAAAAATGGGAAGTTTTAAATACAATAAAATTGAAAAATGGAAAGTTGGAATTTGAAGATATTATTCAGGTGCTTTTACAAAATAAAGGACTGAAGACCAAACAGGAAATTGAAGTGTTTTTAAATCCACAGCTCTCCAATGTGACGATTGAATCAGTCGGTATTGATAAAAATCATCTAAAAAAATCTATTCAACGAATTCTAAAAGCAATTACAAACAAAGAACAAATTGTTGTTTTTGGCGATTATGATGTTGATGGTATATGTGCATCGGCAATTATTTGGGAAGCACTGCATGGAATGGATGCCAAGATTATCCCTTATATTCCGCATCGTATTGACGAAGGATACGGTCTTTCAAAAAAAGGAATTGACGGTGTTTTAGAGAAATTTCCTGACACCAAAATAATTATTACTGTTGACAATGGTATTGTTGCAAATGATTCTGTTGAATATGCAAATAAAAAAAATATTGATGTGATTTTGACAGATCATCACGTACCAAGTGAAACGCTGCCAAATGCCTATGCAATTGTTCATACAACAAAATTATGTGGGACAGGAGTCGCATGGATGTTAACCCAGGCAATTTGGAAGTCGCAAAAAGATTATTTATACCCATGGAAACATTTAGAATTAGTTGCTCTGGCGACAGTTGCAGATTTAGTTCCTCTTCAGGAATCAAATAGAATTCTTTTAAAATATGGACTTAAAGAATTACGAGATACAACGCGTCCTGGTCTTTTAGCATTATTTCAAGAAGCCATACTAAAAAAAGATTCAATTGGTGTCTATGAAATTGGGCATATGATTGCACCACGATTAAATGCAATGGGAAGACTTGAGTATGCAATGGATTCTTTGCGTCTTTTATGTACCAAAGATGTAAATCGTGCAAAAATGCTCGCTGCACTTTTGGGAACTACTAATAAAGAAAGACAGTTGTTGACACAGGAAACCGCACTCCATGCAGTATCAAGAATTAAGAATCAGGAAGTAGGAATTAAGAAACTGTTATTTATCGCGCATGACAGTTATCAACCGGGGATCATTGGACTAGTTGCTGGAAAATTAGTTGAAGAATTTTATAGACCTTCAATTGTTTTATCAATTGGAGAAACGCATAGTAAAGCATCCGCCAGGTCAGTTCATGGATTTAATATTATTGAATTTATACGATCTGCATCTGAATTTTTAGTTGATGCAGGAGGTCATCCAATGGCTGCTGGTTTTACTGTTGAAAATAGCAAAATACCACTTCTTCAAGAAGCATTGGAGAAACTTGCTCATGAGACATTAACAGAAGACATGCTTGTCAGAAATCTTAAAATTGATTATGAATTACCATTATCTCTTGTTTCAGAAAAATTATATAACACATTGCAGCAACTTCAACCTTTCGGTATGGGAAATACCGAGCCAACTTTTGCAAGTAGAAATGTCAAACTGCAAGAATTTAAATTAGTTGGAAAAGATCAAAAGCATTTGAAACTTAAGTGTGAAGATAATAATTGTAAATTTGATGCAATCGCATTTGGTATGGGTGAGTTATCATCCAAGCTCAAAGAAGGAGCATCAATCGATATTGCATATTCAATAGATATGGATACGTGGAATGGCAATAGAAGATTGCAGTTGAAAATAAAAGATATTAAATTAGTATAAAATTTATACTGTGAATGAGCCATCTTCAATAGAGATAATTCGGTTGAATGATTTCTCTTGTAATTGAGCAGTTCCGTCAAAGACAGTAGTTTCTATGGCATCTGTTATACGTCTTCTATCAACTTTTAGAACTCCTGCATTTCTATATGTTTCATTGAGACGGTTTTGGACACGAGGTATGGCTTGAGCCACTCGATCTTTATCTACGAACGGACCTTTTTTTACGAAAGACCTAAACTCTTGTATCTCCTGTCTTGTACAGGAATTTGGGTGAGATATATTCTGTTGTCTTCCTAATTCGCGTACATTCATAGTTTGTAATTCCTTACATTATTTTCTCTGTGCTTCTTCGTGAGAAAGTAATTCTGGTTTGCCTTTTCCTTCTATTGATTGATAGGTTTCTTTTAACATAAAAAAACTCCCTTACAGTTATTGTAGGGAGAATATTGTAAAACTTTTAGTCAATATCTCCCGCTACCTTTGGAAAGGCTTGCGGTGAGAGAGACATGTAATGACTACTAAGTTTTTCATTGATCAGTTTGATTGTATCAATATTTTTTTAGACTTGTCAAGAAGCTAAAATAGAGCTACAATATCAAGGCTCAATTAAATGAAATTATCTGTAAAAAATAACGACCGAGTCCTCATTTTAGATACTCTCAAAAAGACAGGAGAAGAAGTAAAACTTTTTGGGTGGGTCTTAACGCTTCGTCGCCACGGAAAAATTGCATTTTTAGATCTTCGAGACAGATCAGGAGTTATTCAAGTTGGATTTTTTGATCAAGAATTAGTCGAAAAAGTAGCCAAACTAAAACCACAGGATGTTATTGAGATCAAAGGGCTTGTTAAAAAACGTGATGAACGGTATATAAACGCAAACTTGCCTACAGGAAGTATAGAAGTAGAAGCAAAATTTCTTGAGCGAGTTTCTGAGGCCTCAGAGATGCCTTTTGATATGGGTGGGAAAGATCTTAATTTAGAGCTGCCAACACTTCTTGATAACCGTTCATTAGCGCTTCGACATCCAAAAGTTTTAGGAATTTTTAAAGTTCAAGAAACTATTATACGATCATTTCGGAAAACATTGGAGGAAGAGGATTTTACAGAGATTTTTGTGCCAACTATTGTGCCAACCGCCACTGAGGGAGGAGCAGAGGTCTTTCAAATCCAGTATTACAATCATAAAGCTTACTTAGGACAAAGTCCTCAAATGTACAAGCAAATAATGGTTTCAATTTTTGAGCGTGTTTATACTGTTGCTCACGCATATCGTGCAGAACCATCAGTAACAACTCGCCATTTGTCAGAATATATTAGTCTGGATGCAGAAATGGGATTTATTTCGTCTTATCAAGAAGTAATGGACAAGGCTGAGCTAGTTATCAAAAATATATATAGGGATGTTTTATATCAAAATAAAACAGAACTTGAACTTTTTGGTATTTCACTTCCTCAAGTTGACAAGCCATTTCCTAGAATAAAAATGCGTGATGCTCAAGAAATAATTTTCAAACGAACACAAAGAGATCATCGAGAGGAACCCGATTTGGATCCATCAGATGAAAAAGAAATTTGCAATTGGGCGCAAGAAGAACATGGGGTTCCATTTGTCTTTATAACTCATTACCCAACAAAAAAACGACCCTTTTATACGATGCCTGATCCAGAGGATCCAGAATATACACTAGGATTTGATTTGCTTGGTATCAGTGAAGAATGGGTAACTGGTGGACAGCGAATTCATGATTATGAAATGTTGGTTGAAAATACGAAAAAATGGGGGAATAAACCGGAGACCTTTGAAATTTATCTTCAATCATTTAGATACGGAATGCCCCCAGAAGGTGGATTTGCAATGGGGGCAGAAAGAATTACAAAAGATATTTTAGGACTTCAAAATGTTCGAGAAGCGTCCCTTTTTCCTCGAGATATGGAGCGAGTAGATGAACGGTTTTCTAAAAATGAAACAAAAGATCAAAAATAATTTTTCTAAGCATAAAAATGTATTAAAACAGCTGCAAAAACAATTTGTAGTTCTTGTCGTAATTACTCCTGCAGCGATTTTAATCGGAATATTTCTTTATTTAGTAGGATTTAATCAAGTAATTCGTTTTGACATGTACCAGAAATCTTTGAACGCTCCTGTTATGGATTTTGCTTTGTCTCCATATCCACTTGTAAAACCAGTTTTTGGAGTGGGTTTTACTGACTATTTATCATTTCCGAACGACTCAAATTCTTATACCCTCACAAAACCAGATATTTCAGCACAAGCAGCATTAATTATAGATAAGGATTCCCAAGTAATTTTATTTGAGAAGAATAAGAATCTTCGGTTTTCTATGGCATCAACTACAAAAATAATGAGTGCGTTGGTCGCGCTAGATTATTTTAAAATGGATGATATTTTAACTATTTATTCAGAAAATGTAGAAGGAGCTACTGTAGGATTTAAGAGTGGTGAGCAGTATCACTTCGAAGATTTACTGTATGCAATGATGCTTCCTTCTGCCAATGATGCAGCAATGGCAATTGCACAAAATTATCCAGGGGGCGAAACTGCATTTATTAACAAAATGAATGAAAAGGCACATTCATTCCGGCTTACAAACACCAATTTTTCAGATCCTGCAGGACTAATGGATGATGATTATACTACTCCTGTAGAGTTGGCAAGGCTTGCTTCAAATGCAATGAATAACAAAGAATTCGCAGAAGTGGTTCAGACACAATCCACAATCATTATGTCAGTTGATAGATCACGTATAGTACCTATTAAAAACCTCAATAAGTTGCTTGGAATTAACGGTGTAAATGGATTAAAAACTGGGTTTACAGAAGAAGCTGGGGAAGTATTGGTAACATCAAAAAAAGAAAATGATAGGACTCTAATCTTTGTAGTTATGAAAAGTAAGGATCGATTTGTCGATACACAAGTTCTTCTTTCCCTCGTATCAGGAAATATCTCTTACGTTACTTTTTGATCCAATCAGACAATACTGCAGATACATAGCCCCTGAAATTATCCGAGCCCTCAAACACAATTATTGGTAGGAGATATTCCTGAGGTGTTTCTCCGATAAAGTAAGCAAGATATACATTGTCAATAGTTATAGCACCGGATTCTGTATTGCTTGAAGCAATAAATGCATTACCGTTTTTCAAATCATTAAATGCTTGTTCTGCTGACTTTATGGGATACGTTGATGACTCACTACTTATTGTTTGATGTACAAATTTCCCTTCAATAGCGCCTTGCCCTCTATCTGTTGATCCTACAAGAAGCCTCATAAGAGATATTTGAGACGGATACAAAATAGGAAGATTGTCTATTTTTTTCTGAAAAAGGTCTACTGCAATTATATGGGCTGAAGATATACTGGTCGCAGGAACCAATGAGTTGTTTATTATACTTAATAAAGTTGTTTTAGTTTTTTCTAGATCTAAATCTTCCGGATAAGAGCCCGTATCTTGTAGGAATGATACTGCAGTCTCTTTTGCTTTTTCTTCAGTTCCAAGCCTCGCTGTTGATAGCACGTCTATATCAGTTATATAGTCTGATTTTAATTCGAAATTCTTTGATAGTACATCATAGACAATGTTTCTATAGGGGGGTGTTAGTTGTTTCCACTCATAGCTTGTCTCTGAAACTTGAGTTGGAGTATCAGCAAATCCTGCAGAAGTGATTTGGTTTTTTGCTTGTTGAAGTGCAAGTATATTGGGTGAAGGTAGCTCAATCTGATACACATTTGCCCTATCTGAAAAAACTGGAAGGGTTCCTGTTACTGTATCAAGCGTATACGTAAATATTCCATCTGTGGGTTTGGGAAAAGGAATTTCGGGGACTTTACCGAATTTGACAGTTGGTCCCACTGCAGGAGGAGGAAAAATAATTGGCCAAATTCTATAGATAAAGAAACCGAAGAAGAAAATAAGAAGCAGGATCATTCCCCATTTAATGAGATTTCTTATATCTTCACTTGCTGCATGTAAACTGAGCATATATTGAGTATAGAGAAAAATTACGGTACAATGCAAGCATGGCTGAGCCTACAGTAAAAGAAGTACGCGTAAGAATTGCTCCCTCACCAACGGGGCAAGATATCCATATTGGAAATTTATATACAGCCCTTCTCAATTTTGCATTTGCAAAAAAACATCATGGGAAATTTGTTATACGTATTGAAGACACAGATAGGACAAGATTTCAAGAAGGATCAGAACAACGAATTTTATCTTCATTAAAAGCATTTGGATTAACTCATGATGAGGGGCCAGATATTGGCGGTCCATATAAGCCGTATAAACAGTCAGAACGGCTTGACCTTTATAAGAAATATGCAGAAGAGTTAGTGGAAAACGAGGCGGCATATTATTGTTTTTGCACGAGAGAACGATTAGATGAGATCAGAAAAAAACAGATTGAAGAAAAAAAGACTCCAAAATATGATAAGCACTGTTTAATACATGAAAAGAATGTAAAAGAGCGTATTGGAAAGGGGGAGTCACATGTTATTCGATTAAATATCGTTCCCAACAAACAAATTATATTTGAGGATGTTATCCGAGGTGACATTTCTATAAGTTCAAATGAAGTTGATGATCAGGTTCTTCTCAAATCAGATGGGTATCCTACATATCATTTGGGAGTAGTTGTTGATGATCATGAAATGAACATAACGCATATTATTCGAGCAGAAGAATGGATATCTTCAACTCCAAAGCATATTCTTTTATATAAATCTTTTAGGTGGTCTCTTCCTGTATTTGCTCATGTTCCAATCCTTAGAAATCCAGATAAATCCAAATTATCAAAAAGAAAAAATCCCGTTTGGGCATCATGGTATTTAGAACAAGGATATCTTCCAGAAGCAGTACTTAATTATCTGGCATTAATGGGGTGGAGTCATCCAGAACAAAAAGAAATATTTCCCCTAAGTGAATTTATTCAACTCTTTGATTTAAAAGATATACATCCAGTAGGGCCTGTTTTCGACTTAAAAAAACTAACGTGGTTAAATCAACAATATATACAAAATCTATCTGATAGTGAATTGTTGCTAAGATTACAAAATCATTTTGAAATATTAAAAGGGTATGATCCTGCTACTCTTAAATCGCTGATTCCTCTATTAAAAACTCGTATGAGTACGTTGAACGATTTCCGTACTCTGACGAATTATTTTTTTGAAGAGCCAACAAATACGCTTGATGAGAAAGAAAAAATAATCGCCAATGACTTACTTGATAATCTTAAAAATATTCCAAACTGGAATCAAGAAGAGTTATTAACTCTCTTAAAATCTACTATGGAAAAAAATGCCATTCGTATGAACATTTTATATAAAATAATAACAGGTGAGGAAAGAGGCTTGCCTCTTCCTGAGTCTTTAGAAATATTAGGAAAAGAAACAATTATCCAAAGGCTTCAAAATCGTGTATGATAAAGCATTGGTTTGCAGAGTTCATCTCAACAATTTTTCATCCGGTGATTTTTATTCTTTCAATACCTTTCTTCGTTGTATATCGTCAGACTGATAGTGGATTGTATGCTTTGAAATGGACTGCTTTTACTTCTGCATTTATCCTTATTGGAGTTATGTTTTACCTCTATGGAAGATTTAAAGGATATTATACAGACCATGATTTATCTATAAGAGAACAGAGACATTCGTTTTATGCAATGGCGCTTATATCTGCATTACTCTATTTTTTGGCTGCGGTATTTTTTAAAGGAATATTTTTCCCCCTTTCAATTATTGCACTGGGAGTGATGCTTGGCGTTATTGTTTTTGAACTCGTTACTTACTATATAAAAGCAAGTGTTCATTTTGCTGCGGTATTCGGTTGGATTGTGGCAATGTGGCTAATCTATGGAATTACTCCTGCAATGGCCTCATTATGGATAATTCCTCTTGTCGGTTGGTCGAGACTTACTCTGAGAAGACATACAAGAAGCGAACTTTTTGTTGGAGCATTATTGGGAACAATAGTTACAATATTTACTTATGTATTAGGTAGATATTTGTTTGATCCGGTAGTGTGATACACTGACTATATGATTAAAATTTCCAAATTGTATAAGTCTTTTCACTACGCATTTTATGGTATTTATTATGCCTTAAAGTATGATCAAAATTTGCGGGTTCATTTTTTTGTTGCTTTTTTAGTGATACTTGCAAGCCTTTATTTTCATGTAAATCCGTTTGAAATGGGAATTCTAGGAGTAATGATTTTGCTTGTAATAAGTACTGAGATGATTAATTCCGCAATTGAAAAAATGGTGGATTTGATTGTTACTGAGCACAGAAAAGAAGCACAAATTGCAAAAGATGTATCAGCTGGAATGGTTTTATTAACTGCAATTGGTTCAGTTATCGTTGGAGTCCTTATTTTTATTCCCTACATTCTTAACCTCTTCTAGTCAGAATCATATAACTTTTTACTCATCAAGTTGTTTGCAGTAAATATTCCAACAATAAGTATACCAAGTACCATTGTGACATTGTTAATATTCATAAAAAAAGCAGGGTTAAATACAATATTAGCCAAGAATGCTCCCCCAAGCGCACCTAAAATACTTGCTGACACCATTCCTATTTTTGACAATTGAGGATCTATAAGTATTCCGAGCGTTGCAAAAGTTATTATAACAACAAGAAGTATTTCCATAGAATCATTATGTGATATGTATATATATATTGTGTGTGAGAATGATTAGATTTAAGAAAGAGTTAGAGATTTACATGTGAGTACTTTGTACATCAACAGCATGTTTGACAGGGGCTTTTTGGCGGGGTGCATAACAGGGTCTCTGTGGTTCTGTACCTTTGACAAAATATTCCGATACTACAATTGAAGATGGTGTTGCTGATTTAGCATGCAAAAAAGTTTTGCAAATAGAAGATTTAACAATATTCTCTGGAGGTTCGAACTGCACAATTTCTGAATACTGTTCTATGTTAGTAATTATCTTTTTCCAAATGGGGGCAGCTCCTAAAGATCCCGCGACTTTGTCCATGGGCGAATTATCATTATTGCCTACCCATGTCCCAACAACAACCTGTGGAGTGTACCCGATAGTCCATGAGTCACGATAGTCTTCTGTAGTTCCGGTTTTGACAGCTGCAGGACGATCAACGGTAAGAGTATTTCCAAATACTTCAGAGCGTGCATTCGAATCGGAAAGAATTGATGTTATTAAAAAAGCGTATTCAGGAGATAGAACTTCCTTTTGTGCTGGGCGGTGGGTATAAATTCGTCTATTATATTTATCTTTAATTTCCAAAATGCTTGTAATATTATTTTTGACCCCGTAATTGGCAAAAACTGCGTAAGCGTTGGTTAGCTGAAGAAGCGTAATTTCTCCAGTTCCCAGAACAAGCGACAAACCATAATCGGAGGGTTTTTTAAGAGTTGTTATGCCAAGTCTTTTTGCCATTTCGAGCGTACTAGGTACTCCTAATTTAGACATGATTTCGACCGAAGGGATATTTAATGAGTTTGCCAGAGCGCGTCTGGCAATTACCAATCCTCTATATTTTTTATCATAATCTTTTGGTTTATATCCTCCTTCAAACGTTGTTGGTGTATCTTTGAGAATTGTTGCGGGGGTTATAATATGTTGTTCAAAAGCTTTGGCGTATACGATTGGTTTAAATGATGACCCTGGTTGACGGGGCATTGTAGGTATATTTACTTTCCCAAATTTCTCGTTGTGCCAATCTACACTCCCAACAAGTGTTTTTATCTCTCCGGTTTTTGGATCTATAATCACAGCCGCGCCATTGGATACATTATTTTCTTGCAGACTTTCAACTTGCTCCTGCACAATTGTTTCGGCAAGGGTTTGCCAATCGCTATTTATTGTAGTACGAACAACAAAACCCGAACGAGCTATTGTTTCTTCTCCGTATTTTTTTATCAGTTGTTCTTTAACCATGAGAGCAAAATGAGGAGCCTTATAGCGGGAGTGAAAAGAATTAGAATGAAATGATAGTAACTCTTTTTCTGCCTTTATTTTTTCAATTTGAGTTATATATTTACTTTCATACATTTCTTCCAGAATAAAGTTTTTCCTCTTTAAAACTTCCATGCGATTTCCTGAAAGAGGGGATAAGGCTGAGGGTGCTTTCGGAAGAGAAGCGATTAAAGCACTTTCTGGAAGTGTTAGGTCTTTTGATTTTTTATTGAAATAAGTTTTTGCGGCTGCTTCGATACCAAATGCACCCTCTCCGAAATATACGGAATTTAAGTACATTTCTAAGATTTTTTCTTTTGAGAATCTTCGCTCTATTTCGTTTGCCAAAATTACTTCCTGATATTTTCTCATAAAATTTTTATCTGATGTTAGCAATGTATTTTTTACCAGTTGCTGCGTTATTGTCGATCCTCCGTAATACATACCTTTGTTTTTTATGTTTGCAATAAAAGCTGCCAGAATTGCTCTGATGGAAAACCCGGGGTGAGAATAAAAATCTTTGTCTTCGGCAATGATGATTGCGTTTTTCATGGTGTCTGGGATTTGGGTAAGAGGAGAAAATTCTTTGTGTTTTGCCGAATAAAATTCAAACAGGGGTTTATTATTTCTGTCAACCAAGACAAGGCCTGTGCTGTGTTTGTTCATTATAAAATCCTCATTAAATAAATCTTTGGAGAAATAAAAATATGTCACTAGTGGAACAAGGAGGAGAAGAGTAAGAATTGCAACTATGCAAAGTAAAAATTCAACACGATAGAATTTTAAGAATTTAATGAGCAGCTCTCTAACCATGCATTTAGCATAGTATTGTTGTTAGTGCTTACGGTAAGAGTGAAGAAATAAACATGTAAGATTTCACAGGATTTTTCACGCTAATTATATCGTGTTGGAACAGGTACATATGCTGGTTTTTTCTCGCCGAATAGTTCGACTAACTTTTTTATTAACTCTTCAAACATAATCTATCACCTCTCTTTCAAAAAACATTCTACTGCCATGTACTATATTTTATACGTAATTCGTCTTCAGTTATTCCGATAGGCTTAAGATTTGCTAGTTCCGAAAAACCTTGATCCAATAATTCAGACGCCCATAAATCTCGTTCTATAATTCCAGGGGTTCCGAGCAGGACTGCTAATACTTTTTTCCCTTCTCTTTCTGAACCAACAATTGTTGTTTTTCCTGCATCTTCAGTATTTCCTATTTTAACTCCAAATATATTTGGATAGACATCAACTAATCCGTTCCAATTGTAAAGTTTAAATTCTTTATGGTTGGTGTCTGCCGGAAGAAATTCGAAATCTTTTTTTACAATTTCGGATATTAATGGATAATTACTTAATGCATACTGGGTTAAAATAGCCAGATCATGAGCAGAACTATAATGTGTTTTACCATCAAAACCTTGTGGATTTTCAAAGTGAGTGTCATATAGACCCAAAATTTCCGCCTTTTCATTCATAGCTTTTATAAAAATATCATCTTCATATTTTGTATCCACACCTTCTTTTATTACTTCCGCAGCATCATTTGCGGATGTTAATAATACTGCATTTAATAGTTCATCAAGTGTTAACTTTTCTCCTGGTTCTACAACAATTTTTGTTGGTTCTTCGTCTGCTGCAGTGGGAGTTACGGTAAAAAGTTCGGTAGAATCTGCCAAATCTAGAGCAACAACAGCAGTCATGATTTTTGTAAGAGAAGCAATAGAAACTCGACGTGTACTATCTTTCTCTGTAAGAATTGATCCAGTATCGTAATCAATAGTAATATAAGCATTTGCTTCGTCATAGAGAGAAGCTGCATAGGTCTTTGAAATAAAAGGTGTTGATCTTTTGAGAGAAAAATCATTCTTTTTTTCCTGGAGTTTGGGGATGACGGTTTCCATCGCGTCTGTTTTCATTGGCTTCGGGCTTAATAATTGAGGGGGTTTTATACCTAAATACTGCATCGTTACCAATATAAACATAGTTATAAATGTCATCCAAAATATTCTCCAACTCAATGGAAGTGATCTTGTAGTCGTTTTTGGTTGATTAAATTCGAACTCAAATCGAATCGGAAATTTTTTCATAATTATTATCCGAGCATGTATAAATATTTATATGCTAATTCAGCAATCCAGTACCCTTGATAGTCAGGATTGATTGGTCTTCGTGCAGCAACAAATCTTCCTTCACTTGCAAGCCGAGCAATACCATTGTCTTTAAAAAATGCTGCTAAAATTTGTGCAGAAATTTCGGGTTCAGATGCCATGTCAGGATTTTTTACTAACTGATCTCCAACTCCGATTCTAGCTCCGATTTTTTTATAATTTCTCAGATGAGTTAGTTGAATAAATCCTCTTCCATAATAATTGGTGCCACCTTCATATCCAAGTCGTCGAGCGCTTTTTCTACCTTTTATTTCATCAATTGGTTCAAATGTGGCTGCTGTTTCATGTTCGATAGTGGCCAATGCATAGGCCAATACATTTGAGTTGAGAATATTTTCTTTTTCTAATGCCTTCGCGATAAGAGGTAGATTTTTTCGTGCTGCACTCCTTGCATTCCTGGGGACTTCTGCAATAAGATTTTCAGCTGTATATCTATCCAAAGGCAGACTTAGCGTATTTTTAGAAGGAGTGGTATCTACTCTATTTGAAGTATAGAGTGGATAATTATTTCCATTTTCATACCATGCTGTTTCAAGTACTAATTTCTCTTCTGAAACTGAGTTGGCAAATTCGGCAATCGAGGCATCTACTTTATTCCAATAGTCCTCTTTGTCATAACCGTAGACAGGTGCAATGGGAGATAATTTTTTTGTTTCTGGGACCGCAAAGTCGTATGCCATTATATATATTCGGTCGCTAGCCTCAGACAAATTTTTAAGATCATACAGTGATGTGGTGCCTGCATTATTGGGAACAACAACATTTACCTGAGAATTTGGGAGCTCCTTATGCATGGTCCTACTAAATTCAGAGATAAACTTCGTAAACTGTTCTTTATAAAATGGATTAACATCCCCATTATATTCAAAGTCAACGGCCACCCCATCAATGCCAGCTTCTTCGACTTCTTGTATAGTTTCATTAATTATAGTTTGTCGTGCTTGTGTGTCATATAAAATGGTCCGAATGTCTTGGTTATCGGTTTGGGAAATTGTAAGTACAACTTTGGATCCTTGTTCGTAAGCTTTTTGAAATAGTATTTGTGCTTCCTCGCTAACAAATGATTCATAACCATTATTATCACGGATAAATGTTCCATCGGAGTCAACTGGGATATCGAAAAATGCGAGTGTTTGTGCTTTTTCGAAATCTGCATCTGCTAATTTTTGAAGATTCCAGCTAGGAATAAAGCGAAATGTTTGATTTATTTTTATTGGATGTTTGGTAAGGGGATTTAGTGCAGTAAGTGAAGTAATGATAGGAGAGATAAATCCTTTTGTTGTTTCAGATGTTAAATTCATAATAATAACAATACAAATAGAAGCTAAAGCGCACGTAATCCAGGAATATAATTTTTCAGTTTTTGAAATAGAAGAGTTTGAGGAAGAAAATTTACTATAAAGAATTGTTGTTGCTTTTTTTTTGAAATCAGGCAGCTGAAATATCATTGTTTATAAAAACCTTTAAAAGCGGAAAAATTATTTTTTAAAGGTAGTAAGGCGCAATGTTAACAAAGGGAAAAAAGGTTGTCAACCCCATTTATCAAAAATGCAACAAGAAATATGTAAGAATTATGAAAGAAAGGTTGATTTTATAGGAAGTTCTTGGGTTATGTAAGAAAATGAAGCAAAATTACTATAACATATCTCGATGACAAAAATCAACCCCACAGCTCATCCATTATAGGTTATTGTTGAGCAATTTTTTCTTGTCATCCTGAACTAGTTTCAGGATCTAATTTATTGAGTGAATTTGAAAGTGGAGAGAATTTGATATAAAAATTTATTACGGTGTTGTATGAAATCTTCATCTGATTTTATGTTTCCAAAATAGGTTTTTAGTTCTTTTTTAGGTGCTTGCATAAGAACAGAATATACTTTTGCCGGGGTTATAACTTCTGCAGCCATAGATGTTATTGTGGTATTTGGTGCGAAGTCCTCAATAACTACCCATGAATTTCCTTCTGCATCATTATATTTCATTATTTTTGTATTCTTGAACAAGCTTTTTACTGTTTCATTATTTGTTCCATTTTTTACAGTATCGTGGAAGCCGGTTGGTTCTTTGCCAACGTTTCCAGATGTCGCACGAATTTGGAGAATAAATTGTTTTGTGCAATTCGGACCAAATTGTTGAGATCTTTCATAAGTAGGATCGTAATTGTAATTACATTGTTGAGC
>Ga0163150_10005620_pt1 | contig 15888 bp, 10 predicted proteins | sample OliLakLV19P2IB_FD_148628 | JGI IMG/M metagenome (GOLD analysis project Ga0163150, IMG submission 148628) | Freshwater microbial mat bacterial communities from Lake Vanda, McMurdo Dry Valleys, Antarctica - Oligotrophic Lake LV.19.P2.IB | ecosystem: Environmental > Aquatic > Freshwater > Lake >...
GGGCAGCGTGCTCGATACCTGGCTGTCCGCCGGCGCTGCGGAAGACGCGTTCTGGACGGTCTCCGATCCGCGGGAGGAACAGCGAGCGTACAAAAAGACGCGCGGAGATGAGGCTGCGCTGTGGCGTACGCATATCCCGAATCGACGCAGCCTGCTGCGCCTGGCTTCCAACCCGTTCCTGTTGACCATGCTGTTCCAGGTCTGGCTGGCAGAAGGCGGACTACCCAGGAACCGGGGCGATTTGTTCGGCCGTTTCGTCAATCGTCTCCTGAGCCGGGAGCGCCTGCTGAAAAAGGACGACGAATCGGGAGAATGGCGTATCACGGACGAAGGCACCACGCTGCTCGACGGGCTGACCGCACTCGCTTGGCAGATGCAGACCGACCGCATCGCCTCCGGACAAGATGAGTGGGGTGACTTCGGCGTGCTCACGGTGGCCGGAGCTGACGCGGCCACCGCGGCGCTCGGCTCTGAGTCCCTTCTGAAACTGGCGCAGGACACCACTCTCCTTGAGGGCGGCCAGGAGATCCGGTTCCGTCATCAACTGCTGCAGGAGTACTTCACCGCGAAGGCCCTCCTCAAAAGGCTCGGTGCAACCCAGGCAGCCAGCCTCTGGCCTCCCAGGCGCTGGTGGGAGCGGTCCGGTTGGGAAGAGGCGGCGGTTCTCCTTGCCGGGCTTTTCTCCGATGACTGCTCGGGCGTGATTCGGTGGCTCGCGGCAGCCCAGCCGGAGGTGGCCTCGCAATGCCTGCTCGAGAGCGGGGCGGACGTCGCCAACAAGGCGGCGCTTCTCGAAGAACTCAAGTCAGCCTGGATGCCTCGTCTGACCGACGTCCGGCAAGAGCCTGCTCCCGAGGGCCGGGCCGCCATCGGGCGGGCGTTGGGCCGCCTGGGACTGGACCAGCGCACCGGTGTGGGCTTACGGCCCAACGGTCTGCCGGATATCGAGTGGATTCCAATCCGCAGTGGTGATTTTATCTACCAGGAGGGCGAACGCCCGCGCGTGGAGACGTTTGACATGGCGCGGTATCCGGTGACCAACATCCAGTTCCAGGCGTTCCTCGACGACAAAGAGGGCTACGGCGACGACCGGTGGTGGAGGGGAATGGAAAATCCGGAACGTGAGCCACGGGGCTCCACATGGACAGAGCCGAATCACCCGCGGGTAGACGTGAGCTGGTTCGAAGCGATGGCGTTCTGTGCGTGGCTGGCCGACAGGCTGGAGCTGGCGATACGGCTCCCAACGGAATGGGAGTGGGAGCGTGCCGCGCGCGGCTTCGATGGAAGCACGTTTCCCTGGGGGAAAAAATATGTTTCGGGCTACGCGAACATTGATGAGTCCCACCACAACGCCGGTCCACACTACTTGCGTCGAACGAGCGCGGTCGGCATTTATCCTCAAGGGTCTTCTCCCGAAGGTGTTCTGGATTTGGCGGGCAACGTGTGGGAGTGGTGCCTGAACAACTATCAAAAGCCGGATCGTGTCGGCGTAAGAGGGACTGGGTCTCGTGTTCTGCGCGGGGGCTCCTGGTTCAACTTTCAGGGCTTCGCGCGCGCGTACTACCGCAACTACGCCCCTCCGTACTACCGTTACTTCAACCTCGGCTTTCGTGTGGTGGTTTCGTCTCCCATCGGGAAACGCTGAGCTCTGGACCGCTGTCCTCTGATCCGCTGGGGCGCTGCACACTGATGCCGCGCGAAGCGCGGCGGAAATTTTTTGCGGTACGATGAAGGTCGCCGGGAAACCGGTCGGTCGCCCCGGGACTGGGTCTCGTGTTCTGCGCGGGGGCTCCTGGAACAACAATCAGGGCTTCGCGCGCGCGTACAACCGCAACAACAACCATCCGAACAACCGTAACAACAACATCGGCTTTCGTGTGGTGGTTTCGTCTCACATCCGCCTTCGCCTTTTCAGATGCCGGCACATCCCGTCGATTACGGTTGGCGGGACGCGGCGAAGAGGTGCCGGATGGCGCGGGTGCGCCCGGTCCGCACGCCGGAGGACTGGCGTCGGGCAAACACAAAAGAAGGGCGCCGCCTGGGTTGAACCCCGTGGCGCCCGTCAGTTTCCCGCTTTGCGACCCTCTGTCTGCCGGATCCATCCTCCCAGAAGCCTGCCGATTTCCGCCACCATGCGGCTGACGTGTTCATACTGTCCATCCGACAGCCATCGCCAACTATGAGCCAATCGAAGGTACAGGCGCAACTTGTTGAGGCTCGCATCTGCCTGGGCCAGCGACTCGCGCCGGGCGGCGCCCCGGCGGCTTTGTGCCTCCAGCAGTTGTTCGGGGAGGTCCAGTGCCGCGTTCATCAGCCGGGCGGTAACAGTCTGGCGGAATGGGCGTGGAAATGCCTCGCTTTTCGGGACCAGCCACGCCAGCAGTCGTACATTCGTGAGAAGATTACCAGTTCGTCGGCCGCGAGATTACCCATGAGCTTCGACCAGGTTACCGCATGGAGCAATCTTCTGAGTGGGTATGCGAAAGCCGCGGCCCGCAAGCGGGGAAAGCGGTCCGTCGCCGCGTTCGAATTCAGGGCTGCCGATGAGCTGCTGGCGATCCAGGCTGCGCTTAGGGACGGCACATGGTCACCGGGCCCTTATGTTCACTTTCTGATTCACTCCCCAAAGGAACGGCGGATTAGCGCCGCTCCTTTCGCGGACCGGGTGGTCCATCACGCCCTCTGCAATGTGATCGCTCCCGCATTCGAGCGCAACTTCATCGCGGACAGCTATGCGAATCGCGAAGGCAAGGGAACGCACCGGGCGGTCGACCGGCTGCAGTTCTTCGCTCGCCGCTACTCGTACGCGCTTCGTCTCGACATCGTTAAGCATTTCCCTTCGATCGATCACGCCATCCTGCTCTCGATTCTGGAGCGAACGATCAGCGACGAACGCATCCTGAGCCTGGCCGCGAAAATCGTGGCGAGCGGCGACCGGATTCTGGAGCAGGAGTATGAGATGGTTTGGTTCGCGGGCGACGACCTTTTTGCGGCGCTTCGCCCCCGCGGTTTGCCCATTGGGAATCTCACTTCGCAATTCTGGTCCAACTGCTACCTGAATCCTCTGGATCAGTTCATCCGCCGCGAGCTTCGATGCAAAGCTTACCTCCGCTATGTGGACGACATGGCCCTGTTCTCCGACAGCAGGAACGAGCTCTGGGAATGGAAGACTGCAATTCGCGAGCGGCTCCAGCGCCTGAGGTTGACCTTTCATCCGGAATCGGCACAAGTGCAACCCGTCTCCACCGGAGTTCCCTGGCTCGGCTTCATTGTGTACCCGGAGTACCGCCGCGTCAAAAGGCGGAACGTGGTAGAGGGTTCGCGCCGCCTGGCGGAACGATTTGAGGCGTGGGAATCGGGACGGATCAGTTTCGCGGAGTTTGACGCCAGCGTCCAAGGCTGGATCAACCATTTGCGCTATGCCGACACCTGGGGATTGCGCCGGGAGGTGCTGAACCGTTTCGTCTGGCGGTGACGACGAATAGCCTGCCAAAAATTTCCGCCGCGCTTCGCGCGGCATCAGTGTCCAGCGCTCCAGTGGATCAGAGGACAGCGGTCCAGAGATCAGCGTTTCCCGATGGGAGACGAAACCACCACCCGAAAGCCGATGTTGCTGAAACGGTTGAGCGGATGGTAGTAGTCGCGGTCGTCCGCGCGCGCGAAGCCCTGATTGAGGAGCCAGGAGCCCCCGCGCAGAACACGAGACCCAGCACTGTCCCCTTTTATCTTGGCCGGATCCGCGTAGAGGTTCCGGCACCACTCCCATACGTTGCCTGCCAAATCGGAGACTGCCTGGAGACTGTCCCCCTTTGGGAACACTCCGACGGCCGTCGTCCCTCCGAGGTGGGATTCTTCCGTGTTCGCGTGCCCCTCGTCCCACTCCTTGCCCCAGGGATATTTGAAGTCGATGGTCTCGCTCTGTGCCGCCAGTTGCCACTCCTGCTCGTCCGGGAGGCGGACTTCCATTTCCAGTCTGGCTGCCAGCCACTGGGCAAAGGCGGTCGCGTCGTACCAGGAGACGTCGGTCACCGGGTGATTGGTCAGCATGCGCTCCCAATCCGGGTGGGGGTCCTCTCGTTGCAAACCGTCCCACCACAGTTTCGAGGAATAGCCATCGGCAGCCTGAACGAATGCGCGGAACTGGCTGGCTGTAACGGGAAAGGCTGCTATCCGGAACGGCTCAACCAGAAACGAACCGCGTTCCTCGACGTGTACAGTTGCAGCAGAAATCTCCCGCCAGAGAATGTCCGGGACGCCGTCCTCTCTGACGCCCACGCCAGGCCGGGGATCCCCAATTTTCGCGAGGCGCCTTCCAATCTGCAGGCGGCGATCGCTGTCGGTTTCCTGAAACTTTAATTCCTCCAGAATCCACTCGACCTCCGGTTTGAGCAGGCGCGAGATCACCGGATCTTCCAGCAAGCCCGCAAGCAGGCCGGCAGAGTGAAGGCTCTGCCGAATGCGGTCCACATACTCGGGACTGAAGGGCCGCTGGCGAGTCGTACTCCAGTTCTCACGGCCCCACGCTTTTGCCTGAGCTCTCACGCGTTCCGCCAGATGCAGCGCATCTTTCTCGGATTTAATCCACTGCGCCAGTCTGGGCCACTCCCGCAGCAGCGCCTCATGCGCGACTTCCACCACGGGATCGTCAGCCTGTCCCCGGTCCGCCACCAGGAGGCGCGCTTCCCGAAACGCCTCTATCGTATGGAGCGCGCCCTCGTCTGCCGCCCAGACCGAAAGCCGTTCGCGACGGCGCGATGGTGCGTCGTCCGGATTCACCCTGACCAGCCGGCTGAAGACACGATGCAGCGCGGTTTCCCCCTCCGCGCCAAGGGACGCAAGAGTATCATCCGCTTTGCGGGCGATCGCGCCGGCCAGTCCACCAAAGCTGGCGCTCCTGTACGTCGCAACGTCGAGGCGGCGGGAGGCCTTACACGCCTCATACAGTTCGCGAAGAGCGAAGGCCATCAGCGCCAGACCCCCCGGTTCCCTCTCCGCGTCCGAGGCGATGAGGGAAGGCAACTCCGGGTCCAGTGACCAGGGTTTGGGCCGGGATGTGGAATGTCCCTCATCCCCGGTCAGTTCCACTTCGGTCAGCGGACCGCTGACCATGCGCTCCAGAGAGGACCGGCCCGGAGTTCCCAGGTGAAATGCGCCGCCGTCCCCGTTGATCATTCGCACCAGCGGTGGATGAGCGCCGCAGTGGTGATAGAAATCGGCTCGCAGCGTTGCGACAACTCGCATCCGGCACGGCGGCCCTGTGGCTTGAATCAACTGGTCCAGGAAGTCCGCGCCCCCGGAAGTGGTGGTTGCGAAAAGCTCCTCCATCTGGTCGAGAATGAGGAGCCACTGGGCGTCTGGCGAGGCTTTCGCAAGGACGATTCCGGCCAGCCGCGAAATGGATTCGTCCTTCACCGGAGACAGTTCTTTCCGCCAGTCGCACTGGCGCCGGAATGACTCGTGCTCCAGCAACGCGTTCCGGGCAGACCATCGCAGGGCAGCCATGGGATCGCCGCCACCATCGGTTGGCGTCATGGCGCTGATGAGCCAGTTTCTGCTGCCCGGCATCTCCTCCACCTCGCCCATTGCCAGACGTGCCCACAGTCCGGCTCGAACCAGGGATGACTTTCCTGAGCCGGAGGCGCCGAGCACCACGCAAAAGCGCCGCCCCTGTTCCTTGTTGAGTTTGTCGACGAGCTGCTGCAACTCCGTTTCACGGCCGAAGAAAATCGGGGCGTCCTGACGGTCGAAGTAGGTCAGGCCCAGGTACGGTTCGCCGCGAAAGGCACCGCGCCGGCGGTAGGAACGGCTACAGAGCAGCGACGCCAGGGAGTCGATCTCCGCCCGACGCTCCGGATCGGTTTTGTACCTTTCGCGCAGACCTTTCAGGAGAACACAGAGTGACTCAGGGTCGAGATCCTGGCAGGTGGCGATGACGGTATTCGCGGAGACAGCGACGCTGTCATCAAGGCGGAGGTAGTCCCAGACAGAGTGACCGCGGAGAATGTCGCTCAGGAGCGCCCGGCGGTCGCGTTCCTGTTCCCATTCGGGAAGTCCGCGGAGCAGGTGTTCCAGGCTGTTGTGGACGTCGTGAATCATGTCACGAGGCACTGCTTGCGAAGCGCGGATTCCTGCCGGTGATGCCGAATTCCAGGTGGTCCATTGGGTCCCGCGAGTTCTTTCGGAAGTCGACCCGGGTGCGCGCTTCAAGGAACGCGGGCAACTCGATCTCCGGTGCGCCTTCGAGCAGGACTGGGATCACCGGGCGATTGTGCTGTTTGAACCGTCGAAGAATCGCATCGATTTCCTCATCCTGCCAGGGGCCAATTCCCGAAGGGCCCACGAACACGGCCGCGGCTGGGATCGACTGGATCTGGCGCTCTATCTCCGGCATCCAGCGGAACCCCGGCCGCAGACAGTCCTGGTCCAGCCAGGGAAGCAGGCCTCGCTGGAGCAGGAGGTCCGCGATGTGCATTACGGCGGCTTTGTCTTTGCTGTTATGACACAGGAATACGTCGTACTCTCCCCGTTCGCGTTTGGCTGCGATTGCTGCCGGTTCCGGAGTAGCCACAGCGCCTGCTACCGGGGCGAAAGCGGGTTTCCGGGGCGGGTCTACCCAGCCGAGGCGTTCCCGCAGGTTCCTGACTTGCTCGCGGCGTGCCATGCCGGCCATCGGCTCAATGGCCTCCGCCAGAACGCGCAAGGCAGGGACCCCAGGAGCGATCTCGTGCCCTTCCACCAGCCGCAGCAGAGCATCCGCGACGACCAGGGGCGCGCCCTCCCAATCGAGATACTGCAGTACGCTTTCGACATCTTTACTAAACAAATGGTCGTCGAAAGCCGAGCGAATGAAGGTCTGCCGCTCCCGCACCGTTCGAAATTGTGGAATCGCGCACAACGCGTCGCGAAGAATTCTGATGTCGGCGGACGAAAATCCGGGGTTCATTATCGGGCTCCAATTTCGACGAGTTGGATCGCTGCGTTCTCACCCAGTAAACGGCCCCGAGGGGAGGAATGTCAATCTTACTCAGATACGCAAGCCCGGTTGTTCCGTCCGGAGAGGCGGCATGCCCGTTGCAGGTCCTTCGACAGTTCAGCCACCCTGGCGGGTACGACGCATTCAATACCTTAAGGGACTAATATCCCTGCTGCATCGACTTTTGCTGCCTGGGCGCAGGCGTATCCGCCTTGGCGCTGAACACCCTCCGGTCGCCGGAGTCGAAGCGCGGGTCCGCGTCCTCGGACATCGAACCGCTTCAGGAAGATGCACCCGAAACCCACCAACTGGATGCCCCGCATCCTCCGGGCCGCCGCTCTCTACGATCTCCTGTCGGGATCGCCGCGATGACCCCGTACCGATCACCCCGGTCGTTACCACACCGCAGGAATCTCACAACCTCCGCTAACGCGCTTGAAATCTGAGGCCGTAGCGAATCAGCTCCCTACCCTGCGGAACGAACCTCGAAACTCCACATTCCAACAACACCCCGAAAAGTCAATTCGCAAATCCTGAAAATCTTTTTCTCCCACCAAATCAATATCCTGCAGACCACCATCCCAAAACCCACCCCGGTTTTTCGACCCCTCCATGCTACCGTCCTCGGCAGAAGGAGAAAGCGCCACCATGGCCACCAAAAACCAGATCCAGGCCTCCCAGTTCAACGGAGCCCGCTCCCAGGGCCCCGTCACCGCCGAAGGCAAGACCCGTTCCGCCCGCAACAGCACAAAGCACGGAGCCTACAGCAAATCCGTCGTCCTCCACAACGAAGACCTCGACGACTACAACGAATTCCGCGACGAACTCCTCGCCGCCTGGAAACCCGCCGACCCGCGCGAGTACGATTTTGTCATCGATATCGTCGACGCCCGCTGGCGCCTCAACCGCTTCGGAGCCTTCGAAACCGCCGCCATCGACTTCGAGGTCCAGCGCATCAGCCCGGAGATCTCACAGGCGTTCGAGACCGTCGACGAGACCACTCTCAACACCTTCGCTTTCAACTCGCTCATAGCCGCCAACAGGACCTTCGAAGTCCTCCAGTCCGCCATGCGCAACCAGCACCGCATCATCGACCGGGCCACCACCCAGCTCCTACGCCTTCAGAAGTCCCGCGCTGCCTCCGCAACCGAACCCTCCGCGGCATTCGTCGCCGACCTCGCCCCGCAAGCGGAAGAAAATGCAAGGAACGAACCCGAGCCCTCGCTCCAACCCACCACAGCGCAACTCGAAAATCCGGGAAACGAACCCGAAAGCGGCGTCGCGCCGTCCACGGAACTCCCCTCAGCCAACGACATCCTGGCCGTGTACGTCCGTGAGTGGATGGCCGCCAACATGCCAAATCCCAGGGACAAAGCCGCATGAACCGTCCCGATGATTTCGAAATGGGTAACGTCCCGGAGCCAGTGTGCCCGCTTTTTGCGCAATTCCTTACTACCTGAGCGATGCGCACTCAAGTTTCTTGCAACCGATAAGCTCACGTGTTACTCTAACCCCATAGAAGGAGCCAGAAGACCCAACCATGGACTTCAGCAAAATGACGGAAAAGGTGCAGCAAGCGCTGCAAACCGCTCAGTCGAAAGCCGTTCGACTCTCACACCAGCAGGTTGACGTCGAGCACCTCCTCGCCGCCCTCATGGAACAGGAGAACGGCATCGCCCTCTCCATCCTTCTGAAGGCAGGCATTACCGCGCCCGAAACTCTCCACCGTCGGGCCACCGAAGATCTCGAAAAACGGCCCAAAGTCACAACCCCGGCCGGAGCAGCCGACCAGATCTACGTAACAGGACGACTCAACCGCCTCTTCACCGCCGCCGAAGACGAAGCCAAACGGCTCAAAGACGACTTCATGTCCGTCGAGCATCTTCTGCTCGCCATGGCTTCAGACACCGGCACCACCGGGCGCATCTTCAAGGAAATTGGCCTCACCCCGGAGCGCCTCATGAAGGCGATGCAGGAAGTCCGCGGCAACCAGCGCGTCACCACCCAGAATCCCGAGGTGACCTACGAAGCGCTCGAACGCTACGGCCGCGACCTCACGCAGTTGGCTGGGGCTGGCAAGCTCGACCCCGTCATCGGTCGCGATGAAGAAATCCGCCGCGTCATCCAGGTCCTCAGCCGCCGCACCAAGAACAATCCCGTCCTCATCGGCGAGCCCGGCGTCGGCAAAACCGCCATCGTCGAAGGCCTCGCCCAGCGAATCATCCGCGGTGACGTCCCGGAAGGCCTGAAGAACAAACGAGTTGTCTCCCTCGACATGGGTGCCCTCATCGCCGGCGCGAAGTTTCGTGGCGAGTTCGAGGAGCGACTCAAGGCCGTTCTTAAAGAGGTCCAGTCGTCGGAAGGCGACGTCGTACTGTTTATCGACGAACTTCATACCGTTGTCGGAGCGGGCAAAGCCGAAGGCGCCATGGACGCCGGAAATCTGCTCAAGCCCATGCTCGCCCGCGGCGAACTCCACTGCATCGGCGCCACCACGCTCGACGAGTACCACAAACACATTGAAAAAGACGCCGCCCTCGAGCGTCGATTCCAGCCCGTACTTGTCGACCAGCCGTCTGTCGAGGACACCATCTCGATCCTCCGGGGACTCCGCGAACGCTACGAAGTGCACCACGGCGTACGTATTAGAGACACCGCTCTGGTGGCTGCCGCTGTCATGAGTAACCGCTACATTTCCGACCGCTTCCTCCCCGACAAGGCCATCGACCTCGTCGACGAAGCCGCCGCCAAGCTCCGAACCGAAATCGACTCCATGCCCGCGGCGCTCGATGAAATGCTCCGCCGCGTCATGCAGCTCGAAATTGAACGCGAAGCCCTGCGTAAGGAAACCGACGAAGTCTCGCGCGAACGCCTCAGCAAAATCGAGGCCGAACTGGCGAACCTCAAGGAATCGTCAAACGCTCTGCAGGCGCAGTGGCAGGCCGAAAAAGGCTCGGTCTCCCATCTTCGAACCCTTCGTCAGCACCTCGAAGAAACTCGCGTCGAGATCGACAAGGCCGAACGCGCCTACGACCTCAACCTCGCCGCCCAGTTAAAGTACGGCAAATTACGAGATCTCGAAGCGCAGATCGCCCAGGCCGAAGCAACCATAGATTCCGGGAACCAACACCGCCTCCTGAAAGAAGAAGTAACTGAGGAGGAAATTGCCGAAGTTGTCAGCCGCTGGACCGGGATCCCTGTTTCCAAGCTCGTGGAAGGCGAGTTGCAAAAGTTGCTCTCGCTCGAAAAGGAGCTCCATCGCCGCGTGATCGGTCAGGACGAAGCCGTCGAGGCAGTCTCGGAAGCCGTCCTCCGTGCGCGCGCCGGGCTCGGAGACCCGCAGCGCCCCATCGGCAGCTTCATCTTCCTTGGCCCCACTGGCGTGGGCAAAACCGAGCTCGCCCGCGCGCTCGCCGCGTTCCTGTTTGACGACGAGCACGCCATGATCCGCGTCGACATGTCCGAATACCAGGAGAAGCACACAGTTGCCCGCCTCATCGGCGCACCTCCCGGCTACATCGGATTTGAAGAAGGTGGACAGCTCACAGAAGCCGTCCGCCGCCGGCCTTACTCGGTTATTTTGTTCGATGAGATCGAAAAGGCCCACAGCGACGTCTTCAATGTGTTGCTCCAGGTGCTCGACGACGGGCGCCTCACCGACGGCCAGGGCCGTACGGTCAACTTCCAGAACACCATCGTGATCATGACGTCCAACGTCGGCAGCCCGCGAATCCTCGAATACAAGGGAATGTTTGGCGGCCCTGATTATGACCGCATGAAGCATGCAGTCACCGACGAATTGCGTAAGCATTTCCGTCCGGAATTCTTAAACCGCGTGGACGAAATTATCGTCTTCCACGCGTTGAGTGAAGAGCATCTGAAAGAAATCGTGGAGATCCAGCTCGGGCGCCTGCGCCAGCGTCTGGTCGACCGTAAAATCGAGCTCGAACTCACCGACGCCGCCCGTACCCACCTGGTGCGCGCCGGCTACGACCCCAGTTATGGCGCCCGTCCTCTCAAGAGGGCCGTTCAGCGGGAAATCGAAACGCCGCTGGCGCGCAGGCTGCTGTCCCGTGACATTCGCGACGGTCAGAAGGTTCTGATCGACGCGCGTAATGGAGTGCTGACGTTCAACGGAGAGAGTGCCGGCGATCCGGCCGAGAGCGGTCTTGTCAGCGGCCGTCTGGGTCTTGCGTGATGACTCGTATCACGATTGGCCCCTCAATCCGTCTAATTTCCAGGGAGAAAACCAGACAATGAATCGCAATTTACTTCTGACCGGTGTTCTGGCGGCCCTGATCGGCGCGGGGGTGACTCAGTTCACCCGCCAGCCGGCCGCCCCGGTCTACGTTCAGGCGCAGGATAAAACAGGCATCGGCCTCACCTTCGCTCCTCTTGTGAAAAAAGCACTGCCGGCTGTCGTTAACGTCGAATCCATCGTTCGACCCACCGCCGCTCAGCGCGGGAACAGTCAACGTCGTCGCCTTCCCCAGGGTGTGCCGCCGGGCATGGAAGAATTCTTCGGCTTTGGCGGAGCTCCAGAGCAACAGCAGCCCCGCGGCGGCGTCGGCTCCGGCGTCATCGTCACCAGCGACGGGTATATCTTAACCAATAATCACGTCGTCGAAGGCGCAACCACGGTCAAGGTTTCCACAAACGACCGCCGCGAGTTTACGGCGAAAGTGGTGGGCACCGATCCCCGCACCGACGTCGCGGTATTGAAAATTGAAGGAACGAACCTGCCGGTGTTGCCCATCAGCGACTCCACCCGCGTCCAGGTCGGCGACCTCGCCCTCGCCATCGGCGACCCGTTCGGCATCGGCCAGACCGTCACTATGGGTATCATCAGCGCCACGGGACGCGCCGGACTTACCGCCGGCAATTACGAAGACTTTATTCAGACCGACGCGGCCATCAACCCCGGTAACTCCGGCGGCGCGTTGATCAACACCAACGGCGAACTGATCGGCATCAACACCGCCATCATTTCCCGCACCGGCGGCAATCAGGGCATCGGCTTTGCCATCCCGATCAACATGGCGCGCGACGTCATGGATCAGCTCGTCAAGAGCGGTAAGGTCACCCGCGGCTACATCGGCGTGCTTCCGCAGGACATCACGCCCGACCTCGCCCGCGCATTCAATCTGAAGGCCAACAGCGGCGCAGCCATCGCCCGCGTGGAACCGGATACGCCCGCCTCCAAAGCTGGTCTGAAGGAAGGCGACGTAGTCACCGCCATCAACGGCGAACCCGTTACCGACGCCAACGGCCTCCGCCTCCGCGTTTCCCGCAGCCAGCCCGGCACCACGCTGAAGCTGACGGTGCAGCGCGCCGACGGCCAGAAGGAAATCCCCGTCACTCTGGAGCGGCTTCCGGAACAGGCAGCAGCCGGAGAGAAGGATGAGGATGAAGGTCCCGGGCGCTTCGGACGCGGTGCAACCAGCACCCTCCAGGGCCTCAACGTCACCGAACTGACCGCGGATATCGCCAGCGAACTCCAGTTGTCGCGCGGTACCAGGGGTGTCCTGGTGGCTCGCGTCGACCCCGCCTCGTCAGCCGGTGAAGCCGGTCTCCGCCGCGGCGACGTCATCACCTCGGTGAACCGTCAGCCCGTGACCACTGTGGCCGAGTTTGAAAAGGCCGTCGGTGGCAGCGGAAGCAAGTCGGTTCTGCTGCTGGTCAATCGTGGCGGCGGCCAGCAGTTCGTTGTGGTAGAACCTCAGAAGTAATGTTCCGTCTCCTGTCAGTTGCGCTCGCCGTTGCCATAACGGCGAGCGCGCAAGTCGGACCGTTGGGTCACTGGGAAGGTGCGGTCGCCTCGTCGAACGCGCCTTCGAAGATCACACTCGATCTCGCCCGCAATACCCGGGGCGTGTGGGTGGCCAGCCTCGGAGTTCCCGAAAAGAACGTCAGCGGTCTTCGCGCCGCGGACGTCGCAGTGGAAGGGCCAAAGGTCAGCTTCATCGCCATTGACTTCCCTGGAAAACCGCCCTTCCGGCTCATCTGGAAGGAACGCTCACTGGGCGGATTTATGCTGGCGCAGGGCAAAGAAATTCCGGTGAATTTTACTCTCGCCGGAGAACCAAAAGTGGAATTGCCGGAGCCTCTCCAACCCGTGTCCAAAGCACTGGAAGGCGACTGGGAGGGAACGTTGCCCCTCACCAATAACCGCACCCGGCCCGTGGCCGTTCACTTCCGGAATCAGCCGGACGAAACCGCTTCGGCAACGTTGGACAGCCTCACGCAGGGAATGAAAGACGCCCTGCTCCATCGAATCGTTGAGGACGGCAACAGCATCTCTTTCGCTGTCCGGAGTTACGGAGGAAGCTACAAAGGCCTGCGTAACGAAGACGGTTCGGAAATCAAAGGAGAATGGACCCAGAATCCTGGACAGAAATCCATTCCATTGATTTTTAGAAAAAAATAACCTTACGCAAAGCCAGCAACAGTGACTGGCAGCCCGCGCAGTGCACTGGTACGCATTATCTGGAAGAGGAAATAAACAAATGAGTGAATCTGTTGCAGGAAAAACAAAAGTATTGCCAGTGCTGCCCCTGAAGAATACGGTCTTGTTTCCGTATTTGCTCATGCCGCTTTCAGTCGGCCGCAGCGCCTCGCTCGCCGCCGTTCAGGCAGCACTCGGAACTGAAGACAAAGAGATCGTCCTCGTGGCACAAAAGGATCCGGCGGTCGAAGCGCCGGCCCAGGAAGATCTCTATACCACCGGAACCAGGGCCATTATCCGCAAGATGTCCCGGCCCAATGAGAACCTCATGGAAGTTCTCGTGATGGGAGCCGAGCGTGTTGCCATTCGCTCGCTGGAAACATATGAGGGCTATCTGCAGGCCGAGGTCGAAGTCCTCGCACAGCCCGAAGATCGCGACGCCGAAACCGAAGCGCTGCACAGCGCCATCGTCGACCTCGCCACCAAAGCCATCGAACTGGCACAGCCTCAGGCACCCGCCGAAATCAGCCGCATGCTGGCGTCCAGTGACGATCCGCTGCGCCTCGTTTACCTGCTCGCCTCCATCCTGAGCATGGAGATCGCCAAAGAGCAGACCCTGCTTGAGGCCAATACGCAGGCCGAAGCCCTGCGCCTCATGCACGGATACCTCAGCTATGAAGTGCAGGTGCTGGAGCTGAAGAACAACATCAACAGCAAGGCCCGCACGGAAATGAATAAGGAGCAGCGCGAATACCTGCTCCGCCAGCAGCTCCGCGCCATTCAGCAGGAGCTCGGTGAGAAGAATCCCGAGCAGGCTGAGGTCGATATGCTGCGCGAACAGCTCAGCAAAGTCGAGCTCCCCGAAGACGTCCGCAAGGAAGTCGACCGCGAGCTCAACCGGCTTGAGAAGATCCCCAGTGCCTCGCCCGAGCACAACGTCATCCGCACGTACCTCGAGATGGTGAGTGAGCTCCCGTGGACCAAATTCACGGAGGACAACCTCGATATCGCCCACGCCCGCAAGGTTCTCGATGAGGATCACTTCGGCCTGAAAGAGGTCAAGGAGCGCATCCTCGAACACCTCGGCGTGCTGCGCATGAACCCCAACGCCAAGGCGCCCATCCTGTGCCTCGTTGGACCTCCGGGCGTTGGCAAAACCTCGCTCGGCCAGTCCATCGCCCGAGCCCTGGGACGCAAGTTCGAACGTATGTCGCTCGGCGGCATGCACGACGAGGCCGAACTGCGGGGCCATCGCCGGACCTACATCGGAGCCATGCCCGGACGCCTCATCCAGGCCATCCGCCGCGCGGGTGCCAGGAACCCCGTCATCATGCTCGATGAGATCGACAAGCTCGGCCGGGACTACCGAGGCGATCCCGCTTCGGCCCTGCTTGAGATCCTCGACCCCGAGCAGAACAAGACGTTCCGCGACAACTATCTCGACATGAACTGGGATTTGTCAAAAGCGCTGTTCGTCACCACGGCGAATACGCTGGACACCATCCCGCGGCCGCTGCTCGACCGTATGGAAATCCTCCGCCTCTCCGGCTACACGGAAGAGGAGAAGGTCGAGATCGCTAAGAAGTACCTGATCCCGCGCCAGATCAGGGAATCGGGTCTCACCGACGTGCAGATCGTGATCCCGGAAGATACGGTCTCGTTCCTGATTCGCAACTACACCCGCGAAGCAGGACTGCGCCGCCTCGAAAAGTCGATCGCACGCCTGACCCGTAAAGTCACGCTGCGCTTCGCCGAAGGGGACACCACGGAACTCACCGTGCATCCCGCCGATCTCGTCGACCTGCTTGGCCCTGAGCCGTTCAACGTCGACGAAGCCCGCAAGAACTCGCCCGCCGGTGTCGTCGCCGGTCTGGCGTGGACCGAGACGGGCGGCGAGGTCCTCTACATCGAAGGCACCGCTCTGCCCGACGGCAGCGGCCTCACACTCACCGGCCAGTTGGGCGATGTCATGAAGGAGTCGGCCAAGACCGCCCAGAGCTGGGTCTGGTCCCACGCCGAACAACTCGGCATCGATCCGGCTGTGTTCAAGAACACCGGTATCCACATTCACGTGCCCGCGGGAGCCATCCCCAAGGACGGCCCGTCGGCAGGCGTGACCATGGCCACAGCCCTGACCTCGCTTTATACAAAGCAGCAGGCCAGGTCCGACACCGCCATGACCGGCGAAATCACCCTGACCGGCCTGGTCCTGCCAATCGGCGGAGTAAAGGAAAAGGTGTTAGCCGCAAGAAGGGCCGGCATCAAACGCATCATCCTTCCCAGGGCCAACAAGAAGGACGTGCGAGACATTCCCGAGCCCGCCAGAAGCGAAATGGAATTCATCTTCGCCGAGCGCATAGAGGAAGTTCTGGAGAACTCCATCCCAGGAGTCAACAGCGGCCTCCACCAACTCCTAAACGTAGCGTAGGGGGGCAGGCCCTGGGGCAGGCCCCCAGGCCTGCCCCAGGGC
>Ga0163150_10005622_pt1 | contig 15885 bp, 17 predicted proteins | sample OliLakLV19P2IB_FD_148628 | JGI IMG/M metagenome (GOLD analysis project Ga0163150, IMG submission 148628) | Freshwater microbial mat bacterial communities from Lake Vanda, McMurdo Dry Valleys, Antarctica - Oligotrophic Lake LV.19.P2.IB | ecosystem: Environmental > Aquatic > Freshwater > Lake >...
GTATTGTCCAGCCCCTCTCTGCACGGGCAACTACGCCATGTTACGTGCTACCATATTCGCCATGGAGGGGGTACCACTTTCAATCATAGGCACTATTGCGATACTCACTATATTTCTTGGATTTGTTTCTGCCGTGAAGTTTGCCGTTGAGGACGAGTTTACCCGCATGCGTCTCATTATGACGGGCTTTTTTTGTTTTATTGTCGCAACGCTCACCCTTTCATACTGGGAATTTTTCTTTTTAACGCTTCCCTACACCATACCCGCTGGCGCAATTGGCATTCTGGTTGGGTACCTTATTGGGGTACAGACCGACAAAGCCAAGCTTGCCACCCAAGGCGCAGCACGTTACGTAAAGCACTTTTCACACATCCACCTAAAGGATGTCGAGCAAGGCAACTGGTGGGCTGTTATTAACTTTTATTCTGTCATGGGCGCGCTCGTTCTTATCAACCTGGTAGGCCTTACCACCGTTATCTTCCACAACCTACAGCCTCTGACGCTCGCTACGAGCGCATTCGGCGCCTTTTTAATTGGCAGTATTGTTCCCTACCTAATCCACCTATGGAGTATTAAGATCAGACAAAACAGGAGCAAAAACACGAGTGAGTAGTGAAATATCTTGCGCGCTTTTTTTCGTGCCTCACCGCTCGGTGATTCTTTTATAAGGAGCGGTACGCCGCCTGCGGCATATTCATCAAACCGGTACCGCGCAATAGCCAAAAAATGCGGCACCTGCCACAAAAATAAAATGGCAAAGAGCGCCCACGCGTATATGTCGAGTGCGTGCGCTGCGGCAGCATAGCCAACCAAGGGCGGTGTTGCACCTGCCACTGCGCCCACATAGAGCGCGTATCCGCTTTTTGGCTTAAGCGGCGTATATAAAAACACATACACAAAAAATCCTACCATCGCGGCAACAAGCGCGAGTAGGTGTACCTGCATCAAGAGGGCTACACCTAAAACCAAGAGCGCAAAGGCGTATACAACCCCCTGCAGCGGCGAGACTTTTCCCGTAGCGAGCGCACGATTTTTAGTGCGCTCCATATGCGTGTCGAGCTTGCGGTCGGCAACGTTGTTAAAGACGCAGGCGCTCGCTATTACAAAGGCGAGCCCGCTCGCCATAATGGCAAAAGTTTCCCAGTCAAAAACTTCGGGCGAGGCAAACACATAGGTAGCCGCAGCCACCATCACGTTCATGAGGACCATGCGCGGCTTAGTTATGTGATAGTAGGTTTTTAACATCTAGTCGTCTTGGCCCTGCGGCGTTATTTCGCCAGTCGGATAGATCTCTGAAAGGTCATTTTGCCCGTGGTCGATGTTGTTCATAATCCATAGCGAGCCGCCCACAATAACGAGTACAACAAACGCGGCAAATGCAAACGCAACGCTATTCCACCGCGGTTTTTCTTCTTGCCCTAGGTGCAAAAAGAATACCAGTTGGATAAAGAGTTGGGCAACCGCAAGCAAGATAAGAAGCGGCACCATAAGCTCGTGGGGCGGCACTACATGGCCGCTTTTAATATGAAAGTGCAACAGGCCAAACGCAATAACGGTTAAAACTATCGAGAATATAAATCCTGTGAGATATGCTTTAAATGATTTCATAATTATAGCGCGAGCCCGCCAAACAAGTACACAAAGGTAAAGATGCAGATCCAGATAACGTCGAGGAAGTGCCAGAAGAGGCTTAGGATAGTGAGTTTGCGCACGGCTCCTGTAGTAATGCCATTAAACCAAATATGCGCACCCACCACGCACATCCAAATAGCGCCAAGTGCTACGTGCAGCCCGTGCGTACCTACCAAGGTAAAGAAAGCGGAGAGAAATGCACTGCGCGTCGGCCCCTCGCCCGCCGCAATCAGGTGCCAAAACTCATAAACTTCCATCCCCAAAAATGCGAGGCCAAGAAAGAGTGTCACAGCCAGCAGAAGCAAGAGTCGGCGCTCCGGGCCGCTAGGCCAAGTCTTACCGACTCTTGCTTCTCTGGCTGCTATCACAGCAAGCCCCATCGTAAAGCTGGAGGTTAAGAGCAGCATAGTTTCAACAAATACAAACGGAAGGTCAAACAAGTCGTAGGCTGTGGGGCCGCCAAACGTTGCGCCTTGCAAAACCGCATACGTTGCAAAGAGCGCAGCAAAAAGCACGCAGTCACTCATTAGGTAGACCCAAAAGCCAAAGGTTACATTTTCGCCTGCATGCGCAGGCATGTTAGTGTGATCCTTCATGTTCAAAAGAACGAACTACTAGCAGAGTAACGATCCCCACAAAACAAACTGGCACCAGCCACCACATGTGCCATATGACAGCAAAGCCAAATATGCCGCTTACCATCGCCACAAAAAAACCTGTAGGCGTGTTTTTTGGCATCTCAATATGATGGTCCGGTGTAGAAAACAAGCTCTCCCTTCTTTCCTTTGCAAACCAAAAAGCATCGCGCTCTTTTATGCGCGGGGTGGAAGGAAAGTTATGCTCGGGCGGCGGCGAAGAGGTGGCCCACTCGAGCGTACGGCCGTTCCACGGGTCATTGCCTGCGATATTTTTATTGCGCTGTACGTAACTCACAACCATCTGCAACACCTGTAAGAATACTCCAAGAGCAATCACACACGCGCCTACTGCCGCGACGATAAGGAGCGGTCGAAACACTTCATCAACCTGGCTGAGGCGCCGCGTCATACCCATGAGCCCCAGCAGGTAGAGCGGTATAAATGCCAGGAGAAAGCCAATAATCCAGCTCCAAAACGCGGCCTTCCCTAGCCCTTCGTGCAGTTTATAGCCGAAAATCTTTGGCCACCAATACACGAGCCCTGCAAAGAACCCAAACAATACGCCACCGATAATCATGTTATGAAAATGCGCGACCAAAAACAGGCTGTTATGAAGCTGGAAGTCTACACCCGGTATCGCCATGAGGACTCCGGTCATGCCGCCCAAGACAAACGTGGTTAAGAAGCCCATAAACCAAAGCATCGGCGTGGCAAAAATGATGCGCCCCCGAAACATAGTGAAGAGCCAGTTAAATACCTTAACGCCAGTCGGGATAGCGATAGCCATGGTCATAATGCCAAAAAATGCATTGACGTTGGCCGATGCGCCCATGGTAAAAAAGTGGTGCAACCAGACAACAAACGACAGTGCAGCGATACTCATCGTTGCAACAACCATCGAAATGTAGCCGAACAGCCTTTTTTGCGAGAACACCGCCACAATTTCTGAAAAGATACCGAACGCAGGCAGAATGAGTATATATACCTCCGGGTGTCCCCACGCCCATATAAGATTGATGTACATCATCGCCGAACCGCCGAGGTCGGTAGTAAAGAAATGCATCCCAAAAATACGGTCGAGCGCCAAGAGCCCGAGCGTGACCGTCAAAATCGGGAAGGCAAAAATCACTAAAATCATCGAGCCTAAACTCGTCCACACAAAGATAGGCATACGCAACAGCGTCATCCCCGGCGCACGCATTTTTATAATCGTAACCAAGAAGTTAATGCCGGAAATGAGGGTACCAACGCCCGCTATCTGGAGCGCCCAGATGTAGTAGTCGACGCCAACGCCTGGGCTGTACTCAAGCCCCGAGAGCGGCGGGTATGCAAGCCAGCCTGTTGCTGCAAACTCGCCCACCACGAGCGAAAGGTTGATAAGCGCGGCACCTACAACGGTAAACCAAAAGCTCATTGAGTTTAAAAACGGGTAGGCCACATCGCGCGAGCCTATCTGGAGCGGCAAAATAAAGTTAAGCAGGCCAAACATCAGCGGCATCGCAACAAAAAAGATCATAATGATGCCGTGTGCGGTAAACACCTGCGAGTAGTGGTTGGGGTCGAGGTAACCAACTTGGTCGCCCACCGCCAACACCTGCTGGGCGCGCATCATAAAGGCATCTACCGCGCCTCGTGCGAGCATAATGCCCGCCAAAACTAGGTACATGATGCCGATTTTTTTATGATCTACCGATGTGATCCACTCGCGCCAGAGCCAGCCCCATTTTTTGAAGTAAGTTAATGCAAGAAGTACGGCAAGTGCGCCGCCCACCACGGCAAGTTGTGCCCCTGTTTCTACCGGGCCGTGAATGAACGCATCTAAAGTGAGTATGCCAAACATAGTTAATGGGTATGGGGCTCTTCGGAGCTATGACTATGTCCAAACTGGGCGACTATCATATCAAACAAACCAGCTTCCACAGCACTATAGTACAGCGGAGTTTCAGGGACACCTGGCACTGCAACATCTTCGTACCCTAAGTACGAGAGGTCGTTCTCGGATGTATGCACCTCGCGTACCCATGCATCAAACTCTTCTTGAGTAGAAGCTTTGGCAATAAATTTCATCTGCGAAAAACCCTCGCCGCTGTAGTTGGCCGAACGGCCCATAAACTCTCCCTCCTGGTCGGCAATTAAATTAAGCCGGTTAACCATGCCGGTCATCGCGTATATCTGCCCACCAAGCTCCGGTATCCAAAATGAGTTCATTGCCGCATCGGCAGTTATCTCAAACCGAACCGGTTTCCCCACCGGCATCTGTATATAGTTAAGAGAAGCGATACCCTGTTCTGGATATATAAAGAGCCACTTCCAGTCGAGGGCTACCACCTGCACCACAAGCGGAGGCTCAACGCCTATAGGTTTCGGCGGATGGAGCTCGTGCGTACTTGTCCAGGTAATCGCGCCTAAAATAAGTACGATTTCAAACGGTATTGCCCACCAAATGAGCTCTTCCATCTTGCTGTGCTCCCAGTTTGGCTGATAGTGCGCCTTTTTGTTGCCTGCGCGATATCGCCATGCAAAAAAGAAGGTAAGAAAAAGCACCGGCACCGCAACAATAAGCATAAAAAGTGTCGCCTGAATCATAAGCCCAAGCTCCGCCGAAGCTATGGCGCCCTTTGGCACCAGCAGCAAAAAATTGCTGAAAAAATCCATTACCCTAATGATACCGCGAGTTTGAGCAGTTGACAGCAGCCCTGTTTTGCTGTTTCTTTGTCATGAACTAGATCTTCAGTAAAGCGGGAGAAATGCGGTGTTGAAAAAACCTATTCAAGTGTTGCTCCTCTATGGCGGAAGCGAGTTCGGATCAGAAAATCTTACACTTCGTTACAACTGCAACAAACTGCTCGGTGCCCTGAACAAGCTCAGTGCCGAGGTCGAATTTTGTGACCTTAAAGACTGGTTTGGCAAAGAATACATCGGTAATGCCAGACCATCAAAACAGGTTCGTCCCACACTTGAACTCTTGCGTGACAAAGTGCTAGCGGCGGATGTGCTTATTCTGGCAACACCCGTGCATTGGCGGTTACCCTCAATGCTCATGGTGGCATTTATTCACCTAATCCTCGCTCCGCTTGAGTGGGGAGGAAAAGATGGAAATGGTTATGAGTGCGAGGGTAAGATTCCTGCCATTATCACCATTTTCGACGATGATGGAGCCGTGATGGTAGAGAGTACCTTGAACGACATCCTTGGTCATATGGCCTTAGATAAGCCTCGGTGGAATATCCTCCACACCAACATCAAAGCATTCGAGAGTGAGGACAATTGGCAGAATGAGCCTGAAGCTCTCGCACCCATTCTCATGCAAGCTGGTCAGGAGAAACGTCGTCGAGAACGTCGCCTTCTTACCTCCTAAGACCAAGAGCCGCGGACCCTATGGGACCGCGGCTCTTTTCTTTTTATTTTTTGATTACCTAGCAGCTAAGCGCGGCCAAACACTGCTCTTTGGCACCAGCTGGAAGCGTAGCGCATGCAGCACACTGCTGTGCCTTAACGCTTGCACTGCCAGATGCATTTACTGCACCGCCTGGTACGGTTACGGATGCATCTACACCTGCTCCTGCATTAATTTCCATAAACTTAACCGTGGCCGGCAGTGTAAATTTAGATGAGTCTACAGTCCACGCCTGGCAGGCAAACTTGGTGTTCGGGTCGAGTGCTGCCTCTTGCCCATCGGCCATAAGCTCTGCCTGATTGGTAACCTTAGTTTTAATACCCTGTGGCAAAGAAGGGCCCCACATATAGTTGTAGCCATCCGTGCGCACAAATGATGCTTCAGTTGCAATCGGGCTGATAACCTTGAAGTCGCCTCGAAGTTCCTTGCCGCCCGAGGTCATATAAATCGTGCCTGAAGATGAATTTTCTCCACCATCGTTGTACTCAAAGGTGCAGATTACATTCTGGCCAAGTGCGATAATCTCTGCAAAAGTGCTCCCTACCGATGCGCTCTCATTTTCGTTTTCTGTACCCTCAGTATTTTCATCCCCCACACTCGTACTTCCCGTAAAGTTAGCAATAACTTCCGGATTCATCGCAACGTACGTACCGCCGCCCGCTACTGCGAGCGCCGCTATAATGCCTATAATTAAGTTTGTACTCATGAATTACAATAAAATTAATAAGATAACCCACTTAAGTTTTACCGCGCTCCCTACCTAAGTGCAACTAGCGGTTTTTACTTGTTGAAAGGTTTGCCCACCACTCCGAGGGCGGCGTTTTAAACATTTCTTCCCCAAGCTTGCGTGCGCTTGGGAGCGTAATGCTCGAGAGCTTGTGCGCAATACCGTCTTTTGGCCGGCCCTTAAGCCAGCCCGGAGCCTCTTTGTTGCCCTGCCATTCATACTCGCGCAGGAGCAGAACCTGGTCTAACAGGTCTGCGTGCTTTGCTACGATAGATTCTTTAGTTTTACGCTCGTGATATTCTTCGGCAATTTCCAAAATTTCTTTATGCGGCAGGTTGCCCAACTGCTCCTTCATTACTTCTTCGTCAAAAATCTTTATGTAGCGCTTGTGCACCCAGTTGTGGTCGCCGGTCCTGGCTTCGCCAACATCGTGCAGAAGGCACATCATCACTACCTTGTACGGGTCTACCTTTTCTTCTTTAGCTAAAAACCACCCAATAAGCGCCACGCGATAGCTGTGCGAAGCGATGGTGTCCGTAACGTCGTCTACCAAAAGTGTTTGTCTGTGGATTCGCGGCAGGCGGCGCATCGTGCCAACCTCGTAGAAAAAATTAACAATCCGACGATAGGTGCTTTTTTCTTTCATGCCCGCAGGATATCACAACTGGCGCTGTGGACCCAGCGAGAATCGAACTCGCGCCTCGGCAATGCGAATGCCGCGTAATACCACTTTACTATGGGCCCTTTTATTTAAATTGTTAGATCAGGAGCTCTGTCGGGGTGCCGAGAATTGAACTCGGATTTTACGAACCCGAATCGTACGTAATACCGTTATACCACACCCCGACAGAGCTCCCGACCACCTAAAGCTAAGAATGCGTGACGAACCCATACTATCCAATTTTTCCTTAAAAATAAAGCTTCTCCCCTTCTTAACGCAACCTTTAGGTGCCATTAGTTACAGTGTATAGTGATGAGAATTGCACAAATCGCGTCGCTCGTAGAGCGTGTGCCGCCAAAAAAGTACGGTGGCATCGAGCGCGTAGTACACGCATTAACAGAAGAATTAGTAGCTCGCGGCCACGAAGTAACATTATTCGCCTCCGGAGACTCCACGACTTCTGCAACACTTAATTCCACAACAAAGCGCGCCTTGCGCGGGACCAACGTCACCCCTCTGTACGGCACCAACCTGCCCTTTCTGCATTTGCTGGGCCGGGCATATGCTATGCACGAGCAATTTGATGTTATCCACCATCACGTTGGATATGCAGCGGTGCCTTTTGCAGAACTGGTACCTACGCCGACCATTATGACTCTCCATAACCCGGTGTTTCAAGAGCACTTGCCGGTATATGCGGAGTTTAAAAAGACTCACATTGTCTCTATTTCAAGAGACCAAGGCAAAGATGTGGCACACTTAAATTACGCTGGTGTAGTACATAACGGGCTCCCATTCAACAACTACCCATTTTCTGCCTCGCACGATGGGTATCTCCTGTATGTGGGCAGAATCTGTGAAGAAAAGGGTACGCGCGAAGCGGTTGAAGTGGCGCGTAAACTCGACCTCCCCCTTATACTTGCCGCAAAACTCGACGATACTGTCCCTGAAGCACAGGCTTACTTTGCAAAGCACATTAAGCCGTATCTGGGAAAAAAGATTAAATGGATCGGCGAAGTAAGCGAGGCGCGTCGCAACAAATTAATGAGCCGGGCGATGGCGTTCTTGCACCCTGGGCTGTGGCGCGAGCCGTTTGGCCTTACCCTTATTGAGGCCATGGCCTGTGGCACGCCGGTGGTAGCCTTTGACAACGGTTCGATAGCAGAGATTGTGGTAGACGGTAAAACCGGCTTTGTCGTAAACACAGTTAATCAAATGATACGCGCCGTAAAACGCATTAGTGAGATCGACCGCGCATACACAAGCGACTACTCAAGAAAGAATTTTAGCGCACACCGCATGACCAACGACTACGAAAACTTGTATAAAGCTCTTGTTCGTCAAAAACACTCCCTACCTATACCGTATTCCAGCGTGGAGTGGCGCGCCTAGACCTATACGAGCCAGGCCTTCCTCAACTGTTACGACCGGCAGCTCTGCTTGGTACACCAGAGAAAGTGCCGTTTCAAGCATGGCGGGCGTTGTGCCGTAACGGAAGCCCATTCGCTTGAGCCTTTGCGCAGGAGCAATCTCGTGGAACATTAAAATAAGCCAGGAGTTAGTACGCGCCGCGTGGCGTATCCATCCGCGCATCTCAGCAAGCGACGTATGTTCTTCTACAGGAAATGTTTTAAGTAAAAAGGGATCGGTTGAATTATCATTAAGACCTTTCATGACAGTGCGCGCCCCTGTAAAACCAACACGCTCTGCAGCGGCCATCCCAGCCGGGGTAACTCCGCCATAGGGGTACGCGAATGTGGTTGGTGCAAACCCAAGTTCATCGAGATCTTCCCTCCCCAACTCAATTTCTTCAAGCTGAGCCAAAGGCGAAAGGCGCGGCAAGTACGGATGACTGCGCGTATGAGCGCCTATTTCATGCCCTTCTGATGCCATGTCTTCAACTTCTTCGAGCGTCATAAAGCCCTCGGATGGACGGAGGGAAAATCGAAAATTCGACTCGTTTAATGAGCGGGATATCACATAAAATGTCCCGTGCACGTTAAAATAGCGCAGTATCGGCAGAGCCTCGGTATAGTGGCTCTTCCAACCGTCATCAAACGTAAGCGAAACCATTACCCCACCTTACCGCAAGCCACATAAAGAGAAGCTGAAGGCACGGTGGCTACAAAAGCAGAAAACCTACCGCAGGGTAGGTATTTCTGTCTTTTGTGGACCCAACCGGGATCGAACCGGTCACCTCCTCATTGCAAATGAGGCGCTCTACCAGATGAGCTATGGGCCCTTAAGCGGGGCTTACGGTACCTAATATAGCCGAAATTTCTGATTATGGACAGCCGTCAGTAACCTGAAGTCTCGTATTGCTTATGTACACATTTTTCAACGTACCCCCGTTCTCAAGCGTGGCACAAACCTGAAAGTTGCGCGTAGTGATAGTGGCCGGGCCGCCAAGAGGTTGCCATACGGTATATTCACATAAACGGGGTGTAGCCTTAGAACACGTTTGAGTACTGCCACTTGGATCTTTAAATTTATTTAACAAGTCACAACTTGATATCAAAGCTGGCGATGAACATCCTGCGCCACCAAAGGCTACCCCTATGCCCTGCATATCTGCAAGGAAGATCTGTTTGAGCATTTGATTAAGCTCCCCAACACGTTTAGCGTCTCGCGAACCTGATCGGGCACTCCCAAGTGAGGCCAGCACAATACTTGCTAATACGCCGATTATAGCGATAACCAGCAGGAGTTCTATAAGAGTGAACCCTCGTGCATGCATGACTAATTTACGGCGTGGTCATCCCAGTCAGCACCCAATACAAGTCTGTTTGCGAACCATAGGCACCAATGTTCCAGCCATTGTCGCTAATGAGGAGTTTGTAGTAATAGTTTGGATTAAATGCAACGGGGGAAGAAGCGTCATTGAAATTGCTATTATATGCTGGGTCAGTAAAGTAAGCGCTCCAATGTTTGTTGTCAGTAGTCTCCGTGCTAAATTCCGCCATCACAAAGGTTTGCTGGCCGTTCGTACTGTTTGGTGTAACCCAATCAGGACAGGTGGTGGCGTAGGTAGCTTCAGTAAAGCACAGGAGTGATATAATCCATGGTTGTGACGCAAAGGGGGAGTTCTCGTCTTTTGCAATCGTTACGTGGCTAATAGTGCCATCTCCCAGTCCTGATCCCTGTCCAAGCTCAATATATTTTTGTGAGGAGCCGCCGCTAAAGCACACACTCCAGTCAGGAGCACACAAGTTCGATTCGTCCGGCTGAGATGCCATTACAAACGGCTGTGGTACAAAAGTAACTACAACGTTAAAGCTGGTTGACGCGCTGTTGTTAGCCGCGTCGGTGGCCGTACAAGTAACCTGTGTAGTACCAAGCGGGAAAAGGCTTCCACTCGCCGGCACACATACCACGGTGGCCGAACCGCTGTTGTCAGTTGCCGTAGGTGGCGTATAGGTAACCACTACCCCGGCTCCATCTGTAGCACCTGCTGTTACATCTGCATGAGGCTGGATAACCGGGGATGTCGTGTCTGGAATTATGACCGTAACCGTAAACGTGACCGGATTAGCATCATTGCCGGCGCTGTCCTCTGCAGTACAAGTAACCGTTGTATTCCCTACAGGAAAAAACGACCCTTATGCCGGAGTGCAAGTTACTAAGACAGTGACATCTATGTCGTCGGTGGCGGTTGGGTTGACATAAGTAACTACCGCTCCTGTTCCAGAGCCTGGTACCGCGAGGTCGGAGTGAGGGGCAATAACAGGCGCCATGGTGTCACCGCCAACCCGCACGGCTTTCAGCAACGTATATAGTGGACCTAGGAGATCCCCGCAATTATTTTTTCCATCTCCTGTGAGATTTAAGTTATACAACCCCGGCAGAGCAGGTGCTGTAATAGTAAACACTTGCGTATAGGGACCGTCGGTGGAGCTGTTGCGGTCTTTATCATTTTTGCTATTTACACAAATAGGGGTTGCGCCGCTTGTGTTGATCCCCCAATTGGTTCCCTTCCATTTACTCCCGTTAGTAAGTTGGGCAGTAACCGACACAGTGATACTGTCACCCGGTTCAACTTGTGCGGAGGAGCCTCCATTTACTGTCGCAGTGTTTATCGTAATTGCAGCAAATGCAAAGCTTGGTACCAATAACAGAAAACCTGCAAACATCCATAAGGTTAATTTATTCATACCTGTATCATATCAATCTTTGCGGCAAGGATGAAGTCATTTTCTGACAACCCGTTGATAGCGTGGGTGGTAAGTTCTATCGCCACCCTGCCCCAGCCTATGTTCAGGTCCGGATGATGTGATTCTTGCTCGGCAATCTCCCCCACCTTGGTGGCAAACGCCATTGCGTCAGCAAAATTTTTAAATTGGAATTCTTTAACCAATAGACGAGCTTCGTCTATTAGTATCCAGTCGGGATTAAGTTCCTTAAGCATCTTTTCGGCCTGCGTGGGAGTAAAGGCGGCAATACCGCCCTCGCAGGGAACACAGCGTTTTTTAGCAAGCTCGCTCATCTCCGGTTTTGGGCCAAGTTTATAACATGGTCGGCAAAGTCTGATATCTTACTCCCCACCGCACGTATTGCCTTAGGCATGAGCGATTCTTCGGTCATGCCTACAGCCGCCGCATTGTTAATCTCTAAAAAGTAAATGCCGCGCCGCGAAACAATAAAATCGCTGCGCGAGTAATGACTTACATTAAGAGCCTCGTGCACTGCTTTGGCTATATGCTCCAGTTCTAACTTCTCTCCTTCAGTAAAGTGGCCCGGCACCCGTTCGGTAGTGCCGCCGCTGTACTTGGCGTCATAGCTAAAAAACTTATGTTCCTTAGGCGGGATAATCTCTACCGGCATAAGCGCGTAAGCGCGCTCGTTCCTAAAATGGTCAATTACTCCCACAGTTGCCTCGCGGCCCCGTATATATTCTTCAATTAAAATCTGCGGCGAGACCGCAAACGCGCGCTCCAGCCCGGTAAGGAGCGTATAAAAGTCTTCGGCAACGGTCATCCCTACCGACGAGCCGCCTATAACCGGCTTAATCATCATAGGGAGCGGCAGTTTGCGGAATATGCGCGTAGCGAGCTCCTCAAAGTCCTGTGCGCCATTACGCGGATAGTTAATTATCCTGCCCATCGGCACTTTTACCCCCAGCTTAGTAACGGCGTCCTTGGTCTGCTGTTTATTAAAAACAAGTTTAGAAACAGTGGAATCTGAACCTGTGTATGGAATGTTGATAGAGTCGAGTACGCGGTGCAGTTCACCGTCTTCTCCATACTCACCATGGATGATGTTGTAGACCACATCCACGCCGCGCAGTGCTTTTTCTGGCGTAACAGGAGCGCCATACAAGTGCCACTCGCCGGTTTTATCTACAAACAGGTCCCGTGCATCATACTTTTCTTTATCAAGCGCGCTTAAAATCGCTGCACCGCTTTTAAGCGAGACTTCGTACTCGCTACTTGGGCCACCGCGAAGAACACCAACGACGGTTCTCATGCGCAAAGTATAACACCCGATTTTACTGAATGGTTGGCTCTGACCAGTTTTGTTTCTTTAAATTCCCCCGGGCTGTCTTACGATGGTAACCAATTGCAAACCGGTGGGCCTCGGCGTTAGCAAGCAAGATATCGCGCTCACGGCCTTTTATAAGGTCGCGGTCGCCGCGTATGTCGCGCGGACGATGCTTTTCATCCTTAACCACACCCACTATGGGTATTTGTACGCCATATGTTTTAAGCACTGCCTGTGCCGCGTTTATCTGTGCAGTTGAACCATCTACCACAACAATGCGCGGCATCGGCCACTCATCGTGCCCCAAACGGCGCGAGAGGATTTCTTTAAGCCCGCCTACGTCGTCGCCTGGTTTAGCAGTGCGGATTCTAAATTTTCTATATTCATTTTTCTGTGCCACCCCCTCTTCAACGACAGTCATGACGCCCACATTGCCGCTACCGCGCAGGTGGGCCACGTCATACGCCTCGATACGGTTGGTTGAAAGCGCAATTTTTGGTGCACGATATTCTTCTTTTATAAGCGAAATATCCTGAATATGGTTAAGCGCAAATGCCTGTGAACGCAAGCGTGCTGCCTCTTCAAATTTTTCTTCTATTGCAGCACGCTTCATCTCGCGTCGAGCTCTTTAATAAGCTGCTTCTTTTTCCCCTGAAACAGCAAAACAATATGGCGGATTATTCTGCGGTACTCTGCTTTTGAGATTGCTCCGGAGCAGACTCCTGGGCACAAGCCAATATGTGCATTAAAACACGGCTTACAACGTTCAAAGGTCAGACCTTGGGAACCTTTCAAAGGTCTGACCTTTGAACGTTCTTTACACGGTATACACGTATCGCGGTATGGGAAAATCTTGCGGATAAGCTTCATCGCCTCGCGCAACTGGAGGCCGTGCGGAAACGGGCCAAAAGTATACAGTGAAGAAGAAAAAGGTTGAGGGAATGTACTCAGGCGCGACGGCGCCGAAGTTACGAAATCTTCAGTAGAAGATTTCGGCTTTCCCGAAACCTTGTTTCTGCGTAGCTGTTCTATCTCCAGCTCTCTCCCTCGCACTATTAACACACGCGGAAAGTCTTCTTTAGTGATAACCACATAGTTCCAGCTTTTATCGTCTTTAAGATCGGTGTTGTGTTTGGGTTTGTAGTTATGGATCAAGTTAGCCTCCAGAATAAGCGCCTCCAAGACCGAGTCAGTTTGCCGCCAGTCTATTGAGTGAGCCTTTTCAAGCATCGAAACAAGTAAGGGCCCACGCGAAATGAGGAGATCTTTAGCAAAGTAGCTTCGCACACGATCTTTAAGACTTGTTGCCTTGCCGATATAGAGCACCTTTTTAGTCTTATCCAAAAAGAAATACACCCCCGGTGTGTCGGGCATTTTTTTGGCTATCTTTTTGAATTGCTCGAGTGTCATAATGGCTATATTTGACAGTATACCATATTAGTGCTATCCTGTAATCCAATTAGATCTTCGCGTTCTCAAAAAAACAGGGAGTATCTGCAATGAACATCAACGGAGCAGTGAACGACCTTGTCGCTATCTTCAAACCTCCTGCCGAAATTCCTTACTCGGAGGCCCAGCGGCTCATCCGCGAACACATATCACCTCACAACATCCGCCGATTGCACAGATGGATGAAAAGGTTGAGGCCGGAAGCTCAGCGTATAGTAGAGGAGAGGGGTCCCGAGTGGGTCACCTCGCCCGAAGGATGGAAATGGCTGCAGGAACAGCGTCAATGAATCAGGCCCGCCGGTAAAACCGGCGGGCCTCAATGTTTTTTAATGACCCTTTAATACCCTTTTTAAATACTTGCCTGTATACGAATTTTTGTTGTTTGCTACATCCTCTGGCGTGCCTTTGGCTATAAGCTTGCCGCCACCTACTCCCCCTTCCGGCCCAAAGTCCAAGAGCCAGTCGGCATTTTTAATAATGTCCATGTTGTGCTCGATAAGCACTACCGAGTTACCCGCATTTACCAAGCGGTTCAAGATATCAATCAGTTTTTGCACATCTTCATAGTGCAAACCTACCGTCGGCTCGTCGAGCAGGTAAATAGTTTTCTGTAGGTGAGGCTTGTAGAGCTCGGCAGAAATTTTAACGCGCTGGGCTTCGCCACCAGAGAGCGTGGTTGCAGACTGGCCAAGCTTCAAGTAACCGAGACCCACTTCCTGCAATGTTTTAAGGCGGTCATAAATTGCCGGAATGTCTTGAAAAAACGCAATTGCCTCTTCAATCGACATTTCGAGCACATCGTAAATACTCTTCTTTTTATACTTAACCTCCAAGGTCTCCTTCATAAAGCGCTTGCCGTTGCAGATATCGCAGGTTACATACACCGTCGGCAAAAACGACATTTCTACCGCAATAACGCCATTGCCTTCGCATGCCTCACAGCGCCCGCCATTGCGGGTTTGTGGCACGTTAAAGGAAAACCGGCTCGACTTCCATCCGCGTGCACGGGCTTCAGTAGTTTCGGCAAACAAATCACGCACAAAGGTAAACGCACCGGTGTAGGTTGCCGGGTTAGAGCGTGGTGTACGGCCTATCGGCGACTGGTCTATCAAGATTGCCCGCGAGACATGCTCGGTGCCCTCAAACTTTGCCGCGTTATAGACCTTGTTAGTTCGATAGCGTTTGTCGAAGCGGGCGCGCAGGTTTTCGTACAAAATATCATAAAGAAAGGTCGATTTACCTGAACCGGAAACCCCAGTTATAGCAACCATGCGCTGGAGCGGAATTTCTACCGAGAGATTGTTTATATTAAATGCTTTGCCTCCGCTAATTTTTATTGAGCCTTTATCTTTTTCTCTACGCTCTTCAGGTATGGGCACCATTTTTTCGCCACGCAGGTACGCAAGAGTTACCGAGCCGCTGTCGTTCTTCTTTGCGGTAAGTAATTTCTCTAAATAGTCGGCCACAATAACCTGGCCGCCATGGACACCCGCTCCCGGCCCAATATCTACCAAAAAGTCGCCGGCATAAATAGTGTCTTCGTCATGCTCAACCACAATAATGGTATTACCTAGGTCGCGAAGGTTTACCAGAGTTTGTATAAGCCGCTCGTTGTCGCGCTGGTGGAGGCCTATAGTCGGTTCGTCGAGCACATAGAGCGCGCCCACCAGGCCCGAGCCAAGCTGGCTTGCCAGGCGAATGCGCTGAGCTTCGCCGCCAGAGAGCGTGTTGGCGCGGCGGTCGAGGGTTAGGTAGTCGAGCCCCACATCGAGCATAAACTTAAGGCGCGAAGAGATTTCTTTGATCACCGTTTTTGAGATCTCCAGGTCTTTTTTAGAAAGTTCCAACGCCTCAAAAAAATCGTAAGCTTTTTTGATTGAAAGCGTGGTGGTGTCAACAATAT
>Ga0163150_10005623_pt1 | contig 15883 bp, 11 predicted proteins | sample OliLakLV19P2IB_FD_148628 | JGI IMG/M metagenome (GOLD analysis project Ga0163150, IMG submission 148628) | Freshwater microbial mat bacterial communities from Lake Vanda, McMurdo Dry Valleys, Antarctica - Oligotrophic Lake LV.19.P2.IB | ecosystem: Environmental > Aquatic > Freshwater > Lake >...
GGAGGAGGGGGCGGAGTAGGAGGAGGAACATCGTCCCGCATACGATACCGAAGCTGCACACCAGCAAGGATATACGACTGTTTCCAGGTAGCTGCTTTTGAGACGGAGTTAATGCCGTAGCGAAAGCCGACTTCTGGACATAATTCGATGTTCGCTGAGAGCGGCACCACAGCACCCAGAAAGCCCGAAGCACCGTACGATGTGGAGAGCTGCGGGAACTCGCCCGCTGCCGTTACGTGACGTCGTGTGTTGTCCGGAAACAACACCGTTCCAGGGCTCGAGATTTCCTCTGTTTGTTCATAGTTGCCATTGACGAGGGGATTGCCTGCATCAAATGCTGCGCGGATGTACAGTGGAAGAAAATCGATTGGACGTGATCGAAAGCCAACTTCAATCGAGACATATCCGAGTGAACTCGAGAATCTGTGAAGTCTGTCGAATGGCAGGTATGTGTTTGTAAGTGGATCGAGGACCTCAAAATCATCATCACTCGTCATTGTGAGGTCAGCCGGCCGTTGCGAATAGACAATAGCAGCCGTGCCTTCGAGTGCATCACCAAACAACGAGTACTCCCCAGTCAGTCCTGCAAACAAACCATGCGCAACACCATTGCTGAATGTGCCGCAATCGGTGCTACCTGGGATGATGGGGATGGTTGAAGTATTCATTACGTACAGATAACCACCCTTAATACCTATCGAAGGCACCTGGGCAATCACCGATGTCGAGATGTAGAGCAAGGCCGCCAGGCCTATAAGCAGGTACTTCACGTTCTTGCTGGTCAGGCGGTGAACAGAGCGCGGGAAATGTCATCCCATCGTGTCACAATAATGCGAATGCCGTAGAATGCCCCAAATCCAATAAGGGTTACTCCTGAACCCTGCTGAATGCGTTTTAGCAGTGTTGGCGTCATACGATCTCTAAATTTTAGCACAAGTTTTACCAGTGTCGCCAACCACAACATGTTGCCGGCACCAAAACCAATTGCGAAGAAAATATCGCTTGCAACGTTCGCGGTATAGATTTCCTGGGCGCGAACAAAGGTTGTGATCGCCGCCAATGTGGGTATAAAAGTTGGATTAGCAAGATTGGCAACTGCGAAGCCAATGCCGATGAAGAACGGACCATGTCCTTCTGCCAACGAAACAACCTTCTCGCCACGCATGTGTTTAGGCTTGTCTGCTTCTGCTGGCGGTGGTTCGCGAAACATGATAACGCCAAAAATCACCATCGCTATGGCGATAAGTATTTGGAGTCCGATTGCAATTAACGGGTACGAAGTTTCAATGCCCTCGAAGTACGTCTTGATTGCCGCCGAGGCTAACATGGCTAACGCGCAATAGATAACGTCGAACAGTCCAGCGCCCAATGCGAGCTTAAGAGTCGCACTCCATCCGTCGCGAATTCCCATGCGAATGCTCGCCATGCCGATCGGACCGGGAGGTATAGCGAGAATAAATCCAACAAGACAGCCGAAGAGTATGGCAATGATCATTCAGAGACGCACGGTTGGAGCACACAGAGCTGGTTTAGGTCGGCCGAGGAGGTTGGAGATACCAACAAAAATACGAACTTCGTCCCATGAGCATAAATGGAAGTAAGGGAGCCTCGTTGCTTCCAACGCTGGGACTCTTCACAACAACGACCTTGGTTGTGGGTGGCGTAATCGGATCGGGCATCTTTCGCAACCCGTCGACAATGGCCGGAATTCTGCACTCTCCGGAATTGCTGTTAGGGGTCTGGGTGGTTGCGGGCATCGTAACGCTGTTTGGGGCGTTGACGAATGCAGAGGTGTCTGGACTCATTCCGGCAACAGGTGGACAGTACCAATACTTCAGAGCGATGTACGGAGAGTTCACGGCGTTTCTTTATGGCTGGGCACTCTTTGTCGTTATTCAAACCGGATCGATTGCATCGATCACGTTTGTCTTTGCCGAGTACTTCAATCAGATGTTTCCGCTTTGGCAACTAGAACCCTCTGTGTGGAAGTCATTTGCGATTTCAATGCCATTTGCAACCATATATCCTCTCGAAAACATTGGCATCAAACTCCTCACATTTGGAGCAGTTGCGTTACTAACCTTTATTAATTGTCTTGGCGTAAAGGAAGGCGGACGAGTACAGCTTCTGTTTACCGTTGCGAAGGTCGGAGCAATTCTCTTCCTCGGTATCGCTGCATTTACTGTAGGCAATGGTTCGTTTGCCAACATTGTGCAGAGTTCATCTGTTGCAGTTCCAACAGGTACAGCACTTGTGTTAGCGATTGTGATGGCCATGAATAAGGCTCTCTGGTCGTACGATGGCTGGAATAACGTCACTTACGTCGCAGGTGAAATCAAACAACCACAGCGCAATATTCCGCGTGCGTTAATGATGGGCACCGGAGCAGTAATAATTGTCTACGTAATAATAAATCTTGCCTACCTCTACGTGATGCCGATTGACAGCCTTAGTGCCTCATCAAGTGTCGCGGCCGATGCAGCGCGCATTATCATGGGTCCGATCGGCTTCACATTCGTAGTTCTTGCAGTAATGATTAGCACCATCGGTACATCGAACGGTACGATTCTAGTCAGCTCGCGCGTGTATTACGCCATGGCGAACGAGAACATGTTCTTCCGTCGTGTCGGAAAAATTCATCCGAAGAGCCACACGCCCGTAACGTCGCTCCTCTTCCAACTTGCATGGACAACTGTCCTGATTTTTTCGGGCACGTTCGACATGCTTACCGACATGCTCATCTTCGTGAGCTGGATTTTCTATGCGCTCGGAGCATACGGTGTGTTCATACTGCGCAAAAAAATGCCGGATGCGCCACGTCCATATAAAACATGGGGCTATCCGGCCGTACCAATCATCTTTATCACATTCGCTGCAGCGTTTCTCGTGTTCTCTGTGCAGTCCGACATTACGAACTACATGAACGGGAGCGCACCTGTCATCAACTGCCTATACGGAGCCATCCTGCTCGCAACCGGAATTCCGTTCTATTTCTGGTTTAGAAGAGCAGGAAGACTACCTACATAAATCAGCTCGACATCTTGAAAGTGGTCGACTAAAACAGGAGGCCAACACTAATGCTCAGGAATGACTTCGTTGGTTCGTTGTCTTCTTTTCCTATAAGGTTCGCCCACGTCGAACGCAACTCTATAAATGGAAAGAACCCGATAAGGCTTATTCCAATACCAACGGTGGCATCTGCACCAACGCGATTGGTAGTGGGTTCGAGCTCCTGACCGTTGCTGAACACCTGCGAGAACACGCCCTGACCCTCTGAAATGGTAGTGTTCTGATTTACAAACACCGCACCAACACCTACATAAGGCTCCAGCAGCGACAGTGGCATGCGAAAAATGACACCTGCATTTATAGGAATCATGTTTGAGACATTCTTGATGTTAAGGGTCTGTCCAGATTCGCTTGTAAACGTCATGTCCTGATTCGGAAACCTGTGATAGGCAATTCCGCCAGAGAGACTAAAGTTTTCTGTCAAACCGAACCGGACACGTCCACCGACGTGGAAGCCCATGCCCGAGGCGAAGTCGAACGCGGTGGTCGGATCCGATTCTGTTGTGACGTTGTAGACGTTTGCAAAGGCATCGTTCGGGAAGGATGGACCGAAATACGGTCCGAACCGTAAACCCTCCGAATCTCCTCGCGCACTTACAGATAAGGCGCTCGAGATTATTAGTCCAAAGGCAAGAATGCCAATAGTGAGTCCACGCATGACATACCTCTTTTTTGATGAAGTGCCGCCTACTTCCGAACCTGCAGCCGCCTACTTCCGAACCTGCAACTTAATGCCATGTCGCGGCACGCACCTAATTACGATGTCCCAACCAACAATCTAGCCTCATGTGTTATTAGTGCGATATTTGTACCATGAAGACCATCACCCTCTTAATCTGCCTCAGCTGCTTAGCAGTAATTCACACACCAGTCGCTTATTCTCAAGCCATCATACCACCACCTCGCATCGGCGTATACGGTGGCTTGAACCTGAACTTCAATAGTCCGTCTATCAAGATGTGGCGCTCGGGTACTACGTTCGAGCCGCAGTTCACTCCGTTCGTGCAGGACTCGCTACGCATCACAAACGGCGAGACGGTTATGGCTGCGGCGTTTGGCTTTATTGGTGCGTTCCATTTAACAGACAAGATTCACCTCTCGCTTCGCGCCGGCTATAATTCGTTAAGTACGAGCGCCTCTGCGGAGCAGACCCTTGCCCCAACAACGGTAACACATGACTTTACATCGTCGATGAGCGCGCTTGAACTCTCGCCTGTCGTAGAGTTTTACGGACTCTTGCCGAACGTGAGTCTGCATCCGCTGGTGGGATTGGAATTTGGAATCCCACTATCGGGCACGTACCGACACGAAGCCACAGCCGTCTCACAAAACACAACCACGTCGCAAGTGTTCGATGACAACGTAACAGTGCCGAACACGAGCATGCGTGCTGCCCTCTTACTTGGAGTTGGCTACACATTCCGCCTTGGTGATTCATGGTATTTGCAGCCTGAAGTCAGCTATCGCATACCATTAACGAGTGTATCGTCGGCATCTGACTTTACGCCATGGAAGATCTCGCAACTGCGCGTTGGTGTGAACATCATGTTCGGCTTCAGTAAGAAGGATGACGTCGTTAGCAGCGACAAATCGAGGCTCGACGTCGGGTTCGATCGGGTGACGACGTACGATGCAAACGGACGCGAAGTGAACGTGTCGCAACTAAGTCTCGAAGATGTGCGCTACAACGAAATGTTTCCGCTTGTGCCTTATGTGTTCACGGGCGAGAACAAAACACAGCCCGATAGTGCACTGCAACAAGGTGGATTCGAAAGCTTTAGCGGTGGTGGCGGCTTCAATCCAGAGCAACTGCCTCTCGATGCTATCGAAGTAAATCGCAACCTGCTGAACGTCGTTGGTGCACGCATGAAGAAATACAGCAATGCAACGCTTACGGTTACTGGCACAACCGATGGCAAGACCGAATCGCCGTCGCGCGAGCTCGCTGCAGCACGTGCAGCATGGGCAAAAAATTACCTAGTAAATACCAGCGGCATCGATGCAAGTCGGATTGCAACCACAACAACAACCACGCCAGTGAAGCCTTCGTCTGCGAACGACCCCGACGGCATTGCAGAAAACAGACGCATCGAACTTGCCAGCAACGTGCCTGATGTACTTGCTCCGCTCATCATTACGACTGATAACCAGCGCGTGGCACGTCCGGACGTTGTTGTGTTCCATGCAAAGGTTAATAGCGACGACTCGATTCGCTCATGGACGCTAACCGTAACACAAGCAGGCAAGGTGTTGCGCGAAATGTCGAGCCGTGGACGTCCGACCGCAATTACATGGGCCATCAAGCCGAACGAACTAAGCGACCGTCAAGTACCCGTCGATTACGAACTGCTTGTGCGTAACGTCAAGGGCGATTCTGCAATGGCATCTGCTTCTCTTCCGGTCGAGTACTTCAGCAGCGTTCGCAAGAAAACCGAAAACCTTCCAGATCGCACCATCGACAAATACTCGCTTATTCTGTTCGACTTCGATAAGTCGACACTGAATGAAGAGAACGCTCGCATCCTCGAACAAATGGTTGTGCCTTCGGTTCGTGCGAACTCTAAGGTCCGTATCGTCGGCTACACCGACCGCATTGGCAACGACGCATACAATACGCGTCTGTCAAGCGATCGTGCCGAGACCGTCATGACTTTCCTGAAGCAACGTGCAAAGGACGCCACATATACTGCGAGTGGTGTTGGTGAGTCTTCGGCCATCTTTAACAACGATTCCCCCATCGGACGTCAACTGTCGCGCACCGTTCAAATCATCGTCGAGACACCACACAGATAACCATGTACAAGCACCTCGATTCTATAGACACACCGCACGACTTACGCAAACTGCCTGAAGCAGAAATGCGTGTCGTGGCCGATGAAGTCCGTGAGTACCTCATCGATACCATCACAAATGTTGGCGGTCACTTTGGTGCAGGTCTTGGTGCGGTCGAACTGACTGTTGCATTGCATTACGTTTTTAACACGCCGCATGACAAGATTGTGTTTGATACGGGACATCAAGGCTATCCGCATAAAATTCTGACGGGACGCAAAGCCCAGTTGCACACGATTCGTCAGAAAGACGGACTCTCCGGTTTTCTTAAACGCACTGAAAGTCAGTACGACGACTTCGGTGCAGGTCACGCATCAACTTCCATCTCCGCCGCACTCGGCATGGCCGCTGCACGCGACCAGCTCAAAGAGAACTACAAGGTTGTAGCCGTTATTGGTGACGGGGCTATGACAGGGGGCTTGGCGTACGAGGCAATGAACAACTGTGGCATTCTAAAGAGCGACATCCTCGTTGTGCTGAACGATAACAACATGTCTATCGCACCCAACGTGTGGGCATTGTCGAACTATTTCTCTGAAGTGTTTGCATCGCCAGCAGGACGCAGGCTGCGCGAGAGCATTATAGACGTGACAGAACGCATGGACTACGTAGGCGATCGCATTCGCACGCTTGCTCATCGCATCGAAGGTGGAATGAAGGCCCTTATTACTCCGGGCATGCTTTTCGAAGCACTAGGGTTCAGGTATTTCGGTCCGGTGAACGGACACAACATGCCTCAACTCGTAAAGATTCTTAAGAACATTCGTGAGATAAAAGGTCCGGTGCTGCTGCACACAATCACGCAAAAAGGCAAGGGGTACGGTCCAGCCGAACGCGACGTCCAATTCCTCCACGCCATCGGCAAGGTCGACAAGATCAGCGGTAAGTCGCTCTCCAAGCCCCCTGCGGTAGCGCTCCCTCCCACCTATCAAAAGGTGTTTGGCGAAGCCTTGGTAGAAATCTGCTCGGTAAATCCGAAGGTGGTTGGCATTACGGCGGCCATGCCTGACGGCACCGGACTCGATCTTGTACAAAAACAATTTCCTAATAAAGTTTACGATGTAGGCATTGCAGAGGGTCACGGCGTAACATTTGCAGCAGGTCTTGCTACGCAGGGCGTTGTTCCAGTAGTTGCCATTTACAGCACATTCCTTCAACGAGCATTCGACCACATCGTACACGATGTTGCGCTTCAACACTTACACGTGGTATTCGCACTCGACCGTGCAGGCGTTGTGGGTGCAGACGGTCCGACGCACCACGGCGTACTCGACCTCGCGTACCTGCGCATGATTCAGGGCATGATTGTCATGGCACCGAAGGACGAGCAGGAATTACGCGACATGTTGTGGACAGCAATACACACGTACAAGACGGGTCCAGTCTCCATTCGCTACCCACGTGGCAACGGCGTAGGCGTCCCCATCAAACCCATGCAGAGCATCGAGCTCGGCAAGAGCGAAACCTTACGCACCGGCACCGACCTTGCCATCGTAGCCATCGGTACCATGGTGGGTCCGGCTCTCGCCGCCGCCGACCTCCTCGCCCAAGAAGGCATCTCCGCCGCAGTTGTCAACGCACGCTTCGTAAAACCCCTCGACACCTCCATGCTCGACGACCTTGCATCGCGCATCGGCCGCATCCTCACCGTCGAAGACGGTCAGATGCAGGGCGGCTTCGGCTCAGCCGTCAGCGAATACCTCTCGCAGCACCACGCCCGCACCGTAGACCTTCGCATCCACGGCATCCCAGACCACGGCATCGACCACGGCACACAAGACGAGCTCCACCACGACCTCTTACTCGATGCCGCAGGCATAACATCCGTTGCCAAAGACTTCCTCAGCGACGCAGTCATGAAAAACGTTCTGGGTTAATCGACAAACCGCTCTCATCGAAGAGTTTCCCACTCTCACCTCCCATTCGCGGTTCTAAATCCTGCTATCCTTATCTTTGTCGGCTTCACTCGAAACGATTGCTCGAGTGGAGCAAAAAGATGATTCCGTAGCTCAGCTGGTTAGAGCATTTGACTTTTAATCAAAGGGTCCTGGGTTCGAGTCCCAGCGGGATCACAAAGCACGAAACACGCAGAAACACAGGGAGACGACAAACAGGGTTAAATCGAATAGAACGAGGATGTTACAGACATCCAGCCCTTTGTTGCTGTGTCAGGTTGTTTCAAGTTGTATAAGTAAACCGTCAGTAGAATCGTCAGTCCCTCGTATTCTTCGAGGCCCACTGATTGACCATACTGACGGTTTTTGTATGCGCATCTCATTCTATCTCGACAAGCCATCCGCCGAACGCAGCACCGTGATGTTGAACGTGCTGGCAACTTCATCAAGAACCTAAAGACGTTTATGAAGTGGGCGCGTCAGAGTGGACGCACCGGAGTAATGTCCCCCCTTTCGCCGGACCGATGTGACTGGTGCACACCGGACGAAAGTGACAGGTCGCGGCGGACGAAGCTGGTAGGCTTCGCCGGAGCAAACTGACACCCCTGCACCCGGGCAAATTGACACCTGATAGCCTCTCGTATGCTGTATCTGTTGGCAGCATGGTTATCTAAGAGAATGTTCCACCATTCTTTTGGACCCATGTCCAACCAACCGATCCGTATGAGTACCGTACGACAAATTCTCCGTCTTCTTGGCCACCGCAAAAGTATGCAGGCCATCATCGAGATGACAGGTGACTCTCGCAACACGCTGCGCAAGTATCAGCAGCGCTTTACAGAAAGTGCGGGGCGTCAGCCTTGAGGAGCTGTTGCAGCTCGGCGACAAAGACCTGCATGATCTGTTTCTTCGCACACCGGAACAGAAACCCAATCTCAGGGTGCAGGCCTTGTTCGCATTGATGCCACGCTTCGAAAAGGAGCTCAAGAAGCGTGGCGTAACCCAAGAGCTGTTATGGCATGAGTACCGAGCCCTGCACGCTGATGGTTTTCAACTTTCACAATTCAGTGCGTATTCCGACGCAAGTCGGCCACCCATTCCAACCTCATCAACGATCATCACATCACAGATCCCTGTCGGTGCGTGGCACGACGTGATTGGTGAAAAAACTGTCGCTGATGCTATTTTGGACCGTCTTATCTACGGTGCTCATCGACTTGAACTACGAGGTGAATCACTCAGAAAGAAGGCGAACACCAGTCTCGAATCCTCCCATTCCTAAACAACTATTTTACAACCGCTGGCCGATAATGAACGAGTGCTTTGGCAGAATTTCAGACTGTCACTTTGCTTCGGTGTAGGGGGGTCAACTTACCCGGTGTATCCAGTAGATGCGCATAAGCATGCCGCGATCGTTGTACGAATGCCTGATCCCGACATTTGGCTCTTCATAGCGCGTCTCAAGGACATCGTCCAATTTCGTATACGAAGTTAGAATATCGCCTGTCGGTGCCTGACTTGTGATGAGTGCCAGCGGATATGGAATCACGCTAATAGTAGCTTTTTTTTCAAAGGGTCAGGAAGGGGCTTGCAGAATGTGTGTGCGAATCTACTTCGTGTGTCAAACGCAGAATTTGGAGTTCGTCTACAGTCAGCTATATGAATAGAAAGAAGGTGGCTATGCGCTAGTCCGCACCCGCGTAATCAGTACCCCACAAAAACATTCAGCACGACATCGTTGCCTCTTCCCCCATCGTCCTCCGAACCCCTTCCCCCATCGTATACGGTATACACCGTGCATCCATTTAAAACTTCCAGCTTGGAATACGTGTCTCTGTTAAGCGCGAGTCGGTAAAGGTTAGGGGCTGCTTCATCAACGCGTTCGTAGGGTTTTGTCGAATCTGCATAGGGCCGAAGATCGGTAGCAAAGTACATCCCTGCTCTAGGGAACTTCCCCTTTGCTTTGCAATGAGCTAGTACTAATCGCTCTACACTGGTTGCCGTGGAGTGATAGGTTGAGAAGGTCATGGGATAACCGTCGTACGCCTGCATCCCATCGTGCTGATTATGGACAATCGCCTCCGTTATAGTGAATTTGTATACGGGTTGCATCCTTCCCTCGGCGGAGTAGCGACAACTGGGAAGCATGCCGACCACAACGACGCAAATTCCGACCATCAACACACGACTATGGTGAACCAATGACGCTCTGTTCTTTTTGGGTTTCTTCATCTTTGTCCTCAGTTGACTCATCAATAATTAGATCTACCGTGTTCCGCCTATATCCGTTAGCCTGTATCGTCCTCAGGTAATCGAAGTAGTACCAGATTCCATTCTCAGCTAGTGGACGGTTATGATACTCCACCTTGCCCCCGTACTTGCTCGAATTCACTCCGAAGAGCACCTCCAGCGGCGCAACGATTCCATTTGGCGATCTTAGAGGTACACCACCAGCTTTTAAAGCCCCCAACACTGTCTTGACGCAGGAATTCGTACGTAGGTTGTATTTGCCATGATGTCCAAGACTGCCTTTCAAATACCTCAGAATAGCCGCTTCATCCACGTTTAAAACGGTGATCTCAATGACACCACGTGGCGATTGCTCTTCCAAATATTCATCGTAGTCATACTTTTTAGTTTGTAAGCCGAGTTCTGCCCCAGGGCGTCCATCTCCTTGCGACGAGTACACGTGATCATCAACCCTAGTACTAATGTGCCCAACAACTAGCGAAGAGCCCCTCACACCCATTTGAATTAAGAAGGAAACGTGGTATCCGTCCCAGTCAAAAGCTATTAGCGGACTGTTTCCTGCATATTGATACGGGGCAACGTTTGAATATTTGGCCCAACGTTCATCAGCACTCATAAACCTCCCATACTCCTGATCATACTGCCGTACGCCGTGCATCGCAAGCTCGCTCTCGGTGTCTTTCTCGCGGCCAATGTACGACGTCCTTGCTCCAACACCTACATGCTTGATCGTTCCACCGAAGGGCTCGTAGTTGTGCTCTTCGAGTTTTGCTTTGTTGGCGTTTATCACAACGCGTGTAGAGCCTAGATGATCGGTGAGGACGAATTCGCGTGTGCTGTCCTGACGGATAATGATGCGTGTGTTGCCCGGACCGTATCCGTTGCGCTCCACAGGCCACAACCATACGGTGTTCGTCTCGCCACAGTGGTCACCTTCGAGTCCGTTCCATGTGCTGAGTTGCTTTGCATCGGCTCCAAGCATGTAATAGGTCCATGCAAGCACATCGGTATACCCATTGCGCTCATACTCGCGCTTCTGCTCGCGTTCTGCCATTGGTGAGAATCGGTATCGCCATTCCGATAAGGGGGCTGCCGCTGCACTCAGTGCACAGTCTTCGTCTATAGAGACCTTTGCCTGTTGCGATTTTGTTGTGTATTGCTCGATGAGTCCCAACGCGTTGTACGCATACGACTCGATGCGCTGTGTTGCGAAATCATTTGCACCTACTGTATTCGTGTCGTTCATGGTGCGAGTGGTCATGGCGCCGTTCGAGTTGTAGGTTAGGGCATCAGCCTCGCCTCTTCCCGCTACACCATGCAAGTGGTTGTTCCAAGAGCGTTTGTTTGCGTTGGGGTAGTTGTAGGTCTTCGTCAGCCCAGTGCCTAACATATCCGTTACGAACGGAATGTCTCTATGGAGATTCCACACCATCGTCTAACCTGGCTTCACATGCTTGAATCAGGAGAATGACGACTGTAAAGGAGGCTAGAATTGGGAAATTCAACCAGCATTTCAGACATAAATTCGGACGTTGCTTCATGGGGTTCATTCCAACTACTTGATATTCTATGACCGAGCATTTTCGGGCTACGGAGTGCCAACTGATTTGCGATGGCGATACAGGTAAGGTGGCACTCTTTCGCCTGATCTTTCGTTAACGCCGGATTCAAGTCATGGTCGGCGCCGTTTCTAAAGACCTTTATGCCCAAACACCTCCTATACAGATTCGTTAGCTGGATAGCATCCGTGGAGGTTTGCACGGAAGCCTTACGCTTAGATCTATCATCATTCCCTCGGAGGGCTGCTCCGAAGAAGGACTTTCCGACCGAGTGACCTAGGACTTCGTGAGATTGAAGCTCTCCCTTGGTTAAGGGGCGCGAAAGGGGCTTGTTGGTCAACAAAAAGACACGCTCCGCCGCGTCGGCACCCGGCTATACCTAGCGGTGTTACATTCAAAAACGATACTAAGGTCAGTCGAGGCTTTCGTTGTGGAAGTGGCGTATTCGAGTGATCGCTGCCATCGCGGATGTGGAACCGTTGGGCTCGAGTGCCTTGTACGGCATTTGTCATCTATCGCGTCCAAACAGCAGCCTGTGCCGCCGTATCGGTGATACATACGCCTACCACGGATTCGATCCCGTGTTGGCGGAAGCCGTGTGCCTGCACAAGATCGGCGCGTACTGCTCTAGGATCCTCATCACAACAAACCAACACATAATTAATCGCGGCACCAAACTGGATTTCATCAAGAGCCCCGTAGTAGTTCTTTCCGATGCCGGGCCTGTTTCGGAAGGAGTACGATATGTATTCCCGCACGGTATCGTCAATGGACTCTCCTTTCCTTTTACATAGCGATGCTATACGCCATATCAAGTCATCGCCGCATTGTCCTTCACAACTGTATACGGCAACCTCGTCCATCAAGACTTCCTTGTCGAATGCCTTCATGTGCAGATCTTTATCTAGCATAGCCATATCAATGGCGCGCTTCAACATCGGGCTCGCTCTTCGCACCTTATCCGACTCACGGAACACTTGAAAACACGATCCGGCACAGGAACAAAGTACCAAGCTGCTTAAAACAACTGCGGCAATCTTCATTTGTCCTCCTCCTTTCATTTTGACCTAATGTACATGCCTCCCAACGGCACGTTGCCTCGGCTAATGGGATCGACGGTAATTCTCGAGAACGGAATCAGACTGAATCCATCGTCAGTCCGAACCGCTTGATAGCTGAGGCGTTGTCCGTAATCAGCTCCAAGCTGGTCTCTGATGCCATTCATGAATGTTTCTACCTGGCCAATCTTCCCATAGTCCGAATTATCATCCGTCAACCCACCTCCGACATTAGTGTGGAGTGCCTCATGCAGAAATGTCATGCCAGACCCCATGGTCATAGCATTCAGTCCGCCCTGAACTCCCTCACTAAAACCCTGAATTTCGTTGAAATCCAAAGCAACATCATTATTCACAGATTTGGACCCGTTCCCCGATGCATTCACCATAAGTACATCGGTGTCGTTTATCAACCCCATCAGGAATTCCCGCGCCTGCTCACTACCTCCGTCAGCTACTTCGTCTGGATCAAATACTAGTTTGTTGTCATCATTCATCGACAGACTTCCAAGACCCGTGATCGTCCTTAATTCTGTAACGATTCCCAGAGCGTGTTTGCCCCCATCCTCAGTATCAAGCATAACGTTGGAAAGATCAACCTCTAGCCCATTGAAATCGAGAAAATTGACTGGCGAATTTCCTGCATACTGATACGGCTGCCATGCTCTGTACCTTCCCCACAACGCATCCACACTCACAAACCTCCCATAATCCTGCGAATACTGCCGTACTCCGTGCATAGAGAGATCACTTTCCGTATCCACTTCCCTGCCAATGTACGACGTCCTCGCTCCCGTTCCATCATGGGTAAGGGTTTTGCCGAAGGGTTCGTAGTCAATTAATTCCAGACGTTCTTTATCCGAGTTTAGCACTGCGCGTGTGCTACCGAGGTGGTCGGCCACGACGTATTCGCGGGAACCGTCCTGACGAATTATGATACGCGTGTTACCCGGACCGTATCCGTTGCGCTCCACGGGCCACATCCACACGCTTGCGCCTTCGCCGCAGTGCGCGCCCTCGATGCCATGCCATGTGCTTAGTTGTTTAGCGTCGGCACCAAGCATGTAGTAGGTCCATGCAAGCACATCGGTATACCCATTGCGCTCATACTCGCGCTTCTGCTCGCGTTCTGCCATTGGTGAGAATCGGTATCGCCAGTAGGACAACGGGGCCGCGCCTGCGTTGAGTGCACAGTCTTCGTCGGCGGAGACCTTTGCCTGCTGCGAACGGACTGTGTAGCGTTCAATGAGACCGAGCGCGTCGTACGCATACGTTTCGATACGTTTACATCGTATCTACCGTTGTGCTGCGTACATCACATAGATCTGTAAGGGGCTTTCTCGATGTCGCACCACAACGAACCTTACTTAGCACAGTGATATCTATCCAACTCCAGTGCCGCTTCGAAACGACGGAACAGGATGCTGGGTTTGAGGATGCGACCGTCGACTTCAATGCGTTCGTCGTCGAACATGCGAATACGGAAATGTTTACCGGCCTCAAATGCAAGCAGTGAATACTTAGGCTCGGAATGGACGCGACCTACTGTGGAGGTCAGTGTGTCCGCACAGGCAATGATGGAGCCCAGTATCTGGCGCAGACGCTCCGAACGTGAGAGCACGTCGGTAAGCTCCGCAGGTTGTACGTCGGCCACGCGATCGACGGAATCATCCAATGAGATATAATCCTCGCCGCTGAAGACAATCATGTGAAAACTCGCAAGCAAGAACGCGCCTTCCGCGGGAGAGAAAGTGGTGTCCTTGACGTACACATAGGGATAAATGGAGTCAGGGTGAAGGCTTGGAAAAGACGGACCGTCAAATGCTATCCTGCGCACGGATGGCATGCGTAAAAGCACTGCGGGAAAATCCTCGACCAACGGCGCGTTCACATGGATGTCCCATACATACTTCAGCTCTTGCATGGCGTGCGGTAAGATGCGTATGTGGCTTCCATAAATTACGAGACTTGTTATACAGGGCATACTTTTCACGTATGCGATGAAACCCGAGAGATCCACCTCATCAACATCACCAACTCCAAACGACCAAACGTTGGTGAATTTCCGCAGACTGGAAAAATCAATCGGTTCGTCATGCGGAAGAAATGTCAATCCCAGACTGGTAAAGTGCGCGGGATACTTTGCAACACTGTCGGCGAGCTTGCCCGGGGCAACATCTAAAATGTTTAGCACTTCTGCCACCAGCAGAGTGGGTGGAATGACGGTCCAACATGCGAGTATCACATAAAGGCGCAAGAGCACGGTCATTTCTTCCTCACAATCTCTGTAATCGTCTGCACAGTTGTCCGTATGCTCGAGCGGTCTCCGTCAAGACTTTGAAAGAATGTCGCCTCAGAGCGATCCATTTTTTGGGGAAATATCATCAGCCCCGGGGCAAAATTTCGCGAAGTCGCATCGAAATCCTCGGCAGAGGGTGTCGGATCACCTACCGTTGCCGCGCCTGTAATTTCACCATTCGGATGACTGTGTACCATCAGCGCGACGCTCTGATTGTTATCCTCGCAGGCTTTGATCGCCTCGCTCAGATCCAGATGCACCTTGCGCTCCCACATGCTCATGGGTTTGCCGGGTTTGGCTGGATAATAGACATTGTCGGTTCCGACCACACCGCCGTGTTCACGCATGGACACGTCGCCGTGATCGAGCAGGCCCGGCCATTCCACCTTCTTCAAAATTTCTTTCCAAACCGACTCCGACGGTAGTAAAAAAGTCCCGAGACTACTGAACACGTTGTCGTAGTTCGTCACACCATCAGCAGTATTTGCAGCCACGATTGCTTTCGTACTTAAAAACATCCTTCCATCAGCAACACCATCAGTGCCTAAGAGTGCTCCCGTTGCATCATATATGTCTGCCATGCCCGATGGATCGCTGCGCAGCAATGGTGCGTTCCGACAATAGTGATAGGGCGAGTATCTTTCATACAGATTCCACAGCGCATCACAACTCATGAACCTCCCATACTCCTGCGAATACTGCCTTACACCATGCATCGACAGGTCACTTTCCGTATCCACTTCCCTGCCAATGTACGACGTCCTCGCTCCCGTTCCATCATGGGTAAGGGTACGGCCGAAGGGTTCGTAGTCATGTTCTTCGAGTCGTTCCTTAGCGGAGTTTAAGACTGCGCGTGTGCTACCGAGGTGGTCGGCCACGACGTATTCGCGGGAACCGTCCTGACGAATTATGATACGCGTG